>Ga0315284_10003712_pt1 | contig 21678 bp, 10 predicted proteins | sample YL17G09_16_MG_FD_203696 | JGI IMG/M metagenome (GOLD analysis project Ga0315284, IMG submission 203696) | Sediment microbial communities from Yellowstone Lake, YNP, Wyoming, USA - YL17G09_16 | ecosystem: Environmental > Aquatic > Freshwater > Lake > Sediment | place: USA: Wyoming | collected... | reverse complement strand
CGTCGCGCTTTTGTCATTAGACAAACCATCCTCTACAAGCCGACGATCTTGCGCCAATCGTCTATCGGCGGATCGGGCGGCGCAGCCGGAATGTTCTTTTTATAAGATATAGTTGGCGATCTCTTTGGCCATGTCCACGTCAAAGCCTTCGACCTTGTTAGTAGACGGATTGAGCAGGCCAAACATCGACACGTCGTACTTGACGCCGACAATGATTTTGCCACGGTCTTGAATCTTGCGCAGAAGCGTACCTTCCGCCGCCGTGGGCAGGCCCTTCTTGGGCAGTGTGGGTGTGACGGGCGCTGCGCCATTACAGGCTGCCAACAAGCCGACGACGACGAACAACACGACAGTGCGACGAATCGTTTCCATCTAGTGCCGTTCCAACTATCAAATGAATAAATAAATCTGATATGCTCTGGGTACTCCGCGTAAGAGAAAGGAGAAACCCAGAGATGCCCAAACGGCTACAGCTTCGCCGATTCCGACGAGGTGAAAAGCAGACGCTCGAAGCCAAATTGCATGACCGCAAGCTGCCAGCGTGGGCCATGCATCGCTATCAGATAATCGCCCGTGTTCGAGAGGGACAGAGTGTTTTTCAAGCTGCCTATCAGGTGGGTTGTGCGCCCAATACAGCGTATCGCTGGGCTGCCCGTTTCAATCAATCTGGCTTTCAAACCTTCGAGCAGAGTTCCAACCCAGAAGGACGGCCTTCGCAACTCACGCAAAAACAACAGCAGCTTTTGATTCAGACTGCACGAAAGCGCCCGACCGAAGTGGGCTTGCCGTTCACCTCGTGGTCCATGACCAAGCTGCAGGATTATCTGGTCAAACGCTGCCGCTTTCCGCCGGTGTGTCCTGAATGGTTGCGTCGCTTGCTACGACGGGCCGACGTTTCTTGGCAACACACTAAAACATGGAAACAGTCCAACGATCCCCATTTTCAAGCTAAAAAGAAGCGTATTTTGGCGTTGTATGCCCACCGACCCAAGCGTGGCGCGGTGGTTTGCTATGACCAACTGGGACCATTGGAACTGCGCCCCCTCGCTGGCATGTGCTGGGCCATCAAGGGCAAACCCCAACGTCAGCGCGCCACTTACACGCGCAAACAAGGCACAGAGCAGTTGCATGGATTTTATGATGTGCATACGGATTGCTTCGTGGGCCGAGTCCGCAAACGCAAGACGGCCCAAGACATCATCGCTTGCTTTGCGCGTCTGCGCCGATGTTATCCGCGGCAGATACGTCTCTATGTGGTGATGGACAACTTGTCCGCTAACGTCGCAGCCGCCAAGGCGTTCTTTCCGGGGCACAACATGGAAGCTGTTTACACTCCCACAGATGCTTCCTGGCTGAATGCCATCGAATCTGAATTCACCTCCTTGCATGCGGACACGATCAAGAACTCGGATGATCTCAATCATCTTCATCGCCGTCGCCGCATCTACAGATACTTGCGTTGGCGCAACCGCCGACATGGAAGTACCAAGTCCTATCTTGCGCGATTTATGCGTTAGATAGTTGGAGCGGCACTAGACGTTCTGGTCAGCATTACGGTCTGCGCGGGAGTCTGCCAGACGAGGGATTGCGACTGGCTGGGGCAGACTGCAACGCCTCCGGCGCTCCACTCACAGCAGTTGTCACACTCACCACTTCCATCTTGATGTTGTTATAGTCCTCACCAATCATTTCGTGGCTTTCTAACACAGCGCCATAGGTCGTGTCGAGGTTGATCGAATCCACCTGGGCGTAGACGGGCGTGCCTATTGCAAGCGGCCAAGAGACTTGGCTGAGGTTCGGCCAGTAGTGCGCATCGCCTACGGTGAGCGTCAGCGTGCCACCCGGCACGAGCGCCGGCAGCAGATCGGCAGTGACGCCCCACACCAGTCCCTGGCTGCCCAGTTGATCCCAACTTTGGTTGACTCGAGTGGGTTCCGTGTGGGGGGCGATATAAGCATCTACCCAGAACTCGTCTTCGACGGGGGCATTGCCCCGGTTCATGATCACCACCTGAACGTTGCTGGGGGTGGCGATGACGTTCTCCACGATCAGGTCTGGGGCAGATGCGTGATTTCGCATCACGATCGGCAGATAGGTCCGCGTGACCGACCTGATCTCTACCTCGAAAGGCACGGTCGTGGCAACGTTGCCCGCCAAGTCAACCGCTGTGACCCACAGGCGATAGATCCCGACTGATACCGGGTGCAGGTCATAGCTCCAGGCGTTTCCGTCCAACACGGCCGCCTCTCGATAGACGCCCTCGGGTGACTGGACGGTGATAAACACGCCGCCCACTTGCCCACCGTCGCTGACGATTCCCGCCAGCGCCGCTACCGTGAGGGATAGTCCAAACGAGCGAGCAAACCGGGTCGTCGTGATGACCGGCGGCACGTTATCCACGATGACCTCAAAGGTCAACGGGCTGGCCGTGCGGTTACCGACCTTGTCCTCGCCATAGATGGAAACGGTTTGCGTGACCCAGTCCATCGGCTTGCCGTTGCGCACCATGAACGTCCAGTCGCCTGAGGGGGCAGCGGTATCGCGCGGCTGAAGCATCAACCGGCTGCGGTGATACAGCCCATCGCCGGTTGACGGGATCAGATCGCAGACAGAGAGTGTCCAGTCGCCGACCGAATTTTCGCCGTAAAAGGCTTGCAGCGGCTTGAACGGCCGCGTCTCGCGATCATAGTAGGCCGCCGCCGGGTCGTCGCCGCTTCCAGCCGAGTAGGCGCTGGAGGCCGCGTCGCTCAGGGACACGTCATAGTCGGACCGGTACGTGCCGGTGATGCCGCTGTGGTAGAGCAGCCGGACGCGCGTGCCAGAGGGCGAGACCAGTTCGGCCTGGTTGTCGTCGCGGCGCGGATGCTCGATGTCCACGCCCATGCTCACGTCGCCGATGACAAAGCTGTCCGTTACACTAAAGGTGCGTACGACAGGACTGCTGCACGCCGTGCTGCTGTTGATGGCGATGGGCGCAGCCGGTTTGTCCTCGTATACGTGGGTCGTGTCGCCGCCGGCCAGCCACAACTGCGCCGGGGCGCACCGGCCATCCACGCACACGTCTGCGCGGCCCAGCCCGCGGTTGTCGGCGATCTGTCCGAACAGCGGATAGTCACTCCCACCCATTACGTTGCTCACATCCAGGTGGCTTGCCGCCAGGTCGAGCGTGACGGTGGGCGGCTGGGCGTCCACGACGAACGACCGCGCCTTGCTCCATGCGCTGGCCTGTCCGAACAGATCGGTCGCTTGAACACTCGCGTCGTAGGTGTCGCCATCTTGCGCGCCGGTCGTATCCCACGCGCACGTCCACCGCCCATCGGTCGGCGTGACATCCGGGCAGACAAGCTGGCCAGGCAGGCCCGAGGGGCCAGTAATCGCCAGCGTGACCGTCGGCACCGCCGAGGCATCATAGGCGTAACCGACCAGCACGTTGCTCCGCGCCGGGATGACGTACTCGGGCTGCTGCACGCCCATGAACTCGGGCGGCTGAATATCGGCCAAGTGCCTGCTCCAAAGCCACTCAAGCGGCGGGGTAGAGGTATCGTGCATACTGTCATACAGGCGCACCTCTAGCGTCGCCCGCTGCACATAGTCGGTGCAGGCATAATCTGGACGGCTCGCTGTGCAGATGGCATAGTATTGCGCTGCTGTCAGCCGGTCAATCGTGCCAGCGAACGTTTGGCTGATTTCTGCGCCGGGGCCGATATCGCCCAGGCTCACCACCAAGTGGTCGCGGAGCTCGGCGGGAAGGTGCGTGCCGGATGGCAGCCGCAGCGCATGATAGGACGAAACGTCCCCCAGTGCACCGGTCGCCGTGAACGTGCCCCAGTTTTGCACGCGGAGTGTAAAAGTGACACCTAGCCCATCGCCCAACAGCGCGCCGGACTCGGCCATGCCCAGCAGCCAGTTGACGCTGCCCGGGTCGCTGCCAAGCGATTGCCACCGCCAGAGTTGAGCGGCATCCATGCTGCGTATCGCGCCCGCCGGCTCGACCGATAGGCTGGCGTGCAGGTCGCTGTCGGTGTATTGCGGCGCGCCGGGCGTTAGTCTCCCGTTCGGGCAGACACTGGACGCAAGGCTCGCCCAGTGATAGCGGTAGGCGAGCGCAAACGCCTGTGCGGCGCTGCTCACTGCTCCGCCCACACGGGGGCTGTTGACCGGATTGGCGCCAGGCATCGCCGCCCAGAGGCTCAACGCCTTCTCTTCGCTGGCCAGGGCAATCATGTCCAGCGCGGTCGAAGTGGGATTGCTGATTCCGAGCAAGCCGAACGGCAGGTACAGATCGGTCTGCCCGCTGTTGAGCGCCGCGATGAACTGGTACTGAGCGTTCTGCGCGAGGTTACTCTCAGGTGTCCAGCCGCTTCCATCCCAGCGCAAGAGCGTCGCCGTCTGCGCATCGCGCACCCACACCAGGTAATCGGCCGCCATCGCGTTGACGGTCGAGGTCGGCGTGACGCCCGGCAGGTAGATGACGGTGCTCGCGGCGGTGGCGCTGTATGGATTGTAGGCTGTGATCGCGCCACCGGGTCTGAGGTCCAAGTAGATGAACAGGTCGCCGTCGGTGTTCCAGTTTGCGCCTGTCCACGTCAGGCGCAGCGCTTCCGAGTTCCACGTGGCATACAATTTCTGCTCGGCGCTCAGCGTGGACTTGGCGGGCGCGTTCCGACTGACTCGCCGGGCTACACCCACCTGGCTGCACCCGCTGTCCATCCAGCCACGGTACACGCCTTGCGGGTCTCTGAGACCAAAGAGGTCCAAAAAGTCCGGCGTCAGGGGACTATCGGCATAAACCGGGCCGATGCTCTGCGTGCGCTGGAGGCCATAGATATCCTGGCTGGTGAGCTGCGCCAACACCTTTTGCCCGTCGCCGGCTGTGTACGGGTCGCTGCCCGCGGCCGGGCCATAGGCGGTGACAGTCGTGCTCAGCGTCGTCGTCGCCTGGGCCGTCCATTGCGCCAGATACCCCGCCAGCCCGCTGCCATCGCTGCTGGCCGTCCACGTGACAGTCAAAGTGGGCGAAGGCTCGCGCACGGTCGCGCCAGGCGCGAGGATGCCGCTGCTACTGCGCAACGTGAGCGTCACGGGCGTGGGCGGCACAAGGTCCACCAGAACGGTCTGCGTTACCAGAGTCGTGTGTCCGGCCACGTCCGTCGCTTGCGCCGTGACGGTGTAGGTCACCCCATCGGGCGTGCCGCCCAGGCGCCATCCGCCGGACCACGTGTTGCTCACGACCGAGGTCGGCTGCCACGCGCCTCCCCCGACTCGCCATTCAACGCCCGGCAGGCTGCCGGTATCGGTGACCCGGCCGGTCAAGTCGAGCGTCTGAGGTGGGTGATAGTGCGTGGTGGTAAGCACGGTTGAGAGGATACTAATCGTCGGCGGGAGTGTATCCACGTTAATGTCAGCAACGTCATTGGCCGCGCCGCCACTCCATGTCGTCACGGTCGCCTGAACCTGGTGCGGCCCTTCGGTCGGGGTCCAGGCGGGCGTGGACCAGGCGGTTTGGGTGAGAGCGCCGTTGGCCCAGTTGTTCGTGTAGAGGACTCCGCCATCCACAGAGACCGTCAAGGCCTGCAAGAAAGAAATGAGCGCCACGGCCTCGCCCTGGATGGCGAAGGCAGTGTGGCTATCCATCACGGGCGGGACGTTCAGGATGGACACTCGGGCGCTCTCTGGAGGCCCGGGCAGCGTGACGGCCTCGATGGAACAATTGCCGACCGAGTCGCAAGCCGTCACGCGCTCGGCGGGGCCGGGGAGCAAGGTTACGACACGCAGGCCCGTGCTCTCGTCGGCCACGTAGGCATAGCCTCCCGCCTGGGCCACATCCACAGCATGACCTGGCGTATCCAGAGCGCCAACCGACTGTGGAAAGCTGGGGATCGAAACGTCTATCATTTGCAAACCGCGAACGCCATCTGCCACGAGGATGTGGGTCCCAGAAATGGCGACGCCACGAGCCAGTCCTGGCGTGTTGAAGGAACCCTCCAGAGTGGGCGTCATCGGATTGGAGACATTGACGATCTGCAGGCCGGCCGTGTCGTCGGCCACGTAAGCATATGCTCCAGAAACAGCGACGTCCCAGCCTCTGGCCGGAAGCGCATAGTTGCCCAACTCTATCGTAGTGGGAGACATTTGGAAGATATGAAGTGTGTTGCCGCTGTCTTCGGTCACGTAAACCAGGTTGCCGGAAGCAGCCAGGCCGCGCGGCTGTCCTGCCGTCAGAAGGTGATACACTTGTACCGGTGTGGAAATCGCGGTAAGGATCAGCACTCCCCACGCCCCAGAGATGCTGGCTGGCACGTGAACGAGGCCATTATCTCCACCAATGACAATCCCCCGGTCGAGCTGCAGCGACGCGGTGATAAAAGAGCCAGCATACTGCGGCAGGCTAGGAGTCGAAATATCCACTGCCTCCACCCGATCTCCCGCCGGATCATCAACCACTACATAGGCATAGCGTCCAGAGACGGCAACGTCCAGCGCCAGCCCGGAGGTTGGGTAGACGCCCACAGAGCGCGGTCGCTGCGGATTAGAGACATCCACCACTCGCAAGCCGCCATGCCCATCAGCCACGTAGGCGTACGTCCCAGAGACGACAACGCCCTGAGCCAGGCCGGGCGTGTTGTGCGCGCCGGCTTCGGACAGCGAAGGAATCGAAGCGAGGTCGCAAGTGGCTATCAGGCGATAGAGCCGCTCGTTGCCGTTTTGTGTTTGCCCGGAGAGCGCCACGTACCAGGGCGATTCAAACGGCTCGCGCGTCGTGAAAACGCCCGCGCCGCACGGAGAGGAAAAGCCCGGCTCGATCAGGTTATAGTCTTGTGCAGTGGCGGTGTATCGGAGCTTGCCGTTGACCGTGGTGCGGGTGAGCACGACGCGCGGGGCCAGCGTGTCCACCTCGCCACGCCAGGCGCCCTGGCTGCGAGGAGAATAGTCCACCAGACCCCAACAGTCCTGACCGCGCAGGTCAAGCCGGTAGGGACCTTCCACGCCGCTCGGGGGCAGCGCGTCCCATAACACCCCATTGCCGGGGTAGGGGAGTGTGACCGTCTGCCAGCCGCTCTGGTAGAGCGCCTGCACCTCAAGCGGATCAAGCGGGCGCGGATAGATGCGCACATCGTCCAACGCGCCATCAAAATAGTTCCCCCAACTTATCTTGCCGATTTGTAGAGAGCCAATCCCTTGGAAGGGTATCGAAGCCGTATCCTGTGCGACTTGGGCTCCGTCCCGATAGAGGGTTCGGGTTCCACTATGGACGTCATAGGTGCAGGCCCAGTGATGCCAACTGGTATCTGTCCAAGTCTGCGTCGTACTGAGGTCATATTGATAAAAGGCGCACGTAAATCGGTTGTCGTTACGGAATCCCACGTGCAAACCTTGATATTGCAAGTTAGTGCCCTGCCCGATCGCCATATGGTATCGGCCAACCGTGTCTCGCCTGGCCCAAAACGCTGCCGTGAAGGAGGCATTCGACAGGCTGATCCCACTGACCTGGGCGTAATCATCCACGCCGTCGAATTCCAGCGCGCGCGGGCCGACCGCGCCGGGCGCGGCCTTGTTGACCACGTCGCCTGCGCCGGTGTTCAGCACCACCTGGCGCTTCCAGCCGGATACATCGGCCAACGCCGCGCCGCCCACCGTCCACGCCTCGTCGAACGGCAACACCAGCATCGGCCCGCTGCCCCGGTAAAGCGCCTCGATCTCGGGCGCCGAGAGCGCGTGGTCCAGGATGCGCACCTCGTCCATCAGGCCGGGGAAAAAGTGCATGGCTTGCGACGTGTGGCTGCCGAGGGTGGTCGGGCCGTTGCATTGCTGCATCGCGCCAGGAGCGGGAGTGCTGGCCGCCAACTGCCCATCGCGATAGAGCCGGATGGTCTGCCCGTCATACGTGCCGGCCAGGTGCACCCACGTGTCGAGCGGGATCGGCTGGGAAGCTTGCGCGGACTGCCACACGCCGCCCACGTTGACGGCGAACCGGGGGTACTGGCTGCGCCCGTCCTCGTTGAGTGAGAGCGCCGCGCCGCAGTTGCCGCCTTCCTTGTAAGAAACGAGGGTCTCGCGCGCGCTGGTTGCGCCCGTGCGCTGGGCCCAGGCCGAGACGGTCGTCGTGGTGAACGCGCCCAGGTTACCAAAGCGCACGGAATCATCCTGGCCGTCAAAGAGCGCGGCGCCGCCGATGTGACCCGTCGCTCCGGCAAAGGGACAATTGGCGTCCTGGCAATCACCGGCCAGGCGTTGCGCGCTCAAGTCTTGGAAGCGCAATGCGCCGTTGATATCCGGCTGATCTTGGAACGGCACATAGAGCGCCGTGCCGGCCGGCGGGCGTTCGTTATAGTAAGGCGAGCCGGGCGCGTTGGGGACAAATTCCGTTTGCACCTGGCACGTGGTGCTCCGCGGCGTCCAGGACTGCCGGCAGGCGGGCAACATGGTGTTCAAGCTCAGCGTCGCGCTGTAGCCGGGGCTGGGGTACCAACTCAGCGCCGGTCTGTCACAGACCCGCGCGGTGCCCGTGACCATGTTAAAGCCCGTGGTGTTCGTGATGCCTATCTGGCAGCCACTTCCATAGTTTGTCAGGTCGCTCCATTCGCCGCTCACCGGCTGAGTGTAAACAGCCGTAAAGCGCGTCACTCCCCCGCACGTGATGGCCAATCCTGTTTCACCTACGGCGCTGCTTGTCGTCCACGTCACCACGACCGAGACGGGCAAGTCAGTCGCATCGCCTCGCAGTTGCGTCGTGCTGGTCAGCATGGCCGGGGCGCCGACCTCCAGGTTCGTGACGGGCGCGGCGGCATCCACGCCGACAACCCGCTCCGTGGTGGACTGGTTGCCTATCCTATCCCTGGCCTGGACGGTAACGGTGTACCACTTGCTGGGCTGCGCGTCAAAGATCTGATAGTCCACGGCCCACCGGTTGGCGCTCACGGTCGCGACCTGCTCGCCGGGCCTGGCGGGCGGATCGGGAAATACCGCACTCGATAACGCCACTCGCACCGAGTCCGACAGCACACCGCTGCCCGGGTAGCCGCCAGGGAGAACCGGGTCGGCAACCGTCCCGCCCAGGTGGACGATCCACGTGTTCCGGCGGCTGGGATGCAGCGTTGCGGAAATCTCGCTCCATGCAGCAAAATCAAAGCCTACTTGCGGCGGTGTGCCGTCCACGTAGATGGGATAAGTGACTGTGGGCGTCTCGGTGTGCGAGACAATGTCGGTGGCGCGGGTTTGGAGCAGGTAGCGCCCTTCGCCCGTGGGAGTAAAGGTGGGGCACCAGGCCGTGCCGCCCGAAGCATCCAGGCAGAGCGGCGCGAGCGTCCACGTATAGCCGGGCTGGCCGTCCTTCCAGACGCCCAACTCGGCCATTGCCACGGCGGAGGTCTGATCGTGCGCCTCGACGTGCATCACCTCTTCACGGTTCGCCCGGTAAGGCAACGTCGGGGTATACGAGCGCAGCGTGGAGAAGGGGATATCGTTGTCCACCAGAATATTCTGGCTGCGGCGCTCTTCGACCCACTTGCCCTGATAGAGGAAAATGTCGCGCACCTCAAACTCGGATAGGGCATGATCATACAGCGTCACTTCGTCCAGCCGGCCCGCCAGACCGCTGCCGATGCGCAGCGGTTGAGCATTCGCGCACGCCGAGCCGCTGGCAGCTTGGCGGCCTTGCTCGTAACCGTTGAGGTACAGCCGGGCCGTCGTCCCGTCATAGGTCGCCATGACGTGATTCCACTGGTTCTGCATCAGGCTCGCTTTGCCGGCGACGGTTCGCGCCGAGCCGCAGGGGGCCTGGAAGGACAGCGTCGCCGTCATGCTGTTCGGGCTGATGAACAGCCCATAATTGCCGCCCTTGTCCAGCAGCGCCTGCTGGCCGGCCGTGATGACGGTAGGCATGACCCACGCGCCGATAGTAAACTGGCTCAGGTCGAGGAGGGAAGCATCGGGAACAGAGATCGAATCGTTCAGGCCGTCAAACTCGGCCGCCGTGCCGATTTGGCCCTTGATGGCTTCGCCGACCTTGGGGCAACCACCGCCGCTGCACGCGCCGGTATTGCCGTTGCCGGAATCGTCAGTGAACGCGGTTGCGCCGAGCGGGTCGTCCAGGTGCATCTGGAACACGGGCGCGGCTTTAAACATCCTCAACACGTCGGCGTCGCTCAACGCGGTGTTAAAGATGCGCACGTCGTCTATGCGGCCGTCAAAATACTCGCCTCCGCCGGGCTTGCTGCCCACCACGATTGAGCTGGTGTCGAGGTTGTAACGGGTGGTGCCAAGATTGCCAACTAGACTCCCGTTTTTGTAGAACTGAATACTCCCAAACCAAGGCCGAAAGACGGCCGCGATATGCTGCCAGCGGTTCACGTCTACACTCGCGCCGGTATTGACGTTGCTCGATCCATTGAATACGGCCCAGAAACTGCCATCGCGCAACAGCGACCAATCATAGCCGCCATTGTCGCTGCTGAGTACCTGGTGTTGCCCGCCGCTCTGGCTATTGGGATACACCCAGGCCATCAGCGTTGCACTCCCAAAGAACGACTGGTCCAGCTTGAGCGGCGTGTTGAGCGCATCGTCCACGCCGTCGAAGAGCGCGGCCTGGTTCATGCGCCCGCTGACGCCCGTCGTGGGGCAGGCCGAGCCGGAGCAAAAGGCGTTGCTCTGCTTGCTCAAGTCCACCGAGTTTTCCAGGCTCTTGGTTCCGGGCGCGTCGTCCAGCCGCAGGTGCAGCGCCGTGAACGCCGCCAGGTACAGCTCGTTTACCTCGGCGGCGTCGAGCGGACGCTTGTAGATGGTCAGCTCGTCCAGCCGGCCGCGGAAGGGGATGGAGGGGTTGGTGAGCGATCCATACAACGTGAGAATTGTTCTCGGCTCGTCCGCCGCGCCCAAACCTGTCCCCTGCTGTTTAAAAGAACCGCTGGGGTCGCTGGTCGAAAAATCGCGCCGGACGACGAGATCGTCATCCCGACCTGGGCCATCTTCTTCCCATAGATCAACACGACAGCTTTCGGCAAAGCTTCCACTCTTGCCGATATTGTGCGTCTCGCCGGTGTCAATGTCGTCGTTGTACCAGACGCTCGATCCGCATGCCCAAACGCGGACTTCGGCATCATTATCGTAATCCCCCTCCGCATCGACATAGATGCGGTCCAAATAAAAGCTGGCGCGGTTGCTGGCGCGGCCCACGTACAAGTTTTGGGTCTGGGCAGGTCGTGCGCCGCCCAGATTCTGGCTTGCCACGCGCACATTGTTGACGTAGATCACCGCCTCGTTGGCATCATAAGTGACGACCACGTGGTTCCAGGCGTCGGGCGTCAACACATCCCCTGTATCCTTAAAGACCCATTGGCTGCCATTGCCAAACCCAAATCGAAGCTTGTTGCCTATCCTGAATAGCGTAGGAAAAGAGGAACTTGCGTCTGTTCCGCTGCCGGTGTCTGCGATGCCATCGTATCTCCCCCAGATGCCTTGCACATGATTGTCGTACGAACCGTCACTCCTGTTCTCGGGATAGACCCACGCCGCGATGGTAAACTTGCCGTTGCTCAGATTCAAGCTCGGGCTAGAGCCGATGGATAGATAGTTGGATCCATTGAACTCGGCCGCGTTGCCCGAAATCCCTGGCTTAGTGGGGCAGCCGCCCTGGCAAGTTGCATTGTTGCGAAAGCCGGACGAATCAGCCGCAATACCCGTCGAGCCTTCCATTTGCAGCCGCAAGACGGGCTTGCCATACAGAGCCGCCACCTCTTCCGGCGTCAGCGTGCGCCTGAAAATGTACACCTCGTCCATCGAGCCGCCGAACGCGCCATTGCCCGCGCCGAGCGAGATCGGCGTTCCGGGGTCAATCTTGTTCAGATCAGCAGCGCTCATGCCAGAGCCGCGTGGCACGCCGTCCACGTAGGTGGCCCAGTTGCCGTCGCCATCGCGGACGACGGCCACGTGATGCCAGTCATTCAATCCGACCGAGCCGCCGTCGGAAACCACTGTCCCGCCCACTCCGTCTATCGTCAAGTCAACCTTGAGCTTCGGGCTAATCCAGGGCCACCACGGCTTGTCGTCAATGTACACATCAAAGTTATCTTGAGCGTTCCTCCAGCTCAATAGGCTGCCGCGGGGATCATTTGTCTTGTTGACCCACATCGCAATCGTCAGCCCGCCCGCGCCAAAGTCAAAGCCGGGCGTGTCGTTAACGACCAGGCGATCGTCCACACCGTCAAAGCGCACACCATAGCCCAGGTAACCGGGCTGCTGGCGAGCCGGGCAGGTGGAACTGGAGCAAAAGGCATTGCGTAGCGGCAGGCTGCCGGACTGGTCTACAAACATCTCTGCCGTGGCGGCGTCGTTCAGCGGCAGCCACATCTCGGCAAAGCTGGATTGCTCGCGCCAGTCGGCGATGAGCGCGCCGGCCACCTGCGTCAGGCTGACCGGCTGCGAGGCGGAAGAGGACGGCACCTGGAGCGTGCCGGACAGGGTCTCTTTGTCGTGTGGATTCAACACGAACGGAATGGGCGGCACGCCGGCCGTGTTGAGCACCGCCGGAGCCGAGCTGTTGAGTGAGAACAGACCCTGGGCAAAGCGGCTATCCAGCTTGTTTTCGACCGTGGACGTGTAGCGCAGCGAATCGCCCGCGCGGACGACGAAATCGTTCGGGTTGTGCGAGACGCCGGTTTCCGTCACCTGCGACTCTAGTCCCAACGCGCTCGGATCGGATACCACGCGCGGGTTCAGGCCGAACGCCTTTTCCTTGAAATCCGGCAGCCCGTCGCCGTCGGTATCGGCGTCGAGCGGGTCGGATGTGACCCAGGTGCGGAGTTGCTCGCCGCTCGCGTCGAACGCATACACAAACTCCCAGCCGTCCACTTCTTCCTTGTCCGTCAGGCCGTCGCCGTCGGTGTCCTTGCGGGTGGGGTCGGCGCCCAGGCGGATTTCCTCGGCGTCGTTCAATCCGTCGGCGTCGGTGTCGAACCACGCCGGGTCGCTGCGGTGCTGCGACTCGTACAGGTCCGAAAGGCCGTCGCCGTCGGTATCCCACTGGCTGTCGTCCGGGTCCGAGCCGCCGTTGGCCTTGTTGAGCAGGCCGTCGCCATCCAGGTCTTTTTGGCGCTCGAAGGTCACATCGCCGGCCTGCCCCCATGCCAGGCTGTAGCCGCCATTCTTGGGCGCGGCCTGGTAGAAACCGTCCAACGTCGTTGGAAAGACGTCAAAGACAAACATCCGTCCCAGGTCGGTGTGGTTGGTGCTCTTGTCGGAACGGACCCAGCAGACGGGCAGCAAGATGCCGCGCGGGAAAGGAAAAGGAGGGAAAAAAGGATACAAGGGGACGATGATACATTCCTGGGCGGGCACCGCATAGCCTTCGGCCATGAACAACTGGACCGGCCGGTTAATGCCGGCCTGGTTCAGCGGGGCGTCATCGCCCGTCGGCGAAGCGACGATATAGACCGGGTCCGCCAGGAAAGGAAAGCGGACTTGGCTTTTGCCGGGGGGGACTCTGCGTGTCACGCTCAATGTTCTCGTGAATGTCCGTGGACGTAATCTGCCAGCGATACACAAAGGTGGACGAGCGCAGCGCGCTCGAGTTCCACTCCCAAAAGTAGTAGAGCGCCTTCCAGTCATGCCAGGGGAACTCGGCGAACTGGATGCTGTTGGTCACCGTGACGGTGAACTGGAGTTCGTTGCCGACGGCGAGGCCCTGTTCGGGATGGAGGATGGTATAGTCGAACGGGTTGAACTGGAGGCGTTTTTCATCGGTCAGGTCCACCATCACGTTGTAACTATAGGGCGTAAAGTACGACGCTATCAGCCCCGAAATGCCGCCGCACAGGCGCTTGCCGACTTTTCCTTCCTCCCAGCCGGCGGCAGCGCACACCAAGCTCACCACCGCATCAACCAACGCAATGATGGCGACGATCAATTGACCCACGACCGGAATCAGCGAGATGGCAAACAAGACCACGGCGGCAATGATCGCGCCGATGGCTGCGGCCACTGCGGTCAGGATGGCCTCGGTCGTCTTGGGCCCCAAAACAATCGTGGCGATCATGACTCCGATGGCCACCGCCGCGACAATGACCGTCCCGACGGCGCCCGCAATCTTGGCGCCCTTGGAAAGCTGGTTTGCTGCGCAGGTCGCGTATTGGATAACCGCCTTGGCGGCCGAGACGGCCGCCACTGCCACCGCGATCCCCTTTGCGACATATCCGATGATCTTGCCAGCCTGGCCAGGCACAAAAGCGCCCGCCACACCCAAACCGATCGCGGCCACGGTCGCAACGCCCATACCGATGCCCACCCCCTTGCTGAATCTTGCTGAATTGATTCGCTTGAGGAAGGGGAGCCTGGCGGTGATCTTGCCGCTGACGCTCTCGCCAAACGCTTTCAAGGCAGCTTGTGTCCTGGTAGGGACCACCCCGCCAAGAGGTTGGTGGCCAGATAGGGATGATGCCGTCGAAGGGGCGGAATCAAAAAAGCGCTCTAGGATCGTGTCGGAGACCAGTCGCACAGCGTCGCCTATTTTGCCGCCCTTTTCTTGCACATCTTGCGCGACCTCGTCGTCGGTCGGCGGCTTGCCGTATTGCAGGGCCGCGTCGCCGACGGCCAACAAGCCCACCCGGCCCTGCATCATGGACAGATAATGAGATTGAGCCAGCGTGACCTGGCCCAACGCCACGTCTTTACGCCAATCCGCCGGGAGGCTGGCGTCCTCCGTAAAGCGGCTGGTAAAGCGCGCATACATCTTGTCCCAGTATTCCGAGGTGGGGTAGGATTGCCAGCGCCCGTCTTTGTAACGGTAAGGCGCCCAGCTCAGGCTGCCTTGCGTCTCGACGCTCCGGCCTTGCAGATCAAAGGCGACTTGTGCGCCGGCGACGGTCGTCAGCCCGCCCATGCCCAGCTCGGCGGCGCGGTAACGCTCCTCGCGGATAAAGAGCAGCGTCGGCGCGTCGGCGCCCTGGTCCTTGTACGCCGTAAAGTTGTCGCCCAATATCTTGACCGTTTCCGTCATCATCACGTAGGCGATGTAATCCTGCTGCGGATAGGAAAAGGTCTTGACGTTCAGGGTGGCGGTGAGCGGCACGCCCAGCCGGTCGGTGATGGTGACGCTGGGGGCAAGTGGAGAGTTGAAGCGGCCGGCAATACTGGTATCGGCCACGCGAATGCCATCCGTATAGGTGACCACGCCCATGTCGCGCAGCGTGTTTTTATCCTGGTCGCGGCCGGCCAGATACGTCTCTTCCAGGCCGAGCGCCATCAGCCACAGCCAGTCGTCGTACTGGCGGTTTGTTTGCGACTCGTAGGCTGGATCTTCCCACGCAATCGCCACGTCCGTGCCGTGATCTTCTCGCACCGTCAGGCCGGTGAGGTACCAGTCGTCATAGTAAGTGTGGACGATTTGCGTGTTATCCAGCGCCCAGCTCTCTTTATACTCGCACCACTTGTCATTGGTTCCCTCCGAGCCGGGTGGCATCGGTCTGCAATAGTCCGTGAGCATCTGGACGAGCCAGACCACGCGCGCCTTTTGAGGCTGGCCCAGGCTCGGCCCGTGAGGCAGGTACGGGATGCGCGCGGAAAAAGCCGCCCGCCCGCCGCCGGTTTCGTCGGCGACGACGTTGAGCGGCACCGAGAGCAGCACCGGGCCGGTGGAGCTTGACAGGTCTCGCGCCGATGCGCCATACGCTCTGAGCGGCTCGGTATCAATCATCTTGTCCGTGTAGGGGCCGTTGGGAATATCGGCCACGGTCGCACAGGCCGCGGTGTGACCCTCGGCCTTGAGCACGACAACGTGCCCACCATCGGCCAGCGTGAGCAGTTTTCGATTGGAAATCGTCCGTGTCTGCCCGTTCGAGACGGCGCCCAGCGCAGCCTCCAACACGCCGCCATTACACGTGCCTGCGTGAATCTCGGCAGTGACCGGGGATGTCACCTGGAGCTGGAAATCCAGGCGTGTATCGCCGCCCACCTGGGACAGGTTGACGGTGGCCGAAAGCCAGGTGGTAAAGACGGGCGGCATTGTGCTGATGGGCCACGACGTATCCACGCCCTGCGCCTGCACGCGGGTGCGCAGCGTGGTGGTCAGCGGCAGAGGGATGTCGTCGCCCGAGATTTCAATTTCGAGCATGGGGATCAGGCGCAGGTCGCCGTTCTTGTTGCGCGGATCGTTGTTCGCGTCCTGCGCGCTCATGTATGTCGCAAAGGTCGAGTTGTTGCCTGTCCGGCGCTGCACCTGACCCTTTTCGTCGCCGCTAGGCCAGTCCAAGACGTTGAGCGCGTACGTCAGGTGGTCGGTGACGACGGGGCGCAGTTGCAGGTCAACCAGGACCGGGTAGTATTGGTTCGGAGCGGACTGCCTGGCATTCAGCCCGTTCACTACCAGCTCAAAGGGATGGGTTCCGCTAAAGGGCAAGGCCTGGCCCACCACAACAGCCGGGGCCGTATCAATCCGGTCGGAAACGCCGTCGCCATCGTCGTCTCGATCAAAAAGGTCGGGTGTGCCGTCCGAATCGGCGTCGGGGCACGTCTGGCTGTTCTGCAGGTCGGGACATTCGAGCGAGTCCGGCCGGCCGTCGTTGTTGCTGTCCACCGAGTTGGGGTTCAAGTACCAGTGCCGGCCATTGTAGTCAAAGCCTCTCACCTCAGCCCCGTCGAGGATTCCGTCGCCGTCGCTGTCGGCGTTGCCCGGCTCAGTGCCCAGGCGCAGCACCTCCCAGCCATCCAACAGGCCGTCGCCATCGGTATCTGGGTTGTTCGGGTTGGTCTGGTACTGTCTCTCCTGGCAATCGGACAAACCATCTTGGTCTTTATCATTGGCCTTTTCATCGTCGGTGCAGATGACGCCGCCACTCAAGGCGCCCGTGCTGGCGCCCGACATCTGCCCGGCGACATCCGGCATGGCAAGCGGGTTGCGCTGCGCATCCCAATCCGGCGTCATCAGTTGTTCTTGCAGATCGCGCGCCGCCGCTTGTGCTCCTTGTTCTTGCTCCAGCGCGGCTTGTTTGACGGCCTGGCGGTCCATAAAGGCAGCCGCCTGGCGGCTTTCCAATAGCGGCGTGACGACCATCGAAAAGACAAGGGCCACGACGAGGGCGGCATAGACCTTTTTCGATTTGCCCTGGGTGGTGAGCACGAGCAACAGTCCAATGCAGCTCAAGATCACGCCCGCTTGCCATCCGGCTTTTTGCCAGTCACCCGGCATGCGAGGCAGGCTTGACGCGCTCGCCAGGCGCTCCGTCCACGTCTGGGAGACGGCGAGACGCTGGCGATCAAAGCCGGAGAAATCGGTCTTGATTTGAGCTTCGACCCGGTCGCCGTTCTCCTCCGGCAGATAATTGAGATGAACGGCGAGGCGCAGCGGCAGACCGGCGTCGTCAATCCAAATCTGACCCTGGCCGCTCACCCCGCGGTACAGGCTCGACGATTCCAGGCTCAGCCCCGCCGGCAGCTCGCCTTTCTCGATCAGGTGGCGCTCGAGCTGGTCGCGCAGGTAGCGCGCAAACGCAGGACCGTCCACATCGAAACTGTAGAGTGTATAGCGTGGAGCGAATAAAGGCTCGCCCTCTTCGCTCCTCGCTTCTCGCCGGACGTTCTTGGCGCTGGCCAGGTAGGCCATCAGGTCGCTGCCGGGGGCGAACGCATTGGAGAAATCGGGGATCTCTTCCCACGTTCCGCCGATCTGGCGGCCATAGGCGCGGTCGCCCTGGACGCGCACCTCGACGCCATCGCGCACGTCGAGCACGTTCCCGCCTCCCTGCCACATGCTCATCAGCAGAGAGCGATCGGGCAGGTTGGTCTGCCCTTCAATGTGCAGCGTATCTTGGCGGCTGCTGCGTCCCACGTTGACCAGCTTGGGAGCGGGAAAAGTGGTCTGCACGATTTCGGTCGCAAAGCGATACACGCCGGCTTGCTGGGCGCGCTGCCAGGCGACTTGCACCTCCTCGTGGGCGGAAAGCGGCCTGGCGTGCGATCCCAGGGGGATAAGCGCAGCCACGACCAAGAGGAGTGTGGCGACGAAGACAACGAACAAACGACCCGATAGGCGGCGCCTCATGGTCTGCCTCCTTGTCCAACGTGCTGGTTTAGGGAAAAGCTCACGGTCGCAAGGGGGCCGCGCCTCATTGTATCGGATGCTGGTTTGAACCCTGTTTGAGAGGGAAGCCTTTTTGCCTGGCCTGGCGCAACGCGGCGAGCGGCTTTGGCATTCTTATCCAATGTCGCTTGATTCTGAACGCCCCCTCAAGTAGTGTAGCACACCTCCGCCCTGTGTAGTATTTGTATTTCGTTGCAAAAGCATTGAGTCTGTTCAGCCGTCACAACTTAAGGCTTATGACGACTCTTCAAGGCCAAAATGCGGCGTTTTCTCGCTGGACTCAAGCATAGGTGGTGGCGTACCATTGCCTAAAATGAGCAAATGTCTGCATTATGTCATGCCAAATTGCTTAAGTTGTGACGAATGAGTCTGTTAGGCAAGGCTGGAACTATCGGGCAGGCCACCGTCACAAGCGTGCGTGCAAACCGTGGCAGCACCGAGTCTCGGCGCGACAAGTGTGCATCATCCCCCAACCAAGTCATGCCGATTGCAGGGAGGGCCGCATGACGATCACAATTGCATTCCTGGGCGTGTTGGGTTTCTCGCTGCTCCTGTCCGCCGCGTTCTTTCCCTTTGAGCGCCTGTCAGCGGCTGCGCCGCGCACTTCGAGTCCACTGGATCGAGCCGATGCCGTCAGCGGCGAAGCGAGCGCCGCGCCCAGGGAAGTGACGCTCTTTGCCGACAAGCCGATTCTGGATCGCATCCTGTCGCCGTGGATTGTCGAGGTGACACGCCGCGCCGGCTCCAAGCGCAAGGAAGATGTCGAGGATCGCCTGCGGCGGGCGGGCTATCCCTATCAAACGGCTGGCGACTATTACGGTACCAAGCTCGTCAACGGCTTTCTCGGCTTCGTGGTCGGGCTGATTGTGATTCTCGTCGTCTTTCGCTCGCCTGCGCTTATCTTTGTCCCGATCGTGATGGCAGTGCTGGGCGTCGTCAGCCCTGACCAGCAGATCTCGGAAGCGCTGAAGAAACGACAAGAGTTGCTCTTTGCCGAGATGGCATTCACGCTCGATAGGCTGGCGACGCTCAACGAAGCGGGGCTGTCGCTCTTGGCGGCGCTCAAAGAACTGTGCGGGCGGCCCGGCGGGCTGCTCATCACCGAGCTGCGCATCTCGCTCGACAAGGTCGGCGTCGGCAAGACGCCGCGCGAAGCGATGGAAGAGATGCTGATTCGTTTACCCGACATGGACGAAGCGCACACGTTCTTTGAGAAAGCAATGCTGGGCATCGAGCAGGCGCGTCCCGTAGCGAGCGCGCTGCGTACGATGGGTCACCGGATGCAGCGCAAAGTCGAAGCCGCCACGCCTTCGGCGTGGCGCGCGGGATGCGCAAGCTCTTGCTCATCACCGGCATCGGCATTGCGACGCTCATTCCGGCAGCCATGCTCATCATGGCGACCATGCCGCTGATGCAAGCCATCCAGATGCTATCGGGCGGATAAATGACGAATGTACCACGTCGGCCGATGCGCCGTGCCGGCGAAGAGCGCAGGAAAAACGGAAGCGACCCGCGACCGTGTGGTCCCCGGGTCGCAAGGTTCGGTCGCGTGACCGCAAGATGCGGGCGCCGAGCTTGCCTTACTTGGACAACAACGCGCCGAGTTTCTGCAAGACCTCGGACATGGTTCGTGGGGGTAACGTGCAGATCCGTTCAGCCTCTCTGGCGCGCCAGTCCAGGCTCTTGACCTGGTCAGACAGGATGACGCCCGTGACCGGCAGACCGGCGGGAAGGAGAACCTCAAAGGGATAGCCTTTGATTTGATTGGTGATGGGGCACAGAATCGCCAGGCCGACTTTGCCGTTGTAGGCGTCTGGTGAGAGCACCACGGCGGGACGGCGGCCTGCCTGTTCATGTCCCGCTTGAGGGTTCAACGTAATCCAGATCACATCCCCACGTTGGGGCACATAGGGCGTGGAGCTTACCATGCTTCTCTCCCAACCGCAGAGCCGGTGTCAACTTCACGGTGCAGATTGTTGTCAGTGACCTGGGCCAAGAGTGCTCTGAGAGTCAGTTTGCGTTTGACGATAGGAGCGATGACGAGTTTACCTTTGACCAGCGATACCTCGACGGACGAGTCGGTCTGTAACCCGACTTCCGTGGCAAAGGACTTGGGGATGCGCAGGGCAAGACTGTTGCCCCACTTTTGCACGCGAGTTTTCATAGCCAGCCTCCAGGATATGGTATCTACATTGAAGATACACCACTTGCAGGCATTTGTCAAGGTCGTCGCTCAAGGGGTGAACGGCCCAGGTTGACACTCTCCTCTTCAGGGGGGAATTCGATATTCGACAGGAAGGAGGTGAGGCTCATGTTGAAAACGCTTGTCCGTTTTATCAAAGAAAGTGAGGGTGCGGGCATGTTCGAGTATGCCATCCTGCTCGGCGTCGGCGGGGCCGCGGCGGCGGGACTGGGGGCGCTGCTCGTGCCCCAAATCCGGCAGGCCATCGGCCGGGCGGCCAGCAGTCTCTCGGCCACGTCCGGCTGGTAAGAGCAGTTCGTGGTCGGGTCTGACCGGTTGTGACGAATCGCCGGTCAGACCCGAAGGGAGGAAGACGTGAAAAGGTTGCTTGCGCGCATACATTTGCCTCAGTGGCTCAAAGACGAGTCCGGCGCGGCGATGTTCGAGTACACCATTGCGCTGCCGATCTATATGATGCTGGTCTTTTTCGCGGTCGCCATCTGCTGGTTCTGGTGGCAGCAGAACATCGCCGTCGTCGCGCTGCACGAGGGAACGAACCTGGATGCGATTCACGGCGGCGCGGTGTATGGACAGCCGCCCACCGGCAACGAGCGCACCAAGGCCATCCTGATCGCGGCGCTCGGGGCTACTGCGCCCGACTTTCGCACGGCGTATCGTATCAACCGCGTGGATGGCGTGCGCAGCATCAGCGGCAATTTGAACCTGCAGCATTCGTGGAACATACCGCTCTTGGGCTGGTTTCAATATACCGTGCAAGGGCAGAGCTGGCAGCGTGATTGGGTTTTCTACGGCGGGCCGCCCACTCGAGGCCCAAAAGGCGAATGGGAATAGCGCGGTCAAGCCGCATTCGATTGGATTGTCAATAGGATGAACACTCGCAGAGATCACCCTGAACAAGGTCAAGCCCTGGTCGAGCTGGCGCTGGTCTTGCCGTTGTTCCTGCTCCTGATCGCCGGGGCGATGTGGTTCGGGCCGCAAGCCTACGCCAGCAATTCCCGCTAGGGTTATTTCAGGTATAATTCGTTTAGGCTAGAGTTTAGTTTTCGTAAACATGTGGCTTGGACCCGGGGCTGGCACGCAGCCAGCGCGAACGCATAACCAGACGTGTAAGTAGGGGGTCTCAGTATGAAGATACGGGAGCGACTGTCGGCGAGTGGGTTGTTTGGGGTGTTGCGGTGTGGGTTTGAGAAGATCGTTGATCGGCGGGCGGTGGAGGTCATCAAGATTTCCTTAGCCGATACGTTGATGTCAGGCTTTGCCATGTTCTCCTTGAAAGACCCGTCTTTGTTGGCTTTTGATGCACGCCGCAAGACCGATGACAACCTAAAGCGAATTTACGGCATGGCGCAGGTTCCGTGTGACACGCAAATGCGGACGACGCTGGATGAGGTTGAGCCGGCGGAGCTCA
>Ga0315284_10003710_pt1 | contig 21685 bp, 13 predicted proteins | sample YL17G09_16_MG_FD_203696 | JGI IMG/M metagenome (GOLD analysis project Ga0315284, IMG submission 203696) | Sediment microbial communities from Yellowstone Lake, YNP, Wyoming, USA - YL17G09_16 | ecosystem: Environmental > Aquatic > Freshwater > Lake > Sediment | place: USA: Wyoming | collected... | reverse complement strand
CCCGGTCCCTCGCTCCATGGTCTCCGTGCGCTCCGTGGTAAGCGGGGAAAAACGGTTTTATGTGTCGCAAAGTGTCGCATAATTTGGGCGGTTTATGACGTAACTCCTTGTGCCGTATGATTTACCCTATGCATACGCCGGGGGCGAAAATGGCCGATTTTGCGGCACGGAAGGCCGATTTTGCGGACAAAACAGGGTCAAAAGAAGGTAAAAACCCCATTTTTAGGTGCAATGTGGCGCAAAATGCGCTACATCTGGATGGCTGGTTTAACTGGATTCCGGACCCGCGGGATTGGGGGCCGAAATACATGCACATACCAGCATGTCGCGGCGGGCGGCATGCGGGCGTTAGTTACGGCGCGGCGGTTTCCATGAGATCGAACTTCCACGCGCCGTTTTCGCGGGTGAAAGGGATTTGGCCGGTTGTGCCGGCGTCTTTGTACTTCAGCGCGATGGCTCCCCTGTCGCCGTTGATTGTCTCGCCGGTGATTTCCATTTGCGAGAGGACTTCCGCGGACAAACGGCCGGCGGCGGTCTTTTCCATGGCAAAGGCGAAATATTTTTTGCCGTCGCCGTTGAAGGATTTGAGCAGCGGGATGAGTTCCTTGTTTTCGGCGCAGGAGCGCGTGTAGTAGTCGCGCGCGCCGCGGGAGATGTCGGGTTTCTGGAGTTCTGCTTGCATGCGTTTTGTGACGGCTTCGAGTTCGGCGATTTTCCCCGGCAGTTCCCTGGTCAGCGCGTCCTTGCCGGGCTGGTTGATGAGGTCCCAGGCCCTGTCGAAATTTTTATCGAATGCGGCGAGGAGGAAATCGCGGTACGCTGGGCCGAGGGTCGGGGCTTTCTCAAGCCCGATCCTGTCGAGCGCGGCGACGAAGTTGTCGCGCTCTGTGATTTGCGCCGGCGGATTTTCCGTGGCCGGCGCGGTTCCTGGGCCTGTCATTTCGCGCGGAGTGCAGCCGCCGAGTATTGCGGCGAGCAGCGAGGCAAACAGTGCGGTTAAGAACGCCGTCTTCATTATTTGTTTCCGGTGTGTTGACGGCTCATGGATTGCCCGTGCCGGTGGGCGCGGGGACGTTCGCCGGGGCGGAGGTGTTGTAGAAATCGAACTTCCATTTTCCGTCTTCCATGACGAAGCACAGTTTTTGCTCTCTGCCGTCTTGTTCGTTTTTCTCGGAGATGAAGCCCTTGTCGCCGTTGACGGTTTCGCCGGTGATTTGAATTTTGAGTGTTCCGTCGGCTATTTCCTGAAAACTCTTGATGACGTCGGGGTTGGCCATGAGGTACGAGAAATATTTTCTGCCGTTGCCGCTCATGGGGGTCAATTCCGCCATGCGCTCCCTTTTAATGCCGGCCTGCGTGTTGTACCAGTCTCTTTGCTCCGCGGGTATTTGGGTGTCAGAGGCTTTTGCCGCCAGCGAGGCGATTGATTCGCTGAGTTCGTTGATTTCGGCGGCGAGTTCTTTTACGGCCTTGTCCTGGCTGGCCTTGTTGAGCATGCTCCATGCGTCGTTGAAATTTTTATCGTAGATCGCCAGCAGGAAATCCTTGAAGACTGGGCCGAGGGTCGGCGCTTTGTCGAGGCCCGCTTTATCAAGCGCGTTGATGGCCGCGGCGCGGGCTGTCCGGCCCTTGGCGCTGTTATTGTCTTTTCCGGGGCATCCGGCCAGCAAAACGGCAAGCATTGCCGCCAGGGCCGTGAAGAGAAATGCGTGTTTCATGTTTTCTCCTGACGGTGGTTTTGTGTATAGGAACAGGGCGAGCAAACCGGACGACAATCTAACTTTTATTCCGCGAAAATTCAACACAAATAATTCGGCAAGTTTGAGATAAACCTTGCGCATTCCGAGGAAAGGTTCTCATCGCATGCGCATGCCGCGTGGACCGCAACGCGGTGGGCGTGGCGTAAAGGTATGCCGCATCGACGGCGGAACAAAGGTTCATATTCACAGGTTTTCCACATTTTTTAAATTTTGTTGCGCTTGCGGAAATGGGCGATACTGCGTTAAGTAAAGTTTTGTTTTTCGCCGTCTTTCCCGCATGCGTTAAGGGCTTTAGCCGCAGGCGCTTTCGTGATTTTCGGCAACGGGACTGATTGTATTAGTGATGGTAACGCCGAAAATTAAAATTTTTACTTGCCATATGGCATTTATCGTGGTATTATTGAGGATGAGGGGAATGTGGGGCTTCGGCAGTTGCAACGGACAGGAACAGTAAAGCAGATAATTCACAAATTGAAATCGGGAGATGTGAGCAAATTGGGATATTCGTATTTATCATGTCTCCTAATCCCCCTCTCTGCGAGTCAGTTCCCAGTTTCTTAAAGAAGGTCAGGCGCTTACGACGATAAGGTGTCTGACACCAAACGAGAGGCCGCTCCGCATTTACGCAGGCGCGCGGCCGCTTGGGCACGGCGGTGTGGGCCGCCAAAAGGCTGTGGGGCCTTGTGAAACAGTTCGGGAAGACAGGTAGTATGCTGTCGGTGGACGTCAGGCGCGTTCCGGTGCGCGGGGGATGGTTACATGCAAAAAAGCGACAATAGAGAAGAGAAAGAGGCGGAGTTTTCCGTTCTTAAAAAAGTCAGCGAACTGTCCAAAGAAGCAAACATATTGATGCGCAAAGGACAGTTGGACCAGGCTCTCACCTTATTTCTCCAAGCCTACGAACTGGATTCTATTAATCCGTACGTCCTTGTCGGCCTGGGGGACGTCTACCGGAAGAAGAAACAGTTCGAACCGTCGATAGAGCATTATCGCCGCATCCTTGAGATCGACGGCAATAACACTTTCGCCCTCAAAGGCGTCGGGCATTCGTACGCCGGCTTGGGCAGATACCCCGAGGCCATAGAGGTTTGGGACAAGTACGTCGGCTTCAACGAGTTTGATTTCTTCGTCCTCACCAGCCTCGGCGACGCGCACAAGAAAATCCACCAGTACGAAAAGGCGGAGCAAAACTACCTCCGCGCCCTTGAAATCAACAACGGCGACAAATACATCTTCCTGGGTCTCGGAGACCTTTATTACAAGATGGGGCGCGACGAGGAATCCATATTCTACTGCGACAAACTGCTTGAGATCGACGAGAACTTCGTCAACATCCTGACGATGGTGGGCAACCTCTACAAGAAAGCAAGAAACTTCAGCAAGGCCCGTGAGTATTATCAGAGGGCGCTGAAGATCGACCCCGAAAATTCATTCGCGCTTTATGGCCTCGGCGACTGCTACCGGGGCGACCAGAATTACCGCAAGGCAGAGGACATCTGGGCGCGGCTGGTGACCAAGGAGCCCCGCAACAACAACGTGTTGACGAGGCTTGGCGATGTTTACCGGCGGCTCGGAGAAGACGAAAAAGCGCGCCAGTGCTACCACCGCGTACTCTCCCGCAGCAACAACAAGTACGCCCGCATGGGCCTGAGCAAACTGTACCGCAAGGCCGGCGAGTACGAAAAAGCCATACAAAATTATGAAAAAATACTGGAGTATGAGGAAAGAAAAGACGAAAGAATACTTGTGGAGATAGAGGCCACCCGCGCCGAAATCGCCCACGCCGGCCGCGAGGACGGCAACCGGCCCGTGGCAGGCGAAGAACTCGGCGTCGGAGGAATGTAACCGGCCTCCGCGCAAGTGTTCGTTTCATCCGTTAAATCCGATATATCATTTCCGGCCATGCTCTCGCTGTAAATCCATATCCGATAATCCGTCCGTCTTTACGCGCCCGGTTCAACGCGCCGGGAAAACTACAACCGTACCTCAAGGGAAGACCATGGAGCGCACCATACTTATCATCGATGACGAAGAACACATTACGAGACTGCTTTCGTTCATCCTCGGCAAGAACGGCTTCAAAACAATCGCCGCCACCGACCCCGCAAAGGCCCTCGAAATTATACAGTCGCAAAAGGTGGACCTCATCATCTCCGACGTGATGATGCCCGGAATCAACGGGTTCGAACTGGCGCAGAAACTCAAGGACAACCTCGACACCGCCCGCATCCCGCTGGTGTTCCTCACCGCAAAGAGCGACATCACGGACAAGTTCACCGGCTACTTCGTCGGCGCGGCGGAATTCCTCACCAAGCCCTTCAAGACAGAGGAACTCATCGCCCGCGTGAAAAAGGTCCTCGAGGTGGACGAACTGGAGCAAGCGCTGCAAATTACCGCCCCCGTGGAAACGCGCAAACGCTCCCTCGCCTCCGCAAGCGCCACGGAAGAAATCGCCCCTCCCTCCGCCGCCAAGACCGGCCAGTCCTTCGTCAAGATAGCCGATGTCCTCAACATCTATGACAAGGTCATGCACGTCATCGACGAAGAAGGCAGAAAAAACATCGATGAGAGCGCCCTGGACACGGCCTTCGAGAGCGCGCTGGAAAAAATCTCCGAAAAGCACCCCGCGCTTGCCAACCTTCATCTGACGCCGGACGGAGTCAACGTTGACGAAGCCAAACGCCTTGTCAAGAAGGGCAACTTCGAAGAGGCAAACGCGGCGTTCTGCGACCTCCTTAAACAATTCTTCGAAATGCTTGTCCGTGACAAAGAAACACGCAGCGGCGTGTCAATCGCCGTCATGGACGACGACAAAGAAACCGCCGACTTCCTCGACCTCGTCCTCACGGAAGCCGGATTCACCATTTGGAAGGCCGCCGGCGAAAGCGAACTCTTCGATTCCCTCAACGCCGGCTCGCCGCCGCACCTCATCATCGTCAACGCCTCGACGGAAGGCCGCGACATCACTGACTTCTGCCGCCGCATCCGCGCGGAAAAGGCCGCGGCCGAAGTCCCGATACTCGCTATCAGCGACTGGTTCGACGCCGAGCAGGTCAAAGCGGCCTTCACGGCCGGCGTTACTGATTACCTTGTAAAACCTTTCGGCAACACCGAACTCGTCTCAGTCGTGGTCAACCTGTTGCGGAAATAAGACAACACCCCGCGTCGCCCAAGATTGCCGGGCATGGGAGTGTGTGCTCCCTGCCCGGCAACGTTTTTTCCAACTTCTCACATCCTCAAGCGATGCTTCGGAGTCCCGATCTTGTCGGGGCCTCACCACCTCAAACCCGGCATGCTGGTATGTGCTATAAAGCATGCTTCCAAACTTTTGCGTCCACGGCGGGCGGAACTTTACATTTCATAAGTTATGAAAGTGCTCCTCAGCCATCCTTCCTTTTCCGTCCTCTTGCGCCTCTCTGTGGACGACCGGCGTGCCTTTCGGCGCTTGCAACGCGCCCGGCGGGTGTTTTGCGCGCGAAAGGGCAATCGTAACTTGCCGCCACGCCAGACCTTACGCAGGTCAGCGTGAAAATCAGCCGTAACCATCGCCCGTGTATTACCTTACGATACTTTTTGTCAAGCCCAAGCCTGAAACGACGTGCTATTATGTGCTTTTCCGCCCATTTTGGCGGGGGTTCGACGGCTCAAAGCCAGCCCAAAGACCCCCGAAATCCCCACAAAATCGCAGGAAATCCCAGAATCCCGACACATCTTATGCAAGGTCGTGTTAATAGATTGTTAGTAACTGCGAGACGCAAAGCCACGAAGAATTCTTGCCGCAGATGGCCACAGATAGACGCGGAATTCCTAATGTCTCCTAGCCTGCTTATCATGGCTCGCTTTTGCTGGCGGCAACAGCGGGGCGGTGATTTTCTCGTAGAGGGCGAAGAGGTATTCGACGCGGTGGCGGTCGCTGGGGAATGGGTCGGGCCGGTAACAGCGGTCCACGGCGCGGTCGAGGGCTTGATGGGCTTTGAGTAGCGGGGCGGGCATCGTCAACGGGTCGTAGAGGTCGGCCAGCGTCGATGTTGGGTACTTCGCCCGCGCGTCCAGCACCACCTGCGCCGCCTTTTCCACCGCCGCGCGCTGTTTCTTTGTCGCCCCCGTTGGCCACGGGTAGTTGTTATAAACGAGTTTCACTGAATACCGGTAGTCAGACTTGATTCGACCGCACACTTGCTTAACCCAAGCCATGTGCATCGCTGAGGTGAGTACGCCAAAATGAAATAGTGAGGCGTCAGAAAGAAAGAGGCAACTGTCGCTCACGATGAACTCAGGGTTGAAGTAACTGACCGGGATGTACCGGCGCGTTTCCGAACTATGGCGCGGTATCAAAACGAAGTTGGCAGTTGGTTGCCGGATTTCGCCGAACAAGGCCGGATATTTCGCCAGTTCCTTTGTGGCGGCACGCTTGCTGGCGGCGCGATAATCACGAACGGCTTTGACGCGCCGGTGAACTTCATCAAACTGGCTTATCTTTTGTGGCGGAACGTCCTTCAACCAGAGACACCAGCGGTTTGCGCCGTGCAGGTACTCCTGTGCGCTGAGCAGGGGACGAACGAGTGTGCGCGCTCCCGGTGCCCATTGCAGCAGTTGCCGCTTCTCTTCGTCGGTGAGAAGAAGATTGCCGTCGTCATTCGGCATGTTTCCAAACTGCATTTCCGGCACGTTGGAAATCGGGTGTTCGCGATTTTGCAAAGCCGCGTCGCTGCCTTCGACAAGGTAAGGGCTGATATTCGTGACGACGTGGACTGTTACGTGCGAGTCCTCGTAGTCGTAGATGCGCTTGTTGCCGGTATCGAACGCGCCGAAACCGATGATGACCACGTGAACATGCGCCCTGCCACGGGCTTCGCTTTCCCATGCGAATGTGCGATGGGCAAAATGTATCTTCAAATCGAGGCGAAACAACAGCGGCCATAATATACCGGGTTGTTCACCTTGCGTAATCGAGTTGGTGGAAACGAACGCGACCTTGATTTGCGTACCACGAATATATTGAGCCGCGCGTATGTACCAGCAGCAAACATAGTCGAGAACGCCCGTGCCTTTCACGTCGCCAACGACAATTTCCATGTCGGCCTGCTGGTCGGTGTTTCGCGCTTTCTTCCCGACGAACGGCGGATTGCCGAGGATGTAAGAGCACTGGTCGGGCGGGATGACTTCTCGCCAATCCATGCGGAGTGCGTTGCCGACGTGGATGTGCGGCGAGGAACGCAGCGGCAGGCGTTGATAAAATTGACCGAATACCTCCGAAAGCGCGACGTTGGCTTGATGGTCGGTCAACCACAGTGCGACCTCCGCGATGCGGGCGGGGAATTCCTCTATCTCGATGCCGTAGAATTGGTGGACATCGAGTTTGGAGAGACGGTTTACTTCGTCGAAGGACATTTGGCGGCCATGAATCTTCACAAGGACATCGAGTTCCAGTTTGCGGAGTTCGCGGTAGGTGAGGACGAGAAAGTTGCCGCAGCCGCAGGCGGGGTCGAGGAAGCGGAGTTGCGCCAATTTATCGTGAAACTCTTGCAGTCGCGCGGTCCGGCGGGTGGAGCGGTCGGCCTTGATGCCCTCGAATTCGGCGCGGAGTTCGTCGAGGAACAGGGAGCGGATGAGTTTGAGTATATTCTTCTCCGCCGTGTAGTGCGCGCCGATCTGGCGGCGTGCCTTACTGTCCATGACGGCTTGGAAGAGCGAGCCAAAGACGGCGGGAGAGATGGTTTCCCAGCGGAAGCCGCAGCAGGCGAGCAGTCGGTTGCGCATGTCGGTGTTGAACTCGGCAAATTCGAGGCGCTCGGCGAAGAGTTCGCCGTTGACGTAGGGGAATTGGCTGAGTTCTTCGTCGAGATTGCGTTGGCGTTGCGGCATGTCGGTGTTCAGGACGTGAAAGAGTTGTTCAAGCCGGACGCCGAGATCGGAGCCGTCCTCGGCGGTGCGGTCGCGGAGAAACAATTCAAAGGCTTTCTGCTGGAAGATGCCGTTGTCCTCGGCAAAGAGGCAGAAGAGGATGCGGACAAGAAAGCGCTTCAGTTCGTGCCCGGTATAGCCGCCCGCTTCCAAGGCATCGTGCAGGTCGCACATGAGTTGGGTGGCTTCGAGGTTCGCGGGGTCTTCAGGGTTTAGGCGATGTTGTGTGTAGCCGGCGATGAAGGCAAAATGGCGAATGAATTTATGAAGGTCGGCCAGCGGGAATTCGACGGTTGCGGTGGCAGCCGCGTGAACAGACGAGTCGGGATCTTGTTCCGGTTCAAGATCGTGGAGGGCGATGTTGGCGAAATCGGAGACGAGCAGGTAGCGTGGCATCTCGCGGTTGCGCTCGGTCTCCTTGAGGCCGCGGATGTAAGCCATGCCTTGTGCGTGCGCCTTTCCCAAGTCCCCGCCAGCGGATTTGTGTTCCACAAGCAAATGGCCCGGCCAGAATAGATCAATGAAATCCCAATTGCCTGCGAGATTCCTGACCGGCTCCTCAAACGTGGCGACTATGCGGCGACGTACGCCGAAGACGTTGAAAAACTCATTCCAGAAAGTCTGCCGTTCGGCGGCTTCGCGCGTAACGCCTGTCCAGTCTTTGCTAAACACTATCGCGCGTTGGCGAATTTCATTCCATGAAAGTGGCATGCTACCAAGTATACCAACGCGAGCCGGTCGGTGCAAGTTCTCGTTTGGGGAACCATCTCTCGATTAAATGCCGGTTCGCCGCGCCGCTACGTTATATTTGGCGCACCAAGGTGCGCTGCTACAGTGTCGCAAAATTGATGTCGGGCCAAAAGCCTGATGGATGGGATAAATTGCTTGCAATGCGCATTTTCGCTCTTATAATAATGTGTTTATATTTTTTGAACCGTTTTCCATTCCAACTGTAATCGGAGCGGGTTATGCTCAATTTTATCTATCTGCTGGAGGGCGAAGCGCAAAAGACCGGCGCGGATTGGCTTCCTACGGTCGGCCTCGTGGGGTTAATTGTCGTGGTGTTTTACTTCCTGATGTTCCGCCCGCAGAAGAAGGAGCGCGAGCGCATGAAGACCATGCTGTCGAACCTCCGCAAGAACGACGAAGTTGTTACCGCCGGCGGCATCCACGGCAGGGTCGTTGCGATAAAGGAGGATGTGATTGTCATCAAGATAGACGAGAACAGCGACGTGAAGATGCGCGTGTCCAAGAGCGCCGTCGTCGGCGTGTCGAGGCGCGAGGAAGAGAAGGACGACGAGGAAGAAGAGGCGGAAGAGAAAAAGGATTAAGCGGCTGGATTGTTAGCGAGCAATGATAACGGCATATTAATTCACGAATTCCGGAGAGGCGCATGTACGAGAAAGTCGGCTGGAAAATAGTTCTGATAATCGTGGTCGTCGGGATGGCGTTTTTCTTCATGTTCCCGCCGTTTGACGGCATGATTCCGAAACGCCTGCATATCGGCCCAATCAACATACCCGTTGAAAGGGTGCTGTTTGGCAAGTGGCCCCCCGCCGAAGGAAAACTTTCGCTGGGCGAGGACCTGAAGGGCGGCGCGACGATGGTGCTGAGCGTGCCGAACGCCAGCCAGCGCGACGCCGTCATGGACGTTCTCAACAGGCGCGTGAACGCCAGCGGACTGAAGGAAATCTACGTTTCGGCCCTGGGCGACCGGCAGATAGAAGTGCGCGCGCCGGCGGCGGTCTCGGGGCTGAAAGACCTGCTTACGAAAACCGGCACTCTTGAGTTCTACGCCGAAGCGCCCCTGCGGGAGTACCAGAAATACGACCCTCTTTACGAGGCCGCGAAAAAAGCGGGCAAGCCCGCTCCCCCGCCTCCGTCGGGATTCAGGCTTGAGGAAGGCAACTACCCGGACGGCACGCCGATTATGGGACTTAACGGCGCCAACTATCTATTGGTGTACTCAGACGTCCAGTTTCAGGCGAGCGACTTTGTCGATTTCCGGCTGACGGCCGACGAGGGCGGGAAACCGGCCGTCGGATTTTCGCTGGCTGTGTCGTCCGCGGCGGGGTTCGCCGGTTTGACGACGCGCCTGATAAACGAAGCCGAGTACACCAAGGCGCACGGGAAGCTGGCCGTGTATGTCAACGGCAATATTGAATCAGCGCCGTCGGTGCGGAGCGTCATCAGCGACAGCGGTATCATCACGCTGGGCGAGTCCGATGTGCAGAAACTGCAAACCAAGGCGAAGAACCTTTTGATATCGCTGCAGTCGGGCGCGTTGAACACGCCAATCACGTTTGAGTCGGAGATTTCGACCGGCCCGAGCATAGGCGAGGACTCGCTGAGGCGCGGGATTATGTCGATGGCGCTGTCGGCGGCCCTTGTGCTGGCTTTCATGGCGGTTTACTACCTGGCGCTGGGGTGCGTGGCGAATTTCGCGATGATTTTGAACATCCCTCTCATCCTTGGCGCGCTGTGCGCGTTCCAGGCCACCTTCACCCTGCCGGGCTTCGCGGGCCTGATACTGACGCTGGGCATGTCGGTTGACGCGAACATTCTTATTTACGAGCGCATCCGCGAGGAAAAGGCGGCGGGCAAGGGCCTAGAGGGAGCGTTCAAGGCGGGATATGACCGCGCCTTCACCACGATTCTGGACTCGCACATCACGACGCTCATCGTCGGTCTAATCCTCATGTGGAAAGGCAGCGGCCCGATACGCGGGTTCGGCATCACGCTTACGGTCGGCATTGCCACGAGCCTTTTCACGGCGTTGCTGATAACGAAGGTCATCTTCACGGTGTTGATAAAGGCCGGCTGGATTAAGCAGGCCAGAATGCTCCACTGGGTGAAAAGGCCGCATTTCCCGTGGATGAAGTACAGGCATATAGCGGTTGGATGCTCCATTCTGCTTTCGGTCATCGGAATTGGTTTCTTCATTGCGCGCGGCTCGACAAACTTCGGCATCGACTTCCTTGGCGGCGCGCAGTATCACCTGAACCTGACCACGCCTATCCAGATTGAAGAAGCAAGGGCGAAACTAGCCCAAATTTCCCCGCCGAACGCCAATGTGGAACTGCAGTCGGTGGTGTCCGGCACTGAAACAGAAAGGAAGGCGGCAGGCGGAGGGTCGTATGAATTCATCATTCGGTTCCCGCAGGACGTAATCGGCAAGATGGGAGAGCAGGCCGGCGCTCCGAAGAACGCCGAGACCGATAAACTGGTTGACATCGTTGAAGGAAAGTTGCGCGGCGTATTCAGCGCGGAATTTCCGCCTGAAGGCATCGACACGCCGATTGCGGAAACGACGTTCAGCCAGATGTCTCTGACGTTCAAACCCGCGGAAGCCGGGATGCGCAACTTCCGCGACGCGGTACAGGTTGTTCTGAGCGACAAGTTTGCGTACAACGTGCCGGAAACGATAACAACGGGAGACGTCTTTTCGGTAATTCTGCCGTACAAGTTCACGGGAAGCGAGGAAGCGGGCGTAAGGAAGGAACTTGAAGACAGGTGCGCGCAGAACTTGTTGAAACTCGATGACATGACGAATTTGAATAATGATCCGAACGCCACCGTCGTCATGTACGTTACTTTCGAGGTGCCGCAGGAGATTAACAAACATCCGCTTTCCCAGGCGCAGAAGGACGAGTTCCTCGCCAAGATTCCTGACGCCGTGACGGCGGCGATAACCGCCAACAGCGCCGGCAAGGAAAACAAGGCATATACCGTCGGAGAGGTGGAATTCCTTGGACCCACCGTGAAAAAGGGCGCGAAGGAATACGCGAAGTACCGCGTTCCGGCCGCCTGCACCGATTTTTACGGGACCGCCACGAAGAAACTGGACACCATCATGCGGAAGAACCTGGCGGAGACGCCCCTTGCGCTGTCCGGCGACCTCTCTGCGCCGCTGGTGGTTTCGCCGGGCGGAATATCGTACAAGGCGACCATGGCGAGTTCAGTCGCCCAAAGCCTGCGCTACACGGCGTTGTTCTCGCTCGTCCTTGCGATGGCTGGCATCATCGTCTATGTGTGGTTCCGTTTCAGGCAGTTCAGGTACGGATTCGGCGCGGTTGTGGCATTGCTGCACGACGTGACCGTGGCTGTCGGCGTTGTGGCGCTGCTGGACACGATAACGCCGCTGAACATAAAGTTTGAACTCACGGTGGTTGCCGCGCTCCTGACCATCATCGGCTACTCGGTCATGGACACCATCGTCGTGTTCGACCGAATCCGCGAGAACCTCGGATTGCACCGCGAGGAAAAGCACTTCATCGAAAACGTGGACAACAGCATCAACCAGACGCTGTCTCGGACCGTGTTCACGTCGTTGACCGTGTTCCTGACGGTGTTCACGCTGGCGATACTGGGCGGCGAGATGGTGCGCGGGTTTGCCGTTACGATGTGCATAGGCGTGGTCGTGGGCACGTACTCGTCGATATTCATCGCCAGCCCGGTCGTGATGTGGCTGCACAATCGCGAACTGAAGGCGCTGGGCATTAGGCAATCGGCCCCGGCGGGCGCTCAAAAATAATTCTTTGCAGGGGGGACTAGGGCATGAGGGACTACGCGAAACTCCTGATTTTGGGTTCGACGGCGTTGCTCGTACTGCTGGCTGTTTGCCTGGTTGTTTTCCCGCTGCTCTTCTGGCCGCATGAGGGAAAGCAGCCGCCGGGTCTGAAGGATGACGGGGCGGAAACCAAAGCGCCGAAGGAAATTTCCGGCGGAACGGAAACCAAGGACAACAACACGCAGCCGCCCGGCAACCTGCCTGACACGATTGAGTTCGGACAGGAGTTCAAACTCCCCTGCTCGGCAAGTTTGAATGCCGTGGTGGAAAAGTACTACAAGGACAAGCCCGTTGTAAAACTCAGCAACGGCAGCGCCATCACCGTCACGCAAGCGCAACTCCCCGATGTCATCAAGCGGCTGGCGAAGTACAACAACATCACCGACTTCGCGGCCAACCTTCCTGCGGGCACGGCGCTGAAACTCCCGCGGGTTTACATCGTGGAGCACGGCGACACATTGACTACAATCCTGAAAAAGGTTTACGGCAACACCAGCCGCCAGGCTGACGTTATAAATCAGAACAAGGAAGTGATGCCCAATCCCAATAAAATCTCCATCGGGATGATCTTGATTCTCCCTTGATTTTCTTTGACTCTCCGGGTTTCACGAGGTGAGTTATGAAAAGGGCAATCGTGGTCGTTGTGGTCTTCGGCGTTTTGCTGTGCGCCGGCGTGTCATGCAAGAATTACTTCACCACCTCCCCTCCCCTGCGGCCGAGCCACCCGCCGGATGACATGGCGGACTTCCCCGAAACGCTCGAACTGCCCGTTGACCTGGCGCTGCCGCACGAAGCGTCGCTGCAGGCAATAGTCGCGCGCTATTACAAGTCGTTGAAACTGCACAACGGCGCCTCCATCGTCATTGCGCCGGAGAACGCGCCAATCATCGCAGCGCGGGTGGCGAAATACAACAACATTGCCGACACCGCCTCAAAAATCCCCGCCGGGCGCGTCCTGAAACTGCCGCGCATATATGTCATCGCGCCGGGCGACACCTATTACAAAATCGCCGAAGCGGTTTACGGCGACCCGAAACGCTGGAAGGACATCAACGCCGCCAACCCGGATTATGACCCGAACAAACTTGCGCCGGGCTGGGCCGTGATTCTTCCTTGATTTATGCGCGGGCAAGGAAGTATCATAATGCCGCCTCCGATTCGGGGACGGCGTTTTTTTAGCGGCCACGGACCGGTTGTCGCGAAAAACATGGAACTTCCGGCGGCTTTTAGCGTCTAACTCTGCGGCAGGAATTACATCATCGCCGTTTCTCTGACGCAATGCAGGAGCAAGCCATGAAACGCATCGCATTTTTGGTCGGAATTTTCTTCATCCTCGCGGCGAGTACGGCGTATCCGTGCAAGATGATTATCATGCCGCCTGACGGTGGAATCATGCCGCCGGAGTGGTACCACAGGACCGCGCCGATGGAGGTGAAACTCCTGAGCGTTACCGTCAGGATTGACAACCAGGTCGCGGTTACCACCGTGGAGCAGGTGTTTCACAACCCGAACACGTACGATGTCGAGGGCGAGTACCTTTTCCCCTTGCCGGACAACGCCGACGTCTCGAAGTTCACGCTGATAGCGGGCGAGAAGCAGGTGGAAGGCAAAATCCTGAGCAAGGAAGAGGCCCGGCAGTTGTACCTGCAGATGATTCAGCAGATGAACGACCCCGCCCTGCTCGAAAAAGCGGACGAGCGAACGTACCGCGCCTTGGTGGGCATTGTGCCGGCGAATGGCGAGGTCAGGGTGAAATTTGAATTCGTGCAGACCCTCGCTCTCGATGCGGGGATGATTGAATACGCCCTGCCGCTGGGGATTTCGCGCGAACACCCGAAGCCCATCGGCACGCTGTCGCTGAACATCGAAATTGCCTCGAACACGCCCATCAAAAACGTTATCTCCCCTTCCCATGACGTTACCGTGAACCGGAAGGACGCGAAATCCGCGACCGTGCTGTACGAGCGGGAGAACGTCCCGTCCGACCGCGATTTCAAACTGTACTACACGCTTTCCGAACAGGCCATCGGCCTCAACGTCCTGTCCTACAAGAGCGGCGCGGAGGACGGCTATTTCATGCTAATGCTCTCGCCAGACTTGAGCGCGGGGAAGGTCGAGCCGAAGGACATCATCTTCGTCATCGACCGGTCCGGCTCGATGGCCGGAAAGAAGATTGAGCGGGCCCGCAACGCGCTGAAATTCTGCCTCAACAGCCTCAACGACGGCGACCGCTACAACGTCATCTCGTTTTCAAACGATGTGGCTCAGTTCAAGGATGCGTTGCAGGACTTCAGCAAGGACGCCGCCAAGGCGGACCTCAAGAAGATTCATGACGACGCGCTGGCATGGGTGGATGCCATCGCCGCGACCGGCGGAACGGACATCAATACCGCGCTGCTCATGGCGCTCAGGCAAATCGATGCGTCGGACCGCCCGGCGTATATCGTCTTCCTCACGGACGGTCTGCCCACCGCCGGCGAGACGGATGTCAACAAGATCCTCGCGAACATCTCGCAGGCGAACGCGAAGAACGCGCGGCTGTTCGTGTTCGGCGTCGGCGACCGCGTAAACGCAATCATGCTGGACAAACTGGCCGAGGACAACCACGGCGCGAACGAATACGTCCTGGAAAACGAGGACATCGAAGCGAAGGTCTCCCGGTTCTACGACAAGGTGGCCTCGCCGGTGCTTTCCGGAATCGCCGTCTCCACGTCCGAGGGAGTGGAGATGTGCGAAACGTACCCGGAGAAGATGCCGGACCTGTTCCGCGGCTCGCAGATGATACTTCTGGGCCGTTACAAGGGCGCGGGTAAGGCGACCGTTACGCTTACGGGCAAGGCCGGCGGCGAGAAGCAGGCATATACGTATGAAGAGAATTTCGCCGAGCGCGAGAACAACCGCGATTTCCTGCCGAGGCTGTGGGCGATGAGGAAGATATCGTTCCTGGTCTCTGCCATCAGGATGAACCCGAAGGCGGAGAACGCGAAGGCCCTGCAGGACCAGATAATAGATTTGAGCCAGCGCTACGGCGTCATCACGGAATTCACCTCGTACCTGATACAGGAGAATGACCGCGTAATGCCGCAGGGCGGGCGCGTGTTCCGCGAGCAGGCGGCCGCCGCGCCCGCGCCGATGCAGCAGGCGGGCGAGGGCTTCGATAAGGGCGAAGGGCCGAGCGGCGTGAAATTCAGCCAGCGGAATGTTTACGAAAAGAACGCGTCGAACGCCGAGGCGTTTGATGAATTGAAGGACGCTCAGTTCCGCGCGGCGCAGAGGGCCAACATGGCGAACGTCGGAGACAGGACGTTTTACCTGAACGACAAGAACCAGTACGTGCAGAGCACCTACAAGGAGAATACCGAGACCACGAAGATCGAGTACCTGAGCGACGAGTACAAGAAACTCGTTGAAGACCATCCGGATGCCGCGAAGTTCCTGGCCGTGGGCGCGCAGGTGATATTCGACATCGACGGCAAATGGCACGAAATCTTCGTCGAGGAACAGCCCAAACCGGAGCCGCCGCAGGCGCCGGCCGGCGAGAACTGAAATTTGCGCCGAACAATCGGCGATTTCCATTTTCGACAATTGAGAGAGGTGATTTATGAGGAAGGTAGCAATGCTTTTCGCAGTTGCGGTTTTTGTGGCCGGTTTGCTTGTCTCGTGCGGGCCTGACACGCAAAATGAAAAGAAACCGCCGGTTCCCGAAGGAGGGAAACTCATCGGCAAGGATGGCTGGTATTTGGTCATCACATACCGCGCCAAGGGCACGAGGAGCGAGGGACAGGACGGGAAACTTTACAGGGGGCTGGTGCCCATTCCCGGCGTGAGCGGCCAGGAGCTGGACACGCCGCTGGGCAAGATGAAGTATTACGGCGAAAAGGGCGTGAATCTGTGGGACCCGACCGGCTGGAACTACGCGGATAAGGCGGAGATGGAGAAGAACGCCTCAACGCACCACAATTAGGCCGGCATGCGGGTGCTTGCGCAATCAGGGGGCTTTGCCGCCAAACGGCCAGGCCCCCTTTCGTTTTTTCGTTGTGTTTCCCGGCGAGACGGCGACGCCGCCGGTTGCTGAATTGCGTTAAATATTGTCCCGAAAAATGCCGAAATTCGAGGCGGGAACAGGATATTTCGACCGGCGGAAGCATGTTCATTTCCTAAGCGGCATCGGGATGCAATCACATATTGTTTTTCTCATTTCGTAACGCCGCAGTTCATCAATAACAATCGTCCATTCATTTCCGCTCGAATTTTGCTTTTTGCCTGCGCATTAACCAACGCAAGGGAGAGAAAATGTCCTTACGCGTCAAGACACTCATCATCGTGGGGTTTACGATTGTCAGTTTGATCGTGATACCGTATTTCATGTTGTGCAACATCCTGCGGCAGAGTGTTGCAAAACTTGAGAATGCCGGCATCACCCAGAGCGTCAAGCAGGTGGACAGCGTAATTGGCGGCAGGCTCGAGGACATGAACAACAAGATTTACGACTGGTCCGCCTGGGACGACACCTACAAGTTTATCGCCGACTATAACGAGCAGTACATTGAATCCAACCTGCCCGACACGAGCACGAACGACAGGCTCAAGATGGACTTGATGATTTTCATCAATGCGGAGGGCGAGGTGGTATACGCTGCCGGCTATGACTTTGACAAGCAGCAGGAAATAGGCCTCCCGGAAAGCATGAAAAAATATATTTCGAAGGACAGCCTGCTGGTTCATCATGAAAGCACGAAGAGCAGCGCCGTCGGCATTCTCATGCTTCCGGAATCTCCGCTGCTGTTTTGCTCGCGGCCGATCGTCCAGAACAACGAGGAGGGTCCCATCCGCGGCACGCTCATCTTTGGCAGGTTCCTGGACAGAGGCGAACTGGATATTGTGGAAAAGCGGACTCACCTGTCGATTGACATAGGCAGGCTGGATGACCGGCAGATGCCGTCCGACCTCGCCGAGGCCGCGGGATACTTGTCGCAGGGAAACGAATTTTTCGTAAAACCGCTGGATTCCCGCACGATCGCCGGCTATACGACGCTCAACGACGTTTACGGGAAGCCGGCGTTTGTGCTGAAGGTCCGCGTTCCCAGGGAAATCTACCAGCAGGGCCAGGCCAACATTTCCGATTTCATCCTCTGGTTTTTGCCGGTGGGCCTCGTGTTCGGAATTGCCACGCTTTTGCTGGTTGAGAAGGTGGTGATTTCGCGGCTGTCCCGGCTCAGCAAGGAAGTCAGCGCAATCGGGGCCGGCGGCAACCTTTCCGCGAGGCTCGATATAATGGGCAGGGATGAACTGGCGAGCATGGCCGTGAGGATCAACGAAATGCTGGCCGCGCTCGAACAGTCCGAGGTCGTGGTCAAGACGAACCGTGAACTCGCGGAGGCCAAGGAAAAGGCGGAAGCGGCCACGCGCGCGAAGAGCGAGTTCCTTGCAAACATGTCGCACGAAATCCGCACGCCGCTGCACGGCGTGATGGGGATGATAGAACTGGCCCAGGAGACGACCGGCCATGATGAACTGCAGGAGTACCTGGCCGCCGCAAAGCAAAGCGCGGAGGCGCTGATGACGGTTATTAACGACATCCTCGACTTCTCGAAAATGGAGGCCGGGAAACTGGGACTTGAAATAACCGATTTTGATTTGCATTCCGTCGTCGAGGGGGCCGCGGACATCGTCGCGGCGAGGGCGGAGAAGAAAGGGCTTGAACTGGCCTGCATGATCCATCAGGACGCGCCGAACTATCTGCGGGGGGACCCGATGAGAATCAGGCAGGTGCTCCTCAATCTCCTCGAAAACGCGATTAAGTTCACGGACCGGGGAGAAGTGGTCATCGATGTTCAGGCCGCGGAGAGGAGCGACGGAAAAGCGACGCTCTTGTTCTTCGTCAGCGACACCGGCATCGGGATATCGCCCGGCCACTGCCAGCAGATATTTGAAAAATTCGTGCAGGTTGACGGCTCAATCACGCGCAAGTACGGCGGAACGGGGCTGGGGCTTGCAATCTCGAAGCAACTGGTCGAGTTGATGGGCGGAGAAATCGGCGTGGAAAGCCAGTTGGGCAAGGGAAGCCGTTTCTGGTTCAGGGTCGCCCTTGAGGTTCAGGATTATGCGGCAAACGAGCAGGAGCAGCAGATGCCCGACATCTCTGGCATGCGAGTGCTCGTGGTCGATGACAATGAGACCAACAGGACCATACTGCGCGAGATGGTTGCGTCCTTCGGGTGCGCTCCGCAGGCCGTTTCGTCCGGCAGGCTTGCCGTCGATGCCGTCAGGGAGGCGGCGAATGCCGGCAATCCCTTCAGATTCGTTCTGCTTGATTACAGGATGCCGGAGATGGACGGCGAGCAGACCGCGCGCGAAATTCTGGCCGAGGAGAAAAACAGGGACGCGAAAATCGTCATACTCACGTCCGCGGGTCAACACGGCGATCTCACCCGCTTCGAACAAATCGGATGCGCCGGCTATCTGACCAAACCGGTCAAGCAGTCCCAGTTATTCGACGCTCTCATCACTATTCTCATGGGAGGCGGCGAAGGCGCGAAAAAAGGCGGCACGCACATCGTCACGGAGCACAGCACAACAAGAGTGCGGATGGCCCGCGGGAAGAAACTGCTGCTGGTCGAGGACAACCCCATAAATCAAAAACTCGCCATGGCGCTGCTGACAAAGGCGGGCTATGACTGCAATCTCGCGAATAACGGCCGGGAGGCGGTCGAGGCGGTGATGAGCAGGAAGTATGACCTGGTGCTGATGGACGTACAGATGCCGGAGATGGACGGTTTTGAGGCGACGCGCATCATCCGCGAGCGCGAAGGCGCCGCGCGCCACACGCCGATAGTCGCCATGACCGCCCATGCCATGGCCGGCGACAGGGAGAAGTGCATCGAAGCGGGTATGGACGACTACACCTCCAAACCGCTCAAGCGGGACAGCGCCCTTGCCGTCATTTCGAAGTGGCTCGGCTCGCGCGGCAAGGACGCGAAGGCGGGTCCGGTAAAAGGGCGCAGCCGGCGCCCCGCGGCGGACCGGAGCGTTTTTGACATTACATCCGCCCTGGAACGCATGGACGGGGACAGGCCACTGCTCAACGAGTTGATAGCGCTGTTCAACGAACAGTTGCCGGCGCAAATCACGAGTCTGAGCAATGCGATTGAGAACTGCGACGCCGCTAAAGCCGTGCAGGAATCTCACAACATAAAAGGAGCGGCAAGAAACCTGAGCGCGGACCGTCTGGCGGCGGTTGCGGAAGAGATTGAGACGAAGGCCAAGGCCGGCGACCTTGCGCCGATGAAAGACCTTCTGAGCAGGTTCATGGACGAAATGGACGTCCTCAAGAAGCAGTTTTCAGCGGTACAGGAGGAATCTCGGAAGTAGAAGCGTTCGGCGAGAAGGCACGGGGCGTGTATGCCGCAGTCCCGCGCCGATGGAAGACCGGATAAAACTCAGACAAGACCGGCGGACCGGGCCGCGGAATATGTCCATCCTTTTTGAAAGTCATCCCCGCAACGGACAGGCCATAGCCTCATCCCTTCTTTCCCTGTCCGACCATTTGTCTCTTGCTGTCTATCCCTATCTGGTCCTGCGCCAGGAAATGACCGTCGGCTTATCGGCCCCATTAACTGCTTTCCACGCCATGCTCAGTCCTTCCGAGGAATAGTATATATTTATGTTACCCCTTACGTCCAAGTCAACCGTGGTGACGGTATTCAAGTTGCCTTGTGGGTCAAGGAGTATTACCGAACCGTGCACATTGGTCTTGCCTTTGCTGGAGAAGTCGAAGGGGCTTCCACACTTTCCGGTCATGACTATCAGGCCGTTAAAGTCGAAGTTTCCGGTTATGCTGATTGTGCCGTCAACCAGTAGTATTCCCGCGCCGCTGGAGGCGCCTCCGATTTTACAGTTGCCTTGCACGTATGTTATTTGCGGCTTGGATGCTGTTCCCCACGACGCGCCGCTCGCATTGTAACCGGGGAGCACGGTGTTGGCCACCAGCAGCATCTGGTCCGCGAAGTCCGCAACCGAGGAGAAGGTTAACTTGCTTGTTGCGGCCATATTGACAACACTGGGGTTAGAGCCGGATCCTAGGATGTTGTCATTCTGCATACCGTTGGCATGGAGGTCGGCTACTATAGCGCTCACGTATGCGTCATTGAAAACGCTGATTCCGGCTACGGCCGGCTGTGAACCAGCCGAGCCGTTTATGTTGGTGTCGTGACCGTTTAAGATGAAGGCGTTGCCGCAAAACTTTGCGTTGAGGATTGCACGCGAGTTGTCATCGATGATACTGAAGGCGCCCGGAGGTGACAAAGGATCAAGGTTCAGTATCTGTACCGTTGCCTCTATCCTGCGAGTAACGCCGTCGTAGATTCCGGTGGAGACAAGGGTGTATAGGCCCGAACAAGGGGAAGTTACCGTTACGCCGTAGGCACCCCCGCCGAGTTGGCCGGAAACGTTGCCGTCGGCCTGCGCGGCAAGTTGGTTCATGGAAAAATCAAGCCCGCCCTCCGCTATGCTGAGCGCCTTTTTGCCGTCGAGGTTGTAACGGGTCGCCTGGCTGCTCTGCACGCTTCTTATGACGTAGGTGGCTGACAATCCGGCTATCATGACGCTGATCATCAGCACCGATATCAAGGCCGTGCCTTTGTTGCTGTTTTTTCGTAACATGGTAATGCTCCTGTGTATCAGTTCCCGAGGCTGCTTGTCCTGATAGACTAGATTTTGGCTGGAATTAACATAATGGAGAGATGCTCGTGGGATATTCGATTTACAGTAATAAGGCAAACTGCTTGCCGCGCCGCAAGCCAAATTGCAAATGCCATAACCATCGTTATTGTAGTGGGTTACATTCGCAGGGCATTATTTAGGCGAACGCCATTTGTCTATTGGCGTTCCCATTCGCTCCCCCATGTGAAAAACATTTCCCACTTATTCTGGGGTCATTCGCGCACAAGGGAGGCGTGGTTGGCGTGCTCTATAACCGCCGGGAGCGGGTAGGCGAGCGCATGGTGATTCCGGGAAAGGCCGTGATGTCCACCCGGCCACATCGGTATGCGGAAATAGATGAGTCACAAGACGGGAAAGCATGGAGATAGTAGTTGCAGGGCGTGTCTTTCCGTTTACCGCTCAAAAGCATTCAGTTGCGGCGTGCGCGGGGAGTGATGTTGCGTTGGGTGTGAAAGTTTTTTATTTTTGAGGCAAGATCTGCTGGATTTTTTTTCTTTTCGTGTTATACTACTGGTAGATGGCAATAGTGGTAGGAACAGAGGATACTCCACTTTAACGACCAACTTATCACTTTTTTTACTTTCCCCTGACTGACCATCAGGGGTTTTTTAATGCCGTATATTTATTGAGGATTGACTGGATAATGCGTGGAGCGCGCCCGCCCTCGGGCGCGGGGCATCCAGGTGTAAATGAATCACAGCCGGGGGCGGCTGTGCTCCACATGACAGGG
>Ga0315284_10003707_pt1 | contig 21701 bp, 16 predicted proteins | sample YL17G09_16_MG_FD_203696 | JGI IMG/M metagenome (GOLD analysis project Ga0315284, IMG submission 203696) | Sediment microbial communities from Yellowstone Lake, YNP, Wyoming, USA - YL17G09_16 | ecosystem: Environmental > Aquatic > Freshwater > Lake > Sediment | place: USA: Wyoming | collected... | reverse complement strand
CGTCTCATGGTCGCGACTCGCCGCCTGCTCCATCCCCGCCGCGGTCCCAACCCGGCCTGGCGGTGATGTTCATGCCCGATATGCCCGCCTCGGCCGCCGCGACCAGGATAGGCTCGATGTGTCCGAAATTCACCCGCTGGTCGGCGCGAATCTCCAGGAACAACTCTCCCTTGCCCGCCGCGGTCTTGCGGGACTGGAAGATTCCCATCAGGGCGGTCTTGTCGCCGGGGGCGATGGGACGGTCGTCGATCCTGTACATTTCCGCACGGCCCTTGGCGTCCGTCGAGGGCGACGGTGAGTCTTCCGCCGAGACGACATCGACGACCACCCGCCGCGGCGAGGCCCCCTCGGTGGCGACGGCCTGGCTGGCGTGCGGCTGGGCAAGCTGGAGCTTGGCCAGGGACTCCGTCGCCACGTGGCTGGTGAGGATGAAGAAGATGATCAACTGGAACGTACAGTCGATCATCGGGGTCATGTTGAACGACACGTTCCCGGCACGGCCTGCCTTGCGATACAAGAAGCTCAAGCCCATCGCAACCGTATCCTCCACGGAGGCGGCGTACTCCGCCTGCCGATGTCAACCAGCCGCGGCCGCCTGCCGTTGCTCTCCTGTCGATGGCGGGAGTGCGTCCTTGCCCGTCGCTACCGAGCCGATCAGTTCCTGGCAGACCGCCAAGGCGTCGGCGGACAAAATTTCGATGCGGTTCCGCAGGATGCCGTAAACCGACAAGGCCGGGATCGCCACCACAAGCCCCAGCAACGTGCAGACCAGCTTGATGCCGATGGCCCCGGCAATGTCCTTCGGCTCGCGGATGCCCCCCTTTTCCACGATGGTGAAGAATGCCACCATCATGCCCCAGACGGTCCCCATCAGCCCCAGCATCGGGCCGATGTTGCCCAGCAAGTTCAGCCACTCCACCTCCCGCAGGAGCCTGGCGGTCTCCTTCTCGGCGGTGTCCTCGACGGCGCGGTTCATGGAGCCGACTCCACGAGGCGACTGCGCCAATGCCGAGTACAGGATGCGGCCCAAGACGCTGGAGTCGCCGGCAGCCAGGTCCATCGCCTCGCGATAGCGTCTCTCGGCAAACAGGGACCGCGTCTTGGATAGGACCGCATCGGGCAGGATTTTCCCGCGGCGCATGACCGCCAACTGCTTGACGATCATGGCCAACGTCACGACGCTCATTGCCCACAGGACATATCCGATGTTCCCGCATTTGAGGAACAGGATGTCGAAATAACGGATTCCACCGTCCATGGTTATCGCTCCTGGATCCTCCCCGGCGAGGAGTGCGATTCGGCAAGCTCCAACCGTTCGGGGTTCAACTGCTTGAAGACGCCCCCGTTATCCCGGGCGATGCGGTGCATCGCCTCCGCGGCCGCCTCGTCGCGCGCGCCGAAAAGATACGTGTTGATCCGCACCTGCCGGGCGGTGTTGCGCTCGGCGATGAGGCGCAGCAGGCCGTCGGCATCAGGCAGCAGGCCATCGCTGAGAAGGTAAATCACCTTGCCCCCTGGCCCCGCGGTGGCGAGAGAGTCAAAGGCACGGCGCATCGCCGGGGCCGGGTCGCTGCAAAACGCGGGGCGGACGGACTGGAGAAACTCCGCCGCCGCCAGCTTGTTGTCCCGCGAGGGGGGAACCAGCAGGCCGGCGGGCATCTCGAAGGCGGTATTGTCGGCAAAGAGTATGATGTGGAAATCCTGGTCCGCCGACAACCGTCCGATGGATGTCAGCGCCTGCCGGCAGACATCGTCAAAACTGTCCAACATCGAACCGGAGCGGTCCAGGACATAAACCACGTGACGCGCCGCGGTCCCGGCGCCAAAGAAGCTGCTGGGTGGGTTTGGCCCGCCCGCGCCGCCCGCGAGGCCCCCGCCCCAGGACCGACCGGAGTCGGCCTGGTCCGACCCGACCGGCCAAGCCCCACCGCCCACCAGGGTAGATGTAGATGAGGAGATTGCCTCCCCTCCGCCGTGATCGACAACGCCAAGCGACACCTCGCCCTGGAGGCGAGGGAGCGAATCGCGATGATCCCTACCCGTGGCGAGCGGGAAGCCAGCCGTCTCATGCGCGGCCGATCCGCCAGGCGTTTCGGCATAGAGAGGCGTGGCAACCCGCGGCGACGCCAGGCCGGCGTGGATGGCCGCGGGAATGACCAACTCCGGCGGCTCCTGTCGGGCGATGATAACGGTCGTCATCGCCCCCAGCGCCACGACAAGGTGAACCGCCAGGCTCAGCGCCCAGGGGGCGATCCTGGAGACCAACCCGTTCCATTTCTTGCGGGCAGAGGTAATCCCCAACGAGGTAATCCCCGTCGTTGCGGGTGAATGTGAAACGATCGGGCGAGTCGCTTGCAAACGCGGTCCGGCAGAGTCGCGATCCAGCCGGATGCCTCGGCGACGACCCGCCGCGCGGCACCCCGCGCATAGCTTGCCATCCGCGCGCGGTAAATCCGCGATCGCCTTGCCGCAGCGACGGCAGATGGTGTCTACGGTCAAACCTTCCATGGTTGACCCCGCAAGGGCACTGAACTGGCCGCCCATGCCCCGACGAATCCCGATCCGTCCAAGGCGGGCGGCAGGCTCCTTGTGGCCGCGAAAACTCCTTGAGCGACATACTACCCCCAACGGGGCAATCGGACAATTCAAATCCACCCGTGGCAAACAGAGAAGATAAGCAAGTGGCCGGCATGGTTTGCAGGGAGCCGGTTTGCAGGGAGCCTGTAGCCATCCCGCCGGTGTCCGGGTTACAATGCGCCCCGGCTGCGAGGGTGGCGGAATTGGCAGACGCGCCAGGTTTAGGTCCTGGTCCCCAAAAGGGATGTGGGTTCGAATCCCTCCCCTCGCAATCGCCTCACCGACGTAACGGGAATAAATCGCTGCCGCCGGCGGCGAGTTTGTCTAACAGTATCCCCCAATCTGGCGCGGTGGGGCTTGAGTCCCACCGCGGAAATCCACAACGCCCCATCATCGCGGCGGGACGGAAGCCCCGCCGCGCTACGGATGGAGATTTTTCCGATTCTTTAGCCGCGAAAATCGCGAACTTTCTTTCGTGTTCCCGGTTCCAGGTTCCGTTTTTCCTGTTCGTGTAGTTCGCGCAGTTCGCGGCAAAAAAGTCTGTTCTCAAACCTTTCCAACCTGGCGCGGTGGGGCTTGAGTCCCACCGCGCAAATCTGCAACGCGCCATCATCGCGGCGGGACGATCCCCGCCGCGCTACGGATGGAGATTTTTCCGATTCTTTAGCCGCGAAAATCGCGAACTTTCTTTCGTGTTCCCGGTTCCAGGTTCCGTTTTTCCTGTTCGTGTAGTTCGCGCAGTTCGCGGCAAAAAAGTCTGTTCTCAAACCTTTCCATCCTGTCACGGTGATAGCTTCGTCCCGCCGCGCTATCACCCAAACTTAAAATGCTCTAGGCCCAGGGGTCCACGGCCACCTTGATCTGTCGGTCGCGGCGGTCATTGAAGGCCGCGACGGCGTCGGGCATCGCGGACAAACCTATCGTCGCGGTGACGATCTTGCGGCAGGGGATGCGTCCAGCGGCGATCAGCCGGGCGGAGCGGTCCAGCGTTCCGGGGGGCATCTTGGAGGCGATGACGCGGGCCTCCTTGTTATATAGCTCGAAGGGACTGACGCGGATGGTGTCGGCGGCCGGGCAGACGCCGAAGATCATGAACGTTCCGCCGCGGGCCAGAAGCGGCAAGGCCGACTCGACGGCGGAGGGGTTGCCCGTGGCGTCGATAATGTAATCCACCCCCGCCGGGCAAACCGCCCGCACCGCTTCGGCCAGGTCGCAGGTGTTCGGATCGATCACCACCGACGCGCCGATCTGGCCGGCACGACGGCGGCGGAACTCCACCGGTTCGCTCTGAATCAGCACGCCACAGGGGGAGCTTGCCAGCATCGCCGTCCACAGCAGGCCCACCGTTCCGGCCCCCAGGATCATCGCGCTGGCTCCCGCGCGGAAGCCCAGACGGTCGTAACCGTTGATCACGCAGGCCAGCGTCTCGCAGAGCACCCCGCCGGCCAGGCCCGCGGATTCCTCCAGGGGCACGACCTTCCCGGCCGGAGCGAGGAGGTACTGGGCGAACCCGCCGTTTCGTTTGTATCCGATGACCTGCGGGGCAAGGCAGAGATTCGGCCGCGCCGAGCGGCAGGCCGGACAGACCCCGCAACCGATCAGCGGGTCCACCGCGCAGAACTGCCCCACCTCCAGGACAGCGACGCCCGGGCCGAGGGCCTCCACGCGGGCGGCGATCTCGTGACCGAGCACCACCGGGGGATAGACCCCGTCAGTCAATTCGCCGGAGTAGATGTGATAGTCCGTGCCGCAGACCCCGCAGCCGACGACGCGAAGCAGCACCTGGCCTCCCGACGGTTCCTCCACGGGCAAGTCCCGGAGTTCCATCTTCCCGACACCGGTGAAGACCTGCGCTTTCATGGTGCGTCTTATGCCCAAGGTGCCCTCAGATGTTCTGTTCGGCCATCAGCTCGCGGACCTCGTTTGCCGTCGGCATGGACGGTTGGGCGCCGAATTTGGTGCAGGCCAACGCGCCGGCGGCGTTGGCGAACTTGGCTGCCTGGTGCGGTTTTTCTCCCCTCGCGGAAGCCACCGCCAGCGCCGCGGTGAAGGCGTCCCCCGCCGCCGTCGTGTCCACCACCGACACCTTGTAGGCAGGCACGGTGTAGAAATGCTCGTCGGCCGTCACCACCATCGATCCGCGGTGGCCCAGTTTCAGCACGACCGCCGCCGCCCCACGGGCGATGAGGTCGCTGGCCACCAGCTTGTCACACCATTCCTCCCCGGCATTTCGGCCGGTGATCAGCTCGGCCTCGCCGACGTTGGGAGTGATGATGTCCACCCGGAAAAGCTCCTCGGGCAGCTTCTTGAGCGCCGGGGCGGGGTCGAGGATGATCTTGCAGCCATTGCGGCGGGCCAGGTCGATGGCCGCCCGGACCGTCGGAAGGGTCAACTCCAGTTGAAGCACCACCACCCGCGCGCCCCGGAAGGCCTCCTCGGCGGCAAAGATGTCATCGGGACTCAGGCGATGGTTGGCGCCGCTGGCGACGACGATGGAGTTTTCGCCCTTGGCGTCCACGATGATCAGCGCCACGCCGGTGGGCGTGTCGGGGGTGACCTGGATATGCGTGTAGTCGATCCCCTCGCTTTTCATCCCCGCCAGCAACTGCTCCCCGAAGGCGTCGCGCCCCACGCAGCCGATCATCCGGCAGGCGCCGCCCAACCGGGCAACGGCCACCGCCTGATTCGCGCCCTTACCTCCAGGATAGGTGGCGAAATCGCTGCCCAGGACCGTCTCGCCCCCCGCGGGGATGTGGGGGGCGCGAACCACCAAGTCCATGTTGATCGACCCGACGACCAGGATGCATGGCTTTTCCATTCCCGACTCCGATCTGATGTCTGATGTGTGGTTTGGCGCGGTCTTATGCTATCATGCGCCCCGCCAGGAGTACAGTGGCCACACCGCCGGCCGGCGACGCGTGACACCGGTCTGGCCCCAAGGCCCGTCCTCCCCAACCGCGCGGTAGCGTTTGAGCGATGCCTTGGCCTCTCCAACGAATCTGCTGGCAGGGAATACAGTTCGACCACCCCGCCGATTGGGAACTGACGCGGTTTTCCGGACCAGGGGAACCGGGCCGATGCCTCCTGGCCGACCGGTACTTTCAGCGACTGGATGTTCGCTGGCAGGTTCTCAACTTCGCCCCCCGGCTCGAGCTGCTCATCGAAAAGTACCGCAAGAATGACACGGAAGACAGCCGCTCCGTGCCGCTGGAAGGCGGTCCCGCCCCCTGGCAGGGCCTGCTGAGGCGGACGCCCAAAGGCAGCTTCATTCAGGCCGCAAGGATGTGCCCCCAACAGCGACTGCTTGTGGAGGCCACCATCGTCTGGCCGGAGACGCGCCAGGTGGAACTGGAACGGGCGATTCTCGCCTCCATCGCCGTCATGCCGCCGGGACCGACGCAACTTTGGCAGGCCATGGGCCTGTCGGCGACGATCCCCGGGGACTACCAACTGCGTGGTGTCTCGGCCAAGGTCGGGCGCATTCGATGGGAGTTCGTCGCGGGTAAAAAAACTCTGCCGCGAATCGCCGTGGAGCGGATCGCCCTGCCGGAATACTGGCTGAAAGGCCCGCTGCGCGACTGGGTGGCGGAGGAATTGCCCCCTCGCCACGAGCCGCAGCGCCAAGAGTTGGCCCTCTGGGGCAACCACCGGGGACAGCAATTGATCAGTCGCGCCTCGGCCGGTACACTGGCCTGGTTGCGAGGCCGGCGGCGGATAAGACTGGATATGGCCTGGCAATGCGAGCTTGAGAACCGCGTTTATCACCTGGAGTTCGAAAAAATCTCCACGGACAGCGACGTGGTCCTGCCGGAGCTACTGGCCGTTCATTGCTGCCGGCAGGGGCCGGTCTCCGACAGCGTGTCGCGGCGCGAGTTACCAACCCGATGAAGCCATCGCGACAAAAAGAGTTGCACAGTCCGGTGACGGCGGTTACTTTCCTTCGCGCCGTGCCGTACGTGAATCGTGCCATGGAGATCACCCGCAGACCTGACGGCGGTGCATTGGTGGCGATACCCATCCCCAGGCCAAAACTGCTCTTTCCGCCCTTGAGTTGGATCTTCCCGGTCTCCTCCCACCGTCGCGTGGAACTGGAGCCTCTGGGGACGGCGGTGCTGGACCTCTGCGACGGCCGGCGGACCGTCGAGGGAGTCATCGAGAAATTCGCCGCCGATCACAAGCTGTCGTTCCGGGAGGCCCAACTGTCCATCAGCGAATTCCTCCACCAGTTGATCACTCGCGGGCTGGTGGCGATCGTCGGAAGCGGCAAGGGCCTCCAATCGTCATGAAGACCATCGAAGTCAAGGACCAGGTCCGTTTGCCGCTGTCCCGGTGCGTGGAGTTGGTGCTCAGCAGCATGAGGTATCGCCTGTTTCGCGCGTCGATCACCGTGACGATCATCTCCCTGGCCGGGGCGTTCCTGATGACCATCCTGGGCGAGGGGCTGATCGCCCGACAGGTCGCCGGATACATCGAGGCACACACCGCCCCGCGCAAGGCCCTGTCCTTCTGGGTCACGCGGATTTCCGTACCCATGACCTCCCCGCAACTGGTGAGGGAACTGGCCAAGGCCCAGGCCGGGGATGACCGTTGGCAGGAGTTCGCCGCCTGGGGGCGGCTCAGCGACGCGCAACTGTCGCAACTGGCGGACATCGCCAGGCGGCAGGTGATCTATGAAGCCTACTTCGAGAACCTGGGCGAGGGGCAGCGCCGTCCGCTGGTGGGCAGGGCACAGGGCGAGGAGATCTTCACCTCCCTCCAGGATCCCGCCCGGTTCGTCACCTTCAAGGAAGTCCTGCGGACCCTGTTGCGCCAGCTTCCCACTCCGGTGGCGGAACTGGAGGCGTTCCTGCGGGACTGGCAGGCCGCCGGTGAGCTTCGCCGTACCATCCTGGAAGGCAACGCCCGATCCGTGGAAGGCGTTCGGAAAACCTATCCCGGGGACTTCGATCCGCAGCGAATCCTGGCCGAGGTGGACGACAACCTGCTGAAAACCCTTGGCACGATGGGGTTTCGTCTGTCCGGGCGGGACCTGCCCGTGGTACGGGATCAGGCGCAGCTCAGCCTCGACGCCAAGCGACTGGCCGGCCTGCTGAACGAACCGGTATCCGACACGGCAGTGGCCGTCCAGAAGAACGCAGGCAATAACAAGGAATCCACCGACGATTCCTCCGCGGCAGGATCGCGCCAGGCCACCAAGGTTCTGGTGAAAAACCTTCTGGCCCGTCGATTGGACGTGGACATCGCGTCCGTAACTGTTCAGATGTTCTACCAGGAGATGGAATCCGCCGCCGGATCGGCCTGGCTGGTGGAACAGATTGGCAAGGGTCGCTTGGGCGGTCTGACGGACAATCGCATCCGCCAGGTGGCGCAGTATGCCCTGGACCAGGGCAAATTGGAGACCGTGTCGGTCAGCGTCTCCCAGGTGGCCGAGGGCGAGGGATTCATGGGACTCAATCCCCGCACGCTGGCGCTGATCGCCGTCAGCTTCTTCGTTTGCATCGTGGGCATCGCCAACGCCATGTTGATGAGCGTCACGGAGCGATTCCGCGAGATCGCCACGATGAAATGCCTGGGCGCCACCGACGGATTCATCATGATCAATTTCATCCTGGAATCCATCATGCAGGGCATCGCCGGAGGAGTCATCGGCGTGGTTCTGGGATTCCTGCTGGGCACGTTACGGGCCTGGGGCAGCTACGGATGGATGGCGATGGCCAACTATCCGGTGGCCAACCTCACCCAGGCCGCGGCTCTGGCGCTGGGTATCGGCGTGATCATCTCGGCCCTGGCGGCGGTGTACCCCGCCTACGTGGCGGCCAGGCTGGCCCCGATGGAGGCCATGCGGATTGAATAGGCCCGACCCCATGAACCAGATCCAAGCCCAGGCGCATCCCCCAGCCGCTCGTCCCGACGACGGGGAGCGCCGGGTCATCATCCGCACGCGGAACCTTCGCAAGTCCTATCGCATGGGGCAGGTGATCACGGAGGCCCTGCGCGGCATCGACGTGGAACTGTACGGCGAGGAGTTCCTCTGCGTGATGGGTCCCAGCGGGTCGGGCAAGAGTACCTTCTTCAATATGGTCGGTGGACTGGACTCCCCCACCTCTGGAAGGGTTTTCATCGACGATGTGGACGTCGCCCAGCTCAGCGCGGTGGAACTGGCCTTCCTGCGCTGCCGCAAGATCGGATACATCTTCCAGACCTACAACCTGGTGCAATACCTCACGGCACTGGAGAATGTCACCGTGCCGATGGCCTTCGCGGGAGTCTCCGGTGACGAGGCCCGCGAGAGAGGCATGGCCCTGCTGGACCTGGTGGGCCTCAAGGAGCGATGGTTCCACAAGCCCATCGAGATGTCCGGCGGGCAGCAGCAGCGCACGGCCATCGCCCGCTCGATGTCCAACAACCCCGCGATCCTCCTGTGCGACGAGCCGACGGGCAACCTGGACCTGCGGACCGGCGCGGAGATTCACGCGATCCTCAAGGGCCTCAACAAGGAGCGTGGCGTGACCATCATCTGCGCCACGCACGACCACCGACTCATCAGCATGGCCGACCGCATCATGTGGATCCGCGACGGGCAGGTGGAGCGCATCGTCAACCGCTCTGAGGTCACCGTGGAGACCGGGGCCATCGAAGGACAGGAGAATGAGTAGGTTTCACCGGACCATCCTGGCGGGCTTGCTGCTGGCGACCGTCTCGGCCGATGGGTCGAGCGCCGCGGAGCTTTCGTCGGAAGTCTTTCTCAAGGACCTCCAGGCCCTGACAGCCCGTCCACACCGCCTGGCCGGAAGGCCCGAGGGAAGCCTGGCGGCGGCCAATTACGTTTACGACCGCCTGGCGGCCATGGGATTCACCGAGGAGGAATTGTTCCGCCAGGACTTCCCGCTGGTCCAATCCACCACGACCCAATGCCGCCTGACCGTCGATGGCAACAGCTACGACATCCAGGCGATGCGCCCCAACGTGCTCCAGGCGTCGATCACTCCCCCCGAGGGCCTGAGCGGTTCGACCCTTTATGTCGGACGCGGAGAGACGCCAGATTACGGTTCGGTCTATCCCGAAGGCAAGATCGTGGTCATGGACCTGGACTGCGACGCCAACTGGCTCAACGCCTTCGCCTTCGGCGCCAAGGCCGTGCTGTTCGTCGCCCCTTCCGCCCCGTCGCCGAACCTGCGGGCCTTGCAGCATGTCAACGTGCCGGCCAATCTGCCGCGGTTCTACGTCTCCTGGCAACTGGCCGACCAGTTAGGCCTGGTGGGCAAGGGGAAATCGCGGGAAATCAAGATCGTCTCCGCCTGCCAGTGGAATGAGCTTCGCGGACGCAACGTGGTGGCGGTGATCCGCGGTGCCTCCGCGGTGTTCGACAAGGACCGCCCCCCCCAGGCCATCGTGCTGGCGGCGCCGCTGGACAGTTACTCGGAAGTGCCCGAGATTTCCCCCGGCGCGCGGGACGCCGCCAACTGCGCCGCCCTGTTTCAGATCGCCCAGTACCTGCGGGAACATCGGCCCAAGCGGGACGTGATCCTCTGCTTCTTCGACGGCCAGACCCTCAACCACATGGGCGCGCGGGCCTTCTATGGAGCGATGTATCGGCGGATCGACAAGAACAAGCTGGCCGACATCACGCTCGAAGAACGCCTCAAGGACCTCGAGGAGGAGACCGCCTATTTCCAGCAGGTCTTGACCATCTTCGAGCAGCCGGAGTTGTTCTCGGACGAAACCAAGAAAATGAAGTACCATGACGACGCGGTGCGGATGCTCCGCGACGAGGCCAGGATCATTTCCAATGGCTTCCTGGAGAAGATCAGTCCCATGCGAATCCTGCGGGGGCAACTGGAGTTGCGTCTCAATGCCACCCGCAAGGAGCTGGAAAACCAATCCCTGGAGGAAGCCCCAAAGCAGGCCCTCCAGGCCAAGGCCGACGATCTCCAGCGGCAGAGCGACGACCTGATAAAACGGATCAATTCCCTCGACGGCGCCGACGTGGGCTGGAACGCCGTGCAGCGCGACATCCACAAGGGACAGGAAACCGACAACACCCGAGACCGCATCGCCCGGTTGACGGAAGTGGGAAGAAACCTCTGCAAGCGACGACTGGAGGAACTGGCGCGACTGACGGCGGAGACACGGGCCAACACGCGGTTGTACGACGCCATCGGCCCCAAGAAGAACATGATCGTCCTGCACTGGACCCTCGACCTCGGCGACGCGCGCAGCCGTTGGACGATCATCCACGGAGACGACTCCGCGTTGCTGGACCAGGACCTTCCGGGCAATTACACCCCGATCTTCAAGGTCATGCGGACGGTGGCCAAGGACCTGGGCGCGTCGGTGAATGACTTCGACTTGCGAGCGATTTCTCCCGCCTACGAGAATCGCACCTTCGCCCCGGGCAAGTTCGTCGATAGCGGGGCCGTCGCGCGGTGGTTCGCCCTGTTCAACCTCTCGATCATGACCGTGCTGGACCCGCTGCCTCGCCAGGGCCTGCCCACCGACACGCTCGAGGCGCTGAACTGGAAGGCGATGTTCGCCCAGACCGAGCAGGTGGCCCCGTTCGCCAAGTGTCTGGCCGACGAGGCGGGGATGAACCTGCCCCCCAAGACGCGACCCGACGCCGCTTTCGGCGACGCCACGTGGACCGGCGTCAAGAGCAACGGCGCGCAGATCCGCCGGGCCGGCATGGCCGGGTCCGTCCGCGCCCAATACATCCGCGACGCTTTCGTGGCCGTCATGCGGCAAAGCGGATGGGGCGACCCCCTACTATCGGTCTGGAATTCGCCTCCGGGGTTCGTCGATCCCCTTTTCTACAAGACCAACATCCACGGCGTATTCGAACCGGGACCGTATTCCCAAACCTTCTACCGGAGCTTCGTGATCGTCGCGGCGCTGTTCGACCGCATCCCCGTCGGCGAGGCGGAAGTGCCCGATGTCTTCCGCAGCACGGGGCTGATCGCGTCGATTTCCAGCGGGGACCGCTCCGCGGCGACGACGGACTTGTCCAAGGCGTCCATGAACGTTTTTGACACCGTTTTCAAGACCTTCGTGGGCTACGGGAACAACCGCACCGCGACGACGCTGATGATGCGAGCCTTGTCCACGGCGGCGTTTCCCCGGGACCGGCAACTGAACTGCGAGTGGTCCAACGTCATCACCCCTTACGCCCCCATCGACGCCACTGGATTAAAGCTGTTCTGCTCCCAGGGTCTTGTGATGCTCAAGAACACCCTGGACAAGGACGGTTATCAGGGGCGAGGCATCCCGCTGAACGATCCTTTCGAACACCCCGCCTGCCAACCCACCAGCGCCCACGACTTGCGAATCCTCAACGCCTACCGCCTCAAACTGCTGCGGGAGGTGCGAATCCACCAGGAATCGCTGGAGGTCCTGACGGGACGGGCCGAGGACCTGGAATCCGACGCCGAGGCCCGCAAGACCGCCTCCACCATCGACCAGTACTACGGTCCCCTCTCGGCCGCCACCGCCTTTTCCCGGCTGGTCTATGACCCGCTTCGCGGGGTCATGAACGACCTGGTGGCGGCGGTGGTCCTGCTGCTGTTGCTGGCGATGCCCTTTGCCTACGCCCTGGAGCGGCTGCTGATCGGAACGCCCCACATCTACCGCCAGATCGGATGGTTCGGCGGGTTCTTCGTGGCTACCTTCGCGATGCTCTATACGGTCAACCCGGCCTTCCGCATCGCCTCCACGCCCATCATCATCTTCCTGGCCTTCGCGATCATCCTGCTCAGTTCCCTGGTCATCTTCATCATGGTACGGAAGCTCCAGACGGAGATCCGCAAGATGCAGGGCCTGGCCACGACGGTGCACAGCGCCGACGTGTCGCGACTGAGCACCATGATGGCGGCGGTCAACATGGGCATTTCCACGATGCGCCGCCGCCCGCTGCGAACGCTCCTGACAGCCGCCACCGTCGTCCTGCTGACCTTCACGATCCTGACCTTCGCCTCCTTTGGCAGCAGTTGGGGCATCTGGAAGACCGACCAGGGTCCGCTGGGCATGGCGCCGCCGCAATTGCTGGTCAGACACCCGCTGTGGAGCGTGGTGAGCCAGGACATCCTGGAGATGCTCCGAGGCTTCCTGTCCGGACGCGGGCAGGTCGTGGCGCGATACTGGGTCTCGCCGACGGCCCAGCAGGCCAAGGACGCAGCCACGACGGGTGTGAGCCTCGAAAGGCTCGTCTCCGACGCTTCCACGCAGCGGATGACCCCCATCTCCGCGGCCATCGGGCTGGACCCGGCCGACTTGAAGGATCCCCAGGGGCGGATTCGTCACCAACAACTGGCGGACATCTTCCGTCCCGGTTCGCGGATGGACCTCCTGGAGACCGACGGCATCTTCCTGACGGAGGCGGTGGCCGGGGAGTTGAAGCTTACGGCCGAGGACATCGGCAAGGCCAAGGTGCTGTTTTCCGGACGGGAGTTCACCTTCGCCGGGGTGGTGGATGATCGAATCGCCGCCTTTGCCTCCATCGACGGCGCCGACATCCTGCCGGTGGACTACGAGGCCTCCGCGGGCGAATCAGTGGACACGTTCGTCCAGATGAGCACGCGATCGGTCGCGGAGCTTCCGCAGATCGAAAGCGCCCAGTTCGTCACCTACAACATCGACAAGGTCGTCATCATTCCCCCCGCCATCGCCAGGCAACTGGGCGGGGCCATTCGCTCCCTGACCATCTACCCGGCCGACGGAAAGACCGAGAACATCCGCGAGATGGGCTACGACGTGGCCAAGACGACCAACCTGCCCGTCTACGTCGGGGACCAGGACGGGGTGAACCGGCTGATCTTCACCACCCTGGCCAGCGCCAGCGGCTGGCGGGACCTGCTGGTGCCCGTGGTGCTGGGCGGGCTGATCATCTTCGCGACGATGCTGGGCAGCGTCTCGGACCGCGAACGGGAGATCTACACCTTCAGTTCGCTGGGCCTGGCGCCGCCGCATGTAGCGAGCCTGTTCTTCGCGGAAGCATCCATGTACGCGGTGCTGGGGGGCATGGGCGGATACCTGCTGGGCCAGGCGGTGGCCCGGCTGATGGGCTGGCTCAGCGCGCAGTTCGGCTGGTCGGTGCCGCCGATGAACTACAGTTCCACCAACGCCATCGTCACGGTGCTGATCGTCATGTGCACCGTGCTGGTCTCGACGATCTACCCGGCGTTGAAGGCCTCGCGATCGGCCAACCCCGGTGTGCAGCGTACCTGGCAGATCCCGCGCCCCCAGGGCAACCTCTACGACCTGATCTTCCCGTTTACCGTCTCCGCCTATGACATCACGGGTGTGGTCAACTTCCTTCGGGAGCACTTCGAGAACTACACCGACACCTCCCTGGGCGTCTTCGCCACCACGTCAGTGGGGATCTTCCGCCAGGAGGGCAACAACATGCTGGGCCTCCAGGCGACCGTGGCGCTGGCGCCGTTCGACCTGGGCGTCAATCAGCGTTTCGCCATGCTCAGCCAGCCCAGCGACATCGAGGGCATCGACGAGGTGCGCATCCTCATTTACCGCCTCAGCGGCGCCCAGGGCGACTGGCAGCGGTCCAACCGGGTCTTCATCAACGACCTGCGCAAGCAACTGCTGATCTGGCGGTCCCTGCCGCATGAGACGATGGACAAGTACCGCTCCAAGACGCTGGAAGCCTGGAACGAACTGCCCGTGGAACAAGTGGATCCGCAGAGCATCGGAGTCTCGGCGTGAGCACGGTCCGAATCGACAAGGAACTCGAAGAGTTTCGAAACCTCATGAAGGTGCCCTCGACGTTCGAGGAGGGCTTCAGTTGGGCCTCCTTCGTCGGGGCGGTCTTCGTCGCGCTGCTGATGGTCCCCGGGGCCATGTACATGGGCCTGATGGCCGGGACGGGCATCGGTTCGGCAGCGCAGTGGGTGACGGTGATCCTGTTCATCGAGGTCGCCCGCCGCGCGCACAAGTACCTCCGCCGAGCGGAGCTTTATATCCTGTTCTTCATGGCCGGGATGGCGATGGGGCAACCGTTCGCCGGCCTGCATTGGAACCAGTTCTTTATCCAGTCGCAGGCGGCAGCGGGTTTCGGCGTCGCGGAGCATCTGCCCAACTGGTACGCCCCCAACGATCCGGAAATTCTGGCGCAGCGGAACTTCTTCGACCCCGCCTGGTATCCGGCGATCGGACTGATCATCTTCACCCAGATCATGGGACGGCTCAACGGGGCGATCCTGACCTACGGGCTGTTCCGCGTGGCCAGCGACATCGAGAAGCTGCCCTTCCCCATGGCGCCCATCGGCGCCATGGGCATCATGGCGCTGGCCGAGCAGCAGACCGAGGAAGGCGCCCGCAGAGACAAGTCCACCGACAGTTGGCGATGGAGGGTCTTCAGCATCGGCGGGGTGCTGGGCCTCAGCTTCGGCGCCGTCTACCTGGCGCTTCCGGCGCTGTCGTCGGCCATCCTCAACCAGCCGATCTCCATCATCCCCATCCCCTTCGTGGAGTGGACATCCAAGACCTCCGATTTCCTTCCGGCGGTGGCCACGGGAATCGACCTCAACGCCGGCCGAGTCATCACGGGCATGGTGCTGCCGTTCTTTGCGGTGCTGGGCAGCTTCATCGGCATGTGCGTGACGCTGGTGCTCAACCCCATCCTCTACAAGACCAACATCCTGACCAGTTGGTCGTCGGGTGACTCCACCCCGGTGACGTTCTTCAAGAACAGCATGGACTTCTACTTCAGCTTCAACATCGGCATGTCCATCGCCATCGCCATCGCGGGCTTCTGGCAGGTCTACCATAATGTCCGCGCCAAGCGCAAGCTGCGCAGGCAGCAGCAGATGCTGCGCATCGAGGCGGAGACCTCCCTCACCACCCCCCCCGGCCGGGGCGACCTGCCCACCAGCCTGATCATCGGAACCTACGTCGTCACGACGATGTCCTACATCACCCTCAGCGGATACCTCATCGACTGGCACCCCCAGGTGATGCTGATCCTGATGTTCTTCGGGTTCGTCTACACGCCGTTGATCAGTTACGTTACGGCCCGTCTGGAGGGCCTGGCCGGTCAGGTGGTGGCGATCCCCATGGTCCGTGAGGCGGCCTTCATTCTCTCCGGTTACACCGGTGGCGTGAAGGTGTGGCTGCTGCCCATCCCGCTGCACGACTACGGCGCCGGAACGGTGGGCTACCGCCAGGCGGAACTGACGGGCACGAAGTTCTGGTCGCTCTGGAAGGCCGAGATCCTCCTGGTGCCCATCGTGCTGGTCTCGTCGATCTTTTTCGCCCAGTTCATCTGGTCGCTGTCGCCCATCCCCGGTCCGGAGTACCCCTTCACCGAGATCATGTGGGAGCAGCAGGCCGCCAACTCGTGCATCATGATGAGCTCCACGCTGGGGCGGTTCAGTGCCTTTGAGGAGGCGTTCAATCCCAAGCTTCTGCTGGCTGGGACCGCCTTCGGTACGGCCTTGTTCGCGTTCATGTGGTTGTTGCACGCGCCGATCATGTTCGTCTATGGCATCATGCGAGGCATGATGCCCAGCCTGACCCATTCGCCCCACCAGCTCATTCCGGAGTTCATCGGAGCCTTGATCGGACGTTTCTATTTCCAGAAGCGGATGGGGCTGATGTGGCGGCAGTACATCCCGGTGGTGGCGGCGGGCTTCAGTTGCGGCATGGGCCTGATCACCGTCTTCAGCATCGGCATGAACTTCCTGGCCAAAGCGGTCATCAAGATACCTTTCTGAGGATTTTGCGGGACTTCCGATGGCGAACAGCGACGTGATCATCGAATGCCGCGGCTTGAGCAAGACCTACCAGATGGGCGGGCAGATGATCTATGCCCTGCGGGACATGGACCTGGACGTCTTTGGCGGCGAGTATCTCTCGGTGATGGGTCCCAGCGGGTCGGGCAAGAGCACGCTGTTCAACATGATCGGCGCGCTGGACCGCCCCACTTCCGGGACCGTGACCATCGCCGGGGCGGACCTGACCTCCCAGACAAGCCTGCAACTGGCCTACTTCCGCAACCGACACATCGGCTACATCTTCCAGGCATTCAACCTGATCCCCTCGCTGACGGCGTTGCGGAACGTGATGCTGCCGGTGCTGTTTTCCGGCATGGACAACCACGGCGCCACGCAACGGGCCAAGGCGGTGTTGGAGGAAGTGGGCCTGGGCCACCGCCTCCACCACCGGCCTGATGAACTGTCCGGCGGGCAGCAGCAGCGTGTCGCCATCGCTAGGGGGCTGGCGATGGAACCGGCGATCATGTTGGCCGACGAACCCACCGCCAACCTGGACCTCCACACCGGCGAGGAGATCATCAACATCCTCCGCGGCCTCTGCGATCATCACGGCGTGACCGTCATCACCGCCACCCACGACCACAAGATGCTGGACAAGTCCGACCGCATCCTGTGGATCAAGGACGGCGCCAAAGACCGCCTGCAACGGCGCGACGAACTGGACATCCGCATCGGGAAGATCGAGGACCGCCGCTAGAGCAGGTCTCGTCGAACGACCGCGACGGTCGCCTTCGCCGGGGTTTCCTGACTGCCCCCTCCCCCTTCTCACAGCAGGACCACGGGGTCCACGTCGGCGATGACCTCGGCGCCGAGGTTGCGGCAGAGGGAATCGAAGGCCGGATACAGCCGCTGCTGGACCGCCCCGGCCTTGGGGCTGATCAACAGAAGTTGGAAGCGGAAGAGGTTCTTGATCTTCCGGACGATCGCCGGCTGCGGGCCGAGGATCGTGACGTCTTCGCCCGCCATCACCGAGGCGACGCGTTGGGCCAGGATTTTCGCGGCCTCCTGGGCCTTTGCCGGATCCTGGTGGCGGATCACCAGCCGCAGCATCCGCGAATACGGCGGCAGGCCGGTCTCCTTGCGGTTGGGCAGCTCGAAGGCGGCGAACCCGTCGTAATCCTGCGCCGCGGCAAAGCGAATCGCCGGTTCCTCCCCGTGCAGCGACTGCACCACCACCTCCCCGGGCACATCGCATCGCCCCGCGCGTCCGGCCACCTGGACGATCAACTGGAACGTCCGCTCCGAGGCGCGGAAGTCGGGGATCGCCAGCGACGTGTCGGCCGATACGACGCCCACCAGCGAGACGCGCGGGAAATCCAGCCCCTTGGCCACCATCTGCGTTCCCAACAGGATGTCGATGTCTCCGGCGGCGAAACCGTCAAGCACCTTGTGGAACTGCCTCGGGGAGGTCATCGTGTCGCTGTCCATCCTCGCCACCCGCGCGGTGGGGAACTTCCGCGACAGCTCCGACTCGATCCGCTGGATGCCCATGCCAAACAGCAGCAGCTTGCCCGCGCAGGCAGGGCATTTTTCCGGAAGCAGCACGGTGTGCTGGCAATAGTGGCACATGGCCAGTTGCACGGCCTGGTGAAAAACCATCGCGCGGGTGCAGTGGTCGCAGGCCAGCAGCCACCGGCAGGAAGGGCAGAAGACGTAGCTGGCGTACCCGCGGCGGTTCATCAGCAGGATGACCTGCCGGTCGGCGTCCAGGGCGGCGGCCATCTTCAGCGTCAGCGTCCTGCCGATCAGTTCAATCCGGCCGGGCTGAAGCTCGCGGCGGAGGTGGACCACCTGGAGGTTGGGCATAGGCAGGCCGCGGACGCGGTTGGGCAGGCGCAGCATCTGGTAGCGCCCCAACTGCACGTTCCGTAGCGACTCCAGCGAGGGCGTCGCCGAGCCGAGGATTACCGGCACGGCCGAGAGCGACCCCCGCATGACGGCGACGTCGCGGGCGTGGTAGCGCGGGGCATTGTCCTGCTTGTAGGTCGGCTCGTGCTCCTCATCGACGATGATCAGGCCCAGCCGCCGCGCGGGGGCAAAGATGGCGCTGCGCGGTCCCACGACCACACAGGCCCCCCCGTCGCGAATCTGCTGGTAGTAGAAGGCCCGCTGGGCCGCCCCCAGGGCGCTGTGCAGCACGGCGACGCGGGGCAGGCGCTTCAGCAGGCGGGTGAGGGTCTGGGTGGCCAGGGCGATTTCCGGCGCCAGCAGGATCGCCTGTTTGCCGGCGGCGACGACCTGGCGGATCGCGCGGACGTACACCTCCGTCTTTCCGCTGCCGGTGACACCGTGCAGCAACGTGGTGGAGAATCCGCCGGACAGTTTCGGCTCCATCGCCGCCAGCACCGCCTGCTGCTGTTCGTTGAGCGGGAAAGGGTCCGGCTCGACGGGCTGCTCCGCGCCGCCCAGTTGCACCGGCCTGGCGTCCAGGCGAATCAGCCCACGTCCGGCCAGGCGTCGAAGGCTCGTCGCCGCCGCGCCGCTATGGCGAAGCAGGTCCTCCACGCTCAGCGGTTCGATGCCCTGCCGCGCGGCCTCCAGAAGCTCGTCCAGCAGCCGCTTTTGCCGGGGCCCCAGCGAGGTCGGCCAGTCGCTCGACCGACTGGACAGGAAGGCCACGGCCTCCTGTTTAGGCTGGCGGCGTCCCACGGCCGAGGGCACCATCGCCGCCAGCACGATCCCCAACGGCGTGAGATAATACTGGCTGATCCATTCGCCGAGTTTCCAGAGCGTGTCGTCGAACTGGCTGGTCGCGTCGAGAACCTCCGCGACGGCCTTGAGGCCGCGATCGGCGGGTGCGGGCTGGGTGTCGGTGACGAAGCCAAGCGTGACGCGATCCCCCCGGCCGAAAGGCACGCGGACCCGCTGGCCCCGCTGTGGCTCGCCAAGGGCGTCGTGCCAGTGGTAGTCGAAATTTCCCCATACGTTGGCCGACACGGCTATCGCGACGGCCCGGCCGGACGCTACGGTCGCCGCGACTTGACCGGCCGATGGAACTCGCCGCGCGGAAGGACTCTCCAGCGGATTGGCGTCTGGAAACAGTTCACCCATGCGGGCAGTGTAATGGCGTCCCCCGGACGCTGACAAGCAATCGCAAGACGGAACGGTCTACATGTGCCTCAGAATCCCGCAGGCGGAGCGGACGCGCTCCATGGTGGCCTCGGCGACGGCTCGCGCCTTGCGTCCGCCCTCGCGGAGCACGTCGCGGACGTAGTCCGGCTCGGCCAGGAGCTTCTCGTACCGCTTGCGGGCGTCGGCGAAGTGTTCATTGATCAGTTCGGCCAGCCGCTTCTTGGCCAGGCCGTAACCGTAGCCTCCGGCGCGGTACTTGGCGGCGATGTCGGCGACTTCCTCCGCCGGGGCAAAGAGCTTCAGCATCGCCAGCACGTTGCAGCGATCGGGATCCTTGGGGGCTTCCAGGGGCGTGGAGTCCGTGACGATGGCCGCGCACCGCTTGGCCGTCTGCTTGTCGGCTTGGAAGATCTCGATGGTGTTGTCGTAGCTCTTGGACATCTTCTGCCCGTCGATGCCGGGCACGACGGCGACTTCCGGGACGATGTAGGCCTCCGGCAACACCAGCACATCGCGACCGACGGCGCGGTTGAGCCGCCCGGCCAGGTCGCGGGTCATCTCGACGTGCTGCTTCTGGTCGGCGCCCACGGGCACGAGGCCGGCGTCGTAGACGGTGATGTCGGCCGCCTGGAGCACCGGATAGTCGAACAGCCCCATGCTGGCCACCAGGCCCTTGGCGATCTTGTCCTTGTAGCTGGTGGCCTTTTCCATCAGGCTCACCGGGCAGACGCAGTTGAGGATCCAGCACAGTTCAGCCACCTGCGGCACGTCGCTTTGGACGAAGAAGGTGCTTTTGTCGGGGTCGATGCCCAGCGCCAGGTACCCCCGCGCCACGTCGAGGGTCATTTCCTCCAGCGTCGCCTTGTCCTGCACGCTGGTCATCGCGTGGTAGTTGGCGATGAAGTAGAAACACTGGTGGCCCTCCGCCTGGAGCTTGAGATACTGGCGGATCGCGCCGAAGTAATTGCCGATGTGCAGCCGGCCTGACGGTTGTATGCCCGATAGGATTCTCATCCTTCGCGGATGATAGGGACCGCCGGATGGACGGTCAATCTGAATTCTCATTTCTCGTCTTCGATTCCTTCTTTTCGCTTCCAGCGCCGATTCAGGAAGTAGGCTATTCCGATGACCAGTCCCATCGTTGGTAAAAGGACGATCAGGAACTCGCCCACATCGACGACGGAATGTATTCGGCCCGTGATGAATAGCGATATGAAAGAACCGATGATTGCGGAGATGCAGATGGTCAACCATCTCCTCTTAAAACCGTGGTCTAAGGCGCCTTTGTTTGCGTATGCGATGAATACGTAGAACGTGCCGATGATAAAGATGGCGAAAATGTCCCAGAAATCCCGGATGTGCTGCTTGAGAATCAGCGCACGATAAAAAATGGAAATCGACATCAATAAGTACCAGATAAAAAATCCTCTTGCTGCAAAACGGTTGACGGTGGTCTGAATGCGTTCATCCTTCATGTTCGGATTCCTCCCAGAATAGGTCGTTGAGGGTTTTGTCGAGCGCCTTGGCGATGGCGATGCATAGATACAAGGTGGGATTGTACCCGCCGTTTTCGATGAGGCCGATGGTCTGGCGTGTGACGCCTGCTTTCTTCGCTAGTTCGGCCTGCGTGAGGTTGTGCTCCACTCGGGCCAGCTTGAACTTGATTCTTGGATTCACATTGACTCCTTGTGACATTTTTATATGGCATAAAGCAATATATGGCTTACATAAAGTAATACATAACTGTCATAATGTCGAGTATATTTTGTACGAAAAATACAGTATGGTACGTAAATCTTTATTTAGACAAGACTTGCAAGTGAAAATTTTTTGTAAAAATTATAATCATGGGAACAAGAACAAATGATTTGACTGAATTTGCCAAGCCAGTGGCAGATGAATTAGCTGCCCCGTTGTGGCTCTCTAAACAGACATTTCCCATATGGATTCCTGCCCACGACCATCGCGAACTTCGCGAACTTCTATGAAAATCAAAAAGCCCACATTTTAATTGGTGTTGTTCGCGTGGGCTTCTACCGTGAGCGGTTCGGCTGAGCTCACCGTCGAAGCCTCAGCCGAACGGTTCGCGGCCGACGGAAAACTTCGCGAAGACGCCAACTTCACGCCCCTGCCGCGGCGGCGCGGAGGGCGCGTTTTCGGTCGTTTTCGTTGAGGTGGATCTTCCGCAGGCGGACGGATTGTGGGGTCACCTCGACCATCTCGCCTTGCTCGATGTATTCCATCGCAGCTTCCAGGCTGATGCGACGCGGGGCC
>Ga0315284_10003706_pt1 | contig 21704 bp, 16 predicted proteins | sample YL17G09_16_MG_FD_203696 | JGI IMG/M metagenome (GOLD analysis project Ga0315284, IMG submission 203696) | Sediment microbial communities from Yellowstone Lake, YNP, Wyoming, USA - YL17G09_16 | ecosystem: Environmental > Aquatic > Freshwater > Lake > Sediment | place: USA: Wyoming | collected... | reverse complement strand
CCTGATCCGGAAAGAGTTTGCCGACCACATCAAAAAATACTACTGGAAACCTATTTTTTGGAGCCGCACATACTGCCTCCTCACCGTCGGCGGAGCGCCCGTATCGGTGCTCAAGCAATACATCGAGAACCAGGCCGAGGTCGAATAAATGACCGTTCACTTTGCTCCGCGAAGCTCACGGTGAGTCGGCCCTCACCACCAACCAAGCCTCAGGCGCATACGCGCCCTACGGTATGGTTGGAGTACTGGCCGACTTTCCGATAGACCCCGAAGCCCGACGCCCACATTTTTTTTAACTGTTCAGTTCATCGGCGTCGCGCAGTTTCGGGAATTTCCAAGCCCAAAGGGCGACGACGATGAGCGTACCGAGTCCACCAATGATGGTGGCAGGAATAGCTCCCCACCAGTTGGCGGTCATTCCTGACTCGAATTCGCCGAGTTCATTAGATGCGCCGATAAATACTTGATTTACGGCACTCACGCGGCCTCGCATCGATTCTGGGGTGCGCAACTGCACCAAAGTCTGACGCACATAAACACTGATCAGATCGGCAGCTCCGATGATGATCAGCATGCTTAGTGATAAATAAAAGTTTGTCGATAAGCCGAAGACACAAGTTGCTAAACCAAATACGAAAACTCCCGCCAGCATCGATTTACCCGCTCGTCTTTTGAGGGGACGAAAGGCCAGGAAAATGGCCATGACAGAGGCCCCCACAGACGGAGCACTGCGCAAGATACCAAGTCCAAGTGGCCCAACATGAAGGATGTCGCGTGCGTAAACAGGAAGTAGGGCCACGGCACCGCCTAGGAGCACTGCAAATAGGTCTAAAGATATCGCTCCGAACAAGATTTGATGGGCGCGCACATAATGGACACCTGCTAGCAGCCTTTGCCAGCGTGTTCCGCTGTCGTCGCGTTTAGGGACAAAGCTTTGCCTGCGGATCAACAAATTGCACACTAAGGCCAGGCCAACCAAGGCCCCGAAGGCGCTGTAGACGACGGCTGCACCATCTTTCCAGCCGAATATGAACCCACCTAGGGCGGGGCCTAAAATAGTCGCGACTTGCCATGTGGTTGAGCTCCAAGCCACCGCATTGCTGAAGTCTTGGCTGGGGACTAGGCTTGGCAGTAAGGCTTGAGCAGCGGGTGCGGCAAAGGCGCGTGCGGTGCCGAGTACTAGAAGTACCGCGTAAATAGGATAGACCCCGTAACTGGCAGTCATTTGACTCCGAGTTAACCAGTACAGGGCCGCGGCGCAGGCAAGTAGGATTACATTTTGAACGATCAGGATTAATCGGCGATCGACGAGGTCGGCCACGTGTCCGGTCACAAGAGCTAAGCTCAGTGCTGGTAGGAATTGCACCAGGCCTACATAGCCTAGGTCGATAGCTCGGCCCGTGATGGCATATACCTGCCATCCTACAGCAACCGACTGCATCTGCTGACCGAGAGTACCGGTGAAGCGCATGAGTTGGAAAAAACAAAAGTCTCGGTGATGAAATGCCGCAAAGGGAGCAGCTTGTGTCTTCGCCATGGTGCTTTTTATCCTAGGTCAGGGCGGGGTCCATGCACGCAACTGCCAGTGTGCCACATCTTTAAGCAGGATCTGTGCTAAAATTGCCTAGTGAGTCCGCCTCTCATCCTCCTCTCCGATGAGGCCCGCATGCGTCCTAGCGATGATGTTCTCCAGCAAGATACTGACGTCGTAGTCTCTAGCAGCCCTGAGGGGGGCAACGACGAGCAAAGAAGGCCCCAAGCTACCCAGTTAGCACGCCTATATCGTGGTGCGGCTGCAAATGAGCTAAGCGACTCGACCAGAGCTTTACTAAAAGACCTGCTATTCTCTGAATTAGGGATGACAGACACAGTTGAATCGCAGCAGAAACAGGCCCCCATCGCGGCCTCTGACGCACAACCAATCATTAAACAGGTTCATGATGAGTCGCCGACCCTGCCGCAGGGGCGTGTTGCTGAGTCAAAGCAGCAAAAAGCGGTCCCTATTAGCAGCCTTGGTACTGCTCAGCTTGAGCTTAAACTGCGCCAAATGATCGATGCAAATGCTGCGTGGGAATCTATGGAACCGCTGGCGCTTAGACTCTATGCCAGTCAACCGGCCCCGGCCACGGCAGCCCGAGTGATTGAACTAGCATTTGTTCATGCCACCACGGACCGCCTCGAACCATTGCTCCAATGGGCTAAAAAGAATGCGCCGGGATTTTACCGCCATCTGCATCCGACCCTGCGCACTCACTTAGTTATACGGCTTTGGCGCTCAAGCAGCAGCGACACTTTAGCTACGCTGTTGTTCCGGGATCGAGATGAAAGTTTTTTGCAGCCAATTGAGAGACTATTTCTTTTTCAGAGTATGACATCGGCCAAAGATCCAACGGTTCCCTATTTGTATTTCAACCGCTACCGCAACGAGCTCCTAAATGCGGTCATGAGTATGGGGGGGCATGTTGGGCTGACAGCTTCAGCTTTTTTACTTCGCGTCGGGCAGCTGGCGCTAGACTTAGGTTACAACGACGATGCAGCGCAAATTCTTGATGGTATCGGCGCCAATACTCCAGAGCGCGATGATGCATTGCGACTGATGTTGACCTCGACGGTCGAAAAAAATAAAGCTGGTCGCAGTCATCTCGCTGAGCTGCTTATGGCTGAAGCCACAGGCGAAGGTCGGCTGCAACTTTTGCAAAAATTTCTCGCCGGATCCCGCGGGCTGGGAGGATTTAAGGATCGTAATCGACCCGCGCTGAATGAATTACTCGCAGATCCCCTGAGCTGGCTACCAATGGATGTCGCCCTTTGGGGGAAGCTGTCGTCGCTGCTCACCGCTAATCGTGATTTAGCAGCACTGTTGCCTAATTTACTGGCAGTCTTTCAAAACCATGCTCTGAAATTTCATGCTGCTAATCTAGACATTGCGCTGTGGCAGGGACCTCTAAACATCTCTCCAGTCAATCTGCAGGATGAGTACTGGCGTGGCATTGGTTTGTTGCATTTTTATGCGGGGACTGGAGCGACGGCTGAGGCAGAGCTCTGGCAGGCGTTAAACTCGGTTAAACGGGCTAAGGAAGAGTCACCTCAACCATTGCCAATTCTATGGAAAGAACTGCACCGAGCTGCTTTTACCTGGGTGATAAAAGCAACGCATTTGTTAGATGGCGAACGTACGCGCATGCTAAGGCAGCTGCGTGTAGCTGTGCCACTAGAGCAGATTACGGCTGGTGATTTGACCGAATACGTTGAACAGGCCGAAGGGTCTCCTTTACCTATCTTGCAGGTCCTGCGTGGTGTTGCCGAACGCCTAAAAGAACCATTGATCGCCAAGAGATTACTTTTGAAGGGCGCTGCGGCGTCGCATCTGACAAATGTTGACCTTAATCATGTGTGGCAGCTGGGGTTGACCTTAAATGATCATGATTTAGCTTGGCGTGCTGCAACTGTGTTAAATGCGCGGCAAGCTTTAGTGCCCGCCGTGCGTCATGCATGGGAATTTTCCGGTGAGAAGAGGGCCGAGTATGGTTTTTTTGTGCCGACCAAAAAGCAGGTGCAAGCCTGTTTAGTGGGGATGTCGTCACCTGCTGCTCGGTTGGCTAATGCCTGTTTAATGGTGGGCGGCGCACTGCCAGAATTACTGTCGCTGCTGGACCCAGGAGCAACCGTGACACGGGTAAGCGCGGCGCCTCATGATAGTATTGAGGCGCGTGTGGATCAGGCATTGAGCAAGTTAGATTGGCTTCTGCCACCGCGAAGGCGCTACCGCTTCAGTTTCGAAAGTGCATTAGGAGGCTCGCAGCTGCCAGCATTTATGCAGGTGCTGCCCACCAATGCGTGGAGTCTGCTGACTGCTCGCCTAGCTGAGCGACTTGGGATCAATGCCTGGGGGTGGCGCCTTAGTCGGTTGCATGCCCAAATTGCTGACCTCATACCGCGACTTGCCAGTCGGCAAGACCTGCGTCGGCACTCTAGTCGGGTCGCTACCTGGCTGAAAGAATTGACGCCTGAGCAACGAGCCGCCTGGCAGGATATGGCCGCGTTATCTCGCGCTTTGGATGATCAAACGGCTGCTGTTGCCTTAGCCGGCTTCGTCTGCCGATTGGCTACGCTAATTTGCCCGAATCACTATATGGCTCTCACCTCCCTGCAATCGATGCGGGCGCAAACCAGCATCATCTGGGACATGGAGACTTGGCTGCTTGGTGAGTCATACAGTCAAAGTCGTGCCAGTCTAGGCACCGTCACACGGGTCCCCGTACCGCATTCGTTGCAGCGTTTGACCTCCGTAGTTACACTGCCAGAAAGCGCGACTATGGTGCATAAAGTACGCAATTAGGAGAACGTTACATTAGAAGCCGGGCACCAATGCTAAACCAGAGTTCAGGCCCCAATGATCGGCTGGAAAAAAACGGCCCTAAGTACAGGGCGAAACCGCCAAAGAGCGTGACCGGTTGCCGTGCCAGCGTGTACTGAATGCCCGCTGGTATCCGAATGCCGAGTCCGTTATCCATCTGCAGCCCTAGCCCGAGATAAGGCGTCAGCTGATCACGGATCTTATCGTAGGAATCGCGGTCATTTAGACTGAGCGGGCGAAAGCCGCTGCCGAAATAGCGGATGTAATCAGCAGCGACGCCAAAGCTAGAGTTCGCCAGTCCTAAGGCCAACGTCAGATTTAGGCCACCGTCCAGAATCCCAACTCTCTCGACACTGAAGCCCGTGGCATTGTAGTTGCCAAGCTGGATGCCAAGCCCCCACTGGGGACTTGTTGTGACTAGGCCTGATTGTGGGTAGCTTCCAGCGTCAGCCTTCGAGCTGCAAAAAATAGCTATAAACCCTAACGTGACGGTCAAAAGGATGCCTATCAGTGGTTTGTAGGCTACTGATTTCTCTCGTATTGCCGAGCTCGCGCTTGCCATGGTTTGTACTCCCATTTCTCTGACAGCGGGACTGCGGCAATCATAAGGCCCAAGACTGTAATTGGCAAACCTGGAAGCCACCACGCAGCGCTAGAGTGGTTGAGTTCACGTGCGATCATCGTAAAAAAGGCGCCAAATCCCACTACGACCGCCAATGTAATCAGGCTTCGACGGGATTTGTCTATTATTAGTCGACTGTAGTAGGAATCGCCTCCGTCAGAACTGCCCTTCACTGCACTGCTGCCCGATTTGGCTGGGGTCTTGGCCATGACTCGACCTCATGATCTTGGTTGAGAGCTTTGCTCTTAAACATCAGCTTGCTAACTTGTAAGACTCATCGGCATCTTAGGCGGGATGCTAAATGGGCAAATTTTTCCGTGCTGGTATCCAAGCTGTGGCATGGTTACTATATGGAGATCCTTAGCTATCCCGCTATCTCGCTATCCGTTGTTCCGGAGGTACCAATCTTGACCGTAGGCAAAAATTGGCTCGAGCGCCGTCTGTTGGGCCTGGTGAGTATTATATTGATTGGTATCGCAGCTCTATCAGGTCAGTCCGTTCTAGCGAGCGGTACTTTGACCTATGGAAGTTTGCGATTTGACAAAAATAGTATCGATTTCGGCGAAGCTTTTCGCGGTACACAGCTGACACATCGGTTTCGCTTTACTAACAGCGGCCCGGGACCACTGACTATCCAGGGGGTTCACTCCGCATGCAATTGCACTGCTATTGAAGTCGAACGCGGCCGCAAGTATGAACCCGGCGAGACCGGTTTTATTGAGGTAACTCTCGATACCAGTGATTTTGCCGGTAACATAGTCAAGACCGTTACGGTGATTAGTAACGAAAGACTCTTGCCTGACCGAACTTTGACGTTAAAAGCTAAAGTTAAAACAGAAATTTTTGCAGATCCGCCACTGCTTGATTTCGGCGATGTTAGACTTAAGTCGGGTGACTCAAAAGTAGTCAGGATCAAGTCAGCGCCAGGCAAGCCGCTTGAGGTGTCTGGGCTAGAATATAATGAAAAAATCCTTTCGGCTAAAGTGGTGCGTGAACAAGATGACTGGCTCGTGACGGTCCAGCTAATGCCAGAGATTCCACCCGGTTTTCTCAAGGAATCCATCATTGTTCGCAACAACTCAGCTCACTTGCCGAAGCTTGCCCTGCCTGTTCGTGCGCTAGTGTTAGGCAATATTGAGCTGTCTCCCGGTTACATCGAGTTTGGTGCATTAGCTTCGAGCGAGGCGGTACAGCGCTCGGTAACATTGCGCAGCACGGATACTTACAAAATAGTCAATATGCGCGGCGATATGCAAATTAATGGGCAAAAAGTTGAGCAGATTGCGAATTATCTGAAGATTGAATCTCAGCCAGCCTCGCAGGACACGCAACTCATTAATGTCGAACTAAAAAATATCGCTAAACAGGCAGGAAGCGTTCGCGGCAAGTTATATATTGAGACCACAGATCCGAAGCAGAAAGAGCTGTCGGTAGATTTTTATGCGCTCTTCCGTTGATAAGTAAAGTTGCGCCTGTTTCAATCTAAGGAGAATCATGATGATCTGGAGTTATATTGTATTTGGTCTGCTGTTTTTGATTGGTCTAATTGGCTACTGGGTAGTGACTTGGCCATTGCGTGATTTAGACCAAATTTACCTGCCTGATAATGCCAATTAACCTCTTTTTCGACGCTATTTTGGTAATCCGCAAATAATCATGGCTTAAGGTTAGCGCTTGCCGATTAAAGCAACCGTCGCTGATTTTTCTGATTTTAGCCGTGATAACATAGTAACTGCAGCGAACTGCCTGCAAAAGTTACCCCCCCCCCCATTGTTTACGTCGGAGAAGTGGGAGACATGTATGATCTATCGATCATTCGTGAACGTTCTGGCTATATGCTGTGCTTTTATTTTGGCTCAGTCGGCTTACGCTAAGGCGGTCGATTGTCAGCCTAACGGCTCCTGCACGGTGGAACTAAAAGATGCGGTCTGTGCCGACGGGACGCCGATGTTCGTCAACATCACTACCCGGGTCGGAGCGCAGAAGCTTTACATCTATATGCAGGGAGGTGGGGCTTGCTGGGATGCCTTTACCTGCGACTGTCGCAGGGATGGTCATTGCGCTGGGGGCTTTGCCCGCAATTTAACTCGACCTAATCCAGAATCAGTTCATTCGGGTTGGAGCGATCCGACAGTGCCTTTCAATCCTATTTCCCTTGACTACAATATTGTAGAGATTCCCTACTGCACTGGTGACTTGTTTATCGGTAATCGGCTGCAGAATTTTGGCAGTACTGGACATCCTCTCCCCCTTAGCCAGTTTGGCTATCACAACATGACGGTGAGTTTGACTCTGATCAAAAAACTTTTTCCAAATCCTGAAAATATTGTTCTCATGGGATCCAGTGCCGGTGGACTTGGTGCTATTTTTAATTTTCATCAAGTGAAACGCTTTTACCCACAACAGCCGGTCCAAATAATTTCTGATTCGGGTGCGCCGTTTAAACTGCCCTTCGTTTCCTCAAAAGGCCTCCAGCGACTGATTTCATCTTGGGGCGTTCTCGATAATGTTCCTGATGACTATGGCTTAATATCGCCTGGTGACTTGGATTTTGCAGGCATGCTTCGCTATAACTCTTGGCGCTACCCAGACCACAAATATGCCTTTGTTTCGTCATACAACGATTGGGTGATGACCGGATTTTCTATGCTACTAGGTGCCGAGTTTGGTTTTTCGACTATAAGCCGCATGATCCAAGATGTCGCTGCGCATGATTTAGGGGAGAAGCAGAAGGTTTTTTATGTGAGTGGCGATCAGCATACGTTTCACCATACCCCTCCGGCAGACGTAGTCGCCGGCCACACTCATCTTGGTGATTGGATCAGTAGTATGATCAATGGTCAGGCAGGGTGGTCTAATCAACTCTGAGCAGAGTTCCTCAGAGCAAATTTTCTCAGACCAAATCACCGAGCAATGCTGTTTTGTTGGCGCTAGTAATTTTTACTGGCAAAATTTCGCCGACCAAATTGCGCTCTGCCGCCACTCTTACCAGGCGGTAATGCTCTGTGCGGCCATAGTAATGGCCTAGCATTTTCTGACTATGGTAAAGAAATAGAATCGGTCTTACTTCGTTTATTTCGGCTAAATTTTGCTTAGTCGTAATGCTGTCTTGTAGGGTGTGTAAGCGAGAAAGCCGTTCGTCTTTTACACTCTCTGGGATCTGATCCAAATAGCGCGCAGCAGGTGTGTTGTTGCGCGGTGAATATTTGAAACTAAACGTAAAACTAAAGCCGACCTTTTCGACCAGCGCCATCGTCGCGGCGAAATCTTCTTCCGTTTCGCCAGGGAACCCAACAATCAGATCTGTGGAGATAGCAATATCTGGTACAGCGGACCTGAGCCAGGTCACGCGCTCCAAATACTCGGCAACTGTCACTTTCCGTTGCATCCGCTGGAGGATAGGGTCGCTACCGCTTTGCACCGGTAGGTGCAGATAGCGCCCGAGTTTTGGCTCCGTAGCAAATAAATCGGCCACTTCGCGCGTGAGGTCGTGCGGATTTGACGTGGTGAAACGCAGTCGATCGAGGTCCGGGAGGGCCGCAACTGCACGTAGTAGTTCGGTAAATCGTGGTGGTTCCCCGTTGTCGCTGCCGTAACTGTTGACGTTTTGCCCTAGCAGGGTCAGCTCGCGGGCACCAGTGGCCAACAGAGCTTTAGACTCCGCGACTACTTCGGCGATAGTCCGTGAAACTTCGCGTCCACGGGTAAACGGGACCACGCAAAACGTGCAATAATTGTTACATCCCTGCTGTATGTTCACATAATGTGAGACTTCATGCTTGCCGCTTAACGTTGGTGGTGCAACAGCTTCAGCATCGATATCTGTGGACTCGGCAGCATGATCATCGTGATGGCGCGCGAACCCTGTAGCCAAAGCGCTCTTCCCCGTATCTGCATGCTCGCTAAGCAACCGAGGAAGATCCTCAATCTTGCCAGGTCCAAGCAATACATCGATCTGCGGCGCAGCTTTCAGCAAGCGGCGGCCCTCGGCCTGCGCAACACAACCGGCGACGGCAATGGTCATGCCTGGGCGCTGCTCTTTAAGATCCCGCAGGACACCAAGACGACTGAGGACTTTGTGTCGCGCTTTTTCACGGATATGGCAGGTGTTGAGCAGCACCAGATCAGCTTCTTCGACGATTTGGGTGAGCTGGTAATTCTGCTGTGCCAACAGTGCGAGCATGCGCTCGCTGTCGGCCGCATTCATCTGGCAGCCCCAGGTTTCTACATGCACCTTTTTAGGGGTGCCCGTCGTGTTCACGTCGCTGACTTGACTCACTGCTGATATATCCTAGCGATTACTTGCGGTTTTTCTTGCGAGCTTTTTTGGCGTCTTTACGCAGTTTCTTCTGCTTGTCGCGATCGACCGGGCGCCGTGGCGCGCTGTCGCCGCCAAACATGCCGCCCATCCCTGGCATGCCGCCCATGCCACCGAGGCCCGGCATCCCACCCATACCCGGCATACCGGGCATGCCACCACCGGCACCCATTTGTTGGGCCATCTTCCGCATGTTGTTCATTTGGGCAAGTCCGCCCATACCAGGGATCTTGCCCAAAAGGCCCATGTTCTTGCCGAACATGCCCATCATCTGGCGCATACCGCCAAACATTTTGAGGAGGTCGTTTACTTCTTTAGTGGAACGCCCGGAGCCTTTTGCCACCCGGCGAACTCGACTATCATTGAATACTTTAGGATCGGTCCGCTCTTTGCTGGTCATGGAATCAATCATGGCGCGAAAGCGTAGCAGCTGCCGATCATCGACATTAATATCTTTCGGCATACCGGGGAGCGGCATTTTGGCGAGGATATCCTTCAGCGGCCCCATCTTCTGGATCATGGCAATTTGGTCGTAGAAATCACGCAGGGTGAATTGACCTTGCAGCATGCGGAGCGCATCTGCCTCGCGATCTGAGGTAGCAACGCGCTCAAAATCTTGCACTAAGCCGACAATATCGCCCATACCAAGAATGCGGCTGGCTAATCCCTCAGGACGGAATTCTTCCAGGCGGTCGAGGCCTTCACCCATACCTAAAAATTTGATGGGCTTGCCTGTGACTTCCCTAATGCTGAGTGCTGCACCGCCACGTGCATCACCGTCCAGCTTGGTCATCACCACACCGCTGAGATTCAGACGTTCGTCGAATGATTTTGCGGTTGTGACTGCGTCCTGACCCATCATGGCGTCACAGACGAACAGGATGTTGTCGGGTTTAGTTGCTGCCTTGATTTCGTCGAGCTCGCGCATGAGCGCTTCATCAATGGCGAGGCGACCGGCGGTGTCAAAAAGAATGGTGTCGCAGTCAAGCTCGTAAGCTTTGGCTGCAGCTTGTTTACAGATCTCTACCGGGCTTGCGCCGGCAACGTGAAATACCGGCACACCAAGAGTGCCACCGAGCACCTTCAATTGTTCGACAGCGGCGGGGCGATAGATGTCGGCGGCAACCAAAAGTGGCTTGCGCTTGTGCCGATCAATCAGGAACTTCGTTAGCTTGCCGGTTGTCGTTGTTTTACCGCTACCCTGAAGGCCCACCATCATAATCGTAGTCGGTCTATTGCTGACCATAGTCAGTGATGAATCGGCCGGGCCCATCAGTTTGACCAGCTCGTCTTGGCAGATCTTGACGAAGTGATCACCCGCGCTGACACGCATGGCGCCACCACCGGCCTTAAGCTGAACCTGACGACCGAGTGCCTGCTCTTTTACTTCGGCGAGAAATTTTTTCGCAACGCCGTATTCAACGTCCGCCTCGAGCAAGCTCTGGCGTATAGCGGTCAGGGCTTCATCAATATTTTCATCTGAAAGGGTCGTTTTGCCGCGAAATTTATCCCGCGCCTGGCGGAACCCTTCGCTCAGGACGTCCATCATGCTGCAACTCTCCAGGAACCAAAAAGGAAATGGGCAGTATGCCTATAGCCTTTCTACTGCCCCTTAGTCAAACCAACCCTAACCGCGGGGGGGGCTATTCTCAGAGGTCAGGAAATGTTAATAAACTTAGGTAACCCTAACGGACATTCTAGGGAAGGTGACGATCATTCATGCCGGCAAATAACCCTAGAATAGCGAGCGGTGCTCGCGCCGCAGATATCGATCATCTGACTTGGCTTGGGGAACACGCGTCGGTTGGGGTGGAGACTTGGGCTGGTAAAGCCCTGCTCGACCTGGGCTGCGGTTCGGGCTTTCTCTGTGCCGAGGCTGCCCGTCAAGGGGCCAGGCATGTGGTCGGGATAGATCTTAAATCTCCGGATGTTGAAGCCAAAGATTGGCGCTTTTGCACGGTCGACCTAGAGGCCGATGACTGGACTACAGAGGTCCCGCGTGCCCAAAATGGACACTCCAGCTTTGACCTGATTTGTGCCTTTGATATTTTGGAACACCTGAGTTCTCCGGTTAAATTTCTAAATAATTGTAGGGACTTGCTTTCTTTTGGTGGGCGCTTGGTGCTGACGACCCCAAACACCGCCTCGTGGGAGCGCCTGCTTAAAGGCGAGGCTTGGTCAGGTGCCATGGATCCTCAACATAAGATTTTATTTAGCCGGTATAGCCTGGCCTTCCTGTTGCGGCGCACCGGCTTTCAGCCGATGGTCCTGAATGCGCCTGTGCGCAAGTTGGCCCGTGCTCACATTCCCTGTCCGCAAGTGGGTGCACAGATTTTCTGCGTAGCCGCCGTTAATTCGGCGCAAGCTACTAAGTCTTAAGTTAAAGTTTAGATATCAGCCTACCGATCTCTAGAGGCAACCAGCCTAAGCATCGAGTTAATCGCACTATCGCGTGTGATCGGATGGGCGCTGCTATTTGGACTGATGTGACCTTTGATACAGAAAATCCGCTTAACGAAAGGTCAGCTCCGGCGTCCAAGCGGGGCGCCTTCGTCTCGGCAATTGCCTTAACAGGGCTGGTACTTCTGCTCTTTGCCAGGACCTGGGCCTTCCCCTTTGTGCCCTACGATGATGCGATCAACATCACCGAAAACCCTCTTTTTGCTATTGCTGGCGCGGAAACACTCTCAGCAATTTGGCGGGCACCTCTGCACAAGTTATACATTCCTTTGACCTACAGCGTCTGGGCTGGAGCTGCGCGGCTGGCTCGCCAGGGTCTCAGTGGTGATGGTTATCACGTTTTCGCCGCTAACTGGTTTCATGCCAGCAATGTCTTACTGCATTTGTGGAATACATTATGGGTCGCTGCGCTGCTCAGGCGCTGGTTTAGGAGCGAGTTAGCCATCTTTCTCGCTGCGGCGGTATTTGCCATACACCCCCTACAAAGTGAGGCAGTGGTTTGGGTAACAGGCATGAAGGACCTTCTTTTTACTGCCTTTGCATTGCCGTCGATCTGGTGCTTGATTAATTTTGCCCGTGGCCGGTGGCGGCCATACTTTTGGTTGGCGCTAGCGACGCTTACTTACGCACTGGCACTATTGGCGAAACCCGCAGCTCTAGCGTTACCGCTGATAGTCTTAGTAGTAGGCCGCTACGAACGTTTGCCGATACGTAGACTGCTGACTATCTTCGTCGGATGGGTATGTCTCGCTTTGCCCATCATCGTTATGACATTGAAAATCCAGGCCGATACCGTGCCTCATCCAGCAGCTTTCTGGCAAAGGCCACTGATCGCTGCGCACGCAATCTGCTTTTATCTGATTAAACTGTTGGCCCCGATCAATCTAGCCCTGGATTATGGTGCGATACCCAGCCGTGTGCTTACGCAAAGCGCACCTATGTTTGCGTTGCTTTTTGTGTTGTTGCTGGCGATCTGGCTTTGGCTACGCCGCGCTGCTGGATGGTGGTTTGGCGTAGCGCTATCCGTTGCAGCATTGGCACCGGTGCTAGGGCTGATACCTTTTGAGTTTCAAAGCCACTCAACGGTTGCTGACCGCTATGTGTATTTGCCGATGCTTGGTATTAGCGTTCTACTTGCGATGTTGATTGTGCGGTGGCGGCGAGCAGCGGTATTCACCTTGCCGATTTTGTTAGGTTTGACCTGGCTTGGTTACCGTCAGGTGTCCGTTTGGGCGAATGCTGATGTGCTTTTCCATCACACGCTGCGGATTAATCCAGGTAGTATTTTAGCCTGGCAGTCGCTAGGTGCTGGCAGGATGACGGAGGAAAGATGGGCAGATGCGGTGCCAGCGTTTACCTCAGCCTTAAGTCTAAGGCCTCGCTTCGGTGATGCTCTTTATAATTTGGGTTTAGCATATGAGCGGCTCGGCCGTGATGAGGATGCGCTGACACAGTTCGCGACCGTTGCAATGAGTGGTGCACCGACTGCGTCTAGTTTGGAGGGTGGCGCCAGAGCGGCAAAGCGCCTAGGTCGGTGGCAAGACTCCCTGAGCTATTTACAGAGATGTGAAGAACTCTTCCCAGGGCGTGCACAAACCGCCTGGTTACAGGCTGAAACTTTAGCCGCATCAGGCGATTTAAATGCCGCCAAGGCGAAATTTGTCACGGCTATAGCTCGTCAGCCCAATGCTTATGAGATTCATACTGCGTATGCCGACTTTCTCTCGGATCACGGTGAGGGCACAACTGCAGTCACGGAATATAAAACAGCGCTAAGATTGGATTCAGGCGCCATAGCGGCACGGGTTAACTTGGCGGGGATCCTCGCGCAGATGGGTAGTTATGAAGAAGCTGAGGCCGAGTTGCGCGAGAGTATACGGCAGCAACCGGGACTGGTCACCGCGCACGTTAATCTAGGTATTATGCTCGAACACAACGGTGCCAAGCAGGCAGCAGTTGAGGCGTTTAAGCATGCTTTAACTTTGGATCCCAACAGGCGTGATGCTGCCTCCGGTCTGGCTCGGATAGTCGGGTCTAAATCATGATGACGAACATGCAGAAGCATAAGTTCAGTTGGATATTCTGCTTTGGGCTTATTTTATGCGTGCTTTATGTATACCGTGATTTGACTGGTATGACCTACTTGCTTTGGGATGATGATCTACTCGTCACCGAAAATGCAATCCTAAGGCTGCCATTTACTCAGGCGATCAAGGCAGCTTTTTGTGGTTATTATAACGGCGATTATATACCGATCAGTTTGATGTCTTATTGGTGTGAGGTGAGAATAGCCGGATTCGTTCCTGCCGTGCAGCATGTGAACAATCTGCTGCTTCATAGCTTAAATGTTTTTCTAGTATGGGCATGGTTGCGGCGTTTTTCCTCGCTAAGGCCCTTTCTTTTTCTCATCGTTGCTGTTTTTGCCGTCCATCCCCTGCAAGTAGAGAGTGTGGCTTGGGTGAGTGAACGAAAAGGGCTATTAGCAACGACCTTCTATCTATTAGCCCTGATCTGCGCCAGTAAGGTGGAGGTAAAAGAGCGGGATCAGTTGCGCTGGGATGTAGCGTATATCGTCTTTTTCATGCTGGGTGCCTTATCCAAAGCTAACGGCATTTTTATACCGATATGGATTGCCTTGTCGACGGCACTCAGTCAAAGGCGTTGGATCCCGCTAAGTTGGCCTAAGCACGTCATAGCGCTGACTGTTGCTGGTGGTTTTTCTGTGGTGAGAGTGCTCGCGTATGCAAGTGCGATTCCTCATTTCGGATCTCAGGCGCTGTCACCGGATAGGCTGTTGGCATGGCCGCTAATGACTTTGGCAGCTTTGGGTTTCTACGTTAAAATGATCATCGCTCCCTTGGACCTGTCGATAATTTATCCATCCTTTACTGGTGCCTCTGATTGGGCCAGCCAAATAATTTGGGGGGCCTGTGCGTGCCTCTTCTGGTTCGGAAGTATGGCCTGGCTTAGGCTAAGAGAAGCTCTGATCTGGCTACTGTTTGGCCTGCTCACTTTGGCTCCCGTCTTAAACTTGGTGCCACGCATTAACTTTGTGAACGATCGCTATATTTATTTGCCTCTGATTGGCTTTGTGTCTTGCACGCTGCTTATCCTTCAGGCCTTTTGGCTGCGTGGGCAAGAGCGAGCTAATAGAGCGAGATTTCGAAATCTTTGGAAGTCGATTTTCACGGCAATATGCCTAGTTTTCATAGTTTTTTGTGTCTGGCTCAGCAGCCACCGTGCAGCTGTGTGGTCATCTAATATCACAATGTGGAGTGATACCGTAAATAAGGCTCCGTTAAGTAGTCTTGCGCAAAATAATCTGGGCCAAGCTTTTCAGAATGAGGGAAACATTTCAGAGGCCATAGTCCACTATCAAAAAAGTTTGGATATTGCGGTGGATTACGGATCAACGAATCTTGCATATAATAACCTGGCGACGATATATAGCTCTAGGCAGTATCCGCAGTACTTTAACCTGCCGTTAGCGCGTTCGCTTCTTGAGTCGGGAATTGCGGTTGTTTCAAGGCCAGATGACAGCCTAGTTCTTCGCTTTAATCTTGCGCTTGTGCACCTTCAAGCAGGTGATCTTTTGGCGGGTAAGCAGACTCTTGCAGATCTTTTGACTCGCCTCGAGCAGAGTCCTAATCAGCGCTACCTTTTTCTTGTAGAACGCGTAGTTCAGCTGCAGAAAAAATTGGAGGCGGCGCAATGATGAAGCACTACTGGTTGCATTGGAGCCGCCGCTATTGGCCGATTTTTATCGTGCTTATTGCTGTCGCGGCTATCTATGGTCGCACCCTTGGATACGATTTTGTGAGCTGGGATGACGACCAGAATATAACGCAAAATCCTTGGTTTCAACGCAGTGATTGGTGGAAATTTTGGACAGAGCCGTTCATTGGCATGTATGTTCCAGTGGTTTACACCTTTTGGTATGGATTGCTGCGTCTATCACCCCCGGCAAATCCTATATTTTTTCATACTGCTAACGTCTTGATGCATCTAGGTAACGTCGTTTTAGTCTATGCCATAGCACGGCGTGCGGAAGAGCATTTAAACTCAGGATCACGAAATTCTTCTGCGGCGGCTTTCATTGCTGCCGTTGTCTTCGCTCTGCATCCACTTCAGGTCGAATCAGTAGCTTGGGTGACTGGCCTTCGTGATCTTTTGTGCTGCTTTTGGGTCTTACTAGCGACACTTCTCAGTCTTTCTAGCGGATCATCAAGGTTACGTGCGGTTTGTGCTTTTCTGGCCTTTATCATAGCAGTGCTATGCAAACCATCGGCTGTAGTGCTGCCTGTCATCTTGTCGATTATTTCTTATCTTGGGGGTAGAGCCACTTTACGGAAGTTATTTATTAGATACCTTCCTTGGGGACTAGTGTCTGGCATAGTGGTGTGGTTGACCGCGCACATACAAACAGAAGTCATTAGTTTTGCTGTCCCGCCGCTAAGTTTCGCCAAAAGGTTATTGATTGCTGTCGATAGCTTGGGGTTTTATCTAAGTAAATTCGTGGCTCCTTTCGGACTAGCTGTCGATTACGGACGCACTCCCGAAAAAGTATTAGGCAGTCAAAGTTACTATTTGAGCATCGCCTGGTTGATACTCTTGGTTAGCTTGTTGGCTCTAAGCTGGCGAAAGCTAAAGGCGACTGACTGGGGCTGGTTGCTTTTTGCAGGCATGATGATGACTCCGACGTCCGGCATTGTGCCATTTGCGTTTCAGCATGTCTCTAGTGTCGCGGATCACTATGCATACCTACCTCTTGTAGGTGTTGCTATCTTTCTAGGATTGCTAGTCGCCAGACTTCCGCGGCGATTAGCTATTGGGATCGCCTTAGTTTTAAGTGTCTATATGACGGCGATCTCGCTGCAGCGAGTGGCAATTTGGCAAGATGATAAGACGCTATACCCTGTCATGATTGCGGCGAATCCCGATAGCTTTGCCGGCCAGATTGGTATGCTGGCGATCGCCATGCGCGAGGAACGCTACCAGGATGCGCTGCCTTATTTGCGTAACGCAGAAAGAATTGAGCCTACTAATGTAGTTACGCTACTTGATAAATGGCTGCTATATGCTCGTCTAGGTCGCTATGAGGATGTGGTTGCAGATGCTCCAGGACATATTTTGACCAAAGAAAAGATCATCGCCAATCCAAACTCGGCCTCAACCATTGCCGCTCAGTATGTCGTCTTGGCATACGCGCAGATGCAGCTTGGCACACTGTTTGAAAGCCTGGGTACTGTATGTTTAGCGCGCTTTGCTGATCCAGCAAATAATGATGCGAAGAATTTCTTGCCGTATCTGGGGCAAAGATTGAAACTGACGATATCTCCCGAGCAATGGTGCCTTGAAAACGAGAAGTTGTGGACCCCCTATGCCGCTAAGTGATTCTCGCTTGCATCTTTCACAGGCATGGGTTGTATATTGCGGATCCGGCGATAAAGGCGCAGCGTGTCGATTAGAACCGACCAGCCAACTTTGGCGATATGCAGCATCTCTGGGATTGCGGATCTTGAATTACTACCAAAATAGTCTAGACGCACAGGTGCCTCTAAAAACTTTTTATAACCCGTCGCGCGGGCGAGTGCTAGGATTTCAAGATCAGCTCCATAGCGATCGATAGTAAGGTGCGGTAGTATTGATTCGATAACTTCGCGTTTAAATAGCTTGAGTCCTACTTGTGTGTCAGTGACATTCATGTCGAATAGCAATCGGACCAATAATTGATAAATTGAACTAAGAATTCGACGAGTCCTTGGGTATTCAATTTGTGATTGCGGATGGCGCTTTGATGCGACCACGACATCTGCGTCGTAAAGCTCCATCAAGCCAATGAATATCCGAATCTCACGTGGATGCAGCTCCATACCGCCATCGATAAATAATACAAAGTCGCCGCTCGCTGCCTTGAATCCTTCGCGTAAAGCATAGCCTTTACCGTGGTTTTCAGAATAGCAGATCAATTTTGTTCGTGGGTGATCATAGGATTTAAGCACATTATCAGTGCCATCCGTGCTCCCATCGCTCACAACTAAAATTTCGAACGAGGAGAAATAGGGGGCCACCTCTGATATGAGCAAATCGAGATTGGTCCGAATGCGCGACGCTTCATTGAAAACGGGAACTATGACGGATAACGACAGATCTCGGAGAGATCCGTAAACGTTCGTTCGCCTTTTAGGTTGGGATGAGTTTGCGCCAGGCATGAAGAAGCACCCTCCTAGTTCACTGGTCGGCCGAAATCCGTTTAAACTTTAATCAGTTGATAGTTTTGATTGTTTGGAAAATATGCGGGTATTGTTTTGATTAATTGGATGTTTGGGCGAATTTTTGCACTAAATTGCTTTCATTTGGGTAAAAATCTACAATTTTAAATAACATCAAAAATTAGGGAATTATTAATGAAGCTGAAAAAGCGCGGCGTGCTATTGATGCTTATTACCGCCCTGGTCTTCATGACCTTCGCCGCGACTTTGCGCTTTGGCTTTCTTGAGCATGATGACGATCAGAATATTGTGAAGAACCCTGATTTACAGGCGCTGTCCTTTGACCAACTGGCGACATTTTGGACGCGCCCACACCTCGGTCTTTATATACCGGTGACCTATACTTACTGGGGAGCCGGGGTCGCTTTGTCGCGCTTAGGGCAAGATCCCAATACGCCTCAGGCACCAAACCCGATCTTGTTTCATGCTGGTAACCTCCTCCTGCATATCATGAATGGATGGCTGCTTTGGATGTTGCTGGTGGCTTTGGGTGCGAAAGAGTGGGGGGCGCTGCTAGGCTGTCTACTTTTTCTATTACATCCAATGCAGGTGGAAGCGGTATCTTGGATTACTGGAGCTAAGGATCTACTGTGCGGATTTTTATCCTTAGCATCGACGCTAATTTTTCTCAGGTATTTACAGAAAGATCCTGAGAGAAGCCGCAGGAATGCACCAATTTATTATCTGGCCGCTACGATCCTATCTGTTCTAGCTATACTTGCTAAGCCAGCAGCGGTTGTACTGCCATTTGTATTCTTTATCTTAGCATCAATTTACTCGCGAAGATCTTGGTGGCGACACTTGCTGATGATTATTCCGCAGCTGATCGTGGGAATACTTGTCGTCAAGACGACGTCGATCGCTCAAATCCCGGAAGGCCCGCTGCCAGTAGTTCTTTGGTGGCAGCGCCCATTGGTAGCGGGCGATGCTGTCATTTTTTATGTAAAGAAATTATTTTGGCCGTTCGGCTTTGCTGTGGATTATGCGCGGCGACCAGACATAGTGGCCGCCGATCCGATGTTATGTCTTCTTGCCATCATACCTATGATTGTTGCAATTTTATTAGTTTATCGTCGGCGTCAGTTCCCCTTGCTTTTTGTTAGCCTGCTCACATTTGGTATCTTGCTTGCACCAAACTTAGGCCTAATTAGCTTCTCAAACCAGTTTTTGACTACGGTTTGTGACCGTTATGCCTATCTAGCTATGACAGTTCCGGCATTTTTATTATCTAGATTGTCGTTGGATCAACTGAAAGTCTATATTCCTAAAATTACTGATCGTGGCTACTACGCAAGTGCCGCAATTATTTTGGTGTTCTTGGCGGCTCTCAGTAATCGTCAGGTAAATTATTGGGCAAACGAGCGGGCGTTATTTCAGCACAGCATCGACATTGAGCCGAATGGGGTTATGGCATTGGTGGGTCTTGGCAATGATGCGGCGAATAATAAAAATTGGGACGATTCGATCAAGTACTTCGGCAGTGCATTGAACTTAAGGCCTGACTGGGGCCGTGTGCACAACAACCTAGGTAATAGTTTCATCAATGTAAATAGATTGGTTGAGGCGACAGAATCACTGCAGAGAGCCATCGCAGTATTTCCATCTTACCCCCTGGCCTTTAACAACTTGTGTGGTGCATTAGCCCGACGCGAGATGTGGGAAGAGGCAGCGGCTGCATGCCGTAATGCTCTTAGGCTTGCTCCTGACTTCTATATGTCCTACCAAAACCTCGGTTACATCGCGGCTAAGCAAGGTCAAAACGAAAAAGCGGAACAGTATTTTCGTGACGCTATCCGCATTGCACCGATTGATATTCCACCAAGAATGAATTTGGTACGGATTTTGAAAATACAAGAAAAATTGGATAAGTTATCAATAGAATTAGAGGTTTTATCGCGGATGTTGCCGCAGGACATAAACATCGCCTTAGATCTGGCGGCGACTTACGAAAAGTTAGGCAGAGTCGACCAAGCACGAGCCGTCTTTAAAAATTTCCCGTTAGATCCCTCGGACACACGGAGCGCAGCGACGATTCATGCCGCGCTGCAAGGCCTCGGAGGTTACCGCTGAGTTAAGGGTCTAGTTGCAGAGATCAAGAAGGAGTTTTTATGGTTACTTCGGCACAACAGATTATCATTATCGGAACTGGCTTTGCTGGACTTGCCATGGCATACCGGCTAAAGCAGGCAGGCCTGCATGACTTCATTATTTTGGAGCGTGCGGCGCAAATCGGTGGCACCTGGCGAGATAATTATTACCCTGGCGCAGCCTGCGATGTGGCGTCTCACTTGTATTCTTTCTCTTTCGCGCCGAATCCCCAATGGTCGCGAAAGTTTTCACCTCAGCAGGAAATTTTAAATTATTTGAAAAAATGTGCGAATGATTTTGAGCTCAACAAGCACATTCGATTTAACGCCGAGGTAGGTGAAGCAGAGTTTGATGAAACCGAAGGTCTTTGGTCAGTCTCAACTTTAGATGGGGCAAATTTTACAGCTAAGTTTTTGATCCGAGCCACTGGGGGACTTAGTCAACTAAAATTTCCCGAGATACCGGGGCTAAGTGACTTTAAAGGGCGTCTTTTCCACTCCGCACATTGGCAGCAAGATGCTTCGTTACACGGGCTAAGCGTTGGGGTGATCGGGACAGGCGCTAGTGCGATTCAAATTGTCCCAGCGATTGCTCCTGAAGTAAGAAGATTGACTCTATTTCAGCGCACCCCAGCATGGGTAGTGCCGCGTTTCGACCGTGCTTATTCGCCCGGGGAAAAGCGCCTCAAGGCTTTACTTCCAATCTGGGAACGGCTCATTCGCTTCGGACAGTTTTGGCGTAATGAGACATTTGGTGTCGCGATGCGTCACCCAGCTCTTCGTGAGTGGTCAAAAAAGTTTCTCATCAAACACCTTTACAGCCAGGTGAAAGATCCGGAATTGCGACAAAAACTGACTCCTAATTACACGCCTGGATGTAAGCGCATTTTGCTTTCCGACGACTACTATCCGGCTTTGACGCAGTCGCATGTGAAGGTTGAGACGAGTGGGATCGAGCGGATTACTGCCGGCGGCATTCGTACCAAGGATGGCCAAGAACACGAACTGGATGCATTGATTTGTGCGACTGGCTTTTCTATCGGCGAAGCAGTTAATGCTTTTCGCACAATCGGCTTGCAGGGCCGTGATCTAGGTAAAATTTGGGGAGAAGAACCGGAGGCTTACAGGGCCACCTCGGTGAGTGGTTTTCCTAACCTCTTTATGGTCGTTGGGCCTAATTCAGGTCTTGGACATACCTCGATCGTGTTAATGATCGAAGCACAAGCTCAGTATATTTTGGATGGGATCAATAAGATTGAGCGCAATCGGCTTAAATATGTCGATGTCCTTCCTGATCAGCAAGATGCGTACAACCAAGAGCTTCAAGATGAGCTTGCTGACTCTGTCTGGATTAAGGGAGGCTGCGTTAGCTGGTACAATAGCTCCACAGGACGTAATAGCACCCTGTGGCCGGGGAGTACGCTAAGTTTCCGTTGGCAGACTCGTCGCTTTGACATCGCTAGTTATAGGCAAGTGACATTAGATGCTGGTCCTAAGATCAAGCCTGAGAAATTGAAGACTGTGGCGTGATGCTGCGATCCGCAAACAATATATTAATGATGCAATGGTAGTTATAGCAAACAATGAG
>Ga0315284_10003705_pt1 | contig 21706 bp, 18 predicted proteins | sample YL17G09_16_MG_FD_203696 | JGI IMG/M metagenome (GOLD analysis project Ga0315284, IMG submission 203696) | Sediment microbial communities from Yellowstone Lake, YNP, Wyoming, USA - YL17G09_16 | ecosystem: Environmental > Aquatic > Freshwater > Lake > Sediment | place: USA: Wyoming | collected... | reverse complement strand
GGGCGCCAACTCCGCGATGAAAGGATACATCGACTACCTGCTGACTCGGTATCACGAGTTCCGCGGCTTAGATGGACAGTACGGGCGGCATGTTGAGTATAAGCATGCCGTGATACACATGGCGATTCAGCGGGAGTTCGGGTGCAGGACGTTCGACGTGCCCGCGAGCAGCTTCGACAGGCTTGTGGAGTTCCTGCAAAGGAAGGTTGACGGCACGATCCATGGCAAAGTCAAAAGGAAATCCGGGACCCCCAACTACCACCCCTTCTCCGTGCATTGTGCACGGTTCCACCTGTGAGGGCTGAGATTGTGATGAGGAGTTCAGGGCCGGGCGTCAGCGCACCTGCGGGGCCGTCAGAGTCGAGTCGACCGGGGTCCTGGTGAGAGCACGATGAAATTCGATGAAGTGAGGACCGCGACATGGGGCCGCACCGGAGTGCGAAGGGGCAAGCGGTGGGGCTACACCGACGCGCGTGGCCGCGTGGTGATCGAACTGAAGTACGACTGGGTGACCTGCTTCGATGGCGGAGCGGCGTTGGTCTGCCTTGCTGGCAGGGAGAAGTTCATTGACTCCGATGGGCACGAGATAAGCGAGTCGGTGGCCGCGCGACAGGGTCTGCGCAGGCTACCTTGGAAGGGGATTCCATCACATCGTCGCAGAGGTATCTCCGACCAGGAGTACATGCGAATCAGCCCGTACTCTGCGTCTTCGCGCTACCTCGGGCACAAGCGAAACCCGAACGAACACACGGGAGGTCCTCCGTGGGGGCACTGAAACCGCCGGATACCTGCGATGCTTGACTGACTGGCACGCCCTGACTGCGAGGGAACAGAAGCTGCCCGCGACGACGCGGGCAGCTTTGGGGTCGGAGGGACTGGAGGTTAGTCGGTCAAGACGAGCTTCCTGCTGATTCTCTTCGCACCATTGTCCAGCGCATAGAAATACACGCCGTTGGCCAGACGCCGGCCCTTGGTGTCCGTTCCGTTCCAGACGCTCGTGTACGCACCCGGCTTAACCAAGCCATCCGCCAGCACCTTGACCAGTTGTCCAGCGGTGTTGTAGATACGCAGTGACACTTCGGCCTCTGCAGGCACCTGATAGCGAATCCTGACCCGGTTCGTTACCGGATTCGGTTCAGCCCGCTCCAGCGCGAGGGTGTACAGACTTGCACCCATTTCGCCGTCGTGCGGCCTGCGGTGGTGCGTCAGGAAGACCCCGGTGCCCCACTTCTTCCTCCCGCCGTTGCCGAACAGGTCCAGCGGATCCCACTCCTCCCGTTCGTACACTATGTTGCTCGTGCTGACGCTCAGGTCGTACCAGGCGTCCGGATTGTCTCGTATGGCTGACGAATCGGTGACGGCAGTGAAGCCACCGTTCGTAGCGTCCACGAAGCAGATTGCGCTCGTGATGCCGGTCCAGCGGGCACAGAAGATCGACTGGCCGTTGGACCAGTTCGGGGCCTCCATGTCCCGATTCCCCGAGGTCAGGAACGTCTCGCTGCCGCCGCTTGAGGAGACCTTGGCTATCTGGGTACCATAGTCATCCATGACCTCGAAGCAGACGATTGAGTCTCCCTGCCTGACATCCGGCCGGGCATGGTCGTACTCCGACGAGGTCAGGTCGGTCTCGGTCTCGGTCGTGATGACGAGTTTCGCTATCTGGTCGTAATCCTCGTCGGGAACGTGCGTGAAGACGATTTCGCTGTCGTTGAGCCAGACCGGGTCTTCGTGCGACGAGCCGCAATCAGTCAACTGCTCCTCACTCCCGCTGTCGGCCGGGACTCGCCAGATATCCTCATCGCCATCGTTGGATTCTCGGACATAGCAGATGTAATCGCCCGAAGGCGAGAAGGATGGACATGTGTGGTCGTAAGCCTCCGAAGTCCGGACGGTTATGTCACCGACATCGGAGCGACGAGGGACCTGCCCTTGCGCTGAGATGGCCTGGACCGGAGCGACTGTCGCCTCGGACCCATCCGTGCGGCCCCCGCCGTCGGTTGTGTCGAGGTCCACGACGGCAATCTGGTAGAACCCGCTGGAGTCGAGCAACGCAAAGCAGACCTTGTCATCCTGGCTGGAGTAGCGCGGCTGCTCGCAGTCAGTCTCGATGTCAGTCAGCCGGGCTTCGGTTCCGACACCGCCGGGGCTGACGACTTCGTAGATCTGGAACCAGTTGAGCGAGTCCTCGCGGCACAGGACGACGGCTGAGCCGTCGCTGTTCCAGCACGGGTCGTAGGCTTCCAAGCCCACAGTCACCGGCGACTCGTCGTCCTTCATCGCCTCGCGGGGCTCGCGTGAGGACCCGGCGTACATGACGAGTTCATCGCCGCCAGCCGGAGCGTAGCGCCATATCTCGCGCGACTTGTTGCCCTTCATGGCGTAGATGGTGCCCCCGGCGTTCACAATGTCGGCCCCTGCCTTGACCTTCTTCTTCTCCAAAGTAGAGCCGACCTTCGGCACGGTATCACGCTCGTCCCAGACGTTGCCGACCGGGTAGTACGCCCAGGATTCCTGGGTGTTGCCGCCCTTCAGCGCGAGAATCATGTCGCCAGCCCAGACTCCACACCCGCCGTCCTTCGACTTCTTCCTGCCCCCTGAACCCGGTATCGGCATCGCCACCAGTGGGGTCGTGTTCCACGAGTCCGTGTCCGTGTCGAACTTCCAGAACTCGTGATAATTGGCCTTGTGCGCGTAAATCGTGTGCGCGCCATCGTAGGCCAGCCACGAGCCTTTGTCCCACTTCTGATTTGCACCCACCGGCGCCGGCCTCAGGGTGTACCACGAGTCGCTTGCCGTGTTGTACTTGTAGAACTCGTTCCTGTATCCCTTCAGCAGGTAGGCGTAGTTTGTGCCATTCGACTTGGCCCAGACGATGTCGGTCCCGCCTTTGACCTTCTTTCTCGACTCACCGAGCGGGACATCGGTTTCATGATACCATGAGTCGCTCGCGATGCCGTATCGCCAGAACTCCAGCGTGTTGTTGCCCTTGGTCATGTAGATGTGGCCTGTCGGGTCCACGCAGCCCGCGCATCCTTTGCGCGGCAGCTTGCCCTCGATGCCCGGCGGTATCAGCGCGAGTGCCGGGGAGCCGCTGGTAGGCGACCACGAATTGGTCGCCGGGCTATACCAGTAGAAGTCCGCCGTCTTGTTCCCTTTCGCCGCGTAGATGAGCCCGCTGCTGGAGTCACACGCCAACCAGCCGCCGTCCTTGACGGCACTGTTGGACGGAAGGGACGGCATCGGGTGGTGAGGATTCTCGCCCGCCTCTGCCCATATCCAACCGTTGGGGTAGTCGCGACGCATCACCACGATGTCGGATTCATCACCCTCCCCGGTCGTGCCGACGGTCACGACGAAGGTGTCGCCACCCTGTCCCGCAAGGTATGGGAAGATGGCGATGTCCGCGGCCCGCTGGCTACCCGCCTCTTCTCCCTCGTCGTACACCCAAGTCCGGCGCTGGAACCCTGTGGGCTCGAACAGGCTAACCATGAAATCGTCGTCCCCGCTCTCTGTGGGGTCCTGGTCCGCAGCGATTGCGGACATGGTCGGGTTGACGCCGGCAGCCGCAACGCCCACTGGGCCTTGACTATCGTCGCCCAGGAAGATACTGCGAGCCCACGCTTCCTTGAACGGGCTTGCGTTATGGTACCTGGCCGTCACGGCGCTCACGTAGTCGTTGGTGTCAGTGCTCCGCATCACCACCACTGCCTCGTCCGAACCCGCAATCGCAACTTCCACCGGTTCCTCATTGCACCACTTGCTGTCGCCGTACGTTTTCACGCCGTACTCGTACAAGTTGTCCGCGCCGTAGCAGATTGTCGTGACGTCGTAGTTGTCTTCCCACTCTGAGTCTTCACCGGCGTAGTTCATGAATCTGCCCGTGACGTACGCGTAGTTGTTCAGACGTACGTCCACATCCACACCGCAGTCTTCCAGTTCATCTTCGTCGTCTGCCTCAGTCTGGTTCTGCCATGCGACATGGCTCAGTGACCCATCCGCGTTGTAGCGTACCGTACAGATCTCGTAGTCGTTTGGCGGGTCCATTGCGCTGTTTGCCTGGCCGGTCACGAAGACGTTCCCGTTCGCGTCGCAGGCGATGGCCGTGGCCCAGTCGTTGTAGTTGATGGAATCGTCGTACCCGCCGGAACTGTGACCGTCGAAGTTCGCGGTCCAGCCCGGAACACCGGTAAAGCTGTAAGTCGCGACGAGGTAGTCGGTGTCTCTCACGGCTGAGACGTAGCCGCAACCCACGGCAACGACGCCGGGACTCGCCCCGCCCCTTGCGGCAATCCCGACCAGCCTGCTGCCGGGCACGTCATTGCGGAATCCCCTCACCCAGGCCGTATCTCCATTCGCCTTGAACGCGACGATCCGGTAGATGTCTGGACTCGACCCGGTGTCCAATTTCACGGCGACGTAGATTCGGGGCGATCCCGTTGGTGCGCTGAGTGCGAGGTCCACGGCCGCCAAGTCAGTATCGGGGGCACGGTACTCACACTGCAGCTGAATGCTAGTGTCACCAGGGGAGAATTTGGTTATTGTAGCGACGACGTCGTCGTTATCGTTGGTGGAATTGCTGAGTACGTAGATGTTGCCCGTTGCGTCAAGCGCCACACGACACGCGGAGTCGGGTTTATCCTCGTCCAAGCCGTAGGTCACGGTCCAGTCCGCTGCGTGGACCGGCCCAGTTAAGCCGGCCACCAGCAGCAGGACGGCCGGTACGGCCGTCATTCGGTATCGTAGCATCTATACCTCCTTCGGACCTTGTATATACGAACCGTTCGGTCAAGTGGTCACGCCAGTGTGCTCTCCCGACGCCCGCGCCGGAACGTCACCTCCTTTCGTCTCAACCCGGCTGCGGAAGTCGGGCGGCTACTAACTGCGCGTGAACACCAATTGCTGCTAATCCTGTAGAATGACTTTGTTCGCATAAGCACCATCCTCATGCCTGACGAAATAGACACCGGCCCGCAGGCTGCGCAAGTCGTTGTCTCCCGGCTTCAGCAGTGCCACCTGTCGTCCGGTCAGGTCCAGCAGTGACGCGGGGCAACTTCCGTCAAGCCGCAGCCTGCCCCGACACATAGTTGTGACCCGTCGGCCCGGGAGTGTAATGCCGGCCACCGGTTCCGCGACCGCAACCGAAGTATCACGTATCACATAGACAACGTCCCCGCCGTCGTCCGCTATGTAGACGCGGCCGTTAGTCGAGTTCCAGGCGATGGAGCGTGGCTCGCCGGCTGACAGAGGAATCGTCAGCAGCAAGCTGTCAGTCCGCGCATCGAAGACGGGAACGCTGGGCCGCGCAGCGCCGTAGACCTTGCCATGCACCGTGTCGCAGACTGTGACGTAGGCAGGATATGGGAGGGACTCGATAACGGTCTGCGAGTCACAGTCTATCACGTACGTCCGACCGGTGGTAACCGCGTATATCTTGTTGGGATACGGAGCGAAGCACATGTCGGCGGCATCAGCCGGAAGGGTCAGCATAACGGAATCGCCAGCCGCTGGCAGAACGGCGATGCCTGAATTGCACGCGATGTACACCATGTTGTTGGTCGGGTTCCAGCACATGGCATACGGAAAGCCCCCCACGTATACTCGTTCAGCGACCACGTCAATTTCACAGTCAATTACCATCACCGAGTCGGCATTGCCCGAAGTCGTGCAGAACACCCGGTTCGAGACCGGATGCCAGAGCATTGTGTACGGGATGTTTGACTCACCCAACCACACCTCTGCGACAAGTGTGTCGGCAGTTCCGTCGTAGACCCGGACCATACGGTCGTCACGGCAGTTGACGTACAACTTGCTCATCTGCGCGTTGTAGGCCATGTAAGTCGGGCTGCCGCGCATGCGCACCCTGTGGAGTAACGTGTCGCCGGCTCCGTCAATCACATTGAGCCAGTCGGGGTCGGTAGATGTACAGTAGACTTTGTTCTCGACCGAGTTCCAACAGAGGCAGGCAAGGTAGCTGTTGTTTGGCACCGGTAGCGTGCCGATGACTGCGTTGGTCGCTCCGTCTATGATGGTAACGTCGTAGCTCTCGGTGTTAGCGACGTACACCCGGTTGCTGGTTGGATTCCAGAGCACGGCCGCCGGCAGATGCCCGACCGGTATCGTAGTCTCCCAATACTGTGCCCGCGCCACGCCTGCCGCAAGGCAAGCGGCCAGCAGGCCGGAACGGAGGACGATAGTCGTGTTTCGCATCGTCATTGGTATCCCCGGACGCCCCTAGTATCGGCCTCGGTTCCCCCTTGTCAAGCACAATCTACGAGCGGACGGCTGCCCTGCCGTCAGCGTGATCCGTGAGCCGTAAGCCGTAGCCCGGCCCAGCACGCCCTATGCCTCCGCGGTTTCCATGGGTTGCGGCCGCACCGGGTACCCCATCAGCGAGTACAGGCCGCTGAACAGGACCAGCACGACAATCGGCAGGAGTTCGTAGTAGACGCGCATTTCGTCCGCGTTGCCGAACAGCCACGTGAGCACGATGACCGGGACTGCAACCCAGAACGCGTCTTTCAGGAACTGCGGGGCCTTCTTGAGCGCGAACAGGGAGCCGACAAGACCGAGGACGTAGAGCAGGTTGAAACCCATGGGCAAGACCAGCCAGTCCGTGACCGGGCGGAACCGGAACCAGTTGCCCGGCACGCCGAGAACCTGTGCGTTGCGGAACAGGTGAATTCCAATCGCGTCTCCGGGGTTGTTCCTGAAGAACCAGACCAGCAGGCCCCGCACGAGGAGCCAGAGCCCGACCTGCAGGCCCGCGCCCAGAGCCAGGTGCTTGAGCTTACGCCGGCGTCTCTCGGTGACCACCCAGACCAGCGTGAGCAACAGCCCGGTCTCTTTGTTCAGGACGCAGATCGCGAACACAAGCGCATAGAGCCGGAACCGGCGCGCCGCGACCAGCGCGAGCCCGAGTGTGAACAGGGACAACGCGGGCAGGTCATAGAGCATACTGCCGTAGCCGTACAGCCCGGGCAGAGCAAACAGGACGACAATCGGAATCACGTCTGCGGCCGGGCCGGACACGCCGAGCGTGAGCCGCGCAAGCCACCACAGGGCGAACGCGAACCCGATGGCGAACAACAGCAGGATGTTCTTGGCAATGACGAACTCGAACGGAGACTGGTACAGCCATGCCGGTTTGCCGCCGGTTGTCAGCGAATGCCGTACGCCCTCCTCCAGTTGAGCCCTGGCAGTCGGTGCCGTAACCGCCTCCACCGCCCGCACCAGCCAAGGCACGAGCACGCGGTTCACGTAGGGCTGGGGCGCGCGGCCGTAGACCATGTCGCCGAAGAACCGCTCGCCCCCGAACTCGGGCCTCATGCTGCCGAACCCGGGATAGCGGATGAACTCCGACAGCGCGAAGCTGGCCACGGTTGAGTACAACAACAGCAGGACAAGCACTCTGATGACCGTGGGCCTTGAGTTCTGCGCGCAGGCCGAGAGCGTGTTGGGTTCGTCCATGTCGGTCATTTGCACGGATAGTAGGATATGCCCGCGACAGCGGGAGTCAACGAAGCGCTGTGCGCGAGTTCGCAGTTTGCAGGCTGCAGGTTGCAGGTCTCAGCCAATGACTCAGCCTCAAGCGCCAATGACCATTCAAGCCCGAATGACCTGATGCTCGCCATTCTCGTGTGTTTCGTGTCTTCGTGGCGAGACTCCGAATCCGTTCCTTGGTGCTCTTGGCGGTTCAGGTTCGGATTCGGGACAAAAGATTGTTCTTGACAATCCAATTCTGGCCGCTAAAAAGATAGAGGAGTAAATCGAAAATGGCTAATCGCGAACTGATGTGCCTCGAATGTGGCCACACGTTCGAGGTCTATACTGCCTCGGACGACGAGGACGAAGACCTCGAAGCAGAGTGCCCGGTCTGCGGCAGCGTGGACACGACCCGCACCTACGACGAGGACGCCGAAGTTGATGAGGAGCATCTGAAAGAGGACAAGGACTCAGACGACCCGGACGACCTCAAGGTCAACCTCGACGACGAGTAGTCGCTCCGGGAAAGTCCGAAGTCTCAAGTCAGAATTCCCAAGTCCAGAGTCTGGAGGCGAATTCCCATCCTCATCTGCTGCCCTACTTTGGCCTTTGTCCTTTCCCCTTCTTCGACTTCGCTTCCTGCCGCAGGCTGCCCAACTTTGACATTTGTCCTTTCCCCTTCTTCAACTTCGCCTCTTGCCATACCGCTTCCATTTCATCAAGGCTGACCTGACCCAGTTCCCGGCCCCGGGCCGCAAAGTGCTCCTCGACGTACCGGAACCGGGCCCGGAACTTGGCGCTCGCGTCCTTGAGCGTGCCTTCGGCGTCAACCTGGAGATGCCGGGCAAGGTTCACCAGCACAAAGAGCAGGTCGCCGAGTTCCTCATTGATGCGTGCGTGGCTCTTCCTGCCCCGCGCCAGTTCCTGCCGTAGCTCGGCAATCTCTTCCTCGACCTTGTCGAGCACGCGTTCCGGCTTATCCCAGTCAAACCCGACCCGGCGGCAGCGTTCCTGGATGAGTTGCGCCTGCTGCAAGGCGGGCATGGCAACCGGGATGCTTGAGAGCAGGCCGCCACCCTTCTTGTGCTTCCGCTTGATCTGCTCCCAGTTGGCCAGGACCTCGTCGGCGTCGCGCACTTTGGTCGTGCCGTAGATGTGCGGGTGGCGCTGCTTGAGCTTGGCAACGATACCCTTGAGGGAGTCTTCAATCGAGACGCCGAGTTCCTTGCCGGCAATGTCGGCCAGGAACAGGCCCATGAAAAGGTAGTCGCCGAGCTCCTCGGCAATCGCGGCCTTGTCGCGACCGCGCAGAGCCTCGTCCAGTTCATAGGTCTCGTTGAGGATGAGCGGACGGGTCGAGGCCAGGGTCTGCTTCCGGTCCCAGGGGCAGCGGCGGCGCAGGAGGCGGATGACTTCAATCAGTTCGGAAAACATGCCGGAGTCTAGCCAAAGCCCCGCCGGGGTCAACACGACATCGCACCGCAGCTCGAGCACGGCTGCCTGGCGACACTCGGCTCTGCGCGTCGAGCCCAATGACGAAGCCCGAAACCCGAATGACGATTCAATCCCCAATGCCCAAAGGCCCGAACCTGGGACTCCGGTCATTTCCGCATTGATTCGGTATTCGGAATTCGAGCTTCGTCATTCCTCTTCCTCTCATCTCCTTGACTTTTCCACGCATGACGCTACCTTTTGACCTGATGTTACCGGGCCGAACGTCACAGACACCGAAACACAATCAGTCCGACCGCCTCCCGCCGTCTTCGACCGCCGGCCGCACAAGCTTGAAGGAGACTATCGGATGAAATCTGACCTGTTAGCGAAGACCGACCCGGAAGTGTTCGACGCCATCAGCAGGGAGACGAGCCGGCAACACAACAACCTCGAACTCATCGCCTCTGAGAACTTCTGCTCCGAGGCGGTGCTGGCCGCGCTCGGTTCGGTCCTGACCAACAAGTATGCCGAAGGCTACCCGGGCAAGCGTTACTATGGCGGGTGCAAGTGGGTCGATGTAGCTGAGAACCTGGCCATCGAGCGCGCGAAGCTGCTCTTCGGCTGCGACCACGCGAACGTCCAGCCGCATTCCGGCACCTCGGCCAACATCGCCGCGTATTTGACACTGGCCAAGCCCGGCGACACCATCCTCGGCTTGAACCTGAGCCACGGCGGCCACCTTTCGCACGGACACCCGCTCAACTTCTCCGGCCGGTACTTCAAAGTCGTGCAGTACATGGTTGACAAGGAAACCGAGACGCTCGACTACGCCGCCATCCGCGCCCTGGCCCTGGAACACAAGCCGCGCGTCATCGTCTCCGGCGCGTCCGCGTACCCGCGCACGATTCACTTCGACAAGTTCCAGGAGATCGCGGACGAAGTCGGCGCTGCCCAGCTAGCCGACATCGCCCACGTCGCGGGCCTGGTCGTCACCGGTCTCCACCCGTCACCGGTCCCCTACGCCGACATCGTGACCACCACTACGCACAAGACCCTGCGCGGCCCGCGCGGAGCCATCGTGATGTGCAAACAGAAGTACGCCGAAGACCTCGACAAGATGGTCTTCCCCGGCACCCAGGGCGGCCCGCTCGAACACTGCATCGCGGCCAAGGCGGTCGCGTTCAAGGAAGCCCTGTCCGACGATTTCAAGACCTACCAGCAACAGGTCCTGGCCAACGCCAAGGCCCTGGCCGAGGCCATGACCGCGTGCGGGTTCCGCATCGTCTCCGGCGGCACCGATAATCACCTGATGATGGTTGACCTCCGGCCCAAGCAGATAACCGGCCGCGACGCCGAACGCGTGCTCGGCAAGGTACGCATCACCGTGAACCGGAACACGATTCCCTACGACCCGGAAAAGCCTTTCATCGCCTCCGGCATCCGGCTCGGCACGCCCGCGCTCACCACCCGCAACATGAAGGAACCGGAGATGAAGACGATTGCCGGGCTGATTGACCGGGCAGTGACGGCGCGGGACAACGTAGCCGAACTCGACAAGATCAAGGCTGAAGTCGGCGAACTGGTCAAGGGGTTCCCGCTGTATGCCGAGCGCCGGACCGAGTACCGGGCGCTGGGCGGGGAGTAAGCGATGCCGGCACCGCTGATTGCCAACGTCGAAGCCCGCGAAATCCTCGACTCGCGCGGCAACCCGACGATCGAAGTTGACTGCACCCTCTCCGACGGCACCATGGGCCGCGCGTCGGTCCCGTCCGGCGCCTCGACCGGCAAGTATGAAGCGCACGAACTGCGCGACGGCGACGAGAAACGCTATATGGGACTGGGCGTCCTCAAAGCCGTGAAGAACGTCAACACCACGATTCGCCGCCGGCTGGTCGGCATGATTGCCACCAACCAGTACCGGGTTGACCAGGCGCTCAATGACCTGGACGGAACCGCGAACAAGCGGAACCTCGGGGCCAACGCGATCCTGGGGGTCTCGCTGGCGGTCTGCCGTGCGGCGTCAATCACCGCCGGCATCTGCATCTACCGTTTTCTGGGCGGCGCCGGCACCATGGTCCTCCCCACGCCGTTGCTGAACGTCATCAACGGCGGGGCCCACGCGTCGAGCAACCTCGACGTCCAGGAGTACATGGTTGTCCCGGCCGGGTTCACGACGTTCCGCGAGGCACTGCGCGCCGCGGCCGAGACCTACCAGCACCTGAAGAAACTGTTTAAGGACGCCGGGAAGCCGGTCTCGGTCGGCGACGAGGGCGGGTTCGCCCCGCAGTTCCGCGACCACGATGAGCCGCTTGAGTACATCGAGCGCGCCATCGAGAACGCCGGATACCGTCCCGGCGAGCAGATCTTCATCGCGCTCGACGTCGCCCCGAGCAGCATCTATCACAAAGGGCTGTACCATTTCCGCTATCCCAAGCCGCACACCGAGACCACGGACCAGCTCATCGGGCAGTATGAGAAGTGGGTGAAGAAGTATCCGATTATCTCAATCGAGGACGGACTGGCCGAAAATGACCGGGCGGGCTGGAAGAAGTTGACCAGCGGGCTCGGCCACCGGGTTCAACTCGTCGGCGACGACATCTTCGTGACCAACACCGCGCGGCTGAAGCAGGGCATCCGCGACGGCATCGCCAACGCGGTCCTGATCAAGCCGAACCAGGTCGGCACGGTCAGTGAGACCCTGGACTGCGTCAAGGTCGCGACCGACTCCGGGTATCGCACGGTCATCTCGCACCGGTCCGGCGAGACCAGCGACCACTTCATCGCCGACCTCGCGGTTGCGGCCAATTCGGGCCAGATCAAAACTGGCGCGCCCTGCCGCAGCGAACGCGTGACCAAGTACAACCGGCTCATCCGCATCGAAGAAGACGACGTCCTCCGCTACGCCGGCCTGCTGACGCTGAAGCGATGAACTCCGGTCAGCCGATCCTGCAACGGCTGCTGAGGTACGCGGTACTGGCTGTGTTCATGGTGTTCGCGTTCTGGTTCCTGGGTGGGCCCAACGGGTTGCTCAGCATCGGGCGGCGCAAGGCCCGCGAGCGGAGACTCCGGGCCGACATCTCCGAATACAGGCAGCGGATTGGACAGCAACAGCAGCGACGGGACTGGCTTGCGAACCGGGACTCGGCGTCGTTGCGCGCCCGCGAACTGCTGGGCGACCGTCCCCCGCCCCCCGCCTCGACCCCGCGTTAGTCCGTCATCCGAGGTTGCCCGTTGCCACGGGCAGCATAACCTGGGGCCGGCCGGTTTCCGGATGCCGGGTAACAATCGGCTCCACCCCGTACACGGACCGGATCAACTCACCGGTAATCACCCGTTCCGGCACGTCGCAGGCAGCCGCTCGGCCCTTGTCCAGCAGCAAGATTCGGGAGCAGTAGAGCGCGGCAAGGTTCAGGTCGTGCGAAAGCAGAACGATGGTCCTCCCCTGCCGGTTCAACTCAACCAGGATGCAGGCAATCATCTGCTGGTGGGCGATGTCGAGGTGGGACGTCGCTTCGTCCAGCAGCAGGATTTGCGGCTCCTGGGCGAGCGCGCGCGCCAGCACGACCCGCTGCCGCTCGCCGGCCGAGATAGCATTGATGCGTTCGTCGCGCAGGAAGAGTGCATCGACGAATTCCAGCGCTTCGGTAACCACTTTCCGGTCCTGTTTGCCCGGGCTCTGGAACCGGCCCAGGTGCGGATTCCGGCCCATCATCACGACGTCCGAAACCGTGTAGTCAAAGGCGAAGGGGTTTTCCTGTAGAACCACGCCAATGGTCCGTGCCGCTTCCGCCCGTCCAATCGCCCGAAGTTCCGTGCCTGCGATGCGGACCGAACCTCGTCCGGGCCGGAGCAGCCCGGCCGCGAGCTTCAGCAGCGTTGACTTACCGGCCCCGTTCGGCCCGATGACACCGAGGAACTCGCCGGCCGCAACGTCAAGGTCGAACCCGTCAAACAGCAAGCGTTTGCCATATCCGAACGCGAGGCCGGACAACTCGACTGCATTCACAGCCGGCTCCTGAGCAGGTAGATGAAGAACGGCACGCCGACGAGCGCCGTGACGATGGAAAGCGGCAGCCCGCCGGGGACGACGTTGCGCGCCAGCACATCTGAGAGCAACAGGATTGCGGCGCCCGCCAGGAACGATCCGGGCAGCACCCGGCGGTGCGCGGGCCCGAACAGCATCCTCACCAGGTGTGGCACGACCAGGCCCACGAAACTGATTGCACCGGTGAACGACACGACCATGCCGACGAGCAGCGACGACACCACGAACACGGTCTTGGTGACGCGCTGGGTGTCCACGCCGAGGGTTTCGGCCGCCTCCTCACCCGATGACATAACATCGAGCGACCGGGATAGGGAGAACAGCCAGCCGCAGCCGGCGACCGCCAGCACCGCAACCGCCCCGAACAGCCACGCGGTTGTGCCGGTGAACACCGCCCCAAGATGCCCCATCATCATGTACACGGCTTCACCCAGCGTGCGCCGGCCCAGGATCATCACGAGCATTACCAGGCTCGAGAACAGGAAGCTCATGATGACGCCGGCCAGCACCAGCCCGGTAACCGTGACCCGACCCCGCACCCGCGCCAGCGCGTAGACCACGAGCATCGTCACGAGCGCGCCGGCAAAGCCGCCCAGCGGCGCGAACACGCCCGCTGACCGGCCCAGCACCACGGTCAGGCTGGCGCCCAGCGCGGCCCCGCTCGCCACACCCATAGTGAACGGGTCAGCCAGCGGATTCTGAAGCAAGCCTTGCAGGGATGCACCTACGACCGCGAGTACGCCACCGGCGGTGATTCCCAGCGCCAGCCGCAGCAGCCGCAGGTCCATCACGGCGCTGAGCCTGGTCCCGGCGAAACCGCCGGGCCCGACCGCGACCGACAATGCCGCGGCCGAAACGAACAGCAGAATCAGGCCAACCCAGACCGGGACAGGGTTCCGGTGCGTCATCTAGCGCCCAGGGTGCAGCAGCCTGGCCAGCAAACCCACACCCTCGACAATCCTTGGTCCGGGTCTGAAGAACAGGTCGTCGTCAAGCTGGTCGTAGACGCGGCCCTGCCTGACGGCGCTGATACCTCCCCAGCCGATGCGGCGGGCAACGTCCGGCGCGCGCATGTCCGGGTGCAACAACAGAATCACCTGCGGGTCAGCCTTCAGCACCGCCTCCGGGTCAACAACCGGGTATTCCTGCACCGACGACTCAAAGACGTTCCTGCCTCCGGCCATCTCAAGCAGTTCGTTGATGAACGTGCCGCCGCCCGCGGTCATCAGCGGGGTGCCGGATATCTCGATGTACACCCGAGGCGTGTCGGCAAACGCGGGAACCGAGTCCAATCGCCGCCGCATCGCGGCAACAAGGCTCTCGCCCGACGCCCCCCTGCCCAGCAGCCGCGCCACCGTGTCAATCTCTCGGAACACCGCCCGGATATCAGCCGGCCGGGACGCGTAGACCGGTATCTTCATCTCGTTCAGTTTGTCCAGCAACTGCCGGTGGATGGGCAGAGTGAGACAGACGAGCCCGGGCCGGAGCGCGACTATCCGCTCCAGGTCCGGGCTCATGAAGTCCCCGACCTTGTACACGCTCTTCGCCGCTTCCGGAAAGTCGCACTGGTTCGTGTTGCCGACCAGTGTCTTCCCGGCTCCAACCGCGTAGGCAATCTCGGTCACGCTCGGCACCAGCGACACCACCCTCAGCCCGGGCTGCACGCCCGGTTGCTTCTGGCAGGTCGCGACCAAGAGAACGACAATTGTGAGGACGAACCTAGTCAGTCTCATCCCGCGACCGGTCAGGATCAGGGTCCGGTTCCGGCATTGTCACGTTCGCCAGACCAGGCTGATTCACCTTGTGTCCAAGTATCAGGTAGACTGTGTGCGCGACCATGCGGTCTGCCGGCCTGATGCCGGTCGTGCGCACCAGCATCTCCCGCTCCAGCACTTCCTTGACGTGGATTCTGGCGAATCCCTGCATCTCCATGGCCGACACGGTCTTACGCACCTGTTCCACGGTCGGGCTTATCGAGACCAGCGTGTATCCACCCTTGAGGGCCTTGTGGGCCGGCGCGATCAGGGTCCACGGTTCCGGCACGTCCAGCAGTACCGCATCAACGTCCGACTGCTCAAATCCCTCCTGCTCCGGGTCCCGCACGAAGAACTCGCAGAATGCTCCCAGCCCGTACTTCACGACGTTGGCCCGGGCGTTGGCGCTAAACTCCGGCCGCCGCTCGTAGGAATACACCTTGCCGTCCGGCCGCACGAAGTTCGCGAGAATCGTAGTCAGCGCGCCGGAGCCGGACCCGGTCTCAATCACCCGCGCGCCGGGAAACACCGCGGCCGCCAGCAGCATCGTACCGACGTCCTTGGGATAGACGATGGTGGTCGACCGTTTGACCTTCATCGCCAGGTCAGCGACGGCGGGTTTGAGCAAGTAAAACAAGAACCCCAGGTGGGTCCGCACCTCGTCGCCGAATTCCTTGCCGGCGATCTGGTCGAACGGAAGCTGGCCGCGATGGGTCGAGAAGCTACCCTTCGGCTGGACCGTAACCAGGTAGTTCATGCGGTCGGAATGATAGAGGATCACGTAGTCTCCGGTTTGAATCATCGCCCCCATTCTAGATTCGGCGCGCGCCAAGTCAAGCAACCGGTCCCGACCTCAATCCCGGAAACCGACATGGACGCCACGAAAACACGAAAGCCACGAAACGGACGGGTCCGGTCAGGATGGTTATCCGTTTCATTCGGCTTCGTGAGCTTCGTGGCTTTCTGTATCGGGACTTGCCCGACCGGCGGCGCTTGACAGCCGGACGCTTTAGGCTACGCTATGGGCGTGACAGTGAACTCCCTTTTCAGAGGAATCACCGAGCGCTTCACCAACGACATCGCGATTGACCTCGGCACCTCCTCAACCCTGATCTACGTCAAGGGCAAAGGCATCGAGCTGCGCGAGCCGTCAATCGTGACGATCGACGAGGTGACTCACGAGGTAGTCGCGGTCGGCACCGAGGCCAAGCGGATGCTCGGCCGGACCCCGGAGGGAATCCGCGCCATCCGGCCGATGCGGGACGGCGTCATCGCCGACTTCGGCATCGTCGAGATCATGCTCAAGACCTACATCGGCATGGTCCAACGCAAGAAGCTCTTTGTCCGGCCCCGGGTCATCGTCTGCGTGCCCTCGGGCATCACCGAGGTCGAGAAACGCGCCGTGCGCGACTCGATTGAGGCTTCGGGCGCGCGCGAGATCTACCTCGTATCCGAACCGATTGCCGCGGCCATCGGCGTCGGCCTGCCGGTCGAAGCTCCGACCGGCAACATGATTATTGACATCGGCGGCGGAACCACGGAGATTGCCGTCGTCGCGCTCTCCGGCGTGGTTAACGCCGCCTCGGTCCGCGTTGCCGGCGATGAAATGGACGAGGCGATAGTCAACTACATCAAGAAGAACTATAACCTCATCATCGGCGAGCTGACTTCGGAGTCCGTCAAAATCGCGATCGGCTCGGCGTACGCGACCGGCAAAGAGGAAACTATGGAGGTCAAGGGTCGAGACCTCGTCTCCGGGATACCGAAGACCATCAAGATTACCAGCACCAAGGTACGCGAGTCGCTGGAGGAGCCGATTTCGCTGATCGTAGACGCGATCCGGCTGGCGCTGGAGAAGACTCCGCCCGAACTGGCCGCTGACATCGTCGACCGGGGCATCTACATGTGCGGCGGCGGCGCGCTGCTGCGGGGACTTGACCTGCTCATCAAAGAGGAAACAAGCCTGCCGGTGTTTGTGGCCGAGAACCCGCTGGAGAGCGTGGTGCGCGGCGCCGGCCGCATCCTGGAGAATATCGGCGTCAACGAGAAACTCGTACTCCGCGCCAAGTAACGGACTTCCTGAGGACCCGATGACCCTGCTCAACTCACTGGCATTGGCAGTCGCGTCGCGCGGCTGATTCGGGCTTGGTCAAACCACTAGTCACCGCGTGGCAGGACCGCATCGCCTGGCTGGTCATCATCCTGGGCCTGGTCCTGCTGCTGCTCCCCCACCAGTTGCGCCTCGCCCTGACCCAGCCGTTACAGACCGTGCTCCTGGCCCCGCTCCGCCTCGGCGCCGCGGTCAGCCAGTCGGTCCGCGACGTCAGGGCCGAGAATGACCGGCTGACCCTGCTTGCCACACGGCTCGCGGTAGAGAATGCGTGCCTCGAATCTGCATCGCAGACGGCAGGACTGGAACCGCGCGTCAGCCTGGCGTTGACCCGGGCGCCGGTCATCAGCCGTGACCTCACCACGTTCGAGCGCTGGCTGGTCATCAGCCGGGGTACGCGCCACGGCGTGAGGCCGGGCGCGCCGGTAATCACGCCGGACGGAGTCTGCGGCAAGGTGATCGCCTGCGGCCCGCACCAGTCCCTGGTCCAGACCCTGCTCGCCCCCGAATCCCGGATTGCCGTGCTCAACCTCCGGTCCCGGGTCCCGGCCTTGGCGCGGCCCGACCGGGCCGGCCGGCTGGTCCTCGAGTACGCGCCCAAGGAATCCGACTTCAAAGTCGGCGACACCGTTGTGACCGCGGGCCTCGGCACGGTCTTTCCCAAGGGGCTCAAACTCGGCGAGGTCATCGCGGTCCCGGACCGACCAGAGGCCCTGTTCAAACCGGTAACAGTCCAACCGTTTGCCGATGTCAGCCGTATCGAGCAGGTGTTCGTCATCTGCCTGCCTGAAACCACTGCCCTTGACACCGGGTCCGGCTGGCTCGAGAACACGGCCCGACCCGAAGTAAGCATCCCGGACCAGCCGACCAGCCCATGAGAACCTTCATCGCCTTCCTCCTGCTGTACCTGCTCTTCCTGGTCCAGGCCAGCGTTACTCCATGGTGGCCTGACCTGGTTCTGCTTGGGCTGGTTGCGGTCTCGCTGCATGAAACCCGAATCACGTCCGCCCTGGCCGGAGCCTTTGCCGGGCTCTGCCTCGACATGACCAACCCGGCCTTCACCGGTACGAGCCTTTTCGCACTGGCCGTGACCGGCTACGGCGTGGCTTTGCTGCGGGCCCTGTTCTACCGGGCGCGCTGGGCCACGCTCCTTTTCGTATTGATGGCGCTGGCGCTCAAGTGGGCCGCTCTCGCCCTCCTCGGTTCGGGCCTGCCCGGCCTGGCGCCGCTGCTGGTCTCGTCCGCTCTGACCGTGGTGCTCGCCCCGCTGGCCGAGCTGGGCCTGACCCGACTCCTCTATCCCGGATGGCAGCCCGCCTGACCCGCCTGACGCAGGTCCTGCTGGTCCTGCTCGGCATTCTCGCCATCCGCCTCATTCACCTGCAGGTTGTGCAGGGCCCCCGCAACTCTCGTTTGAGCGACCGCAATCGAATCCGCAAGCTCGTCCTGCCGGCTCCGCGCGGACGCATCCTCGACCGTAACGGGGTACTGATCGCGGACACGCGACCATCGTTCACGATCTCGGTAGTCCCGACTGAGCTCACCGACTCGGCCCTGCCCCTGCTCGCCCGCCTGCTCGGCATTCCGGAGCAGGCCATGAGGGAACAACTCAAGCCCGTGGCAATGTTCACTTCGCCGGTCAACGTCAAGCGTGACGTGACAATTGAAGAGGTAGCCCGGGTCGAAGAGAGCCGGTTCCGCCTGCCGGGCGTTCACGTCCGCGTCGACCCGGTGCGCCACTATCCGACCGCCAACCGCTACTGCCACGTGCTTGGCCACATCGGCGAAGTGAACGAAGACGAAGTCCGGCGCGACACGGCGCTGCGCCGGCTGGACTTTGTCGGCCGGGCCGGCATCGAGGCCTGGTACGAATCGCTCCTGCGCGGCCGCGACGGGTCCGAGTACGCCGAAGTCGACGCCCGGGGCCAGGAAATCGGCGCCCTGCCGGAGAAGCACGCGGAGCCTGAATCGCCGGGCCGGGACCTGGTTCTGACGATTGACGACCGGCTCCAGCAGCTCGCGGGCCGCCTGCTGGCTCCGTACCCGCGCGCCGCGGTCGTCGGGATGGAAACGAGGACCGGCGCCATCGTCTGCCTCGTCTCCCAGCCCGATTTCGACCCCAACATCTTCATGGCGCCGATTGACCCCGCCACCTGGGATTCGCTCGTCTCCAACCCGTCGAAGCCCTTCTTCAACCGGGCGGTAACGTCCGGCTACCCTCCCGGCAGCACCATGAAGCCGGTCGTGGCCCTGGCCGCGCTCCGGCAGGGCGCGCTCACCCGCGAGACCCGGTTCCAGCCCTGCACCGGCTCATTCAAGTACGGCAGCCGCTTCTTCAAGTGCTCGGGCGCTCACGGCAGCCTCGGCCTCATCAGCGCAATCGCCCAGTCCTGCAACATCTATTTCTACCAGGCCGGGCTCCGGCTCGGACTCGACAGCCTGACTGCCTACTCTCGGGAAATCGGTCTCGGCCGCATCACCGGCATTGACATGCCCGGTGAGAAACCCGGCAACATCCCTTCGCGCCAGTGGCTCGACACGCGCTACGGCAAAGACAAGTGGGGTGCCGGCTCAGTCTTGAACTTCGCCATCGGCCAGGGCGAAGTCTCCGCAACCCCGCTGCAGATGGCGGTTGTCTATGCGGCAATCGCCAACGATGGCAGAAGTGTCCGACCCTACTTGGTCGCGCGGATTGACTCGGCCGGACGCACGATACACACGACCGTGCCGGAAGTCAGTCAACTGCCGATGCGGCAACCGGACATTGAGCTGGTCAAGCTTGGGCTTGAGCACGTCGTAGAATGGGGAACCGGAACCAAGGCCAGGATCCGGGAGATAAGCATCGCCGGCAAGACCGGCACTGCCCAGAACCCGCCCAGGCCCGACCACGCCTGGTTTGTCGGCTACGCCCCGTCCGACGCGCCTGAGGTCGTCTTCGCGGTGCTGGTCGAGAACGCCGGGCACGGCGGCGCGGTATCAGCGCCGATTGCGGGCCAGCTCATCCGCGCGTACTTCTCACCTGACGAACCCGAGCCGGAGAAGCCGGCCAAGGCGGACAGCTTGGCGCCAGAACCGGACTCCGGCCCGGCCGTGCCGGCCGACATTGGACTGTCCCCAGTTCCCCCATGAAACGCTTCGACCACTGGCTCGTGACCACCACCCTGCTGCTCGCGTGCCTCGGCCTGCTTGCCATTTATTCCTCGGGCGGCGCGTACTACTTCTTGCGACAGCTAACCTTCCTCCCGGTGGCCATCGGCGCCGCGGTCGCGGTCCTCTTCCTGCCCCGCCGCATTCTGTACGGCCTGGCCGAGCCGCTCTACGGACTGGCCGCGCTGCTGCTCATCGCCGTTCTCTTCGCCGGCACCGGCCCGGGATCTCACCGCTGGTTCGTGCTCGGGCCGGTGTCCATCCAGCCTTCCGAATTCGCCAAACTGGCTACCGTCCTCATGCTGGCAAAACACCTGAGCGTCAAACGCAGCATCCGGTTTGAGTTCCGCGACCTTGCCACGCCGCTACTCATCACCATCGTCCCGGCCCTGCTGGTGCTGGTTGAGCCCGACCTCTCCACCGCCTTCATTTTCGCCGCCCTGCTCGCCGCCATGCTCTACTGGCAGGGCATGAGGCCGCTGCACATCCTGTTGCTGTTCATGCCTGCCCTCTCATTCGCCGCCGGGTTCTCCCTCTATACGTGGATACCGTTCTTCGTGGTGCTGGCAATCCTCCTGCTCATCCGCTCCGGCGTCACCAAGGCGCTCATCGGCCTCGCGGTCAGCGCCGGGTTCGGCCTGCTATCGCCGGTCGTGCTCGCGTCGCTCAAAGGCTACCAGCGCGCCCGCATAATGAGCTTCTTCGCGCCCTGGTTCGACCCGCACGGCATCAGTTGGAACGCAATCCAGTCCCAGATTGCCATCGGCTCCGGGCGGCTCATCGGCAAAGGCTTTCTCCTCGGCACCCAGAAGCGCCTCGGGTTCCTGCCCAACCGCCACACCGACTTCGTCTTCTCCTCAATCGGCGAGGAATTCGGGCTGGTCGGCTGCCTGTTACTGCTCGGCCTGTTCTTCTGGCTCCTGCGCCACGTGCTGCTCGCTGCCCGTCTGTCCGACGACTCGACCGGCTCACTGCTCTGCGTCGGGTTCGCGGCTATCATTGGCTACCAGGTTTTCGTCAACATCGGCATGCTGCTCGGACTTCTTCCCATCACCGGCATCGCCCTGCCGTTCCTCAGCTACGGCGGCTCCTCCCTGCTCCTGAACTTCGTCATGGTCGGGCTGGTCATCAACGTCGTCTCCCGCCCGGAATAGCAGCAATTGTGAATGGTGAATTGAGAATGCTGAAAGCCGCCCGCCTCTTTCACTATTCACTATTCTCTATTCACTATTTCCTATGACTGACCTCCGCTCGCTCACGCTCGCGCAGCTCGAAGCGCTCTGCGCCGAACTTGGCTGGCCGCGCTACGCCGCTCAACAGATCTTCACATGGCTCTGGCAGAAAGGCGTTGATGATATCGCCGCGATGACCAACTTGAGCAAAGAACGGCGTGCCCTGCTTGCCGAGCGGTACACCATCAGCCCGCTTGAACTACTTCGCACCCTCGACGACGAAGACGGCACAACCAAGTTCACCTTCAGGCTCGAAGACGGCAACGTAATTGAGTCCGTCTTCATTCCGGAAAGTCCTCGCCCTCCCCTAGCCCCTAGTCCCCAACCCCTGGCCCCTGACCCCGGCCGCCGGACGGTCTGCGTCTCGACCCAGGTCGGGTGCAAACTCGGCTGCACCTTCTGCTACACCGGCCGGCTCGGGTTCAAACGCGACCTCGCCTGGCACGAAATCGCTGCCCAGGTACTGGCTATTCGCCAATGCCTGGGAAGTCACAAGTCCGGT
>Ga0315284_10003704_pt1 | contig 21708 bp, 26 predicted proteins | sample YL17G09_16_MG_FD_203696 | JGI IMG/M metagenome (GOLD analysis project Ga0315284, IMG submission 203696) | Sediment microbial communities from Yellowstone Lake, YNP, Wyoming, USA - YL17G09_16 | ecosystem: Environmental > Aquatic > Freshwater > Lake > Sediment | place: USA: Wyoming | collected... | reverse complement strand
CCGGTATCCCCGCCACGTGCCATAGTCCACCCCCTTCGGCGTGCAGCCGCACAGACGTTGCTCGGCGTACTTGTGGTACTCGCGTAGCATCGCCTGGGCGAAATCGTCGGCTGCCTGCTTGGGGATGTAGTTGTACTTTTTCCGCGCCTGCTCGACCAGCGTCAGTCCCAGGTCGGTCTCATCGGGCCGGTGGCCTTGCTCGTACAGTTCGTCGAATATCTCGTCCAACCCCTGTATGCTTGCCGGTCGCTGCCCTACCAGGATTTGGCGATGACTCAGTTTAGCCATACAGCCCTCGCTTCCATGATCTTCACGCCGGAGAGTTTGTCAACCCAGTAACTCGGCCAGTCGCCGGCCGTCCTCGACGAACGCATCCTCTTGCAGGTGGGGACATTCGGCCTGGAAATCGGTTCATTCGGTGACTTGCCTGGCTTAACATGCTCATCGGCAGCAGCCTGGCCCGGCGTTCGGTCCGCAAGTAGGGAGCGCGAGGCTTGCACCGTCGCCGCCGCGGATCACCAATCCAGCCGAAATGAGTTGCCGGGTCTTCTTGCCCTGGCATTGGGGGCACTCGGGCGTTAACCCAGCCTCTTTCTCTTTGATCGAGGCGCGGACCTCGAAAGTCTCATCACATTGTTCGCATCGAAAAGTGTAAAACGGCATAGTGACTCCTTTCTGTCAACGGCTCAACAACTCCCTGGGCCAGCCAACGAGGCGAAATCTATACCCAGCAGTTGACTGATCTCTTGATTCACCACGGGCAGACAAGCGAGGGCAGCTTGCTGAGCCTCGGCGTAGTCCATAATGACAGGGTTGGCTTGCGCATCTCGCTGTAGCATGCGCAAGTTGTCCACATCCGCCTGTGTCAGCATCCCGCGTGACTGGCGCTTGCGCAAGTCAGACTGAGCGGCTGACAGGCGTTCAAGCAGGCTATGCGCCTGCTGGTCTGCTTCCAGGCGCGCCTGCGCCTGATGGTAATGGACAATCGGTTCGGCGCGCAACAGGTTTTCCGCCAGAGTCTCGATAACAGCCAACAGGTCAGCAGGAAGTGTCATAGATAGTGTGTCATTCATCGCATACCTCTCAGCAGCAACCCGGTCCACAGGCAGCGGTGAAACTCAACCCGATGTGGCGGGAAAGCAAATCGGCGGCGGCCCGGCAGAGCGTTGTGAGGTCTGCCTGCGCCTGCAAATAGGCAGCGACGGCTGGCTCGACCAGGAATGCCTCTCGCAGCCGATCCAGTTCAGCCTGGTCTTGTACGCTCACTGCCTTCAGCATTTGCATCACCTGCAGCGAGCGCTGTTTGGTCTGAAACGCCCGGATCACCCGTTGGGCAGCCTCGTCGCAGCGCAGCCGTTCGGCGGCCTGATCGAAAGTCTCGAACTGTGGCGTCCCGGCCAGCGCCTCGGCAAAATCGCGTGCTGCCTGGCGCACCGCACTTCCCAATCCCTCATTTGCTGCTCGTGTTTCGATGACCTTCTCCGCGATTTCCATAAACCTGATCTCCTAACTTGGTCAGGACGTCCAGCCCCTTCACTTCGTACGGCAAGAGCGGGATGTGTAGAATGGGGACGGCGAAACGCTGCGCGATCTCGGCCAGGTATTTCTCTTGCATCGCCCGGCGTGCTTGCGTGTAGGGTGTGGTGCATTCTTCCGGCGGCAGGACGAGGTTGGCGACGGCCAGCCCTGGTTCGATCCCGACCGTGCGCAGTTCCTGGACGGCCCGGTAAGCCTCGACGATGGGCGTGGATTCCGGGTACATGACGAACGCAAACGTGCTGCGGTCGGGGTCGCGCATCATCTCGATCACCTGCCCGAAACGTTTCTTGGCGACGTCGTCGGCTGCGGCTGTGTCCACCGAGGCAAAGATCTTGACGTCGAGTTGCCTGCTCCAGTCAATCGGCAATTCCAACAGACGTAACGTGTGGCCGGTCGGCGCGGTGTCGAACACGATGCTGTCCCATTGTTCTTGCGAGGCAAAGTCAATGAACTTGTCGAAAGCGGCCATCTCTTCAGTACACGGGCTGTCCAGTTCTTCGGCCATCGCCTTGATCGCCTCCGGCGGGCGGCCACGTTGGCGGGCATCGTCGAGGATGCGCGCCTTGTACGCCTCGGCCGCGCCCTTGGGGTCAATCTTGGCCGCCCACAGGTTCGGTACGCCAGCGATAGGCCGGGCCTCGTCACCGACGGGCACGCCCAACACGTCACCCAGGTGTGCGGCCGGATCGGTGGTCAACAGCAGCGTCTCGTAGCCCTGGCGCGCCAGCCAGACCGCCGTCACACACGAGGCCGAAGTCTTGCCCACGCCCCCCTTGCCGGCGAAAAAGACCACCCGCCGGTGGCCGTTCGGCTCCACGCGGGTCAAGACGTCGCTACGGGGTGAAGCGATCGGCACCTGCACCTGCGGGCGCGCGGGTGTCTGTGTTCGTGGGCGAGGTTTGCCGTCGAGCAACACCTCGGCGACTTGCCGCAGGCGGGCGACGCCTTTGATCTCGCCGTCGAGCAGGAACATGCGACGGGCGGGCAGTGGCAGTTCGCGTGCGATTTGGTCGAGGTAGTGTTCCTGCATCGCCACCCGTTGGGCGAAGAACGGATTGGACGCCTCTTCGGGCGGCAGGATGCCGTTGACGATGAGTTGATGGGTGTGAATGTCCAGTTTGGCCAGTTCACCGGTGGCACGCCTGGTCTCTTTGATCGGCGTGGCTTCGGGCTGTAGCACGAAGATGAAGGTCGTCTGAGTCGAGTCGCGCATCGCAGACAGGGCGCGCTCGTACTTGAGTTTGGACGTCTGGATGGCCGCCGACGGGCCAATACAGGTCTGGCCGTTGGCTGTACTAGATTGTTCGATGGTATGTACCCACGCGGCAGGCAACTCTAGCAGGCGCAGCGTGTGGCCGGTGGGAGCGGTGTCAAAGATGACCACGTCGAACGCCTGCACTCCAGGAGAGGCGGGCACATCCAGAAAATCGGTGAAGCGGTCGAAGGCAGCCACTTCCGCAGTACATGGGCCGCTCATCTGCTCCTCGATGACCTGCACCATCTGTGGAGGGAAGACGGCACGAATCGGGGCCAGGGCCCGCTCTTTGTATTCGTCGGTAGCCTTGTCCGGGTCAATCTCCATTGCCCACAGGTTGGACAGGCCATGGATCGGGGTGATCTTGTGGCCGATGACCTGCTCGAATACGTCGGCCAGGTTCGAGGCCGGGTCGGTCGTGACAATGAGCGTCTTGTGGCCCTCGTCAGCGTGGCGCACGGCACTGGCGCAGGCCATCGAGGTCTTACCCACGCCGCCCTTGCCGGAGAAAAAGATAAACCGGGTACTCATACGTTTGCTCCATTGAGAAAAGATTTGACTTCGGCCAGGGTGGGGTATGCTCCCACTTTGACGATCTGGTCTCGTACGACGGTGATGGGCAAGGCGGCCAGTTGTCGTTCGCGTACCAGGCGCAGGACTTGAGCGTTGTCGAGGAACGCCTGGGGGTGGCTGGTCATCTGGTAGCGCACGACGCTCACGCCCTCGGCCTGCAATGCCAGGATCATCTCGTTCACGTCGAGCAGGGTCTGGTCGAGCGTCGGTCCACACACGCCGGTGGGACAGCACATCGGCGTGTCAAAGATCTCTACGCGTGCCCCATTCGTGGATACGGTCTGCGTTGATTGGATTGTTGCGTCGGGCTCACTCATTTAATTCAACCTCCTTCGAAGTATTGGGGACGAAAAAAGCGGCGTCGGCAAACGAGGCGAACGCCGTTTACCAGTTTGCAGCGTGCAGGCTCTCTGTGCCCACCAGACGTGGCCCGCACGTCGGTAGGCGTGGCTGGATGCGCTCGGGGTCCAGGAAGGCGGACAGCTGCCCGCGCAATTCGGCCAGTTTCTTTGGGATGACCGAGTAATACACCCAGCGTGCATCGAATGGGTCGCGCTCGACATTCACCAAACCGGTTTCACGCAGGATCTTGAGATGATGCGAGATCAGGTTCATCGGCAGACCCAGCCGGCCGCCCAGGTGACAGTTGCACTGCACGCCTTCCACGAGCAAATCCAGGATCGCCAGGCGGGTCGGATCGGCCAGCACTTTCAACGCATTGGCCAGTTCAACGACGTCTGCGGGTTTTCCATTCATAGTTGTCTCCGTTCGTGCACAACCCGATAATTCAGTGACGGTTGAATTATACTACACACTTACGCCGATGTCAAGCGGCGTTCTGGCGGCCCCACACTGCCCTCATCACGGCGCGACTGTGCGGGGTGATCCGCCGAGAGGCCAGCGAACAAGCCCAACAACTCCGCCAGCCGCCGGCCACCCTCGACCAAGTCCTCCTCCTGCAGGTGAGGACATGCGGACAATTCACGGTTACCCAGCAGCAGCCCGAAGGCGAGAGCCATGCAGGTGGCTTCACCGCACGCCTTGCAGTTCGACTTCGGCAGCAGCCGGTACACGTCCAGTGGCCCCAACAGCCTGCGCCGTTCGTAGAGCGGGGTGATCTCTTCCCGCCGCTGCCAGGTATCGTTGCACAGGTCCTTGAACCAGTTGAGTTGTATTGCTGCGTCCTCGGCCCCCTCCACCTTGGCCATCGTCACCACGCGGGAGTAGAAGGTGAGGATGCGCTCTCCTCGTTTGATGGTCACCGTTTCGGCCCCAGGGTTGTACATCAAGTTGGGCATAGTCGCGTTCAAGTAAGGGAAGACGGGCGAGATGTCGTCCGAAAACTCGGCCACGATCCGGTTCTTGCTCGGGTCGGCGATACAATCCCGCACGTGGGTGATGGTGAAACTGTGCCACAGCAGATCGTTGTTGCTCATCGGCTTTTCTAAGAAGCCATCATCACCTGCAGCGGCTTGATGACGCCCTGCAATGCGGCTACCACGGTTTCCACCTGCTCGACGGTGTTCTCTCGCCCCAGGCTGAAGCGGACGGCGCCCTGAGCGATGCCCGGCTCCAGCCCCATCGCCAGCAGCACGTGTGAGGGATCCAATGCGCCCGCAGTACAGGCCGAGCCGCTGGAGACGGCTATTCCCTTCATATCCAGTCCCAGGACGATGGACTCCCCCTCGATGTACTCGAAGCAGGCGTTGAGCGTGCCGGGCAGGGCCTGGGTTGGATGCCCGTTGCGCCGCACTCCCTCGACGTTGGCCACGATTCCGTGCCACAGTCGCTCCCGCAGGCTCGCCAGGCGGCCGGCCTCCTCCTCCATCTCTGTTAGCGCCAGTTCCGCCGCCCGGCCCAGCCCCACGATGCCGGCCACGTTCTCCGTCCCGGCCCGGCGGTTGCGCTCATGGTGGCCGCCGTGCAGCAGCGGGTCGAGCCGGGTACCCTGGCGTACGTACAGCGCGCCCACGCCTTTGGGGCCGTAGAGTTTGTGAGCCGAAAGGGAGAGCAGGTCCACTCCCAATTCGTCCACCCGGGTGGGCAGTTTGCCGAAGGTCTGTATCGCGTCGGTGTGGAGCAGCACGTCTTTCTCCCTGGCGATACGCCCGATCTCGGCCAGAGGCTGCACTGTGCCCACCTCATTGTTGGCGTGCATGACGCTGATCAGGATCGTATGATCGTTGATGGCCCGGCGCACGTTATGCGGGTCCACCATACCATACTCGTCCGCTGGCAGATAGGTGACTTGAAAGCCCTGCTTCTCCAGGTACTGGCAGGTGTGCAGCACCGCGTGATGCTCGATCTGGGTGGTGATGATGTGGTTGCCTTTCTCTCGCAAGGCGCAGGCGACGCCCTTGATGGCCTGGTTGTCCGCCTCGGTACCGCCGCCGGTGAAGACCACCTCCTCCGGCCGGCAGCCCAGCGCCTCGGCCACCTGCTCCCGCGCCCGGTTGATGCCCTTGGCCGCCGCGCGCCCGCAGGTGTGAATGCTCGAAGCATTGCCGAACACCTCATTCAGGTAAGGCGACATCGCTTCCCGCACCTCCGCCCGCAGAGGGGTGGTGGCGTTGTGATCCATGTAGATCGCTTCCATCAGCCTATCACCTCGTTGGGTACAGGAACCGTACGACTCTGCTCTGTCACCCAACCTTGTGCCGCCATCTGCACGGCGTCCCACGGGCTGCTGAGGGGCGGCGTGTAACTGAGATCCACGTCGTTCAACTCGTCCACCCCCATCCGTTTGAACAGCGCCATGGCGAACACGTCCGCCCGCTTGGACACCTCCGCTGTGCGGTGGCCGACGATCTGCGCACCCAGCAGCAAACCCGTCCGGCGATCGCCGGTAACGCGGAGGTGCAGCCGGTGCGCGCCGGGGTAGTAGACCTTGTGATCCCAGGTTTCGACCTGCACGCTAAGGGGATCGAAGCCTGCCTCGCGCGCGTCGGCGTCGCGCAGGCCCGTGCGGGTAGCGACGAGGTCGAACATCTGCACCGCCTGCGTGCCCAACGTCCCGCTGAAAACGGCCTGCCCGCCGACGGCGTTTTCCCCCGCGACGCGCCCCTGCTTGTGGGCCGTGGAGCCCAGAGGCAGGTAGACACACTGCTCCAGCAGCCGGTGATACGTCTCGGCGCAGTCCCCGGCGGCATATACGTGGGGCACGTTCGTCTCCATCGCCTGGTTGACGCGGATCGCGCCCCAGCGGCCCACTTCGACGCCGGCCGCGGCCACCAGGCTCGCATTCGGCCGCACGCCGGTCGCTACCAGTACGAGGTCGGCCTCGGCGCGAAAGCCCCCGGAGCCTGCGACGTTCAGGCGCTGTCTCTGGCGGTCAATCGCCTCCACCGCCACGCCCGTGGCGACCGTGATACCGTGTCGGCTCAACTCCTCGCCCACGAGCAGACCCAGCGGCGGATCGAGGGTGGTCAGCACAGAGCGGAGGTATTCCACCACCGTGACCTTCATCCCATGCCGGGTCAAGGCGTCCGCCATCTCCAGGCCAATGTACCCGGCGCCCACCACCACGGCGGAGGCGGGCGACTGCGCTGCCATAAAGTCGTGCAGGGCGAAGCCGTCGGCCATCGTGCGCAGGAAAAAGACGCCCGGCTGCTCCAGCCCCCTGATAGGAGGGCGGGCCGGGACGGCGCCCGTGCCGATCACGAGTTTGTCGTACGGTATCTGCCGCGAGTGTCCGGTGCCGTCCACCACCGTGACTGTCTTGCCGGTCGGATTGATGGCTTGCGCCGTGTGCTCCAGCAGCAGGTGGATGCCCTGGCCGGCGATGTCCTCGGCCTTGCGGTGAGCCAGGTCGCGCCAATCGGCGATCTCGCCGCTCAACCAAAACGGCAGGCCGCAGATCGAGTAGTTGGGATAGCGGTCGGCGGCGACGACGGTGACGTCGCAGGCCGGGTCCACCTCCCGCGCGCGCAGCGCGGCGCTGATGCCGGCATCACTCCCGCCGATGATCAACAGGTGTGGCATTGAATTCTTCCCCCTCATTTTCCGCTGCAGGCGCTTTCCGATGGCGCCGCTTCAGCACCTGGCGGATCATTCTGCTGTCGTTGCAACAAATCGCGCATCCCGGCCAGGAACTCTGGCAGGACGCGTTGGGGGAAACGCGGCCAGGTGACAACGAGCACCAGGCCGATCCAGGCCACCAACAACAGACCGTACGGTGGCGCCACCCGCCAGGCCGTCCAGATCATCGCCCCGTAGGGCAAAGCCTGCACCCCCCAGGCCAGGTGGAGCGAGCCAAAGTGCCATAAAGCCACCGCGGCTGCCAACACATAGGCCACGGCCAGCCAGGCGGAGAGGAACCCGGCCAGGGCCAGGTAGACCCACACGCCCAGAGCCACCGTCACGTCCGCTTGCAGATCGTGGTCGCCGATCCAGGAGTGGATGCCTCGCGGGTCACGGCGGGCCAGGGGGCCATCCAGCACGTCCGTGATCCAGGCAACCAGCAGCGTCAGGACGGCGGCAGTCACCACTTCAGGCCCTCCACGAAGACCCAGCCACACCAAATATGGCCCCAGCAGAAAACGGGCACCGGTCAGCATGTCGGCCAAAGTCTTGATCCCGACCATGATGCACCTCCTCACCGCTCAAGCGTACCAGTCGGCGCGGGTTAGCGGCAAGCCGCTCTGCCCGCGCTCACCCGGCTTGACTAATAGCGCCTGGTAAAGGTTGAGCCGTCCCGTTGAAAATCCGTAGGCCGAACCGGACATGAACAGCCGCCAGACGCGATAAGTCGGCTCGTCCACAAACTGCAAAGCCCGCTCGTGGTGCGTCTCCAGGCGGCGCACCCAGTGACGCAGTGTCAGCGCGTAATGCTCGCGCAGGCTCTCCACGTCACGCACCTCAAAGCCGGATTCCTCGGCGACGCGCAGAGTGGTGCTGATGGACACCAGCTCGCCGTCGGGAAAGACGTAGGTCTGGGAGAAGGACGGGCTGCGCCGCCCCGGCCGGTCGGCGGCGGTGTTGGCAATACCGTGGTTGACAAAGACGCCGCCGGGCTTGAGCAGTTGCCAGGTCTGGGCAAAGTAGGTCGGCAGCAGCGCCGCGCCCACATGCTCAAACATGCCCACGCTGACCAGCGCATCGTAGCGGTCGGGTTCGTCCATTTCCCGATAGTCGCGCACCCATACCCGGCAGCGGTCCGCCAGTTCTGCTGCAGCAATCCGTTCATTTGCCAGGTCAGCCTGAGGCTGGCTGAGGGTGATGCCGGTGGCGTCCACGCCGTAGTGCTGCGCGGCGTGGATCACCAGGCCACCCCAGCCGCAGCCCACGTCCAGCAGCCGCTGGCCGGGCCGCAACCGCAGCTTGCGGCACAGGTAGTCCAGTTTACGTTCCTGGGCTGTGTCCAGTTCCTCGTCGGGCGAGTAAAAGTAGGCGCAGGAATAGACCATGCGCCGGTCGAGCCAGAGAGCGTAAAAATCGTTAGATACGTCATAGTGGAAGGTCACCGCCTGGCGGTCGCGCTCCACCGAATGTCGCCTGCCCCTTAACTTTGCCGGGCCGCGCCGGCCGGGCCGGCGTCCCTGCCCGGTCGGCAGGTGTAGCAGGTCGCGCGCAAGGCGCAGCTTTCGCCTCCAACCCAGGGCGGCTGGCTCCAGCGCCTCGGCCAGCTCGAAGACAGCCTCCATCTCGCCCTCAACGTCGAAATCGTCGTACAAATAGGCTTCGGCCAGGCCCACCTCGTTGCCTGGCAGGAACATCGCCCGCAGCGCGCCGGGGTGCTTGAGCACCACCGTGGCCGCGTGCGGAGCGTCGTCGGGCCAGGATGTGCCGTCCTACAGGCGCATACCCACCCGGTCTGTCGCGTTGCCGCCGATCAGTTCGTCCAGCAGACGCAGCGTCAGGCGAGACGCTTGGTCGGTTTGAATGGTTTGCGCTGTGGACGTTTGTGATTCCGTCTGTTCCTGCTCTCTTGGGGTCACACGGGTCGAGCACCTTCCCAAACTCTTGGCCAAAGGCGGCAGGCTTTCGCCGATTTCGCTTGGATTTTCGAGTTTCATCTTGCGCCTCTTCCAAAATCTCAATGGATGGTATCCTTCGTCATCGCCAGGCTTCTTGAAAAAACACCGACGATGATCGGCTTCAAGATGATAAAGGCGGCCATGATGGCTGAGTAAAGAGGCTGGGCAATCAGGCCTGACGAAAACAAGAGATTTTCACTGACCACGCTGGTGCTGAATTTTGCCGTCAATCCTACTCCCATGACGAGCGACTGGCGCTTGCCGAGAATTTTATGGAACAACAAGTAGGACACCGACAGGCGCGAGAACAGCGAAATGGTAATGATGACGAGTATTAGCAATGGGTAGGTCAAAAGGGCCCCCAAAGACATTGTGCCGCCCAGGCTGAGAAAGAAAAACGGCCCCAGAAAAATGTTGGCTACAAAGAAGACGGGTTTCTTGTACTGTTGGATGAATTTTTCCGGCAAGACCTGCTTGACCGCAACGCCGCTGAAAATGGCCGCGACGATCCCCATGTTTTCGAATCCTCTGGCTCCGAAATAGATGAAGGAGAAAATCATCATAAAGATCGCAAATGGGATAACGAACGAATCGCTTGGCACGCTTTCCAGGTAACGGCGTGTGAATTTGCCCACTTGCGATAGGAGAAGCGTCGCCGCCACTATCCCCGCCAACGAAAGCACGATGATGACTGAATTCTGCACTGCTGTGTTTGGAGCGCCCCCGGCCGTGAGCGCGGGCAAGGCAATGACGAGCGCCAGGGCCAGGACTTCAAAGATGTCGTCGAACACACCGATGCCCAGCGCCAGTTGCCCGAAGCGCGTTTTTTCGAGCCCAAATTCCTTCAGAATGGCGAGCAGCACCACTTCACCCACGGTGCCAAAAGCGATTCCGGCGATCAGCGCGACGAGGAAAGAGTGGCTCACGAATTCTGGAAAAGCAAAATAGAAAAAGAGGGCCAAAAACAGCCCTTCAGTCAACGTGAGCAGGATATCGCCGCCCACGATGTAGCGCCCTAATTTTCGGATTTGCTCGATTTCCAGGTCAATGCCGATGGTGGAAAGAAAAAACAACATGCCCATTTTTGACAAGAATCGGAACGTTTCGCTTTCCATTACGCCCTGAAACAAACCCAGTCCAGAGAGAACCATCCCCAACACGACGACGGTGAACATCCACGGCATGCGCAGGTATTTGTTGATCGCATACCCTATCGTAACGATCACCAAATAAGTCACAATTGCGAGCAGAAGAATATCCATCTTGGAACCTCCAAGTTTTCGGATCCTTTGTGGTTGTGAAACCTCAGCGAGGCCAGCAGAGTCTCGGCGGCGTTGAAGCCAGGCCGGCCGTCGGGTCGCCCGGGCGCACGCCCAGGGTCAGGGTGTAGCCATGGGACGAGGCCCGCGCATGGGTCTCATCCTGGCGTTCTGCGGTCACCTGATACGAACGCAGGCCACTTGGTGTCTCCTCTGCCATTCGTTATTCGACCTCTGCCTGACGCGAATTCCTGGTCTGAAGCGCCGCCCACGCCTGCTTGGAGCGAGACGTGGGGATCGCCTTCTGGGCCAGGTATTCCAGATGCTCCACGATGGCCGGCAGCATGGCGGCGGGGAAGCCCAGAGCGGTTTCGTTCGTCCCCAGGTCGGTGGCGTCCCGGCAGCCGTAACAGCCATAGCCCTGGTTCAGCCGGCCCTCCAGGTACGGGATGATGGTCGAATCCACGCACGTCGCCTGGAGCACTGCCGTCGAACTGGAGACGCGCGCGCCGCCCGTGGCGTGGAGATACGACAGGCTGATCCACATCAGCTTCTCCACCTCGTCCTCGACCACCACCACGTCGGGCGCGTCCACAGCCTGGTCCAGGGGGAAGAGGTGCAGGCCCCGCACCTGACCGGGTTCGAGCCGGGGCATAGCCTCGAACATCCTCCTCCCTACCGCCTCGTCGGCCACGATGCCGAACCCGATCAGGCCCTTGCCGCTCTGGAGCCCGGCGGGCAGTGGGCGGAAGCCAAAGGCGGCTGCCGCGGCCGGACAGGCGATGCCTTCCCCATCCAGCAGCACCGACTCGCCGCGCCGCGCCCGCATGAGCGCCTGGCAATAGCGGTGCTGCTGGAGCGCCTGCGCTTCGCTCGGTCGCTCTCCATCGGTCAGGAACCTGACCCCCACGGCAGCGCCCGACAGACCGAGGATGGTCCTCAGTTCTGCGCCCCATGTACGGATCTCTTGTGCTTTGCTCTCTTCCATGATTCGTCCTTCCCAATGCACTCTACCCAAGACCGGCAGGCGCGTTTTAGCCCTGGCCCGCTTCCAGGTGGCTGCGCAACTCCTTGCGGCGCACCGCCTGCACCTGGACCCAGATCACCTTTTTTAGAAAGCGCAGCGCCGCCGCGCCATCGCCGTCGGCCAGGAGCATCTGCAACTCGGCTTGCTGTTGCTCATCCAGCACCACGCTCACTTTGGACATCTTGCCTCCTCCGCCGTGCTAACCGCAGCGCATGCGCAGCGCTGCCTCGACCTTCCTGGCGATGACCTCTTTGACGAAGTGGTAGATTTCCTGCGGGTCTCCCGCTCGTGCCAGGAGCAACACCCGGCGCACCTCGTCTTCGTCCAGGATGATCAGCGTCTTTTCGATGCGCTGCTTTGCCATTTTGCGCCTACACGATCTCCCGCAGGGCGTCCACGGCGTGCCGGGCCTCATCGGCGGTGGTAAAATAGCCGGGGCTGAAGCGCAATGCCCCGCATTCCAGCGTCCCCGCCGTCCGGTGCGCCTGGGGCGCGCAGTGCAGGCCCCCGCGCGTCGCCACGTCGAACGCCTGATCCAGCACGGTCGCCAGTTGGTCGGGCGCGTAGCCCTCGACGGTGACGGAGACGACCGCCGTGCGCCGGGTCAGAGCGTCCGGCCCCAGGACGGTCACCCCCGGTATCTCGCGCAGTCCCTCGATGAGCAGCGCCGCTATCTCCATCTCGTGGGCGCGGATACGTTCCACACTCTGTTCCAGCACAAAGCGCACCCCTTCCAGCAAGCCCGCGATCCCGGCCGCGTTCTGCGTGCCGGCCTCCAGCCGTGCCGGGAGCGCCTCCGGCATCGTCTCCGACGCCGATTCGACGCCCGACCCGCCCTCGACCCACGTCTCCAGTGCGACGCCGGGCCGCACGACCAGCCCCCCTGTGCCGTGGGGGCCGTACAGCCCCTTGTGCCCGGCAAAGGCCAGCAGGTCCACGCGCATCGCCTCCATATCAATCGGGTACGCCCCGGCAGTCTGGGCCGCGTCCACCAGGAAACGTATCCCATGGCGGTGGGCGATTTGCCCGATCTCGGCGATGGGCAGAATGGTCCCCAGCACGTTAGAGGCGTGCAGCGTTGCGACCAGGCGTGTGTTGGGGCGCAGGGCCGCCTCCACGTCCGCCGGGTCGAGCGCGCCGTTGGGCGCGCAGGTGATGGCGGTGACTTGCACGCCGCGCCGTTCCAGCGCCTTGAGCGGCCGCCACAGCGCGTTGTGCTCGATGGACGAGGTGACGACGTGATCGCCAGGGTGCAGCAGCCCCTTGAGCGCCATGTTGATGGCCTGGGTGGCGTTCAGCGTGAAGGCCACCCCCTGCGGGTCGGGGGCGTGGACCAGCCGGGCCAGGGCCTCGCGGGTCTGGTCGGCGATGCGTTGGGCCTCTTCTTCCCGCCGGTGGCCGCCCCGGCCGGGGGTCGCGCCCACCTCGCGCATAAAGCGGTCCACCGCCCAATAGACCGCTTCCGGCTTGGGCCAACTCGTGGCCGCGTTATCCAGGTAAACAGTCATCTTCTCCCTCTATCAAAATGCCGCGCCGCCGGGCGGCCTCGCGCACGCGCGGCGCGACCACACGCCGGAAGAAATCGTCCGCCCCCGCTACGTCGCGGTCTTGCACCACTTGCTTCAACTCGATGATATCCGACCCCTCCAGGGCCAGCCAGATACGGCGCGGAGGGTGTAACAACGGCGTCGAGGTCATGCTCTCGTCCCCTTCACTCCTACGCCACCCGCCGGGCCAGCGTGCGCACCGCCAGCCAGAACAGCACTGCCGTAAAGGCCGCCAGCACGGCCAGGTCGAGCGCGGTCGTGGGCGACGCGCGCCCGTCGAGCGCCGCCCGTAGCGCTTCGACCGCGTAGGTCAGCGGCAGGACGCGGGCCACGACCTGCAAGGCAGGCGGCATGGACGACAGGGGCACGAAGATGCCGCCCAGGAACATCATCGGGAAGCGCACGAAATTCGCCAGTGTTTGCGCCTCGAACACCTCGCGCACCGCCACCGAGACGAACGCCCCCAGCGCCGAGAAGGCCGCCGCCGAGAGCACCAACGCTGCGACGAGCAGCGGCCAGTGGACGGAGCCCGCGCCAAAGATGGCCAGGGCGACGACCAGCACCACCGCCGTCACCGTCAGCCCGAAGGTCATCCCGCCCAGCAGTTTCCCCGCCAGCAGCGCCGGCAGCCGTAGCGGGGCCAGCAGCAGCCGCTCCAGTGAGCCGGTGCGCCGCTCGAAGACGATGACGATGGCCTCCATCGAACTGGTGCCGAAGAGGACAGTCAGCGCCAACAGCCCCGGCACCAATTCCCGCAGGTCGCCGGGATTGCGGATGGCGAAGGCCAGCACGAACGCAAATGGGAAGAGGATGCCCCAACTGATGTTGGGCGGCTTGAAGTAGTAGGCCCGCAGGTCTTTCAGGGCGATGTACCACATTCCGCGCAGGTCATCCGCCAGCATTGGGCCCTCCTTTGCCGCCCTTTTCGGCCAGCATCACCTCGGCGCTCAGGCCGGTCATCCGCACGAACACGTCTTCCAGCGTCGGACGGAGGGTGTTGATGGCGAGCACCCGCCGCCCAGTCGCCTCAGCCTGCGCCAACGTCGCGCGCAGCGCCGCTTCCACGTCGTCGCCGTCGAAGCGCACGGTCTCGACGCGGCCATCCTTGTCCTCCAACGTCGCCTCGACCGCCGTGCGGCCCTGCACCTGCGCCTTCAGCCCATCCACCGTGTCCAGCGCCACGATGCGCCCCCGGACGATGATGGCGATGCGGTCGCACAGCCGCTCGGCCTCCTCCAGGTAGTGGGTGGTGAGGAAGACGGTCACCCCCTCGTCGCGCAGGCCGGCGATCATCTGCCGCAGGTTGCGCGCGCTCATCACGTCCAGGCCGGTGGTGGGCTCGTCCAGGAACAGGAGCGGCGGGCGATGGGCCAGGGCGGCAGCGACGGTGAGCGCCCGTTTCATCCCCCGCGAGAGTTTGGCGAAGGGGGTGTCCCGTTTCTCGCCCAGGCGGAAGCGGGCCAGCAGTTCCTCAGCACGGGCTTGGCGCTCCCGGCGCGGCACGCCGTACAGTTGCATGGAGAACACCAGGTTGTCGAAGGCCGAGAGTTCGTCGTACAGGTTGGACATCTCCGGCACCACGCCGATGCGCTTCTTGATGCGCGTCACGTCGGTCGCCAGGTCGAATCCCAGCACACGGGCGCCGCCAGCGGTGGGGCGGGTCAGGCCGGTCAGCATACGGATGGTGGTCGTCTTGCCCGCGCCGTTGGGGCCCAGGAAGCCAAAGACCTCTCCTTCGCGCACGGTGAACTCGATGCCGTCCACGGCGCGGACTGGCGCCGCCCCCCGGGCCGCCGGGTAGTGCTTGGTCAGTTGGGTAACATGAATCACGTCGCTCATCACAGACCGTCTCCCAGAACCGCGCCTACATCTGGGCCTGGGCGAACTGGCTCGTGTAGAGGCGGTGATAGAAGCCCCTCTGCGCTATGAGCGCATCGTGCGTGCCCTGCTCAATGATCCGGCCCTGGTCTATCACCAGTACCAGGTCGGCGTTGCGGACGGTGCTCAGACGGTGTGCGATCACAAAGCTCGTGCGGCCCGCCATCAGGCTGCGCAACGCTGCCTGAAGTTGGGACTCTGTGCGGGTGTCCACGTTGCTGGTGGCTTCGTCCAGGATGAGGATGCGCGGGTCGGCCAGAAACGCGCGAGCGATGGCCAAGAGCTGGCGCTGTCCCTGGCTCAGGTTACTGGCACGTTCGGACAGTTGAGTCTGATATCCTTCGGGCAGCCGCCGGATGAACTGGTCGGCGTTGGCCAAACGGGCCGCGGCGATACATTCCTCATCCGAAGCCTCCAGGCGCCCGTAGCGGATGTTTTCCAGTACGGTGGCGGAGAACAAGAACATATCCTGCAACACGATGCCCAGTTGCCGGCGCAGGGAGTCTTGTTTGACGTCCCGAATCTCGTGCCCGTCGATCCAGACACTCCCCTCGTCAATGTCGTAGAAACGGGTCAGCAGGTTCACGATGGTCGTCTTGCCCGCGCCGGTCGGCCCCACGAGCGCGACCACCTGCCCCGGCTCCAGGCTCAGGCTGACGTCCTTTAGCACCGGCACATCCGGCTCGTAAGCAAAGCTGACGCGATCGAACTCCACGCGGCCCTCGAAACGATCCAGCGCGATGGCGCCGGGCTTGTCGCGCACTGTAGGTTGCTGATCGAGCACCTCAAAGACCCGCTCCGCACCGGCCAGGGCCGACTGGATCGAGTTGTACAGGTCGGCCAGGGTGAACAGCGGCTCGAAAAAGCGGCGCGCATAAAGGATGAACGTGGCGATGACGCCCACGCTGACCATGCCTTGCAGCGCCAGCCAGCCTCCCAGACCGGCGATGATGGCGATGTCTATGTTGCTGAGGACCATCAGCAGGGGCCGCAAGACCATCATCAGGGACTGCGCCCGGATGGTCGCATCGCGTGCGGCAACGTTGGCCTGATCGAACTCGGCAATGACCGCTCCCTGGCGCCTGAAGACCTGCACGACGCGCGCGCCGCTGATGTTCTCCTCCATCACCGTGTTCAGCTTGCCTAGATTGGCCTGCACCTGCCGAAATCCGCGCCGGGTGCCTCCGCCAACGCGGGCAGTGAGCCACAACATAATGGGGAGAATGGTCAGAGTTCCCAGGGCCAGCCAGACGTTCAGGCTCAGCATGACGATGGCGATGCCCAGCAGGGTCAGCAGGCTGGCCACCAACTCGATGATGCTCTGCGAAAGCACCCGGTTGATGGCGTCGATGTCGTTGGTCAGGCGGCTCATCAGCTCGCCGGTGGAGCGCCGGTCGAAGAAACGGAGCGACAACGTCTGCAGGTGCTCGAACAAATCGCGCCGCAAGGTGCGCAACACGTTCTGGGTGACCGCGACGATGGTGTAGCTCTGCCCGAACTGCGTAAACCAGGCCGCGACATAGCTGGCCAGCAGGAGCAGGCTGATGCGCATCAGGCCGTCGAGGTCCCGTGGGCCGATGAAGCGATCGATGGCCACGCCCAATAGATAGGGGCCTAACAGCTCCAACCCCGTGTTCAGGACCACCAGCACCATCACCCCGGTCAGGTTCAGGACCTGAGGGCGCAGGTAAGCTGCAAGTCTGTTGAGGGCTGCCCGCGGGTCGCGTGCCTTTTGGACGGGTGCGGCTGCCCCTCCCATGCCTGGCCCGCGCCCCATGCCGGGGGCTTGCGCCATACCTGGCCGACCGGCGGCCTTTGGCTCAGTTGGGGAGCCCATGCCTGCCCCGGTCAGGCCATCGCCGTTGCCTTGTTTATCCTTCATGGAATGCTCCTCCCTCATGATTGCCAAGTTGCGATTGGTAGATTTCGCGATAGATGGGGCTGGAGGCCATCAACTCACGATGTGTTCCACTCGCCACAATTCTGCCACGATCGAGCACGACGATTTTGTCGGCATTCATGATGGTGCTGATGCGCTGGGCCACGACCAAGCGCGTATGGTCGGCCATAAAGCGGTCGAGCGCCGACAGGATCTTGCCCTCCGTTTCCACGTCCACCGAACTGGTCGCATCGTCCATAATCAGCACACGGGGCCGGGCCAGCAGGGCGCGGGCGATGGCGATGCGCTGTTTCTGCCCACCCGAGAGGTTCACGCCGCGCTGTCCGATCAGGGTGTCGTAGCCGGCCGGAAAACTCGTGATAAAGTCGTGCGCCTGGGCTGCCTGGGCTGCGGCCACCACCTCTTCATCGCTGGCGCCGGGGCGGCCATAGCGGATGTTATCGCCTATCGTCCCGCTGAACAGCACCGTTTCCTGGAGAACGGCGCCCACCTGGGCGCGCAACGAGTCCAGCGTGACATCACGCACGTCAACCCCATCGAGGGTCACGCGCCCCTCGCTCACGTCGTAGAGGCGCGGGACGAGGTTGATCAGGGTGCTCTTGCCGGCGCCGGTGGCGCCGACGAAGGCCACCGTTTCCCCCGGCTCCACCACCAGGTTGATACCCTCGAGCACCGCGTTCTCATCGTGCCCGCCGTAGGTAAAGACGACGTTCTCGAGGGCCACCCGTCCTTCCACCGCCGGGAGCGGTTCCGCGCGGGCATCGTCCACCACCTCTGGCTGGCTATCCAGCACCTCGAAAATGCGCTGGGTCGAAGCGTCGGCTGAGGAGATGAAACCCACGCTCAGGCTCAACATGGCCAACGGCATTATGACCCACCACACATAGTTGCTCAGGGCGACGAGCTCGCCCACGTTGAGGGTACCTTCCACAACCTGGGTGCCGCCGAACCACACCACGGCGACGAGGCCCAGGTTGACCAACAGGCGCAGGGTGGGAGACAGAACCGCCAGCATGCGCTCCACCCGAATCGCGCGCCCCATGAGGTCCACGTTGGCCGTATCAAAGCGCCTGTTCTCGTGGCCAGCGCGCACGAAGGCTTTGACGACACGCACCCCGGCCAGGTTCTCCTGCAATATCGTGTTCAGGCGTTCGAGTTTACGCAGCACCTGCATGAACAGCGGCTGTGCTTTGCTGGCGTAGAACATAAAGATCACGATGGTAATGGGCATCAGCACCAACATCAGCAGACCCAACTGCCAGTTGGTCAAGAACACCAGGATTAGACTGCCCACGATCATCAGCGGCGCGCGCACAAAGGAGCGCATGGTCATCCAGATGAACTGCGCGACCTGGGAGATGTCGCTGGTCAAACGGGTAACGAGCTGTCCGGTCTGCAAGCGGTCCAGGTTAGCGAAGGAGAAGGACTGGATGTGAACAAAAAGCTCGCGGCGCATGTCGGTCGCCGCCATCTGCGACACCCGTACGGCAAAGAGCATGCTGCCGACCGTGCCGGCGGCGCTGACCAGGGTGAGGCCGATCATGATTAGCGAGACGTTCAAAATGGCGCCCATGTCGCGCTGCCGGATGCCGGTGTTGATCAACTGCTGCACCAGGCGTGGCAGGGCCAGGTCAACCGCGACGACGATCGCCAGCAGCAGCAAACCCAGGATGGCTGAGCGGTTATAGGGTTTCACAAAACGCCACAGGCGGGTAATGGATTTCATGCTGGTTCTGACTCCTCTCTTGCGCTGACTCGAAAATATGTCCCCATCACCACCAGGGGGTCTGGCCCCTCTCTCGTCACAGTCCGTTGGAAATGCTCCACGCCGAGGAACAGACGTTGCCGCTCCAGCGGGGCCGCCAGGATGGGCGACGCGCCGGCCTGCGTGCGATGGCAACGGATGGCGGCCAGTTTTTGCTCCCAGGCCGGCCCCACGTCCACGATCAACGTCACCGCCTCGTCTGGCACGGCGTACAGGTGGGTCAACCCCAGGGCCACCGCCACCGAACGGGGCACGGCCAGGTGGTAGAGGGCGGCCGGGGCGGCCGGGCCCCAGGCGGCGGCCTGCTCGAAGACCCGCATTGTCCAGTGGCTCACGGCCATGTGGTCCGGGTGGCCGGACAGGCCGTCCGGCGGCCAAGTGAGGAGCGCCTGGGGGCGGAGTTCGCGCACCGCGGCCAGCACGTGGGCCGCGCCCTGCTCGTCGTCCACGTCAGACAGCGTCCCGTCGCGGTAGTCGAGCAGGCGGGGCGGTTCGACGCCCAGCGCGCGGCAGGCGCAGCGCAGTTCGGCCTCCCGCACGGCGGGCAGTTCTTCGGGCGCGCACAGCGGCGGGTCGCCGCAGGAGCCGGCCTCGCCCCGCGTGGCGGTGAGCAAGTGCACGCGCACGCCGCGCCGGGCCAGCAGCGCCAGCGTCCCGCCGGCGCGGAAGGCCTCGTCGTCAGGGTGGGCAAAGACGGCCAGCAGCGTCGGCGGCCGATCTGACACCACGCGCCTTCTCACAACACCTGCACCGCCAGCACGCGCATGGGCTCGGCGGCGGAGATGGCCCGTACGGCGCCGGCCGGCGCCAGTGCCAGCGAGCCGGTCTGCAGTTCAGCCTGCTCATCTCCCACGCGCAGGCATCCCTGTCCTTCGATCACATAGTACAACACGGTCGTGGGCATCTCGCACGGCCCGACCGCCCCGCCGGCTGCCAGGTTCAGCAGCAGCGCGCGCACCCGGTCGGCGTCAATCAACGGCGCTGATGCTACGCCCGCGCCGCCGGATACGTTCTTCAGCTCCTCCGTTTCGATGATCTGGATGGTCATCAGTTCCTCCCAGTATACACCTTCATCATTCAGACCTTGTGAAATTGGGACTCGTATTCCGCCAGGAAACGGTCTAGCCGCTCGCGCGTGCGGCGGATGTTGACGGCCCAGGCGTGCAGGTATTCCAGCCCTTCTGCGGTGATTTCGTACACGCGGCGAGCCGGGCCGCCCCTTTCGGTGTCCCAAGTCGAGCATACCAGTCCCTCCTGCTCGAACTGGCGCAGCGTGCGGTAGAGCAGGCCGGGGTCGGCGGCGGGGGTATCCTCATCGCGGCCCAGTTGCTCCATCAACTCGTAACCGTGGGTGGGCTTTTGCGCCAGGAGCAACAGTAGCCAGGGCTGCATGAAACCCCGCACTCTCTCACTCCTGGGGCAGCAGCGCTCTTCGCTTGCGTCGTGCTCTCCGTGATGGCTGTTGCACATGAATCGACCCCTCGACTATAGGATAACATCTTCTATATGATTAGCACATATATTATATTGCAAAAGCCCTCCTTGTCAAGCCATTAGCCTCGCCCCGCGTGGCGGTGTGCACCTGCACGCCGCGCCGGGCCAGCAGCGCCAGCGTCCCACCGCAGCGAAAGGTCTCGTCGTCGGGATGAGCAAAGACGGCCAGCAGCGCCAATGGCCCGGCAGTCGTCGTCTCATCAGCGCTCGACGCCGTGGACTCGTTCCAGGTCATCATGGTTCCTGACGCGAATCGCTCTTACTTCCAATAAACGGCCCGATCAACCGCCGGATGCAGGCCTCCAGGCAGCAGCGGTTGACGCTGTATCAGGCGATCCACAGAAAGTACAGGCCCACACCGAGAATGAGCACGCCACTCACCTTCTGGATCACCGCCGACCAGCGAGCCAGCGAGCGGAACTGCTTGAGCGCGCCCGTGAAGGTTCCGGCCAGCACGACGGGCACGCCGCGTCCCAGCGCGTAGACGAACAATAGCGCCGCACCGTAGGCCAGGGCCCCTTGCCGGGACATCACGTAGGTCAGGATCGCCGCCAGCACCGGCGTCGCGCACTGAGAGGCCACCAGCCCCGAGACCAGTCCCAGGGCCAGCGCACCGACGATTCCCTTGAGCGAGATCCGCTCCCGCAGGCGGGCCAGTCCGGCAATCTCCGGCAGGCGCAGCGTGCCCAGCATGTGCAGTGCGATCAGGATACAGACACCGGCGACCACGTAATACCAGATACGGCTGGCGCCGCCGATCAGCCCGCCGATTAGGGAGGCCACCACGCCCAGCGCCACGAAGGTGAGGGCCAGCCCGGTGGCAAAGGTCAGCGAAAGCACGAATGACCGCCGGCGCGACAGGTCGCCAGAACCGCCCAGGTAGCCCACGATTAGCGGGATCATGGCCACGTTGCACGGGCCGATGCTGGTCACCACACCGCCCAGGAAGACTAGCAGGTACGCGGCCAACGAACCGGTTTGTAGTACTTGCGGATCGAAAGGCATTGTCCTACTCCCCGGCTAACTGTTGCAACTGCTCGCGCAGCGCATCCGGCTCCATCACGCCGACGTGCTCCTGTCTCTGACCGGTGCGGTCAACGAAAACCAGCGTGGGGATGAAGCGGATGCCGGCGCGTTGCAGCAGGTCTCCGTTGCGCTCGTCGTAGACGTTCACGTCCACCAGGGGCACCGACCCGGCAAAGTCGGGGTGAACCTGGGCGACGATTTCGATCATACGCAGGCATTGCACGCAGTTGTTCGAGTGGAAGAACACGAACGCCGGCATGCCCGCGGCCAGCAGTTGGTCCAGTTGCGCCTCCGGCAGAGGCGCCGGCTGGGCTTGCGTCGGGACGATCACCACGCCGGCGGGCGACGTCGCGTTGACCGCGCCCACGGGGTTGGCCGGATTGGTGTCCGACTTCTGTGCCTTCAGGACGAGGAGCGTCCCGATCAGCACTGCTACCACCACGATCACGACCCATCGGACGTTGAGCGTC
>Ga0315284_10003703_pt1 | contig 21709 bp, 13 predicted proteins | sample YL17G09_16_MG_FD_203696 | JGI IMG/M metagenome (GOLD analysis project Ga0315284, IMG submission 203696) | Sediment microbial communities from Yellowstone Lake, YNP, Wyoming, USA - YL17G09_16 | ecosystem: Environmental > Aquatic > Freshwater > Lake > Sediment | place: USA: Wyoming | collected... | reverse complement strand
ATTCGCCCAGGAATTCCTTCATCGAAGCGCGCAGGCGGTAGAGCGCCAGGCGCTCGTATTTGTTGTGCATGGAAGCGAGTGTCCCGAGGTCGTTGCGTGTACTGACGATTTCCTGGAAATCCAGGATGGCTTCGCGCACCAGGGGCGCGAGTTTCAACCAGAGCGGGACGCCGTCTGCGCGGACCTTCTGCCGCGCGTCTTCCGCCTTACCTTGCTTCTTCAGTTCAGCCGCCTGCTGGAGCACTTGATGGAGGCGGAAAGCCAGCGACCACGATTCGGCATAAGGCACCAGGAACTCCACGTGTCGTGCCAGGTAGTTAAGGCGTTCTCTTTCGGCAGGGCTGGAAGCAGAGTCCGTAAGGGCGCGAAGTGAACGAGCGACTTCCGCCTGCGATTGCTTTACTTCCGCCGGCGGCTCGTACCCGTTCCAGAACTGAAACGCCTCATCGTAGTCGCCGGAATACTCGTGGATCTGGTAGTGGCCGTCTTTGATTTCACCGGTGAAGGAGCAGAGGATGCGGCGGTCGCGATCGGTTTCGTTGAGTATCTCGGCGAGCTTCTCGGCAGCGGGCGGCCGCGCCAGGGCTCGGGAATAGGCCCGATAGTATTCGGCAGGTTGGAGTGTCTTCTCCCAGGAATACCGTGCCTGGAAGCCGGCGTTGGCGTCCGTGATGCGGTGTCGCCAATGGATGCCTAACAGCCCCTGGCAGCCGAACTTTTCGGCGCGATCCATGTCTCTGACAAACCGATGGACGTGGAATTGGGGCAGCCACATGGCCGGGTCGTCTTCCAGCCAAGGGATCGGCCAGCGCTCGCGGCCTTCGAGTTTGGCGAATTCCTCGCTCACCGGGCCCCAGCCCAGGTTGTCGCTCAAGGATGAGAAGACAATGTCTTCCGGCAATTGTCGGTGGAAGGCGGCGAAGTGTCGCACCACGCCGCCCCAGCCGGAGATGACCAGTTGCTTCTGCGGGTCGTGCCGCTTCAGGAAGTCGTAGGCCTGCCGGAACGGAGTCACCGAGAGCGGGACACCGGTCTTCTGGCTGGCCCAGCTCATGCCCTCGTCCTCCCACAGCCAGACGTAGTCCACCGTGGGATAGGCTTCGAGAAGCCGTCCCAGTCTTGCTTCCAGGATGTCGCGTGCGGCTACCGACTCCGGATCAAGCCGCGGCCCGGGCGTCTGCGGGCCCTTCGGCTCGAGCCGCGCTTCCGGTGGCGTGGCGCGGAAGATTTCATCCGGAATCTGATACGGCTCGAAGCCCACGCCCGTGCGGATGCCAAGCTCACGCGCGTAGAGGAAAGCATCATTCCAGAGTTGTTGCGCGCGTTCGGCGGCTTCCCAACAGTCGCGCGCCTGCGTGGTGGCCTCGGAGCCGAAAACCTCGCCGGCGTAGAAATCTGCGGCGCCCATGCCGTAGCGCGAAGTTCGCTCCGGCAGATAACCCCAGCGGTGCGTGGCGCTGGTATCGGTAAACGCCAGGTGCCCCGCGCCCGCATATTCAAACGAGAGGAACGATTCCGTCCACTGGTTGGCGCCCGAATAGACGTGGATGCCCAGGGTGTTGAAGCGCATGCGCAGCATGGCTTCGAGGTAAGCGTGCAGTTCTTCGCGGTTGAAGGCGGTGATGCAATTCAGGAAGTCCGGCCAGGGAACCAAGCCGCGCACGTTGAAGCGAGGCTCACCGCGCCAGAGGGCGTTCGCGGGAGGAAGGTTCAGACTCTGCGCCGGCGCGAGCGGATATATCTCTCCGTCCAGGCCAAAGAATGCCCCCTGCCGTTCGAGGAAGTCGAAGACTGCAAAGAGCACAGCCTGCGGCGTGGCTCCCGTCAATCGCACCTGCCAGCCTTTTGCGGCGCGGGCTGAAATCTCATAGGCGTCGGGGTGCTTGAAAGATTCCTTCGCGACCGCAAGCGTAAAGACGCTGTCTGCCGGCCCGGGTGCGGCTCCGGGAAGCGTGACCTGGATAGGTTCCTGCGCCACGCCGAGATTCCTCAGCCCGCGCGCCAGCTCGCGGGCCGCGAGCTTCACGCGAAAACCTGGTGCAGCCTCGACCAATATCCAGACCCGCGGCGCGGGTCCGACCTTCGCCTGCATTTGCAGATTGAGTTCGTGCCCGGAAGGCTCCACTGCGGGCGCGCCCGATGCAGATGTCGATGCCCTGGGTGAGGCTTCACCCGCACCCGCCAGCAACGATCCGGCTCCCAACAGAGCCGTGGAGTCTTCGAGGAACTTGCGCCGGCCCATGCGACGGTTGATTTTCATGATGACCCTTCGCGGTTTCTCAGCAAGTAGCGGTAACGCAGACTTGTTGTGTAACTCTGCGGCTGCTCCGCGAGGGCGGAGCGCTACGAGAGCAAGTCCGCGCTACCCGGCTGTCCCGATCTAATCGGGAGCCCAGCACCCCTGCCTTCGTAGCACCCCTGCCGCCCTAAAGGGCGGCGCTACGAGAGCAAGTCCGCGCTACCCGGCTCCGTAGCGCCGGGCGGAACCTGTCCCGACCTGTCCCGATGCTTGCTGTCGGGATCCAATCGGGAGCCCAGCACCTGCCCCGATAGATCGGGGCGCTACAGGTTCTTGATTACCTGGCCACCTTTCATCACAAACTTCACATGCTCGAGCGTGGTGACGTCTTTCAGGGGGTCGCCCTCCACGGCGATCAGGTCGGCGAAGCGTCCCGGCTCGAGGCTGCCCACCTGGTCCGACCACCCGAGCAAGTCCGCGGCATTCACGGTAGCCGACTGGATGGCCTGCATGGGCGTCAATCCGTATTTCACCATGTAGGCAAACTGCTTGGCATTGCCACCGTGCGGATAGACGCCCGCATCCGTGCCGAAGGCGATCTTGACGCCTGCCTGCGCCGCCTTGCGGAATCCCTCGCGCTGTTGCTGGCCCACCATGCGCTCTTTTTCCAGCATCTCGTCGGTGAAGCCGTACTGTTTACCCAGGCCCAGGATGAAGTCGTCGTTATAGATGTCGGCCACCAGGTAGGTGCCGTGCTCCTTCATGGTGCGGATGCCTTCCTCATCAATGAGGCTGCCGTGTTCGATGGAATCGACTCCAGCCTTGGCAGCATCAATGATGGCTTGTGCGCCGTGGGCATGCGCGGCCACTTTGCGCCCTTGGCGGTGCGCCTCCTCGACCAGCGCCGTCATTTCCGCCGGACTGTATTGCTCCGTCCCGGGCAGATCGCCTTTGGAAAAAACGCCGCCGCTCGCGCAGAACTTGATGACGTCGGCACCGTACTTGATCACCTCGCGGGTCTTGGCCGTGATGGCTGCGACGCCGTCTGCCACGCCCTCGTCGCGGTGGGCAAACTCCGGCGCCAGCAGATTGTCATCGCAGTGGCCGCCCGTCGAGCCCAGCGCGGGGCCGGAAACCACCAGACGCGGTCCGGGAATTTCTCCGGCGTTGATCGCGTCGCGCAGCGCCACGTCGGAATAACCCGCGGCGCCCACATTGCGAACCGTGGTGAAGCCGACCTCGAGCGTCAGCCGAGCGTTCTTCGCGCCGGTCAGCGTCTGCCGGGGAACAGAAATCCCGAGCGATTTGTACCCACTGTGCTGCGGGTCGCCGGTAAGATGCACATGGGCATCAATCAGGCCGGGGAGAAGCGTCGCTGAGCCCAGGTCAATCACCGTCGCGCCCGCCGGCACCTGAATCTCCTTGGCCGACCCTACCTTCTCGATTCGCTCGCCTACAATGAGCACCACTTGCTGATCGAGCACGCGGCCGGCCTTGGCGTCAATCAAGTGCGCGGCCTTCACCGCAATCGTCTTCGGCGGCGCCTTCGATTCCTGCGCCGGCGCCAGACCCGCCAACAGGCAAAGGCTGGCGGCAATCCCCAATAATCGCTTCATGGTTTCTCCCTCTGCTTCCCCGGCGTGGCTCGCGGTAGCGGCGGGCGGAACCTGTCCCGACCTGTCCCGATGCTTGCTGTCGGGATGGAATCGGGAGCCCGCCAGTGTGTTTTCCGGCGTTCCTGCCCGCCTGAAGGCGGCCGCTACATCGGCTCGCTGTCGCGGCCAGAAAGCCGCCCATTATGGCATAGACGAATCTGCCTGTGCGGCGGGGATGATAGACGCAAGGGCTTTGTCGATGTCGTCAAACCAGTAGCGCCTGTAATACTTGTCCAACTTTGCGGCATCGCCAGTGTACAAGAGGGCGAAGACCTTCACGTTCCGCCCTTCGTACGGGATCGTTTTTGGCTTTCCGCCGTCTTCGAATATTTGCGCATACCCGTTGATCTTTCGCTGGTAGTCAGTATATTCCGTGCCTTTCGGGTCGATAAAAGCGATGAAGTAGTCGCTGCCTGTTTGCAGCCAGAAGATGAAGTCAGGCTTAAATTCTCTGACTTTGTTTGATGAACCGTCGTAGTAAGGCACATACACCTCGTCTAGGCTTTCATCCAGCTTGCTGAACATCCACCAATCGAAGTCTTGAAATCTGTTGTCGACTCTGCCCAGGTAATCCTCAAGACGCTCGATGAACTTGACCTCGCTCGGTGTCTGAATGATGTGCTTGATGTAATCGATCCGCTCAGTTTCGCCGGAGAGGACCATCGGGATGTAGTAGTGGTTGGCGATGTATTTGATTACAATCTTCTGGCCGCCGTGTTCGTACGTCGCGGTCGCCTCCCTCGCAAGCATCTCTCGGATGGTCTTCTGTGCCCCCGGGCTCATCGTAGCCAATTCCTCTGACAGCTTCTTCGTCTTTTCGGGAAATTGTTGCGCGGCCGTAACCTTCTCGTTCAATTCGCTGATGTCCTTTAGCGAGACCGTGATGTTCTTGAAGTGATTGATCTCGTCTTCCAGTATTTTCAGGCGCTCGAATTCCTGCGGCACGACGCTAAAATAGTCGAAAATACGCCGCGCCAGCAGGTCGATGTTTCTGTAGGGCTTGTCTGATTGCCTGTAAAACCGCGCCATATCCGTCACGCTGTCTTGCAAAAGCCCAACCTTCCAAGGTTCGGCGTCGTGGAGAGCCATCAAGACCCTGTCATCGCCGACGTACTTCACGTACTCCTTGAGCAATTTTAATTCGTTGGCTTCCACCTCGAATCGCGCCCCGTCACCGTGCTCAACCATGGGCTTCTCAGACCATCTGTACACGGGAATCAGTAGTTTGTGCTCCTTCGCTGCCTCGTTCACCCACAGCGCCAACTGGTGGTAATCCCGCTTTCGGCTCTCCTCGTCCAGATGCTCAATCACGGTTTGGAGGGCCTGCCTGTTCGTTCCGAAAATCATCAGCGTTTCTAGCGGCGCAACCTTGTCCTTTATCTTGTCAAACAGGTCTGGTGGTTTTAGTTCGTTTGCATTGTGGAGCGGTAGCAATCGCTTCCGCTTGTTTTTCAGCGGCTCAATGCGCACACCACGGCCCACGGCCTGAAGGATGAACTTCCGCGCATCCACGCCAACCCCGATGTTGATGAAGTTAAGAACATTGGGCCGGTTGGAATCCCATCCCTCGTAAAAGCTGCGCGAGCCCATCAGGATGTTGATGTCGGAATCATCGGCGTTCAGGGCCTCAAAGAAGCCTTCATCCTCAAACCCCTCGATGACCTCATATCCTGCCAGCTTCTCTTTCAGCCAATCGGAAATGTCTCCGATTTTGATTAGAGCAAACGGTCGGTCGCTCGTTTTCAACTTGAAAGCCAGCTCCTGTTTGTTTGAGGGCCGGATGAGGATTTCGATCTCGCCCGGACTTCTGGCGTTGTAAACGGCTTGTAGGATGTCCTTCTGCTCCAGCTTCTCGAATACGTCCTCGTCGGTCTCGATGGCCTGGCCATCCTCAAACATTAGGGCGGGCCGTTTCCTCAATTCCTCCCACAACTCTTCCTTGGCAGCCTTCCAAACGCCCTTGCTGACTTGTCCCTTGCCAATCCGCTCCAGCTCGCGGAAAAACAGTTGCAGGTCGGCGTCCTCGGTGTTGACCGAGTTAACCAGCGTGAGCAGCAGCGGCTTGTGATACAGGTCCTTGCCCGCCTTGCGGACGCGCTCATAAGCCTTTCGCGCATACGCCAACATCAACAGCGACATCAAGACAATCTTCTGTTTTTCCTCGTTGTTGTAGTCCTGGTCATCGCGAAACGCTCGGAGTTCCGGCTGAAGGATGGCGATATGCTTGCCGTAGCCCGCCTTGATGAACTCGGACAGGTTGAAGTTGGAAACGGTTGTCGCCAAATCGCGCGCGTCGGTGAACGTGGCCGAGAAGTTAAACAGAAAGCCGTTCCGCGACAGTATGGAGTAGATTTGCTGGCGCTTGGAGTCCTCCCGGTCGCCCTTGTGCGCCTCGTCCAGGAGCACGTACCATTTCCCGCCGTCGTCGTAGTTGCGGAAATCGACGATCCGTTCCTTCTGCTCGTCGCTCAGGTTGTCGGACCGGTAATAGAACACCGTCAACTCGCGCTCCTTGAACAGCACCGGGTTGTCGCGCTTGGCGTCGGCGTATTCCCGCAACTCCCGCAGATGGATGAACAGGTCGCCACGCGCCTCGTTGAACTTGCGGACGTGCTTCTTCAGTTGCTCGATCAGATCGTCGCGGTGGCTCAGCACAAGGATGTCGTGCGGCGGGATTTCCCCGCGCAGAATCAGCCCCCGCAGGACCTCGATGAGCTTCACCAGCACCAGCGTCTTGCCGCTTCCGGTTGCCATCCAGAAACAGGCGCGATTGATGAACTGGTCGTACGAAATCTTCTCGGCCTCAACCGCGTAATACTCGCTCAGCAGGCCCGCCAGCTTGTGAGTTTCTGCCAGTGGGATGTCCAAATCCTCGTCCAGCCCGTTGTCCTGATACCACTGGAAGAGCTTCACCTTACGCTCTCGATTCGCCTGCGCGTTCTCGTTGGCCTGATAATCCCCGAAATCCTCGTAGTACTTCCAAAGCGCCTTGATGGCGTTCTCGACAGCCTTCCGCTGGTAATTCCACAACGTCTTCGCCCGGGAGAACGCCCCAATGTCGAACGCGTTCCAGTTGACGGGCAGGCCGTCAAACCGGATATCATCCACCATCTCTTCCAGGTAAACGCGGGGCATCGGGTCACCACCAGATCAACGGTTTGATTCGTTTCCAGTCCAGGTTCTTGGTGTTTACCACTTCGCCGTCCTCAAACTCCACCGAGTCGGCGGTGATGCGCTTGATCCATTTGCCGGTCAGGTTGGACAGCGTCTCGGCAATGTCAATGCCGTCGTACAGCTTGCTCAGGTCCACCTTGACAGTGTTCTTCTTGGTGTCCACCTCCATCGCCTCCAGCATCTTCAGGTCACGCAAGAAAACGTATTGGTGATAGGGGTCTTTATTCGGGTCGTCGAACAAATCGGCCTCTCCGTAATTGGCGCGGCGCAGGGCCTCTTCGTATTGTTCAAGTTGGTAGTATTTCAGAAAGTGACTCACTCCCTCACCGCCAGCGGCTTTGCCATCCTTCCATTCCCCACAGAAAACAGCTTTCTTGATTCGGGGTAATAGAACTGAATCGAAGTATTCTGCCATCTCAATCAAAATGTACTTTCTGTGTCCGCCATCGTCTCGATTTAGGTTGATTACAGCGTGCCCGGTCGTCCCAGAACCAGCAAAAAAGTCTAGAACAATTGAATTTGACGACACGTTTGCGCCCTTCAGGCAGTCTGCTGTTGCATATACCGACTTGGGGAAGGAGAATAGCTGCCCTTTTCCGAACATTCGTTTGAGCAAATTGGTCCCGTGGTCCGTTGCAGAGTATGCGGGTTTGTCCCAGAAAGTGGATGGTAGTAGGCCCTCTGGCTTCAGCCGCGATTTCATATAGACGCCGAGGTTCCCCTGCTGGTCGGGTCGCACAGTGAGTTCTTCGGGGCGCTTCAGCGCCGTCTCGTGGCCCCACTTCCAGGTTCTCTCTTCGCCGTCCGGTGCAATGGGAAAGAGGCTTTCTTCCTCGGGGCGAGGTTTATCGACTGGAATCCACGTGCGCTCCGCCTCATCCCACTTTAGACGTGGTATCCTCCAGCCGCGCTCCGTAACGTATATCGGATAGAATAAACGCGGGCGTGCTGTTCTCAGCGCATTTGCGCCGCCGTGTTTCCGGAAGTTTACCCACTCGTAATCCCCATTCTTGTCGTGTTTGTCGTAGCGTGCCAGTTGCTCTGGCGTCCTCTCCAGTCGGCCTATTCTTGCTTCGGCACTGCGCGCGAGGAAGACGGCATAGTCGTGAGAAATTGAAAACCCCTTAGCTGTCGAGCGACCAGCCGGATTACTCCGGATAGCCACCACCCCCAACAATCGATCTTCTCCGTATTTGTCCAGCAGCATTCCTTGCAGCCTGGAAAGCTCGGAATCGTCTATTGCCACACACAACATTCCGTCAGCCGTGAGCAGAGGCCAGGCGCATTCAATTCGGTTTTCAATCAGGGTTAGCCATGATGAATGCTTGTAGTCATTTGCGTAAAGGATCTCAGACGCGTCCGTGTTATACGGTGGGTCAATATAGATGCATTTGACTTGTTGGCGAAAGCGGCTTTGGATTGTCGCCAGGGCTTGATAATTTTCGCTTTTGACGAGCCTACCATCGAGGGCGTCGTCGAGGTTGTCGAACAAGCCGAGTATTTCCAATTCCAGGTCCTTGAAGAACTTAGTGTCAATGGGGAGGTGCTGGTATTCTTTCGTAATATGCTTCCCCGTCAGATCTTTTTCCAGCACAGCCCCCACTTTGAACGAGGCATCCACGATGCCCAACTGCCGCCACTCCTCGATCTGCACCTTCAAGTTTTTGTGGGCGAGGAGCTTTTCCACCAGCGCGATGTCTTTCTCGGCGACGCGGTCGAGCGTGATGACGTAGTTGGAGTTAAGGACGAACTTGGGCTTGTTCCAGATTTTGACCAACTCGTTCTCAAACTGGCTAATGAAGGCGATAATCTTAAAGGCGATGTGTTTGAGGGTTTGCAGTTGGCTGATGCGAGTCTCCGTCCACTCGCTCACGCCGGAGAAGACGTACTGGTACAGCCACAGGTTGAACTGCTCCTCTAGGAACGCTTTCGCGTCCTTGTTGATGAAGTAGTCTACCTCGCTCTGTTTCTCGAAGACGCGAAAGGCGCGTTCCAACAGCTCTTCGCTGATCTTATCTCCGTTCTTTCGCAACGCCTTGAGGATTTCGTCGCTCTTGGTCTTCTTGCCCTTTTCCGAGTAGGCCACCGCGAACACAAAGGCGTCTTTGCGCTTTTCCTTGAGGGTATATACGATTTCGCGTTTTTCGTTGGCCTTCTTGTGCTCCAGCGTGGAGGCGTCGAAGTGGAATTTTGTGTCGTCCAGGTCCACGTCGAGGCTGCGGAAGAGGCGGTCGGTCTTCACGTAGTAGAGCATGTGGGTCTTCCAGAACAGCATCACGTCCTTGTCGTCGGTATAGACCTTTTCGTACACGTTCTGATGCAGCGGCGTGTAGCGGAAATAGATGGAGCCGCTTTCGCTGAAATACCGGTGGAAGAAGTCGTACAGCTTCTCGAAAAGCTCATCGCGGAAGGCAGGGAACGGCTTGAGGGCCTCGTTGATATCCTCTTGGAGCTTGGGGAAAACGCCCGACTCGTAGTAGCGGGCCTTGATGCGCATCAGGTTGATGTACCCCGACTCGCCCTCCACCTTCGCCCCCACGAAAACATCTCGCAGCGCTACGAAAAACTTCTCTTCTTTGGTCATCTTCGTCCTTTATTGCTCAAAATTTGGCCTGCCGGGGGTCATCCGAGCAACGTGTACTTGTAGCCTCCGGGATGTGGACAACAGAGTGTGCGGGCGCGGGATAGTACGCGGTCTCTTCACCCGCCGCACCCAAAGAGCGGATGTCGCGTAGTTCGCGGAGGTAGGTTTCAAGCGCCAACACGTCAAAGGATAGTTACCACAGGCGTAACAGAAGAGCAACCTGTTCGCTCGCCGCGCGAGGGTCTCAGAGAGAGCATACCACCTCTGAGCCCACGCCGAGGGCACGGCGGCGCCGGCTGGGCTTCTTTCACTCTAGTGGGCATAAGAGTATCGAGCGGAGAACCTGTTGTCAAGGAGATAAACGGAAAGTTACGACATTTTGTCCAACTGTCGGGCCGGGGCTGGTAAACACTTTTTCGGTGGGAACGAGCTATCACGAAATTCAGGCTCCTACATGGTCAGCGTGAGTGGTGCCTTGAGGGTGAAGTCGAGTTTGGTCTCCGGAGGAATCTGCACCTGCTCGCCCTTAGTGGAAGCCTGCACGGCGGTGCCGGCACCCGCGCCGATGGCGCCGCCGATGGCTGCCCCTTGCCCCTGCCGGCGATAGCGCCAAGCAAGGCTCCGAGCACTGCGCCGCCCCGCCGTAGCACGGGCGTCCCGCCCGTGGCCGCGCATGGCCAGGATGGCCATGCTACGTCTTCGCCCATCCTTCCGCCTCAGGCTGGCAGGGGTGTGGTAGCATACGGCGCGACAGAAGGGGGATTTGGGATTAGGGACTAGGGATTTGGGATTAGGGATTCGGGACGACTAAGAGCCGTCAGTCGCGGGACCCGCATCCCCAACCGCGAATCCTGAATCCCGTACCAACACACAAGGAGCATCTATGCGCAGATACGGTTTGTTTCTCCTGACGCTGGCTATGGTTCTTGCCTGTGCCTTCCTGGGCGGATCGAATTCGGCCGTGGCCGCGACGCCGAAGAAGGGCAGGCTGCTCTACATGACTCTGACCAAGGGGTGGCATCACGACAGCATTGAGCTGTCGAAACAGGTTGTGAAAGAGATCGGCGAGAAAAACGGAGCTTTCGAGACTACGGTCACGGAAGACGTGGCGGCGTTCACCAAGGAGAACCTGAAGGACTACGACGTCGTCATGTTCAACACCACCGGCGAGCTGCCCATGACCGACGAACAGAAGAAGGCCTTCATGGACTTCGTGCGCTCCGGCCATGGCTTTGTGGCGGTGCACAGCGCCACGGATACGTTCTACATGTGGGGAGAGTTCGGCGAGCTGATTGGTGGTTACTTCAACGGCCATCCCTGGCATCAGATGGTCACCATCGAAGTGGCCGACCCTGCGAATCCGCTGGTCAGCTCTCTGGGAAAATCATTTCAGATCAATGACGAGATATACCAGGTCAGCGATTTCCAAGCCAAGGACTGCCATGTCCTGCTTCGCCTTGCCCCCTCAGCGGACGATTTGAAGAAGCCGGGTGTCGTGCACCGATACTACGGCTGGCCGGTAGCCTGGACGCGGTCCTTCGGCAAAGGCCGGGTGTACTACAACGGCCTGGGACACGACGACTGGGTCTGGAAGGATCCACGGTTCCAGGAGATGCTCCTCAACGGCATCAACTGGGCGATGGGACAGATTAAGTAGCCAAGCGAGCGCGGAAGGTCGGAACCCTGACGCGCTTCCCGGCGAGTGTTGGTTGCTGGCGGCCTACTTTGTCGCGCGGGGCAGGGAGGCGAGCTTATGACGGCGCGCAGGCGTGTCAACCGCCGAGGCTTTCTGGGCGGCCTCGGGGTCGCGGCTGGCGCGGGGGTCTGGAGCGCAGTGGCAGGCCAGGCAGCATCCCAGAGAACCTCCCAGGACAACGGAGCTGAGTTCCCCCGTGTGCTGGCGCTCATCGGGGATCGCTACCACAACGCCGATTACATTCGCGTGGCGCTCGCCAGGCTTTTCGACGGCCTGCGCCTGCCTGTTGACTACACCATTGACTACGCGGCGATTTCTGCCGACCTTCTTCGCCGCTACCAACTTTTCGTTTGCTTTCGCGACGGGATGATCTGGCCCAAGGGCTATCTTGAGCCTAGCGGCTATCCGTATGCGAGTGAGCTTGAGAATCCTGAAGGCTGGCCAAAAGAGGAACCCCAACCGTGGATAACCGAGCAGCAAGGGCGAGCGCTCAAGGAGTTTGTGTTGGCGGGAAATGGGTTCTATGCCCTCCACAACAGCAGCAATATCTCCCTCTATTCCAAAAACTTCCGCGAAGTCATGGGTGGAGCCTACATAGGCCATCCGCCGCTGCGTCCCTTCAAGGTTCGCGTGGTCAACAAGACGCATCCCGTCACGAAAGGCATCGCGGACTTCACGGTTAACGACGAGCAGCACTACGTCATCTACGACAAGGCTGCCACAGACATCATTCTGCGAAGCGAGAACCTTGACGGGCTCGGCTATGAGAACCTCGGGACTCAGGCCATTGCCGGCTGGGCGTACGATTACGGGAAGGGCCGGGTCGTCTTCACGGCAGTCGGCCACACCATCCATGCCCTGTGGCAGGCTGAGTACTTCAAGCTCCAGCAAAACGCGGCGCGCTGGCTCCTCAGGATGACCTGAAGCCTGCTCCCGAAAGCGATTTTTCACGCCCAAGGCGAGCTTTTTTCTTGACAAAGTAGTGAGCCGTTCGTATTAAGAGAGTGAGGGATCTATTAAGTCGAGGAGGGGGCGCGCGTCACTTCCAAATCACGGTTGACCTCGTTAGGCGAGGTTACCACGCAAATACAAGCCACTGCCCGGAAACCCGGAGACGGGCCAACGGGTGGAGCAGGCACGGTCGGATTAAGGCCTTGCCTAAGGTGGCTCTGCCCCACGGCGGGGCACGACGTTGTGTGGAGCCAAAGCTCACACCAGGGGGGTCTATGACCTGGCATTTTCGACGGGTCGAGCGGATGGCCCCGTGGGCTGAGTGGCTCCCACGGGGCTTTTGCTTTATGGAGCCCTCGGCGCGGGGAAGCCGAGCGGTCGTGGCCTGGACCAATCCGGGGCCAGCATCCACGCTGCGGATCGTGGTCAGAACATATTGTGGTCGCCGCCGCCCCAGTGCGGCGCGCAGCGCTCGAGAGGTGGATCATGATTTACTTCACCGAGCTTGAGAACCTCCCCATGTATGGCGTGAAGGGCGAATACCTGGGCCGCTTGTGCGATATTTGCGTCGATCCCAGCCAGAACTCGCTGCGGGTGGCCTCCTATGTGGTGAGGGGGCCCAAGAAGAACTTGTTCTGCATCACCCATGAGCAGTTGCAGTCGCTTTCCGTGCGCGCCGGTCAGACCAGCGTCCCCCGAGAGGAAGTCCGCCGTTATGCGCCTGATGAGGGGCTGCTTCATGTGAAGAAGGATGTCCTCGACCAGCAAATCATCGACGTCAACAACCGCAAGGTGGTGCGCGTCAACGATGTGGATTTTGACATCCAGCCCACCGATGGCCACACGGAGTTGCGCATTGTGGCGGTCAACGTCGGATTCGCCGCCGCGGTCCGAAGACTGCTGCAAGGGCTGGCGGCGAAGTATACAATTCGACTGATCACCAGCCCCTTCCCCACCAAAACCATTCCCTGGGAATTTGTGAATCTGATTGAACCGAACCCGGCGCGCCGCGTCAAACTGCGCATTTCGTATGACCGGCTGGCCCAACTCCACCCCGCCGACATCGGAGACATCCTGGAAGAGTTAAGCCCGGGTGAGCAGAAGGCCGTGATTGAATCGCTGGACGACGAGACCGCCGCGCAGGCGATTTCGGAGATCCCCACCCGCATGCAGGCGGCCCTGCTGGAGAGCATCTCTCCGGAGAAGGCAGCGGACATCGTGGAGGAGATGCCGCCCGACGAGGCGGCCGACGTTCTCCAGGAAATGCCCCCGGAAACCTCCGCGGAAGTTCTGGCGGACATGGAGCAGGAAGAGGCCGAGGACGTCCGCGAACTGTTGGGGTTCGAAGAGAATACGGCCGGGGCCCTGATGACCAACGAATTCGTCTTTGTGGGCGACGCGGCCACAGTCGAGGGCGCTATCGTGGCCCTGAAGAACTTCGAGGGCCCGCTCGAGCCGATCCACGTCATCTATCTCGTGAACTCTGAGGCGGTGCTGACGGGCGCGGTGCCCTTGGCGCGCATTCTCCTGGCCGAATCCTCCGTGCGGCTCAAAGACCTTTCGGAAGAATCGGTGGTCTCCCTGCCCTCCCATGCGGACAAGAAAGAGGTCGTGGATGTGTTCCACAAGTACAATCTCGTGACGCTGCCGGTGGTGGACGAGAAGGGCCACCTGCTGGGCGTGGTCACGTTCGATGATGTGCTCGAACTCATGCTGAACCGCAAGTAAGCTGGCGGAAAACGACGGTAGCCGATGAATCGCGAACGCTTCCGACACTGGCGCATGAAGCTGGTGATCTTCCTGGCCGTCCTGGGCCCGGGAATCATTACCGCCAGTGTGGACAACGACTCGGGCGGCATTTACACCTATTCAGTGGCGGGTGCGCACTTTGGCTACTCGCTGCTGTGGATGCTGATTCCCATCACCATCGCGCTGATTGTTATCCAGGAAATGGTCGCCCGGATGGGGGTGGTGACGGGGAAGGGGCTGGCGGACCTCATTCGCGAAGAGTATGGGTTGCGGACGACCTTCATCCTCATGGTGCTGCTCCTGGTAGCCAACCTGGGCAACACCATCTCCGAATTTGCCGGCCTCGCGTCCGGGATGTCGGTCTTTGGGGTCAGCCGCTTTGTAGCGGTTCCTCTCGGCGCGCTGTTCGTCTGGGCGTTGGTGGTGAAGGGCTCTTATCGGATTGTGGAGAAGGTCTTCCTGGGCGCGTGTGTCTTCTACGTTGTCTACCCCATCTCGAGTTTTCTCACGGATCACAACTGGTCGCAAGCCTTGATGGGCACGGTGAAGCCTTCGTTTGAATTCAATGCCTCTTACTTCTACATGGTGACCGGCCTGGTGGGGACCACGATTGCCCCCTGGATGCAGTTCTACCTCCAATCGGCCATGGTGGAGAAGGGCATCAAGCTGAAGAACTACGTCTATTCCAAGTGGGATGTCATCGCGGGGTGCTTTGTAACTGATATCGTGGCGTTCTTCATCATCGTGGCCTGTGCGGCGACGATTTTCGCCAGCGGCCACCGCGAGATCAATAGCGCTGCCGACGCGGCTTTGGCGCTGCGCCCGCTGGCAGGCCATGCGGCCAGCGCCCTGTTCGCCTTTGGCCTGGTCAACGCCTCGCTTTTCTCAGCCTCCATCCTCCCCCTCTCCACGGCTTATTCGGTCTGTGAAGGCTTGGGCCTCGAAGCCGGGGTCAACAAGCGTTTCCACGAGGCCCCGGCCTTCTACTGGCTTTATACGACGCTGATCGTGGTTGGGGCCCTGACGGTGGTCGTGCTGAGCGAAGAGATGCAGATCCCTATTATTCTGCTCTCTCAGGTCACCAATGGTGTCCTTCTACCCTTCGTCTTGATCTTTATGCTGCGTCTGAGCAACCGCGAAGACCTGATGGGAAAGTATCGCAACACGCGCACCTTCAATATCATTGCCTGGGTCACCTGCGTGGTGATGATCAGCATGACGGCGCTGATGCTGGTCAGCGCCTTCTTTCCCGCGCGAATCCCCGCCTAGTGTCGTCCCCAGGTGCCCACCGCGTGCCGCCGGCTTGTTACTGCTGAAGACATCACCTTGCGGTCGGTCGGGTGGTGTGTTACCTTTTGTTTTTGCGAAGCAAGTGACTTTTCATTTTGCAGGCTGCGGTGAAACCAGAAGTTTCCGAGGCGAATCTGCTGGCGCGGATTGACCTCGACCGGCTGCCACAACACATCGCGGTAATCATGGACGGCAACGGCCGCTGGGCCAGAAGGCGGCACTTGCCGCGCATCGCGGGCCATCGCGCGGGCATTCGGGCGGTGCGCCAGGCAGTGGAAGCGTGTGCGCGCCTGGGCGTTCCCTATCTCACCTTGTATGCCTTCTCGGTGGAAAACTGGAAGCGCCCCCACACCGAGATCAACCTCTTGATGGCCTTGCTCCGTGAGTACCTTAAGAAAGAGATCGGCGAACTCAACAAGCATAATATTCGTCTGGGGGTTATTGGCAGGGTCGGCGAATTGCCCAAATCGGTGCAGGCCGATTTACAGGTGGCCCTCCAGCGGACGTGCCGAAACACGGGCCTGCGGCTGACGCTGGCGCTCAACTACGGGGCGCGGGCGGAACTGATTGACGCGGTGCGCGCTCTGGCCGAGCAACTGAAGCGGAACGGGAGTATGCGCATCGATGAGGCCACCTTCAGCCAGCACCTCTATACGCGTGACGTGCCCGACCCTGACCTCCTGATTCGGACCAGCGGCGAACTGCGCTTGAGCAACTTCCTCCTCTGGCAGGTGGCCTATTCCGAAATTTGGGTGACCGAGACCCTTTGGCCGGACTTCACGCAGAAGGATTTGTTCCAGGCAATTATCGACTTCCAGAAACGGGAGCGCCGATACGGCGGGCTGGGGTTAGGGTAGAGACCTTCCCTTTTCGCCGCCCGCACTCTGGTCCCGCACTCTCCATGAAATCTCGCATCCTGACCGCCTTGGTCCTGATTCCGCCGGTTGTTTACCTGATTGGTTGGTCGCCGGAGTGGCTTTTTCTTCTGGCCCTTTTGGCCACGGTAGAGCGCGCCCTGTACGAGTACTTCCTCATCAGCCGTCAAGCAGGCCTCAAAAGTTTTCCCGCGGTGGGCTACGTGGCCGGAGCTGCCATCTGCCTGGTGCAGGCGACCGTAGTCCGCAAGACCGCTGATCTGAGTCTGGTGATCTTGGTGCTCGTCATCGTGCTCACCTTGTCCTTCGCCCTGCGGTGGACGGCGGACCTCAGGCAATATTTGGGAGCGGCAGCCACGACGATCTTGGGAGTGTTGTATGTGGCCTTCGCTCTCTCCTGGCTGGTGCCTCTGCGTTTTTCCGAGCCGCTCAGGGGCCAGAAGCTGATCTTCTTGCTGTTTCTGGTTATCTGGGCGGATGATATCTGCGCCTTCTTTGTCGGCCGGCTGTTTGGCCGCCACCCCCTGGCTCCGCGCATTTCCCCCAAGAAGACGGTGGAGGGTGCGATTGCCGGCCTCGGCGGAAGCCTGCTCGTAGCCTGGGCCTTTGCCCGTTGGATCTGGCCGGCGGCGGATTTGAAAGTGGTCATCCTATTGGCGGGGCTGATCGCCATTGCCGGCCAGGTGGGCGACTTGGTGGAGTCGGCATTGAAACGGGGAGCTGACCTGAAAGACTCCGGCGCGATTCTCCCGGGACACGGAGGCCTGCTGGACCGAATTGATAGCCTGCTTTTCGGTGCGCCCGTCCTGTGGGTTGCGCTGGCGCTCAAAGATCTATGGCCATGGTGAAAGGCTTGTGCATTCTGGGCTCTACGGGTTCGGTGGGGCAGAACTGTCTGCGCGTGGTGCGAAGTCTGCTGGGCCGATTTCGCGTGGAGGCCCTGGCCGCCGGTAAAAACATTGAGCTGCTGGCCGAGCAGGTGCTGGAGTTTGAGCCGCGGGTCGTCTCGGTTGCCGGCCTCGGGCCCGCGGAAGGCCTTCGCCAGCGGCTGCGGGCCAGGGGCTACCAGAAACCCCTCGAGATCGTCGCCGGCACAGACGGGCAGGTGGAAGCGGCAACGCTTCCGGAAGTAGATTTCGTGGTGTCCTCCTCTCACGGCGTGACGGGCTTGCGGGCTACTTACGAGGCCCTGCGCGCCGGCAAGCAGGTGGGGCTGGCCAACAAGGAAGTCCTGGTGGTGGCGGGTGAGGTGGTTATGCGGGCGGCCCGCGAGCAGGCGGTGGAAGTCCTGCCCATCGACAGCGAGCACAGCGCCGTGCATCAATGCCTGCGCGCGGGGCGCCGCCAGGAGGTGCGCCGCCTGATTCTCACCGGCTCTGGCGGGCCGCTGCTGAGAACGCCGCTGGCAGATTTCGAAACCGTGACCCCGGAGACGGCCCTGAAACATCCCATATGGAAGATGGGTGCCCGGATCACCATTGACTCGGCTACGTTGATGAACAAGGGCCTGGAAATCATCGAAGCCCACTGGCTCTTTGGTCTGCCCTCGGCCCAGATCGACGTGGTGATTCACCCCGAGTCGATCGTCCATTCCATGATAGAATTTCAAGATGGGGCGGTGATGGCCCAGCTCTCCGTGGCGGACATGCGCCTGCCCATCCAGTACGCGTTGACTTACCCGGAACGGGTGGCCGTAGATGGCGAGTCCTTGAGTCTGGATCTGATGGCCACGGGCCGGTTGCAGTTCGAGCGACCGGATAGCCAGCGGTTTCCCTGCTTGCGGTTGGCGCGCGAGGCGCTGGAGAAGGGCGGGGCGATGCCTTGCGCGCTTAATGCCGCGGACGAAGTGGCTGTGGAAGCTTTCCTGGACCGGCGGCTCCGTTTTGTGGAGATCCCGCGGGTTATTGAACGAGTTATGCAACAGACGCCCCAGGTCCATTTCGAAACTCTGGACGAAGTTCTGGAGTGCGACCGGGAAGCGCGGCGGCGCGCGGCAGAGGTAGTAGCTAGCGCGGCAAGGTGAGGAGAACGGTCTGATCATGTTTTCGAGTTTCATTACGGATGCCGTGGTCGTGGTGGCCGTGCTGGGTTTCATGATCCTGATCCACGAGCTGGGGCACTTCATTGCCGCGAAGTTCTTCGGCGTCCGCGTGCTGGTCTTCTCGCTGGGCTTTGGCAAAAGGCTTTTCGGATTCAAACGCGGGGATACCGACTACCGGGTGAGCGCGCTGCCTTTCGGCGGCTTCGTCAAGATGGCGGGGGACGATCCCGCGGAGGTGCGCGAAGGTGATCCGGGTGAATTCCTGGCGCGGCCGCGCTGGCAGCGGTTTGTGGTGGTGGTGATGGGCCCGGCCATGAACGCCCTGCTGGCTGTGGGCTTGTTGACCGGGCTTTATCGGTATCACTTCCAGAAGCCTGCTTATCAGGAGCAGGCGGCGCGCGTGGGCGATGTGGAGCCCGACTCTCCGGCGGCCCGCGTTGGGGTGTTGCCCGGCGACCTGATCGTCCGGCTCGATGGGGTGGCAAACCCGAAGTGGGAGGATGTCGAAGTCAAGATTCTCACCACGGTGGGCGAGGCCCTGCCGGTGGAACTCCTGCGGGACGGCCAAACCCTGAAGTTGAGCCTGACGCCGCAAGCCAGGGGGCCGAGCCGTGTCGGCGACGCTGGCTGGTTCCCGTACGTGCCGGGCACGATCGAGATGGTGGACCCGGGGCTGCCCGCCAGCCAGCTGGGTTTGAAGCTCGGCGACCAGATTGTGGGGGTCGAGGGCCGCAAGGTCTTCTTCTGGCCGCGCCTTACCTACTTGATCCAGTCGGGTAACGGCAGAGAGATGGAGCTGACCATTCGTCGCGAGGGGAAAGACTTCACGGTGCGCGTCAAGCCGGTCCTCAGCGAGGTGAGTGGTGAGAAGATGTGGCGCATCGGGGTGGGCTTCCGCAGCAACGTGGTGGTTCAGCAGCTTCCTTGGGGAAAAGCCATTACCGCCTCCCTGCGCGACAACCTGCGCAATTCTCTGGCGACTTTCGAAGTGCTGCGCAAAATCCTGACCCGGCGCATGTCCGCGCGGTCCCTGTCCGGACCCATCGGCATCGCGCAACTTTCCGGCGAGATGTATCGGGCGGGGATAACCGAACTCCTGATGTTCGTGTCGTTTATCAGTCTGCAGTTGAGCATTTTCAATCTGCTGCCTATCCCCATCCTGGACGGCGGTGTGATCTTCCTGCTTTTGATTGAGGGCCTGATGCGTCGCGATCTGAGCTTGGAGGTCAAGGAGCGGTTTGCGCAGGTGGGCATCGTGTTCCTGCTGCTGCTGGCCGTCTTCGTGATGTACAACGACATTCTGAAAACCTTCAGACCGTATTGAGCCAGGGCCAGATCGGATCATTGATTCATTGGGCCATTGTTTCCTTGCGCTGCCGTTTGCACGTGATGGCATGCGGTGATAAGCAAACCTTCCTTCAGGTCAGGCAGGGCGCCGCTAACAACTGATAACCGACGGCTGACAACTGACCACAGACTGCGCACGCAGCCATGAATTTCAGTGACCAAGAGCATTTCTCTCCCCGGCGCCCAACGCGGCCCGTCAAGGTGGGGCGGCTGACGATTGGCGGCGACGCCCCCATCTCCGTGCAGTCGATGACCAAGACGGACACGCGGGACGTGGAGAAGACCGTCGCCCAGGTCCAGCAGCTCGAAGCGGCGGGCTGCGAGATGGTGCGCTTGGCTGTGCCTGACCTCGCGGCCGCCCAGGCGCTGCCCGAGATTCGCCGGCGCTGCCCTGACTCCCTCCTGGTGGCCGACATCCACTTCCAGCACAAGTTCGCCCTGCTGGCGTTGGATGCGGGGTTCGATAAGCTACGCATCAACCCGGGCAACATCGGGGACGAAGAAAAGGTGCGCCTGGTGGTGCGCCGGGCCCAGGAGCAACGTGTGCCCATCCGCATTGGGGTCAACGCCGGCTCGCTCGAGCGGCGGCTGCTCGAGAAGTACGGCTACCCGACTCCGGAAGCCATGGTGGAAAGCGCGCTCTACCACATTCGCATCCTCGAAGATTTGGGCCTCACCGACACCGTCGTCTCCCTCAAATCCTCCAACGTAAAACTCACCGTCGCCGCCTATCGTCTGCTGGCCAAGCAGGTGGACTACCCGTTGCATCTCGGTATCACCGAAGCTGGGACACAGTTCTCAGGCACGGTGAAGTCGTGCGTGGGCCTGGGCATCCTGCTGGCGGAAGGCATTGGCGATACCATTCGCGTTTCGCTCGCCACCGACCCGGTGGAAGAAGTCCGCGTGGCCTATGAGCTGCTGAAAGCGCTCGAACTCCGCAGTCGCGGCCCGGTGGTGATTGCTTGCCCGACTTGTGGCCGCCTGGAAGTGGACCTGTTCAAGATTGTGGGAGAAATCGAGAAGGCGATAGCCCACATCACTATGCCTATCCGGCTAGCCGTCATGGGTTGCGCGGTGAACGGTCCGGGAGAGGCCCGCGAAGCCGACCTGGGTGTCGCGGCGGGCCGCGCGAGCGGCATGATCTACCGGGAAGGGAAGGCGATTCGGCGCGTCACAGAAGAGGAAATCGTGCCGGCGCTGCTCGAGGAAATCGAACGCTTCGTAGCCGACAAGACCGCAGGCCCGAACAGGGCAGCGCGTGATCGCTAGCTTCTGGCTCCTGACTCCTGGCTGCTGACATCTGCCTGCGGCAACTTCCTTGTCGCAGTGACCGTCAGACCTGACTCTCGCAGGCGCGACGGCTCCGGCCTTTCCTGGAACGCCTCTCTCCGGCTCGCACATCGCCCTCAATTCGGATAAACTCAGGCTTCCAGATTGGAAGCCGTCTTTCTTTTTTGTCCAAGCCAGACGAGGAGGTGCTCATCCCATGGCCAAATCGGACGAATTCGCTTTTCTCGATGCTATGGCGTCGGCAGAGCTGGTGCGGCGCAAGGAGGTCACGCCTCTGGAACTCGTAGAGGCGGCCATTGAAAGAATCGAGCGCCTGAACCCCACGCTGAACGCTGTGGTCACGCCGATGTATGAGCTGGCGCGCGCGGCCGCCGCCGGCACGCTGCCCGACGGGCCCTTCCGTGGCGTACCCTATCTGCTCAAAGACCTGCTGGCCTTCTATGCCGGGGTTCGAATGACTTCGGGGTCGGCTTATCTCCGCGACTTCGTCCCGGACCACGACAGCGAACTCGTGGCGCGGTTGAAGCGCGCGGGGCTGGTTATTCTCGGCAAGACCAACACCCCGGAGTTCGGCCTCCTGCCGACCACCGAGCCACGACTCTTCGGCCCTACGCGCAACCCCTGGGATATTAGTCGGACCCCAGGCGGCTCGAGTGGCGGTTCGGCGGCCGCAGTGGCGACGGGTTTGGTTCCCATGGCCCACGGTAATGATGGCGGCGGCTCGATTCGCATTCCCGCTTCGTGCTGTGGACTGTTTGGCCTGAAGCCTACCCGCGCGCGCAATCCGCTCGGGCCCGACTTCGGCGACGCGCTCAGCG
>Ga0315284_10003702_pt1 | contig 21723 bp, 22 predicted proteins | sample YL17G09_16_MG_FD_203696 | JGI IMG/M metagenome (GOLD analysis project Ga0315284, IMG submission 203696) | Sediment microbial communities from Yellowstone Lake, YNP, Wyoming, USA - YL17G09_16 | ecosystem: Environmental > Aquatic > Freshwater > Lake > Sediment | place: USA: Wyoming | collected... | reverse complement strand
GGGGGCATCGGATGATGCGCCGCCAATTTACACAATGGAGAACACGAAGGACCAAAACACGGCGCGGTTCTGCGTGTTGCCGGAGCTGCTGTTGCGGGCCCACAACTTGATGCGGAAGGACGGGAAGCACTGGTTTTTAACACCGGTGCAAGCGCTGCGTAGCGCCGTGCGCCAATCCAACCCGGGATGAAACGATGGGATTGTTGGTTGACCTTAAGAAACCATAACTATAAATAATATAGACATATATTACCTATAATACCACACCGCATGCATCATCCAACCCCGCAACCACGACTTAGCACTGACCTCTATGTTCCCACCATGGTGTCAAAGAAGGTCGTGCTGCCGTTCACCGCAATTGGTCGCAACATCCGCGACGTGCTGGAAAAGCATTTAGCGCACGAGCATGAGGGCAAGTGCAACGCGGAGGGGTATGTGCGACCCCGTTCCACCCAGCTGCTGGCGCATTCATCCGGGGATTTGAGCGACCATGGCTCCGTCGCATTTGAAGTCGTGTTCGAATATCAAGCCTGCAATCCGGTGGAGGGCATGCTCATAACGTGCGTCGTGCAAAACGTGACGCAGGCCGGGCTGCAGGCGCACATTGTGCCCGAACCCAGCCCCGTCGTCATATTCGTGTCGCGCGACCATCACTATTCCAACCCGCGGTTTGCCAAAATTAAAGCGGGCGATGAAATCACGGTGCGCGTGATTGGGCAGCACTTTGAGCTGAACGACCGTGCCGTTTCGGTCATCGGAGAAATTCCTCATAATCCAAGTGAAGCCAAGTGAAGCCCGCGCAATATTAATGTTAATGTTAATTCAAAAAATTGAATTAAAATTATGGTCGCAGCTTCAATGTAACTAAAGTACCCATCCCATGACTCTGTTTCAATCTCAAAATCAATCCGCGCCCCACCATTCGTTGTATCATCCCACCTGCCTTCGTCGCAAATTGTGCATTCCATTTTCGGACATACCAAACTTCAGCCGCATGGATGACTATTTGAGGCAAATGGTGTCCAACGAGATGGATGGCCGGTGCATCGCCGAAGGATTTATTAAACCGGGGTCGTGCGTTTTGCGCTCGCATTCCATCGGCGCCCTTTCGGCCGGAAACATTCGGTTTGACTTGGACGTAGACTGCATGCTGTGCTGCCCGAAAGACGGCGCCGTCATAAATTGCATTGCAAAAACAGTGACACAGGCAGGCATTCGGGCGCACGCCTGCACAAATCCATCCCCCGTGGTGATTTACATTTCGCGCGAAATGCACGATGCCGTGCGCCATGGGTCGGTGCCAGTGCCAATGGATTCCATCAAACCCGGCGACACCATGCAGATTCGCGTGGTTGGCAGACGGTTTGAACTGAACGACAAACACGTGTCCGTCATTGGCGAATTGATCAATGAATTTAACTGATGCATGAATTTATTATTTATGTTTTGAAAAATTGTTTGGTTAGCTCCGTTTTTTGATTTTCCACTTCGTTCAGTTGGGTCTCTTGTTCGTCCACGTAGCCCAAATAATCGGTGATTTTGGAAATGACGGCTTCATCTACGTTCGTCAAATTGATGAAGGATCCATTTTTGTTTTCGGTCAGGCCAACATTGTGCTGGGTCATTATTTTTAAAATTTGAATTTGATGGTGCTGGTTCAGCGCTTCAATGCGGTCCTTCAATTGCTTCAACAAATCGGCGGTTGGCATGTGTGATTATTCAATGATGTGAATGTGGTTCTAATATGTTTTTATTTGTTATACTGTGTGAGTTTTAATGATAATAATGTTTAGTGCATCTATTTAATTTATTTTATTTGAATTTAATTATTCAGCAGATGAAGAAGGAACGGGCTTTACATCCAAACTTTCCAAACGATTGTTTCGCAAATCACCTAACTTATCATTTCTTGTTAGATAATACCTAAAAGCATCAGTAGCATCGGTTTCAACAAATGATGAATAAGTTCGGTGTCCAATAGAACCAAAATTGTGGCTATTATGCGTCATCTGAAACAAATTTCGGTCAAAATTGCAAGCTGGATTATCTTCTATATTTGATCTAATTTTAATCGTGTATTCTCCCTTACCGTTTGGACCCTCTACTACTATTTCAGCGCTGGCTGCATACGTAACCTGCAAATAATTTTTTATTATTGATAAATCTTTTTCCGCTATGCCCTTATAATCAACACCACAATTTTCAAAATTAGAAGTAATTTGACTGTTAATATCATATAATTTTAAAAAATCAAGTAGATGTTTTGATCGCTATGTGGTAGAGGATGTTAGCGTGTACCTAGTTCCTCCCTTTTGTTTTTTATTTAAACTATATTTCATTTGTTGCGACCTACGCAATGATTTTGCAATTCTTGTATATATTTTGCGTCGTGGTTTGTGTGTGCGACGCTTATTCCGGTGCTTGCGACTTTTTCGTCCCGCTGCAATCATATTGTGGTTGACTATTATGTATATATAATATTATAATATTACAATATTACAATATTACAATGTACATATTTGCAACTGGTTTAAACAATCGCCAACAAACAATGCAATCCGTAATCCATCATGCACAAGGTCAATCCCAATCAAACGAGTATCAACAATGCTTTAACTAAATTACGCGAAGTGATGCTGTATGACACGACTGTGCAACCAATGCCACAAAAACCAACACCAATGCAGCACCAGCCACAAATGCCATCAACGCAACAAAAACCACAAATGCCATCAACGCAACAAAAACCACAAATGCAACCAACGCAACAAAAACCACAAATGCAACCAACGCCAACACCAATGCAACCACAAAAGTCAATTCAACCAATGCAACAAACACCCAAACCAGAAATGCAACCGACCTTTCGCCCTGCATTGAACCAGGACCCGCTGTTTTGGTGCCTGTACGTGATGATGAACAGCACATTCAAATACGAGCAACTCGCAAACCGGTTCACGGCCGAGCAGGACGGCAAGCGCGACCAAGTGCTGCTTTTAAGGGACCAGGGCAAGTTATTGAAACAAACCACCGGACTTAAATTCGCGGCATCCACAATTGAAGGTGACATCATGTCCCAGCGCATGTCGTTGCACGCGTTCCAGGTGCTTGTTCGCCTAAACTCGCTGAATGCGGTGTTTGTGAATCCGCAAAATCGGGTCTATGCCGAGTTCATCAGCGATGCGGTGTCGGACAAGCCGACTTACATCCTGGAACGCAGCATTCAAAACCCCAAAAGCATTGCGATGGTGCAAGCCACTGATATGACGGCAATAAGAGAAACTCATTACCGCATTGAAAATCTGCAGAAACCCGTCAAATCGGCGAGCGCTTACACCGTTGCGGAACTCACCGAAATGTGCCACCAGCTGAAGATCCAGCTCAAGCCCAAAATGAAAAAAACGGAACTGCACGAAGCGATCACAAAACAACTGGTTTTGTAGAATGGACACTCTAATTATCTAAATTAAATCGCAAAATTGAATTTAAATAATGTGCTCTTAATATACATCAACGGACTCCCGAATTGCAATGCAGAAACAACAGACACATCAAAAGCAAGCACCCCCCCATGAATTGTTTGACAAAATGATGGAACAGTATTTAGGCGGGGTGCTGCGGACCGACGGCGGCACACTTGAATTGGAGGCGCGGTTTGGAACCCGCAATTTGAAACACGTGGCTTCCATCACCAAAATTGATTTTGACAATGTTATTAAAACCATGCTGTCGTCCGGATTCGTCATGGAAAAAACGGACGACTACACCCTCAAAATCAATTCCGAAATTACGGACCCGCAAACTGGAAAATACAAAATGGCCGACATTCGCACCGAAATCCGAGGCATCCACAACATTCAATTGTATTGCAAAACCAATTCGCTGGACAAAGTGCATCCCGTTTTCGTTCAAAAAACGGGGGTTGATGTCGGTGACGGAGAAATAATTCATCCGCTCAATTTTGACGACTTCAACTTCCGCCTCTCGCTCCAAAAGGAAAAACAATTCGCGGAGTCGTCTTCCACCGTAAAGACGGTGGTGGTGCCGTGGCGCAGCAGCCGAAAAACGTTCCGCTACATTAATCGCAGCACATTCCGTAACCCGGCCATGCCGTTCGCTGTGGACATGAGCATCGTCAAGGAATCGCGCCGCGACTACGGACCAGGCGGCAGCAGCAACATGATCCCCACGCACACGTTTGCAGAATCGCAGGTGACCGAGTCCCAGCCCAAATACGAGATTGAGATTGAGGTGCTGAACGATGCGGTCGGGCAAGGCACCGCATTCAACTCTGCGCGCAAGTTGGCCGACGCGATGCGCTCGTGCATTAAGACCGTCATGTCGGGTCTGCAGGGCACCAATTACCCGATTGGGTTAACCGAGCGTTCCGAGGTGGCGGCCGACTACATGCATTTGTTGCATCCGGAACACAAAAAGGAAAAAGAAAAAGAAAAGGGATCCAATGGGGATGCGGTCAAACTGTTCCCGAAACAGTTCATCGGCCCGTCATCCTACACGCTGCAGCTGCAAAACGTCGTGCCCGTCAATGAGAACTGCACCATTCCCAACGTGCGGAACAACTACACGGTAACCGACAAGGCCGACGGCGCGCGCAAGCTCCTGTACGTGTCGCCCACGGGGCGCATCTACCTCATTGACACCAACATGCGCGTGCAGTTCACGGGGGCGCAGAGCGGCAACGACAAGCTCTTCAACACGCTGCTTGACGGCGAGCACATCCTGCACGACAAGGCCGGGCGCTTCATCAACTTGTTTGCAGCGTTTGACGCGTACTACATTGCCGGCAAGGACGTGCGCGCACTGCATTTCGTGCCGCCTTCCGCCGAAGTGTCTGCGAGCAAGTACCGCCTGCCGCTCTTGGTTGAGTTGATCGCCGCATTGAACGCGCGCTCCATTGTGCGCGGGGCAGCCGCGTGCCCGGTGCGCATTGAGTGCAAGAAATTCAAATACACGGGACAGGACCAGAGCATTTTCCAGTGCTGCGCCACGCTCATGTCGCAGATTGATTCCAATGCGTACGAATACACCACGGACGGCATCATTTTCACACCGGCGGACGCCCCCGTTGGCGGCGACGTGGGCGGCGAAGCGGCCGGTCCCAAAACCAAAATCACGTGGCCGCTGTCGTTCAAATGGAAGCCCGCTGAAGCCAACACCATTGACTTTCTGGCCACGCTGGTAAAGGACACCAACGGCCAGCCCAAAGTGACCAGCATTTTCACGGACGGCATCAACGTCACTAAAATGGATCAAGTGGTGCAGTACAAGACGCTGACGCTGCGGGTCGGGTTTGACGAAAAAAAGCACGGCTACTTGAACCCGTGTGAGGACGTGATCCAAGGCAAGCTGCCATCCCGTAGGGGCGCAAATGAAAGGGGCGCAAATGAAAGAGGCGCAAATGAAAGGGGCGCAAATGAAGACTCTTACAAACCGGTGCCGTTTTATCCGACCAACCCGTATGACCCAACCGCGCACGTGTGCAATGTCATTCTTCGCGCGGATGCGGCGGGAAATCGCGGCACGATGCTGACCGCCGAAAACGAGGTCATTGAGGACGGCACCATCATTGAGTGCGCGTACAATTCCGGCGCGGCCGATCCGCTCTTTCGGTGGGTTCCGCTGCGCGTGCGCACCGACAAAACGGCGGAGTATCGCAGCGGTCAGAAGAACTACGGCAACGCTTACCACGTGGCCAATTCCAACTGGCACACCATTCACAGCCCCATAACGAAGAAGATGTTGACCACGGGGTTAAACATTCCGGACGAGCTGGCCGACGACGACGTGTATTACAACCGCGTTTCGGCATCGGGGACCACGAACACGCGCGGGCTGCGTGACTTCCACAACTTGGTTGTCAAGCGCGCACTGATTGGGGGCGCGAGCCGGCGCGGCAACACGCTCATTGATTTTGCGGTGGGCAAGGGCGGCGACCTTCCGAAATGGATCCACGCCAACCTGTCGTTCGTGTTCGGCATTGACATTTCAAAGGACAACATTCAGAACCAGCTGGACGGCGCGTGCGCGCGCTACTTGGACTACTGCAAACGGTTCAGCATCATGCCGGCGGCGCTGTTTGTGCAGGGCAACAGCGCGCTCAACATTAAAAGCGGGACGGGCATCAGCGGCGAAAAATACAAGCAGATTGTTAAAGCCGTGTTCGGGGACGGCCCCAAGGACAAGGCGCTGCTGGGCGAAGGCGTGTATCGCGAATACGGCAAGGCGGAAAACGGGTTCAACGTGTCGTCGTGCCAGTTTGCCATTCACTACATGTTTGAAACACGTGCCAACGTGTGCAACTTTCTGCGCAACGTGTGCGAGTGCACGGAGGTGGGCGGGTACTTCATCGGCACCACGTATGACGGGGCCACCATGTTTGACGCGCTGAAGTCGTACGAAGTGGGCGACGGGATCGCAGTGATGCACAAGGGGAAACGCGTGTGGCAGGTGACCAAGGCTTACACGGCCACCGAGTTTCCGGACGATGAAACGTCGGTGGGATATGCCATTGACGTGTATCAGGAGTCCATCAACAAGACGTTCCGCGAATACTTGGTGAATTTCAACTACTTGAAACGGCTGCTGGCGAATTTCGGGTTTGAGGTGGTGCAGCGCGATGATGCGGCCAAGGACCTCGGTCTGCCGGACGGCACCGGCATGTTTGAGCAACTGTATGAGCAAATGATGGCGCGTTTGAAGCAGACGCCGGCCCTGGCATCTGATTTAGGGGATGCGCCCGACATGCGCGACTACGAGCGCCGCATCTCGTTTTACAACCGCTACTTTGTCTTCAAGAAGGTGCGGTCCATTGACAACGCGGAGCTGGTGGTGAAGAGCTTGTTGGGCACGTCCACCGTGTTTGAAAAACAAATGGCGGCATTGGAACAGGAACAGGCGGAACTGGATGAAGCCGAAGCCATTGTTGGTGCTCCTGTCGTTCCTTTGACAAACCCCAAACCCAAACCCAAAGCCAAGCCTGCTGCTACTGCTTCCGTTGTCACTGCCCCTGTCGCTAAGCCTGTCACTGCCCCTGTCGCTAAGCCTGTCGCCGAAGGTCCTGAACCAGAGAAAAAAAAGCCAGGCAGAAAACCTAAAATCCAACTGGTGGTTAAAGAACCGTGATGCAAATATATGCAAAATGAATGATTTTGGATTAAAATATGAGTATAATATACACAATATTATACACAATGGATCCAGATATCGCGCGATATCAATATCAACAATGGTTAGAACCATCCAACACTCGGAGTCGCAAGGCACCCATTGAAAGGCTTCACTTTGTGAAACGGAGCATGACGCGAAATGCCATCATGCATCCAGACCGCCGTGTGAGCATGCAATGCATGCAAGGAGAGGATGGTAAGTTTTATTACATTCCATTGGATGCATACAACCCAGACCACTTGCAAATCATAAGCGAATTGAGCCCGCTGCTCGTGAATCCGACCCCCGCACAATTTGAACCGGGTGCAATGTACACCTACATCGTTGCATCCATTATTATAAAAGATCTGGACACCGGCATGGACATGCCAGAGGGTCCAGCAAAGTTGTATGTAACCAAAGCGATGAACATGTTTGAGTTTGGCACAAAACATCACCAAATTTTTTATCGCATGGCAAGCACGTATGAATTGGACCAGGTTGCGGACACTATAGGAGTGGATGTGAAATATCTGCAATACGCATTGCACGCATCCGGCGAAATTCATTGCATCGCCCCTAATTCATTGAAGTTTAATTTTTATTCAGGCACGTATAGAATGTCACATGTAATTCCAAAGAGGCGTGCACCCTACGAAATGGCATTGATAACCAGGTTAATGCAAACAATTGATCCATCATACGAAATCACGCCTCATTTCAAAGCTTTCATAGTTGCGGAAGTTCTGCCAATTACGCAAGCACAAATCGTCCATTTGATGGAACTAGGAATTCCCGCGTTTGGATTCGACACGCAAGCACAATGCAAAACAATGCGCAATGCAATCATTCGTCATACAAATATTGAAAAAAAAGACATGACCTATGAAGAAATGCATGCAAAATATCAACAAATACTGAATCCTCCCCCAGCTCCACCTCCAACCAATGCTGGTATAATGAGTACGGTTGAACTTACCGCATATGCGGGTGAACATAATCTGCCAATTCCAGACCCTTTTGACAAAAATGTAACGCGACAAATAGTTCAAGCATACATGGATGCAAATAAAGGCAAAGGTGGTGGGAAAAAAAGAACACTAAAGAAGAAAAGAACAATGAAGAAGAAACGAACGTTGAAGAAATGAATATGAATAAGTGAACCAGAGAAGAAAAAGCCAGAAAGAAAACCCAAAATCCAATTAATCTTGAAGGATAAATAATAATGTAACTTATATGATATAACCAATGCAGCAGCATCATCCAGATGTTTTACGAGCGGGTGATGCATTAATACACGGTCAAATGTATAGATTTTCAACTGACAACGGACCTCAAACTGCACGATTTGTCGGATCGGACAATGATCATTTTTATTTTCAAGGTGCAAACAATCAAAACAATGTGTCCGCATATCCAAAGACAATCATTGCATCCATGCAACCACGGTTGCGTCTTCCAGGGATGGACCCTCCATTTGTTGCGATACACAACGGAGGAAATCGCAAGTCACGCAAATATAGCAAATATAGTAAGTCACGCAAATATAGCAAATGTCGCAAGTCACGCAAATATAGCAAAAAACGACATTGAAACTCCATTATTTTTAAAAATTGATTTAAAAATAACGGTATACTACAACAATTAAGAACCCGCGCAATCAAACCAACAATCCAATATGATCATCCCCGTCAAGTGCTTCACCTGCGGCAACGTCATCGCCAACAAATACGAGTACTACTTGAGTGAAGTGCGGCGACTGAAGATGTCCCGCGGCATGGACACCGAGAAGGTCGTTTATTTGACCAAGGAATACATCCACAAAACCCCGGAGGGAGAGGTGATGGACAAACTTAAGCTGAATAAAATGTGCTGCCGCCGCCACTTCTTGACGCACGTCGACATTGAATAAATGAATTGAATTGAAGAGGTGGTCGTTTCATACGTCATGCATGTGTGCGTTTGCACTGGGAAGCTTGTTGTGCGTCAAATCATGTTCCACCACGGACAAACACACCGCGATTGCAGTGTATTTAAACAGGGTTGGGAACACGCCGTGAATGCAAGATGCGACCGAAGCACCCAGCAATTTAGCCGCATTTTTTGTTGAATCAGTCAGGTTGCAGATGTACCAGCGAACGCGGTTGCGCATGTTGTAAAACCGCACGTTGAGGCGTTGGGCGCGCAACACGTCTTCGTTTGTGTAAGGCAGAGACATCGTAAATTATGGCCGGTGTGTGTATGCGTGTACATACCAATTGACTCATGCGTTTATTTATTTTTTTATATAAATAGAATACATGACAGCCGTGAATCATACATCCAATACAATGGCAAAATCTAGAAAGAACCGTGGCTCCACATCAAGACGCAAATCCAAATCCCAAAAGGGTGGATGGGGCGGTTGGGCGCGCACCACGCACGTGGGTTCCTCATGGAACGGCAACGGAGGCAATCATTTTGCATTAAGCAATGCGGGCGTTCCATCCGGAAAGCCTATGCCCGTGCCAGCATTCTGGGGACCCGGCATGCAACAGGCAAATCGGTTGGTGCCCAAACTTCCAATTGGAGCATTGGGATCCGGTCAAACTGGTGGAAGAGTTAAGCGTAGCGCAAATAAGGGCAGGTCCAAACGTGGAGGCTTTGTCTTCGGCGGGTTTCCGCAGAACATCAGAATCGGATGGGACAATTTAAAAATTGGAGCACAAAATGCGTACCGCGGTTTCATGGGAACCAACCAGCTGAATTCAGCATCCCCATGGGAACAACCCGCATTGAGTGCCAGCGCGCATCAAACCGTTCGCCCCCCGCAGGATCTGAGTGCCATTCGTGCCGCAGCACATGCCCGGGTGGCCAATATAAAATAATTGGATTGTATTGTTGTATTGTATTGGATTGCGTTAAGCGCATTCGCACGGCTGCCAACGTTTAAACCGATGGTTGAACACGCACGTCATGCGCACGCACTTGTTTGCGTCCAGCACGTAGTTATCGGGTTCGTCTTCGTCGTCGCTTTCTTCCAATGCGTCCAAGTTCCGGTTTTCTTTGATGTTCCGAAATATGGAATTCATCATCACACTGACTTTGTAGTTCGGGATGTGCGCAATCATGGTGGTGTCCGTGATGGTGTCGTCATTGCCGTGCAGCACGTAATATACGTCATTTTGAACATCGGGCTTCAGGATAAACGTGCGCCGCAGCGGAGCCCTGCATGCGTTTGGCGTCATTATGTTTGGCATGACTTTGTTTTCAGGTGCGGCGTGCGATTGCTTCGGAAAAAACGATTGCGTTGGAGCCCTTGTCATAATTTGAGGGGGCTGTTCGGCCAAATGCATCAATAAATTTTTATATTCGGTACAACCCCGTTGCAAAAATCGGTGTTGTATGCAAAACACGTCATACGACGTTATCGTCAAGGCATCATTCAATGCGGCACCGAACGACGAGTGCATGATCGGCATGAAGAACCGCAACGGCAATTCCAGCTTGCATTGTTTCAGCGCATCAAACAATTGAATGAACCGGTTCATGCTGCCGTCGTTGGACTGCTTCACCCCGCAAAAGCAGTGCACGTTCTCCACGCTGAACCGTTTCTTGTCCCCCATGCATGTTCCGTACAATATTGTGCCGTCGCCATGATACCACGCATCGTCCATGCACGGCATGGCCATCATGCGCACCTCATCAAATGCGACTGATTGCAATTGTTTGGTTCGTGGTTGCGTTTGTGGTTGCGTTTGTGGTTGATAAGGCCGCTTTGCGATTTGAAACATCCAGCACTGACCGTGGGTAAACCACAATGCGCATTTTTTCCCTTTGGGAATTACGGCATACACGTCGGCCAAAAATTTCTTATGAACATGATTTTCATAATAAATTTCAACTACATTTGCGAATCGTTCCTGCATGATTTGTTTTGCCGGGTTCCATGGAGTTGTCATTGTTAGAACTGCATGCAGTATGACGTGTCCAAGTCTCTAATATGTTTTCACTGAATGAATCATTGAAACACTGAACCCAGTTCTATGAAATTTGAATTGGACAGCGAATGCGATTGCGGTTCTGCCGCTGACGCGTTTAGTTCCATCAAATACCGTTTCAATTCATTTTTCATTGTGTCGTTTGCATCGTTTGCATCTTTTGCCTCGTTTGCTCCAATTGATGCATTATTGTTTGGCACTTCATTTTGCATGCGCAGTTCCCTAAACAATGCATCGTACCTTTGCTGAGGACGTTTCACCATGTCCTTCATTTTTGGAACCGTCAACGTTTCTTTGAAGAAAAAATACAAATTGTGCAATATGAAAATAATGACAAATGACACAGAAACAACTTGCGCAATCCACAGCATGAATTAAAAATGAGGTTGCTCTGAACTGAATGAAATGAATTTGGACTAAATTACATTGACATAGTTTTTACGGATTTACAACGTATCGGGCCCGTTGCTTCTTACTCGCAAAATAAAATATGCAAACCAAATGATTTAAACCCATGCGCACATGCAATTGTAATTTGCATTTCATCGTTGTGCCATGCCGTCAAAATCCGCGTCCATTCCCATCGTCATCGTTGAACGCAATGGAGATTTGCGCGCTTCCCACGTGGAGGTGTGCAATGCGTTGGAATTATCCAAAAAATGCAAGCACAAGTCATCCCCTGGGTTTGAAGTTTGCGCCGAGTGGGCTTATTCCGGAGAGGATGCGAATGACCGATTCCTTGTGGAGCTATGGGCTAGCGACAATGGAACTGCAGGGCAAGAAAACAAATACGAATTTCCACCACCGGTCGACACCATTTTGTTTTTTGGAGCATGCGCCTTGGTGGCAAAGGACATGTCGTCTCAACATCGTGTCATTCCGCTCACTCTTGAAAAGTGGGACAAAATGTATGATTTTTTGTTTGGCGGATTTGACACGTTGGCCAATTGTGACGACGACGGTGAATACGATGAACTAGATTCCATTCCCGCGCACCTAAAAACCAAGGACGGATATTTAAAGGATGGATTTGTGGTGGACACTAGTGGAGAAGATGATGAGGAAGATGACGAAGATGACGACGATGACGAAGATGATGAGGAAGACGAGGACGAGGACGAAGATGATGGGGACGAAGATGATGGGGATGAAGATGGGGATGAAGAGACCGCAACCACCGTTGCAATCAATGCTAAACCAAAGCCGTTGTCTAAACGGCGTGACAAAAAGCTAACGAGAGAAGAGGTGCTGGTGGACACTTCATCCGAATTGAGCGAAGAAGCGTACGAATATTGCGACGATTGAAATCCGTGCGTGGTCCGAAATGAAACAATGAAACAATGAAACAATGCACACAAAACAACATAAACCGTTTGTGTGGTAATGGTGTAACTTTGTGCTTTTATAATTTTTATAATTTTTATAACCATATACATTTGCATTCCGGTGGCAGCGATGTCGTATTATTATGAATTGCCAAAATTACACAATTTGACCGTTCCCGTGGATGAATCGTCGGCCCTCTTTGAAATCACGGCATCCTCCACAAACACAACAACCACAACCACAAACACGCTGGTGTCCCACACACTGCACGCGCATTTGTGCGACATCAAAACGCAAATTGAGGAATGCGGCGAAGAACCGTGGGATTCCGTTAAGAAATACACAAACCCGTTTGAATTCATTCACACCGCAATCCCGAATTGCAAAACGTACACCACCGTCAGCAAATTGCACCCGTTGTCGCGTTCGTTCTACAAGATGATTGAGCTGCACGCCACTTTTTTCAATCAATCGCACGACATCCCGCGCATGACTTCATTCCATTTGGCGGAAGGCCCCGGCGGGTTCATAGAAGCGCTCACGCACATCCGGTCCCAGCAACATTCGTTCAACGACGTGCAGCACGACGTGCATTACGGCATGACGCTCTTGAATCAGGACGCTTCTTGTCCCGGATGGAAGAAGAGCAAGAATTTCTTGGAAGCGCACCGAAATCGGGTGCGCATTGAGTGCGGTGCCGACGGAACGGGCAACATCATATCGTTGGCCAATTTTGAGCACTGCGTGTCCAAGTACAAGAATGCGTGTGACTTCATGACCGCCGACGGTGGCTTTGATTTTTCATGCGATTTCAACAACCAGGAATCCATGGTGTCGCGCTTGCTGGCCGCGGAAATGGGGTTTGCGCTGGCTTTGCAAAAACCGGGGGGGCATTTCATATTGAAGGTGTTTGACACTTTCACCAAACCCACGATTGATGTGATGTGCGTGTTGTGCAACCTCTACAGGGACGTGTTTGTGTCAAAACCGTGCACCAGCCGACACGCCAATTCGGAACGCTACATTGTGTGCAAGCATTTTCGTCCGGAGTCTTCGGACACGCTGCTGCCGCATTTGCGCGCCATGTTCAAACAGTTGGAGGACTTTCCGCACGACAGTGCAATGACGTCGCTGCTTCCGCTGGAGCACGACACCTATTTTTTGAACAAGATTGAGGAGTGCAACGCCATCATCGGGCAGCAACAAATGGAAACCATCAATTCAACCATTAACATGATCATAAACAAGGGGCAAGTGGAAAAAATGGAGTCCATGAAACGGCAGAACATGATGCGGTGCATCAGCTGGTGCGACAAGCACAGCATCCCCTACAATAAAATCATTCAACAAAACAACATTTTCCTAAGACATTAGACCATGTGACAATATAAACTGTTAAAAAATAATATAGACCTTATATTATTATTTATACACCACCCTCCCCCACGCTCTCGTCCAGTCCAACCGAAATGCAGTCCACATTGCAATTGCTATACAACACGGTTGGTTCGCGCCGGAAAAAAGAAAGGTTTGAGACCATTTTGGAACCGCTGCAAGCCATTCTCCAAATTGCGATGCTCGCGTTTTATCCCGTGGGGACCAAAATCACAATTAAAAACAACATCATGATGCTGCAATCCCCCACTTACTCGCAATCCATGTCGCGCTGGTACAACAACGACACCAAGGAGGACCTGTATTTTTTGTTCAACGTGTTCCACCGCTTCAAAAAGTTTTACGCGCATTACAAGGCGGACGCCCCCGACTCGGTGCAGCACCGGTTGTACGCGCTCCTCATTGACTTGTCGCAGACGGGCATAAACAAGCTGATACGCACCTACGGGCAAACCGACAAGCCGCACATCCTGCAAACGCTCACCATGTACAAGTTCATTCTGGACGACCAGCTGTCGCCCGATCTCATGACGCTGCCTCAAGCAAAACCACATAGAATGAAACCCGTTTTAAACGACGACGATGCCGCTTCGGAAATGGCCAACACAAATAACACGGTGGATGACATATTCGGTTCCATTGTGGACGTTTACACGCCCGAACTGCTGAACATTGTGTTCCATGCGCTGCGTTTGATGCGGGACAACGAATCCAATTACCAAGCGTATGCCGACGGACTGAACCAAATGCTGGAGCCCACCTGCGTGCAACTGAAAAAGTGGATTGACGAGCACATCGTGTACTAATCGGGGAACGTGGTTCCCCGATCCGTATGTTTTATGACAGTTTGACACTGGATTCCACGTGTCGGTTGGTCTCCAGCGTGCCCTTGATGCGCCGGCCAAATTCGGGGAACACAATGTTGATTTGTTGCGGTTCGCCGTTTTTGACGTAGTCCTGGATTTGCAGCATGAGCGCTTTTATAGCCGCGAATTTAGATGCGTGCAGCTTCAATTCGGTCAGCTTTTCCAGGATAGGCCTCACCTGCGCCTGCCGCTCCGCCTTCGTCCGATCGGATGTTGTTATTGTGATCACGTCGTCCATTGTTTGGGGTGTTTAAATCTTATATAAACATCCTATATAATATCTAAATTGTTTCGCGATAATGCCGTCATTTGATATATGCAAGTACCGCAATGCGCTCGGCGTTCCCGGAAAGGGCGCGCACCTCCATCCGTCTTGGTAGCGTTGCGCACCACCATTGACCGGCTGCTGTTTCCGAACGCTGTAAAACGCGTCCGGTTTGGTTAGTGAGGGAATTTGTGTATTGCTTGATAATATTATTATTTAATGAATTTCTCTCGTTTTGATGAATACAGAAAGGGGGTAAAGTGTTGTACATGTGCGCATGTGTTGCGATTGGATGCCATTCGTTGCAACCTTTTGCCTTTCCTTCTTTTGGATTTTGAGAGAAATTTGATCAAATATTCAAACACACAAATAATACAAATTAAATTCAGGTTACACGGTTGGCATGGTTGTTGTATCCTTCACCTATATCCCGCAGCTGTTGTAGCGGATGCCGGCGTGACCGTGCGGTTTTCGGTGGGAGTGAAAAAGCACATTGTGCTGTTGCCCGGCAGACGCCGACACTGCGGGACTTGATAATTGTTTTTTACAAAATAGCCCGGGTTGTATTCGGTGCTGTATTTGCCGGCGTTGGCGCCCTGCGCGCCAAAGGCGCTGTAAAACGAGTTGCCGTTTAAATTGACGGTGTTCACGCGCAGGCTGAGCGTGCGCGTGCTGCTGCTGACGCCGCCCTGCTTTGCAAACGTCACGTTGCTCGGCTTGTAAATGGTGGTGCCTTGGCACGTATTGGGCTCTTGGCGCTCGGCCTTGCTGCACGCGGGGTACAAGCAGCTGCCAGTGAGCCGAGTTTGCGGACCCAGGCACTCGTCGTTGGGCCAGTTCGGCGTGTGATCGGGACCAATGTACTGCACACCCGGCACCGGGTTGGTGGAGAGCTTTTGTTCGTAGCGCTTGCACCGCGACTGCAGGTACCCCCGGGTGTCACTGTAGTACGCCTTGCTCATCAGCGTCACCGCCGATTTAATGACGTTATTCGCCGGGCAGCAGCCAATGTATTTCGTGTTGTACAGCCCCGTCTGAATTTGGTAGCTGGTGGGATTCAACGGGTCACCCACTTGCACGAAGCCCTTGTTTTCCACCAGGTTGCACGGTTCGCACCGCTGCGACGGGATTTTCAGCAGCTTTTCGTCAAACTTGGCCGCCGAGTTTGCATTCGTATTTGAACAGTCGCACGTCGTGCCGTCGCCAGACTTGGTGGTGCCGCCGGGCGTGTCAATGACCAGCGTCACGGAATTCACGCTGCGACCGCTATTTGGTGTGGGCTGCAGCTTTCGGCGCCAATGCTTCATGGGGCGGGCCTTCATGGCCGGACCGGTGAAATCATGCGCAGCTTCATCCCTTTGTTGGCCAACTGGCACGTTCAACATGGCTCCGTTCTCATTGGGGCGACTAAACCCGGGCACCACTTGATTGGTTGTGGTGGGACCCGTTTTGGTGGCGCCGTGAAACCGCTTGGTGGTGATCAAGCTATTGGTGCGGCGCCATCCGATGCCGTCCGATATGGTTGTGTGCGTTGCCATTTTAGTGTGATTGGTGATAATAAATAATATTCAATATATACTAAGTTGAATATATTATTTATTGTACTATTAAGCATTTCACAATGATTCATGCGACCCTCTGCGGACTTCTCACAGTGTTTTTTGCATGGTTGTTGCTACACGCGTTGATTTATTCTAAATCCGATGGGGGTCGCATCATTGAGGGTTTAGAAACAACCGCCGCACCAACCGCCGCACCAACCGCCGCACCAACCGCCGCACCAACCGCCGCACCAACCGCCGCACCAACCGCCGCACCACCAACAGGAACACCGATCCAGGTTTCAACGGATGAAAACACGGCCCAGCTGGCAATTCTGAAAAAACAGATTGCGTCTCTCGTTGCCACTGCAACCAAACTAAACACGGACACGCTGAATAATGAAGCCGGTATTAAAAAAAACACGGAAATGATTCAAAAAGTAGTGGACTCACAGAACGCCACAAATGCGAAAATGGCCGGCATGAAGAAGGCACAATGATTCCGGGTTCGTCTCATGCATCCGTAAAATAATGTGTTGGCATTGTATGACATTGTGTGCAAAAATGAAATCCCTGCATTCCGTGCTGTTTTTCCTTCCGGATCAGCTGTCCGAAACAACCGTGTATAACATTGCAATCGGCATCCTCTGCATTTTGCTCGCATTTTCTCTCGTGGCACTGTATCGCAGAATCAAATATGGTGCTTCCTTATCTGTTTTGGAGGGCATGACCGCCGACACCACCGACTTGGATCCAGCCGTCGTAAAACTGCAGGCCCAAACCACCGCCCTGCAAACCACCTACGATAAGCTAAATATTGCATCCGACGACCAAAAAAATCGCATTGATGCAAATGCACACATGTTGCTGAAAACCATGAGTGACCCCAATCAAAGCAGCAACGTCACGAACGTCAGCATCAATGCGGACGACCCCTCCAAAACCAAAATCCCGAGTATTGACATGTCATAAGTCACCAACTCAATAATTCAAACCTGAAAAAAAATATAGTATAATCATATTGCATTGTAAAATGAGTTTAAGCCAATTAATGGGCAACATGGAATTAAGCACAGTAATGTCACCCGAAAATGTGCGTGTAATACAATTGGCATTGTATTATGACTTTGTATTATACAACATGCAGCAAAAACCATTTGGTGTTTTGCTCGTATCCGGTGGTGGGGCAATTGAAAATAGAGAACGCGGTACAATGGTTGATGTCCCTAACAAGGCACAACCATCTTTGTTTGTCAAAATAGACACCGTGAAAGAACTGCACGATGTGCAGTGTTTGTCAGACAAGAGAAAATGCGACATTAATTGATTGAATGAGCATGTTGAATATTTAAAAGAAAAATTGTATCGCAGCGAAAAGATTGATGAGTTCAAAACCCGCGGAAAAACTACGCCGGCTGAATTATACGACTTGTTGAATCCGGGAAATGGAGACATTAATGCAGCAATACAAAAGGCTGTGCGACAAATTAAGGAATATCCTGCTGCTGCTGCGAAGGTGTATCTAGGGGATGAAGTTCTAAACCTAATATTTAGAAATGCGGCTGTTCATTTTTTGGACGGTAACACTGTGGCCGCGATGCGCAGCATAATGGATGATGGAATTGCGTTGCCAAAGAGGATAGGCGGTCGCACACAACGACGTGGCACGAAACGACGTGGCACGAAACGACGTGGCACGAAACGACGTGGCACGAAACGACACAATAGACGCGGTCGCACACGGAGGCATTAATTAAAAAACAGATGAAACGCGCGGAAGAACGCAATGCCGAACGCAAAGCCGAACAGCACCTGTGTCGCGGTGTGACGACGATACACAACGCGCGACCACATCAACACGAGTGCAATTGATAGCGCCGCAGCAATCCAGGCCGGGTGCCACGTTCTCCACGGCAGGAACTGGTACGCGAACGCCACAAAGTACCCAACGGATTGAGCATGCCCCGACGGAAATCCGTATGCATTATTATTCTTATACTGTGGCCAAATTGCTACAATTGCAGTGTCAAACGCGGTTTTGGGATGATGCGGGACCGGCCGGTTGCCAGCATCGCCGATCACGCGACGGAACCCTTGTTTCAGTGCGCCGTTGGCAATGGTGTTGCCAATGTAGCCGAAAAAGGCATATGCATACGACACGTGATACACGCGACACATGATGATGAGTGCGAAGAAGAGCAGCTGCGGATACGACCTGACGCATCGTTCGTGCATTGAAACCATTGCACCCAAAATTATTAATGTATAATAAAAGGGGTGATTTTATTATGCGTGCAATTAATATATTATTGTATTACAATATATTAGTTGATATTGGTTGGTGTAAAATTGCTCATAGCAAATGTCAAATTTTTTTCAGGACGTGCTGGGGGATTTAGACAACGTGGAACAGGAGCTGCTCGGTCCCGATTACCAGTACTTCAAACACATCAAAACCCCCGGGGAACTGGGGGTCTCCAGCAGCGGCGGGCTGGACAATCTGGCGAGCGACATCAGCGCGCTGATTGCATACGTGGAATTGCTCGTGTCCGGCGGCGGCGATGCATCCGCAACCGGCAAACCGTTGGGAAACAAGTTTTTCCTAAAAACGGGAGCCAAATGCAAAGTGGTGAGCAGCGACGCCACCAACGGCAGCGTCGTGGATCGCTACGTCTACGTGAACAACGTGCCGGACGGAAACATCCCGTTCATTTCGTCGGGCCTGGGCGGCGTGCAGTTCACCGAATTTGAGGGATTGATCCCCGGCACCATGTCGAATGCGGCCGCGCTCAACCCGTTTTCGCTGTTTCAGGCGTTCCAGCTGGGTTCCACGCCCGACTGCCAAAGCGTGACGCTGGAGACGATTGATGCCAACAACGTCGTGGCCTCGGCCACCAATTATGTTGCGACGGCCGACATCAAAAACATGCCGGCGGCGTGGTTCCCGAACAATGCGAATCCCATCACGGGAGCCACGGAACGCGAAGCGTTCACGCAGCGACGCAACCACGATCACGCACGCGTCAAGTGCACCAAGCACGTGGGCGGCATACCGAGAGGCACGCTGTCCGGCTTGTACTACACGTCTCTGGGATTTTTGTGCTTGATACTGCTGTACGCCCTCACCAGACGAGCGAACAAATAATGTATGTGATTTATTCTCACATTTTATTAATTTTGTTATTTGCCACTTCTTTTTTTTTTATGATGGCGTCGTTTCCTAGTGCGTTTTCCACCTAATTTGGTTTCACCGAAGTCGGTTTCAGTTGTGTTCTGGGTTCCGAATGGAACTGCGGTTTTTGGCGCTGGTTCTGGCGCCATTTGTTGGCCTGATTGTTCGGGTTGTCCGGGTTGTCCGGGTTGTCCGAGTTGTCCGGGTTGTCCGGGTTGTCCGGGTTGTCCGGGTGGTTCTGGTTGTCCGGGTGGTTCTGGTTCTGGTTCCACTGATGCGGGGGGTTGTCCGGGTCTTGGAGGTGGAGAAACATTATCTGGCACTGGAGGCGCCGATGAAAACAAGTTTGTAAGGGAAGATGTAACTTTTTTATACCACGGCAGAGCGTCATCGGACGCATTGGAGGGCTCTGAATTAAACCAGTCCGCAATCCCACCTCCCGATTTTTTACGCAAACTGCGACGCCTTTTAGATTTTGACCTAGACTTGGTCTTCATGTAGTTGGCCCGCATTTGTTGATTAGTATGTTTGTTTATTATATAGAATACATAATATAATAAAATGAATCAAAATGTTGTTGTCAAAAATATCCTTACAATTTGATGCGTTTGAACAATTCAAGCGCAACGAGACCGCCCGCCACTTGAGCCAGAATGTACGGCACCAAGTCGCTGGACGACAGCTTGCCAGCGGCAACCATGGCGATGGAAACCGCCGGGTTGAACATGCCGCCGGAAATGGGTCCGCCAATCATGATGGCTACCGCCAATGCCGAGCCGATGGCAATCGCATTGCCAGTTGCTAAAATAATATAGATGAAAAACAGAGTTCCAAAAAATTCAACGAAGTATTTGTTCAACATGCTTATGCATTATAATTATAAAAAAAAACAAGCATTGAATTAAATGCATTTTCCTAAATATGTGCATTTAATCATGCATAATTAACCATCATTTATTTTATGATAAAATATAGGTGCATTGTAATAGCATGAACACAATACAAAAACGGTTTCTATTATTTTTAATTGGGTGCATAGGAACAAGAACTCTAATTGTGTATTTGGCAAAAAATGCCAATGTCACTTATTTGAAATACATGGGTTATTTGTCCATTTTACCCGCTGTTGGATTTTTTTATTTATTTTTGACTGGTTCAAGAAAAACTGGGCCAGAAGTTTTCGGTGATAAAATATGGTGGAGTGATGTAAGACCCATTCACGGGGTGATGTACTTTTTATTTGCATATAATGCAATCTATGGTGACACTTCTGCTTGGATATATTTGTTAGTTGATGTTGTCGTTGGTTTAGGTAGTTTCTTACTTTTTCATTATTACAATAACGATTTTAGCAAATTACTGCTCTAAATTCATTTGATGTTTCAAAAAAAATTGATTTGAACAATGATGACATAATCAATCGCATAAGCAACACAAGCAACACAATCACAATGAAGATCATGGTATTTGACACCGAAACCACCGGACTCCCCCCCAAGAACCGCCAGTGCATGGACCCCGCGCAGTGGCCGCACGTTGTTCAACTAAGCTACTTGATATACGACACCGACGCGGATAAAATCCAAGATTTCAAGGACGTCATCATCAGCCTGGGCACGCACATCCCGCTCCCCGATGAAGCCATCGCCATTCACGGCATCACCCGCACAATGTCTCTGCAACAAGGCGTTGACATCCGCATTGCGCTGTTTGATTTCAAGACGGCGCTCATGCAATGCGGCAAGTGCGTCGCACACAACCTTGAATTTGACACCAACATGCTGCAGATGGAGGCCCGGCGCAATCAAATGTCGCTGTATTTTCCGAGCTCTTATTGCACCATGCGGGTCGGCACCAATTTGTGCAAACTGCCGTCACAGTATGGCACGGGTTACAAGTGGCCCAAGCTGCTGGAGCTGCACGAACACCTGTTCCAGCGCACCCCCAAAAATGCGCACAACTCTAAGATTGACACCATCGTGACGCTGCGATGCTACCACATGCTGTC
>Ga0315284_10003701_pt1 | contig 21725 bp, 22 predicted proteins | sample YL17G09_16_MG_FD_203696 | JGI IMG/M metagenome (GOLD analysis project Ga0315284, IMG submission 203696) | Sediment microbial communities from Yellowstone Lake, YNP, Wyoming, USA - YL17G09_16 | ecosystem: Environmental > Aquatic > Freshwater > Lake > Sediment | place: USA: Wyoming | collected... | reverse complement strand
GGAACTTGGCAGTTTATGCGCGGTACAGCCAAGCTCTACGGTCTGAAGATCAATCACTGGGTGGACGAACGCCGCGATCCAACCAAGTCGACGCTGGCTGCAGCCCGGTATCTCAAGGAACTCTATCTTGAGCTCGGTGATTGGCACCTAGCTATGGCTGCATACAATGCTGGTCCTGGTCGCGTCCGTCGCGCCATAAAAACCAATGGTAACGCGGATTTCTGGAAGCTTTGCGAAGACCGCGTCCTGGCCAAAGAAACTAAAGAATACGTACCTAAAGTGCTGGCAGCCATTTTGTTAGCTGCCGATCCGGAGGCTCACGGGTTTAGGGTCCATTCCACCGAGGTAGCTGACGCTGCCGATACGACCGTTCTCATCAAGCGTCCTGTTCGCCTAGACGAAATAGCGAATCGCTTGGGCTTATCGCTGAGGACCTTGAAAAATTGGAATCCAGAGCTCCTCCGCAATATGACACCGCCAACCCGGGGTGGTTATCCACTGCGGCTAAGCGCTGCTTATGCCAGCCGCTTCCCTCAGCTTGAGCCTCGCCTAACTACTGCGGATATTAAAAGTGTAGGTATGCACACGGTCCGTAGTGGTGACACATTTGGCCGAATTGCCCGTCAATATGGTATTCCGGTTAGGCAATTAATGGAGCTTAACCCAGACGTTGCCGCGAAAAAGTTGAAGCCTGGTGTCAGTATCCTCGTGCCAGCCATCGAAACTGTCTCGACAGTCAATGCCGGTAATCCAGATCTGCTCTGACTCTGCTCTGACTCTGCTCTGAGGCTTCGGGCTTTTAAGCAAGAAATTCAGCCTCGCGGAGCCCAGCAGCAGAGGTATACACTCCAACATAATTTGTTGGAGGGCACAGGCATGAACCAAGAGATTGATGGCCGTAAGACTCGCAATCAAGTCCAGTCACTCCCGGAACATGGCAAAATCAGCTTTACCGCGAAGTTAGTAGCGCATGGCCGTGCAAGGACCGATATACCCTTCGCGGGCGACGTGGCTGACGCGGTTGGAGCCAAGGCCGTGTATGACGAGACTATGGGGCCAGCAGGCGGGGCTCTGGGGTCGCTGGACTGGTTTGATGCCATGCTTGAGGCTCGCTATAAGAGCCTAACCGCCGCGATCAAGCGGAGCGGTTGCAAGCAGGTTCTCGAGTTCGCCAGCGGCGTCTCGCTGCGCGGCTTAGCGTTGACCAGGTCGTCTGATCTAGTTTTTGTCGAGACTGATTTGCCGGCAATTTCTGCTGAGAAAGTGGCGATCGTAGAAAAGCTTCAGCACAAATACGCTATTCCAGTGGCGCCTAATTTGCACTTTCACGAAGCCAATATTTTGGACTGGGAGCAAATTGAAAAGACGCTCGTACATTTCACGCCCGGTGAGCCGGTGATCATCATCCATGAAGGGCTGTTCCCTTATTTGACGCGTGCAGAGAAGGCGATCGCCGCGAAAAATATACACCGGATCCTCAGCCTTTTTGGTGGTGTTTGGGTGACGCCTGATTTCCATTCAAAAGATGATCCAGTTACAGAACTCTGGAGCAAAGATGCGATGGGAGCTGCAGCTAAAGAGATTGGCTCTAAAACGGGTCGTGACTTTGAAGACAATAGCTTTGCATCTGAAAGTGACATGACTGCCTTTCTGTCGGAGGCAGGATTTATGCTCAAAATTCGTCTGCAACTTGATGGTGGTTTTGAGTTAAGCAGTCTCAAGCAGCATCGTATTGAGCCGACAATTCTCGCATTATTGCAGCAGCACTTGCGGTTATTTGAGATGACTTTGGCTTGAGTGCTGATGACCACGCTGGCAACGTGGTAGCATGGTGGGGCGTAGTTACTGGGTTGACGATAAACAAGGGTGCAGCAAATGTTTGAACGCGCTTTATTTACTCCCAATCGCCTTTTTTGCCCGGGCCCAACGCCAGTACCAAAAGAAGTGATCCAAGCTTCGACAGAGACCTCGATCTATCATCGCAGTGACGAGTTCTATAAAGTTTTTCGTCGCTGTACGGATCGATTGGCTCCGATCTTCGGCACGCGCACATCTCCGGTGATCCTTACGGCCTCCGGTAGCGGAGCGATGGAGGCGGTCCTCGTCAGTCTCACTGATATCGATGACGAAGTTGTCGTCGTCAATGGCGGTAAATTTGGTGAACGCTGGGAAAAGTTGGCCAAGACCTATCAGTGCCGTACGGAAGTGGTCAGCGTACCGTGGGGGCAAGCGCCGACCAGTGACATGATTTTGGCAGCAGTTCGGCGCCAAAAGAATACGCGCGCAATTTTTATCCAGGCCAATGAAACGTCGACGGGCGCCTATTACAACATCGAAAAACTTGCGGGCGAAATTAGGCAACACTACAAGGGCCTACTGTGCGTCGATGCGATTTCGTCTTTAATTGCGCATCCCATGCAGATGGATGCATGGCAAATTGATGCGGTGATCTCTGGTAGTCAAAAAGGCTTTGGCCTACCGCCTGGACTTGCATTTGCAGCGCTGTCGGACCGGGCCTGGGGTCAGCTGTCGAAGCGGCCCAGATTTTATTTTGATCTGGAGAAGGAGCGCAAGGGGCAAGCTGACGGACGTTCCGCGTGGACGCCTGCGGCTAGTCTGATTTTTGCGCTCGATGCTGCCTTGCATATCTTGCACGAAGCTGGAATTGATAAAGTCCTTAAGCATCATGCAGATTTAGCGAAGGCAGCGCGCGCTGCCACAACGGCAATGGGTCTTGAACTTTTTGCCGTTACGGCACCGTCCAATACCCTGACGGCGATGACCGTGCCGTCTGGAGTCGACGGGCAGCGCTTGTTAAAGAGGTTGCGGCACCGATTCGGCATGTTCTTTGCCGGTGGCCAAGACGAGTTGAAAGGCAAAATAGTGCGGTTTTCTCACCTTGGCTTTGTCAGCCGCTTTGACTTGCTCGATGGCATTGCGGCGCTTGAGTTTGCCCTCAAGGAAGAAGGCTTTCACCTTGACGTCGGAAATGGTGTAAAGGCGGCCATGCAGAGCTTGGTATCCTAGGTGGCCGCAGTTAATTTGTGACAGGAAAATGACATTTCCCGCAGTGACGATTCGCTAGCGGTTTGGTAAGGTTTTGGTCGTACAAAGAGGGAGGTAGAGCTCTTGAAGATCCTCGTTTTATTGAAGCAGACTCCAGATACCGAGTCGAAGATCCAAATCAGTGCTGACGGCGCCAAAATTGAGACCGCGGCACTAAAGTACATCATCAATCCCTATGATGAATTCGCCATTGAAGAGGCCCTGAAAATCAAAGAGAAGGCCGGCAGTGGCGAAGTCGTGATCGGCAGTTTTGCTGGCGATTCCGCTAAGGAACTGATCGTCAAGGGACTAGCCATGGGCTGTGATCGCGGCCTTTTGATCAGCAGTGAAGGCCTTGAGGGCGCTGATTCTCTTACCGTAGCCAAGGTGCTAGCAGCGGCAGTTAAAGCCGAAAGCCCTGATCTGGTCTTAGTTGGGAAGCAAGCCATTGACGACGACAACATGCACGTCGGTATCATGGTGGCAGAGCTTCTCAAGTGGCCGCACGTGAACGTCGTCACTAAACTGGCACTGAACGGCAAAACCGCAACCGTCGAGCGTGAAGTCGAAGGTGGTCAGGTTGAAGTATACGAAGTCCAGCTACCAGCAGTCTTCGGGGCGCAAAAAGCGCTTAATACTCCTCGGTATGCCTCTCTTCCAGGCATTATGAAAGCTAAGAAAAAGCCCTTGGACAGTAAGAAGCCAGGTGATTTTGGCCTCGATGCTGCGGCGCTCAAGGCCGGCGTCAAGACAGTCATCCGTGGATTCCTACCGCCGCCAGAGAAGCCAGCGGGTAAGGTCTTCAAAGGTGAGGACGTCGCCGTCATGGTCGACAAAGTGGTGAAGCTGTTGCGTGAAGAAGCGAAAGTAATCTAAGGGAGTCGGCGCATGAAAGTTTTAGTTTTCATCGAGCAACGTGCAGGTAAAAGCAAATCGTCCGCGCTGGAAGCTCTCACCGTTGGTGCTCGCCTGGCAGGCGGTCCCGCGGATCTTGCCGCGGTCGTGATTGGTAAAGGTGTCGAAGGTATCGCAGCGCAGCTAAAGGGCTACGGCGCTGATACTGTATATGTGGTCGATCACGCAGCTTTTGAGCATTACAATCCAGTTAGCTACGCTGATGCAATTGAGGCTGCTGTAAAAGCTCACGGTGCAAAAGTTGTAGTTGGTCTAGCTGCACCGATGACGCGGGATGTGTTTCCGCGTTTGGCAGCTCGCTTGGACGGCGGCATTCTTACCGACGTCACGGCGATTGAAGCAGCCGGCGCGAATCTGCACGGCGTGAAGCCTATGTATGCGGGTAAGGTCCTAGCAAAAGTCGAAACACAAAATGCGCCAGTGAGCTTTGTGTCTGTCAGGCCCAATATCTTCAAAGCTGAGAATAAGGGCACTGGCAACGCAGCTGTCAGCAAGCTTGAGCTAACGCCAGCTGCCGATAGCCGCATCAAGACTTTGGAAGTACGTAAGGGTGCCAATGAGCGTCCAGACTTAACGGAGGCACCTCTCATTGTCTCTGGCGGTCGCGCTATGGGCAGTGCCGATAACTTCAAGATCTTGGGCGAGCTTGCAGATGTGCTTCATGCTACGGTTGGTGCGTCGCGCGCGGCTGTGGACTCTGGCTATGCTAGTCATGATATGCAGGTGGGACAGACCGGTAAAACGGTGAACCCAAATCTCTATATCGCTTGTGGTATCAGCGGGTCGATCCAGCACATGGCCGGTATGCGGACCTCAAAGGTGATCGTTGCCGTCAACACCGATCCAGAGGCACCCATCTTTAAGGTGGCTACGTACGGCATCGTCGCTGACTTGTTCCAAGCGGCTCCGATTTTCACGACGAAGTTGAAAGCACTCTTAGAGAAGTAAATAGTTTAGTGAAAGCTCACAGCGGCCTTACCCAGGTATAGGTCGTTGCCGAGGTAGACTCGGCACGTGAGCTCATGCAGCGTATCTGCGTGGGGAATATTGCGCTTACAAGAGAATGTCCGGAAGCCGCGCTCGTTGGTTTGGACGGTTCCGTCCGCCAAGGGTTTCGGTCCTAGGATGGCGGATAGGGAGATGCGATCGACGGCTTTGCCGTCGATCACCCATTCGTGTGTCACAGCCGCAGATACTCCACTAGGTGAGATTATAGGCGTGAAGCAACAAATCGCCTGATTAGCTGCCAAAGCTGCGACTAACTTGGCCCTGTCCTCGTCTTTCGGCCAGACTTCGCTAAGTTGATAGTTCGCAATGTTAACGCCAATGACTGGGTCTTTGAGCCAAATCGAGAGCAGTGGCAGCCGTAAGCGACTATGCAGCGGTATTTCCGCCAGAGTAATGCTGAGAGCTATGAGCACGGGAATAAAGTGCTGTATGCGCCGTTGCTGCCACCGTAGAGTCAAGTCCCAGGGCAACGCGGCGATCAAGGCCACGGTTGCTAAATATAAATAGAAGTCGTCTAGGTGTTCAGGGAAATAAACTGGGAATGCGTAAGAAATGGCGATCGCAGCACCAAAGCAGCGGGTGATCGCCATGAACCATGGCAGCGAAGAGGCCTTGCTCCACCATGGATCAACTAAGCTAATTCCAGCGATGACTACCGTGACGCCAAGGGTCGTCCAGCCACCAGCCAAAACCAGGAGAGGGATGCAGAACATCGTAATATATTGCACGGCATACTGCGTGCCGAAGTTGGCAATACCGGCGACTAAACCGGGTTTCTGTACGAGAAATCGGCGGAGCCCACGCAGTTCATGGCGGCGGCTTGCCAATCTACTCTCGTACTCCAGCCAAATGCGAAAGGCGGCTGAAATAATAACTAGCAAACCTAGGTAGGATAGTAACGACCGCGAGTGCTCGTAGTCGCGCTTGAGCAAGATGCCGGAGATTAGACCCCAAAGAAAGGACAGAGCGCTCAGGGCAAAGTTGAGCTTGCGGCTGTGATTAGCCCACAAGCTCTGAAGTCGTTCTATGACCGGATGTTTCAACGTCAGCGCCAAGGTTGCCGCCTGGCGCGACTTGCGCCGATGGTTATTGAAGGTCTCCCACCACTTCACCGACGAGGTCGTAGGAGTGCGTCTCTGTGATCTTCACCATTTGAATATGGCCGGCTTTTACCGGTCCGTCACCAATATAGACGACGCCGTCCACTTCGGGGGCCTGTACTGCTAGACGCCCTTGCCATACGAGTTCGTGCTCTGGACTGGGGCCTTCGACTAGAACTGGTAAAACTTGGCCGGCATAGCTCTTTAGTAGCTCGCGGGAAACTTCACTTTGAACAGCCATCACTTCCGCTAAACGGGCGTCTTTGACCTCTTCGCTGACTTGATCGTGCATTCGTCCCGCCACTGTGCCCTCTTCCTGGGAGTAGGAGAAACAGCCAAGGTGGCGGAAGCGTTGCTCGCCGACAAATTCCAGCAGCTCGGCAAAGTCAGCATCAGTCTCACCCGGGAAACCAACCATCACCGAGGTGCGGATCGCCACTCCCGGCACTCGCTCACGCACGCGGGCTAGGATTTCTACCAACTGCTTTTTGTTCACGTCGCGGTTCATGCGCTTCAAGATGTTGTCGCTAGCATGTTGGACTGGAATATCTAAGTACTTAACGATCTTGGGTTCGTTGGCGAAGAAGTCTAAGAATTCATCGTTGATATATTCAGGGTAGACGTAGAGACAGCGAATCCACTGTAGGCCAGGTATGGCGACTAGGGCGCGCAGAAGTGGCAGCAGTTCGTCGGTGCCGCGATCGCGACCGAAAGCCGCGAGGTCTTGAGCAATCAGGTTGACCTCGATGACACCTTCGCTGACTAATTTTTCGACTTCTTTGACGACTGAGCTGATCGGGCGAGAACGCAGGCGACCGCGGATGGCCGGGATAATACAGAAGGAGCAGTTGTGCTGGCATCCTTCCGCTACTTTTACATAGGCCGAATGGCGCGCGAGGGTGTTCACGCGAGGAATGTCTTCGTTATAGAGATAATGCGTGCGCTTCGCATGGACACTGCCTTGTTCGGCGGGGTCGTCAAGTAAAGCGCCAATCTTTGTAAACTCATCCGTGCCAATAAACAAATCGACCTCGGGTAGACCCTTTGCCAGCTGCGTCTTGTAGCGCTGTGTCAAACAACCAGTCACTACCACTTTTAAGCCTGGCTTTTGCTCCTTGAGCGCAGCGGCCTTCAAGATGGTATCAATGCTTTCTTCCTTGGCGGCTGCGATAAAGCCGCAAGTGTTGATCACGATGGCGTCAGCAGCCGTAGGTTCGTCCGTGGACACCCAGCCAGTGCCCATCATCGTGCCTAGCATGACCTCAGAGTCGACGCGGTTGCGCGCGCATCCGAGAGAGATGAGGTGGACCTTACGAGCGGCTTGGGTTAGAGGATCCATAGAGTGCTGTCTCCTTAACATTTTTAAGAGACGTGCCTATTATCATAAAACTGGTTAAAATTCAAAAATCAGCTTATTTACCAGTATAATCAATGACTAATATTTTAAATGGGCGCCTCTTTGGCAGGCCGGGTGGGGTGAATTTATGGAAGGCTTGATCGCCGTCAATGGCAAGGTTACAGCACCAGAGGCTGCGCTGGTTCCGGCCCTAGATCGTGGCTTGCTCTACGGCGATGGCGTATTTGAGGTTTTTGTCGCCTTTGGCACCCAGATCCTGGACATGGAGCGGCATTTTGAGCGCCTGCGTGCATCGGCAGAGGCTCTTGAGTTTACCATCCCGTGGTCAAATGCTGAGATGGCCTTTGAGCTATCAGACTTAGTTAGCCGGGTGCCTGCGGCTAAGAAATATATCCGCCTAGCCGTCACTAGGGGCAGTGGTCTGAGCTTGAAATTACCCGCAGGTGCCACGCCCAATCGCTACGTATACTGCTTGCCGGCGGCACAAGAGCTGCCGCGTGTTTACCGTGAGGGGCTGAGTCTTAGGCGGCTTATCAAAGCCGGGGGCGCCAGGGGAGCTGCCCCGAAGACGGGCAACTATCTGGCCAGTGTCATGGGCCTGGCTAAGGCACAGAAAGAGGGCTTCGACGAAATTTTATGGACGAATTCCGAAGGCGAAGTCACCGAGGCAGCAACGGCCAATATCTTTTTTCTATCTAGAGTTGGCGATAACGTAGCATTTCTGACGCCGCCCGCTCAAAGCGGCATCCTACTTGGCATCACCCGCAGCACCTTGATCGAATTGATGCAAAATGCAGGTATTCCAGTCCAAGAACAAACTATATTTGTTGATGAGCTGCCTCGCTTTGATGAGGCTTTTGTCTGTTCGACAGTACGCGGGCTAGTTCCGGTATCGGCGATAGACAAGCATAAGCTCCACACGGCAAGACTAGGCTCCGTCTTCCGTCATATAGAGAGACTCTATATGACGTGGGTGCAGACGCAGCTAGGCTACCGCGTTGACTGGGCTAGCGGACAGCCACTGTAGCCGCTTATTTGCCGCTTACTTTGGTCTGGGCTTGCTCTTGTTTGCCGCTCTCTTGGGTCGCTTTGGCTTTTTCGATAGCCTCCTGAACAGCGACCGATCCGGCAGCAGTGCTCTGCTTCTTGATCTCTTCCATGATGTTATGACGCGTAGTGTAGGCAGAGTGGCTGAGGACCAACTGTTTGCCGCGGCGATTTTGCAGATTGAAAACCAGCGGTGCCTTCAGGTTAGCAGTCATATTTTGTGGATTAGTCGGGATCGTGATGATCACTGAGATGACCGCGTCTTCTTCAGCTTTCAGTTCCAAATCCAAGACTTCCGCTTCAGTGACTTCAACCACATAGTCCGGTTTGAACAGTAGTGGGTTGATCAAGACAAAAGCGATAGCGCCGTCATCCAACGATTGAAGCCATTTAAATGGCGATTCTTTGTCGTGATCCAAAAGGACATAGCGCTTCAGCTCAGGGAAGCCAATCAGGCCTGCCGGTAGTTCGATCAGATCCTCGCTCTTCACTTCGATCTCGCCGAACCTAGTCGTTTTAACCTTGATCAAGGCCGCCTCCCATGGGTCGCGGACATGCTGCTCCCGCTTTTTTGCCGCACACTACATCTTAAAAAATTCTTGCAAGATAATCTATCTCTCTATGATAAACCATTTTGTTAATAGCAGGCAATAGCTAGTCCGATCCTTGTCCCCTTGGGCCCTTGATGTACTTCCTGATCGGGACCTGGCCAACAGCCCTTGCATCAGCCCCGAGGATACCTTGAGCTTGGCCGACATGGACCGGATCCGGTTGCGACGCGGCACGATTTTCGTCAAGGATCTTTTGGTAGATTTCTTCACGATGGACTGTGGTTGCCGGTGCGGCTTTGATACCGAGTCGGACCTGCTTACCTTTGATTTGCATGACGACAATTTTTACGTCGTCACCGATGGCGATACCTTCGCCAACTTTGCGGGTTAATACAAGCAAGCCAGAACCCTCCATGGTTCTATTTGGGCGAAGCGCTCTGCGCCCATTAGATTGTCTCTGAATAGTCAATTATCGCTTAATAAACTGCATATATCTAGTCGGTCGCTCTAAGCTGGTAGTCGCTGCCACAGCTTTTAGTGATTATTGCAGGAAGTTCAAAAGTGAGGGTTGCAGTAGCTTGGTCGATGCCATCAGTGTGCCTTGGAGTACGGCTTCGGTGCGCTTGAACTCGGAACTAGCGTGGTACATGTCGGAATCTTGCACTTTAGATAGGTGGCCTCGCAGCGTGGTCTCGTCGCCACTGAGGCGGGCGCCAGTGTCGTTGATTGCAGTGCTCATAGCGCCTACAGAAGCAATGCCAGCACTGGTCTTATCCAACTGATGCTCCAGCTCGTTCATGGCCCTATGAATGGAATCGGGATCATTATTATGCATGCCATTGTAGAGAAGATTCAGGCTTTCGATCATGTTGAAATGCCCCTTTTTCATCTCTTCAGGCGTCGCTTCAAAGACGTCGCGGCCATTTAAGCTAACAGGGCGAAAGTTGCCCGAGGATAGCTCCAAATGCACGATGCCATCGTCGCCCATGAAGTCTCCGTCGAGATTCAGCGTTGGCGTTTGATTGCGAAATCCACCAAAGACATAACGGCCGTTGAAGGTAGAATTACCCAGCGTGATGATCTCGTCCATGATCTCTCTAATCTCGCGCGAGGTGGCTTCGCGACTAGATGGGTCGTATGTGCTGTTAGACATGGCGACCGAAAGTTCCTTAGCGCGGATTAGGTTGTTGTTGATTGCTTGCAGAGCCTCTTCGCTACGCTCGAGAAAGCCCTTGGAGTATTCGATATTAGTCTGAAATTGACGCACATTTTCAATTTGGTCACGAAACCTGATAATTTGGCTAGATCCCACCGGGTCATCGGATAGTTTTTCAATCCGGCGCTGTGACGACAGTTCCTCCATAGCATTTGAATTCTGTTCCTTCGCATCATTGATGCGACCGGCAACAGTTTCATAGCGTAGGCGTTCAGAGATTCTCATGGTTCAAAGTCTCAGCGTTTCATGCTTAAAACGGTATCAAGCATTTCATCTATAGTAGTGATCACCTTCGATGATGCGGTAAAGTTAGCTTGCCATTTCATCATGTTGGTGGCTTCTTCGTCGAGAGACACGCCCGCAACGGATTCGCGCTGTTTGTTGAGGTCTTTGACTAGTAAGTCGGAGGCTTGGTGAGCGTGCTCTGCTCTTTGCGTATTCATGCCTAGATTTGCCGTAAAGTTAGCGTAAAATTCATTTAGACTGTTGTTTTCATCGGCAAATATCTTTGCATCTTTCAGTTTGATCATGGAGTTGACGTTGATGTTGTCGCCAGGAGCTAGTGCGCTTGATGCTGCCGAAATTGCGTGAGCCGAGGCTTGAATAGCATCGTCGACATCTAGGTCAGCAGCGGCATCAGCGACGTTAAGGGGGACTTTAAAGAAGTTTCGCCCGGTGCTTTCCGCGTAGTCGCCAATACCGTAGCCAAATTGGTGCACGCGGTTTACTTCACTGGCAAAGGTGTGCGCCATCTGATTATTTTTTGATAAAAGACCCGTAATGTCCTTGTCGCGCACTTGGATAAAGGCCTCTAAGGACCCACCTTCCATGCGATTTGTGACGTTGCGAGCATGGTGGTCATCCCAATCAGTGATGGTAACATCGTAAAGACCATCATTTTCGAAATTGCGAATGACGCCAAACTTGGCTGAATTGCGTCCCTCGACTAGGGTGACTTGGTCAGGACCGCGGATGCAGAGCATGCCATATTGATCCTCATAGTACTTAATCTCAACTTGACCACTGAGATCACGAACCAGGCGATCGCGTTGATCTCGCAAGTCATTAGCGAATGCGCCTTGTCCCGTCTCTGAAGTTTGAATTTTGACGTTCAGCTTGGCGATTTCCTTGAGCTGTTCCGTCATTTTTCCGGTCATGTCGAAGATGCGCTCGTTCAGAACCTTACGATTTTCTTTTAAATCGCTGTCGACGCGGCGAAATGCTGAGACTGCATCGCGGCCGGTTTCGACCACGGTAGTGCGGACGGTTTCGTCAGTGGGGAAGCTGGATAGGGTCTGCAAGCTGTTGAAGAAGCGAGTGACTTGGTCCGACACACTAGAATTGAGTTCAGGACTGAAGACTCTTTCAATGCTTTTGAGGGAGTCTGCGCGCGCAGCAGCGCGTCCGGAATCCTGATAAGTATTATTTAGCTGATTTTCTACAAATTGGTCGTGCGAGCGCGAGACGCTGGCAAGTGAGGCACCGTTGCCGATGAGCACGCCATGCGATTCCAGCGGGTCATTTTGTCTGATATTGACCTGTTGGCGTGAGAATCCTTCAACTTGCGCATTGGCAATGTTATGGCCGGCCGTATCGACACCTTGGCGTGTCGTTAGCAGGGCCTCTGAGCCAACGGTAAGTGTGTGAAAAAGTCCGGCCATTCCAAGCGCCTTTTTGGCGTGAGCGAATCCTTAAGATATATACCTGAGCCCAGATCTTTAACGGAGACAGGGCCCTAAAAAGAGGACACTAAGCCTTCGCTCTAAAGCCACTATTGCGACCAGCAGCTTTTTGAACGCCATTAGAATTGTAGGACACTGCCACCTGCTCGCTGACTTCCTGCCAAAAGCGGTAGCTCTCCTGATAGTTACTCATCATATGTGTAACGAGGTATTTGTTGGCTTCAATTTGTGGCTTGATCTCTATATAGAGGGCAAGAAAATCTGTGACCTGTTTTGCAAAGCCACTAGCGACGTGGGTTAGAACTTGACTGGCGAAAACCTCTGAATCTTGAGCCTGAGCGAGGTCGCTAATGGCGTCTCGGTATTGGGTCAGAGTGGTCGGGCGTTCTCGGCCTGGCCATTGGATTTGCACCAACTTTGCCAAGCGCTCGCCAGCAAGTGTCATACTACCGAAGTGGACCTCAATGCGGCCACCAATGGTTTCTTTGAGTTCGCATGCAGTCGTGACTAAGCCAAATTCGCGTCTGGCGATTGCTTGGTGCTCGCGCTCAATGACGCTAGGCATCTGCTGATAAGCCTCTTGGAGCCCAGCCAAGCACTCTTTCAGACGCGACGCCACCTCAATGACTTGCTCCACAAATGTGGTCTGAGCCATAGCGCCTCCCATGACGAAAAGGGATTACCGTTCGTTATCTGCCAGATGGTCTTTGATAGCTTCGCGGAGTATGCCGTCAGCAATTTTGCCTGGATCAGGTTGGTAGCTACCTTCGTCAATTTGTTTCTTGAGAGCGGCCACCTTGTCTTCTCGAATGTCAGGTGTGTCTCGGGCGATATTCAACGCTTTACGGTAACCGTCAGCGCGGCTTTTTGCTGAGTCAGAAATGCTGACTCCGTAGTCCTTACCGCTTTTGGCATTGGCGGCGGCAAGAGGATCACCCGTAACCTGAGTGGCCGGGTTGACCTTGGTTGCATCGCGGACTTTGCCGGCTTCCGCTTGAGCGGGTGCGGCACCAGCGGGGTTAAGTCCCTCGGGAGCTTTTGGGGTGTTACTGCCAATACGGCTAGTGCTCATGAGTTACCTCGGCGCGTCCTAGTAGATACTAGAAGGAATACTTAGCACGAAATTGATGGAAACTGGGTGAGAAAAAGATGAGATCTGATGTTCTGCTCGTGGTAGCTGCTTATTCGGTTGCTGCTATTCATTGTCGCCTGTTTTGCCGGCCACCGCAATCCCTGGGGCGGTGGCAGTAGCCTTGTAAGCTTTAATACCCGCTGCTTTTTCTGTAATAGGTGTGGAACTTGGGCGGCTTTGGGCTTGGGAAGTTAGCAAAAATGACTCAATGTTGTCAGCTAGTCCGGTATGTCGCTGAGCCGCCATCATTTTTGCGTATTCGTCATCTAGCATCGAGCTATAAATCTCTTCCGCATTACCGCCATCAATGAGGCCTGACTTTTGGACGGTATCCCTCATCGACTTAAGCACAATATTGAGAAAGAGCGATTCGAAATCTTCTGCAGCTTGCTTAATAGTGGTGCGGTCGCTATCCGAGACCTTGGTCCTGAGATCGGCCAGGACCTTGTCCTGGGTCATGGCGACGGAATTCTTTAAGTTTATGCTGAGGTCGTTAGCCATGTCAGATGAACCTTAGTTCTGCGTTAATCGCGCCCGAGGCGTGCAAGGATTGTAAGATCCCAACTAAATCAGCGGGTTTTACCCCTAAACTGTTTAGTGTTTCCAGTAGGTCACCCACGGTAGCGCCCCCAACAGCAACTACACTTTTCGGTGGGCTTTTATCGGCCTTGCCGCCCTTTGCGCCGATCTTAATCGTCAAGTCGCCATGAGCGATGGCTACGGGTGCCACGATGACGCTGGCACCCATGACCACAGTGCCGGTTCGTTCGTTGACGACGACGACAGCCTTAGTGTCGTCCTCGACCCGCATCGACTCTAATTCAGCAATGAATTCAACTAGTCGTCCTTGGAATTCGGGCGGCATCAAAACCTCGACGCTGCCGACGTCCTTGGGGTTTGCGTAAAACCCTTTTAGTTTAGTGTTGATCATCTCAGCGATCCGAGAGGCTGTAGTGAAATCTGCCCTTAGCAGGCTAAGAATCAATTCGCCGTTGTTCGCTATGCTAGGCTGGAATTCCCGTTCGACGGAGGCTCCCTGCGGCACGCGTGCTACCGTCAGAACCTGTGGTCCACTACCGCTAGCTTGACCTACCACGACGGATCCTTGCGCAACGGCAAATACTTCGCTGTTGCCTGCGTGTAGAGTCGTCAAAATCAAGGTGCCGCCAGCTAGACTTCGGGCATCCCCGATGGCGGAGACTTTCACATCAAACACATCACCGATGCGAGCGAACGGTGGTAATTCCCCCGTGACTAGCACTGCTGCCATGTTGCCAGCGACTACGTCCGCTTCACGGGTTTTCATGCCCATGCGCGTCAGCATATTGGCAATCATTTTATTAGTAGCGAGAGATTTTTTGCTGTCGCCCGTTGACTTCAATCCGACAATGAGTCCGAATCCATTGACAAAGTTGCTTCGAACGCCGCGTACACGCACTAGATCTTTCAGGCGCGTTGTGGTGCCGAATGCTGCGCTGCTGGTCATCGCGATCAGAAATAAAATGAATCTTAATTTACCCATTTTTGTTGCCTCCGGCATCGGCTTTAGCCTGCTCTTTTGAAGCTGCTGGAGCGGGGCCTTTTTCTGCTGGTTTCGCGCCTGCGGCGGCTTGTTTAGGTGGATTTTGACCGTTGTCACTGGTCGCATTAGCTGCTTTAGCAGCCTCTTGATCCTTTAGAGTGTCTTCGATCAGGCGCATCTTGGCGTCTGTCTCAGCCTTTTTCTTGCCGAGCTCCTCACGCTGCTTCGCGACTAGTCTGCGCTCGTCGCCGAACGATTTGATGCGATTCTCCAGTTTTTCCTGAGTTTCTTGTAGGCGCTGCTTTTGATCTGCCAGATCCTGGGCCTGCTTTGATTTTGCTTCGTCGAATCCACTTAGTCTCAATGAATATTCGTCTTCCCATGCAGACGAACTACGCTCGGTCATTTCGCCTGATTTGCTTTCGGCGAAGCGGACGTCGAGCAGGTCGTCAGTGGTCAAGTCGTCACCAGATGATAGTCGGTCATAGGGAATGCGGGCCCTGACATCGACGTCATTCATTTTATCCTGGTGTTGGGATGTTCGCTTAAGCATAGCCAGGACATCGCCATTGTCGAAGCGATGTGCAATTTGCATTTTAAAGGACTTGAGCAGTGATGGTTTATCTTTTTCTGCCGGTGTCAAGTCGGGAAGAGATTTTAACAATTCATCTTCCATCTCGTCCGTTCCCGCTGTTTTTGCGTCTTTTTCTTTGTTTTTTGCTTTATTCTTGTCAGATGCTGATTTCTTTTCGTCTTGCCTGTTAGGCTGGACATTGATGGTTAGGAAGCGACCAATGTTTAGGGGGCCCTTGGGTGTGAATAAATAATTCCGCTCATCATCTGGATTGAATAGCGACCCAGAATCATTGGTGCGGTCGTTGTTTTTGATCTGAACAGTTTTTTGCTTAACATAAAGAGCTGGTGTGGAGGGCCCCTCTATATTTTTTCCCTCGCCTACAAGATGATCAGATTCTTTGGTGAAAAGATCTGGGTTGCGACCTGAATACTTCGTAAGCTTTGGCGAGCAAGCAAAAAGAGCAAATAAAAAGACTAGGAACAGGTACGGCTGGGGCATCGGGTTCACCTAAAATACATGTTGCACGGTGTGGGCATCGATCACGCGAACTCGCATCTTCTTTTTCGTCGCGGGAAACTGAGCTTCGATCACTTGTCCGGTTATTCCATCGGCCATTACTTTTACTGAGCCGCTTACCGCTACGTCTCCTTCGCTCATCATCAGAGTCACCATCTGACCCCGATGTACGAGTCGCGGTAATTCGACGTCACTAGCGAGCAACGGTGATCCACTTGGTAATGGCCGACGCAGACGATGCTGGATCAAATCAGAGGTCGAGGCGACGAATTGATGGCCGCCGCGCGTAATGGGACGCATTTCGGTCTTGATATCTTCAGCGCTGATATCGATACCTTTTGCCAAAGCCTTAGCTGTCACAGGGATCAGCGCGCTCACCGTGATATGAGTCGCAGCGGAATAGCTAGTGACTGCTCCGTCATCATCTTGCGGGTGGCAGTTAAATTTGAGCCGAACATTACCACTGAGGTTGCGAATCACCCAATCCGGATCCTCCAGATGTTCCTTACTTAACTCTGGGAACTCGATGGCATATTCTCCTGGGCGCAACTTGAGACCTGGCGTTAGCATGACTCGGTCGACGCTAGCACTCAGAGCATCGTCCTCCGCATATGCTTCACTAAGTATCCCTTTAAGTACGGATTCGACGCGTTCTTCTGTTAAAGGCACAGATGAGGCAGTGATCTTAACAACTTTGGCCCCTGCTAGCCTAATGTCAGCGTTAGGCCACTCTTTTTTTAGGACGGCACGTACTCTGTCCGGGTGCCATGCAACAGTACGGCCAGCCTCTGGGCTCGGTCCAACGTCAATCCCGTAAACCTCGTCACATACCTGACGAATACCGGTGCATGTCGCTAATTTACCGAGGAATAGTCGGTCGCCGTCAACATCAACGACAGAGTGAAAACTGAGTGTAGCCGCCATCGAGACTTGGGGTGCCATCTCGAGATCAGGTGTGATGAGCTGCGGTGCCTCTTCCGCAGCGCCCTGAGTGGAGTAAAAAGACCAGCATAGAATGGCCCCAATTTGTGCGGCAAATGATCTCAATTTATTGAAGAAGAATTGGCACGTCATTAGCGTATTGCCACCGTCGCTTGCAACATTTGGTCGCCGGTTTGAATGACTTTCGAGTTCATCTCGTAAGCGCGCTGGCCAGAGATCATATTGACCATTTCTTCGACGATATTGACGTTGGCAGCCTCTAACTGCGTATGGTAGATGGCACCGCTGCCGTTCTGATTGGCGATGCCGACAACCGGCTCGCCGCTGGCCTCAGTCGCGGTGTAAAGGTTGCGACCCTTCGATTGCAGGCCCATTGGGTTAATGAAGTTAGCGAGCTGAATTTGACCGATATCTTGTTTCTCTGCGCCGACATTGACCGTCACGACACCGTCCATACCTACGGTCATATTCGTCGCGCCTTGTGGACGGGTAATTTCGTCAACTAGCGGGAATCCGTCGGCGGTAACGAGGCGGCCAGAATTGTCCCATTTAAAGTTACCGTCTCTGGTATAGGCTGTAGTTCCGTCTTCTAGTTGGACACGGAAGAAGCCTTGGCCCTCGACCATGAAGTCCGTTTCGTTGCCGGTTAACTTGACGGCACCTGTGGTAAACATCTTGTCTACCGAAGACAATCGGGTACCCGAACCGATCTGGATGCCGCTAGGTACGACTGTTCCTGTCGTGGTGTTTTGGCCTGGAGCTTTTATCGTTTGATAAAGCAGGTCGTGAAAGTTGGCGCGCGACTTCTTGAACGCATTGGTATTTATGTTGGCCAAGTTGTTGGACGTGACGTCGATGTTTTGTTGCATCGCTTCCATGCCCGTGGCCGCTGTGTAAAGAAGTCGCATCATGAGTTCTGATCTCCACCAAAATTAAACACATAAACTGAGATATTAAGCTCTGATATCGCCTAGCTGATTGCTGGATTTCTGCATAATCTGATCATAATCGTTGATAGATTTTTGATAGGCCTCGTAGGACCTGTGCGCCATGATCATGTCAGTTAAATTCTTGATTGCGTTGACGTTTGAACCTTCAAGAAAGCCTTGCCTTACTTGCGGATGAGCGACTAGCGAGAGGCCCTCTGGCTTGCCTGCATAGTGGAGCAGGTTGTCGCCGACACGTTCAAGGCTAGAACCATCGGCTGTTTTAAAGAATTGCAGTCTATCAATGAGGTGTTTGTCTTGCCAAACCTCACCCGCATCGTTGATCTCAAAGGCTCCTGCGCGAACAACGATGTTCCCTTTTTCGCCCATGACCGGCATGCCGTCTTTATTCGAGAGCACACCATCGCGGCTGACGGAAAGTGAGCCGTTACGGGTATAGCGCATGCCATCTGGAGTATTCACGCCAAGCAGGCCTTCGCCTTCAATCATGATGTCAGTTGGGTTGCCTGTCGAGATTGCGGGACCTTGGGTCTCGTCGCGCATCACATCAGCAATGCCGACATACGCCATTTCGTTGCCGCGTATGTTCATCAGCTGCTCGACATCCACCTTGTAGTTTGCTGGTGGCAGTGGGCTATTGTAGTTTTTCTCTGGTTCAGCTTCGAGGAGGGTGAAGGAGACGCGATCTCCTTTGAAACCGACGGTATTCATGTTCGCCATGTTGTTGGCGATGGTTTCTAACACGCGCTCTTGAGCGATGGCTCCGGATAGTGGCGAGTAGATGTTCTTTAGCATGAGTCTTTGTTCCGCAGAGTAGTGAGTGCTGAAGTCAGGGATGACCGTTGAGATGAGTGACGAGATTCGGGGTATGGCAACCTACTTAAAGCAACTTTAGTGCCAAGATTGTAACGCGCTGCGTGTCAGATGTTTGGCTGGGTAATAAGCTAAGAGAATGCGGACGATAAATGTCTATCTTTGGGAATCATGCAGTAGCCAGATTGGCGGTGGCCCGTAGCTCTATAGGAGGAAAACATTACCGGGTGTCAAATTATTTTGGCGCTAAAGCGTCAATCACGTGACGAGATTCAGACAATTGGCACATGAGCGTCAATCATTCCGCCCAGCATGGTGTAGGAATGGTCTAAGTAGTCGGAAAATGACTGGTGCAGTGTTACCATGATGACGCGGAGCATTGCGGTATTTGAGGTCTGCGCAGAGGTGCACTTGCTTAACGATAAAGAGAGCAATGAGATCATCAAATCAAGGCAGAGCTTCACTGCGGATCTTGATGCTATTGAAACTTTGGTCAAAGCTCACAGGGTAAAGGTCGAGGAGATAGAACGAGTTCTCGACGGACGTGGCTTTGCATCCTTAGCCCTGATTCTGAGTTTGCCTTTTGTGCAGCCTATCCCGTTGCCAGGTCTTTCGATGGTATTTGGCGTAGCTATAATGGCGCTCGGACTGCGCTTAGTGTTGGGCCGTGCTGGGGGTCTGCCTCAGTGGGTCAGGCGACGGGAGATTGATGGTGTTACGCTTCAGAAGATGATCCACGGTGCTCGCAAAATCTTTGCCTACGTCGAACGATTTTTTAAACCAAGGCTGGCATTGGCGCTGCGGCCACCTTTAGAGTCTTTCGTGGGTCTAGGTATCATGCTTAGCGGCTTTGCCATGACATTGCCGCTACCTCCGGTGGTTTTGTTTTCTAACTCGCTACCAGCATGGGCGATTATCTGCCTTTGTTTGGGCTACCTAGAGCGGGATGGCCTCGTGGTTGTCTTAGGTCATGTGGTGGCACTAGCTACATGGGTCTATTACGCTTTCTGGTGGGAAGCGGTAAAGTTAGCTTGGTCAAGTGTGGGACCTTACCTACCGCCTTTTATGAAGTGATTGAGGCAGCCTTATGGATCTCACGCGCGAAGCTGGATTAAAGCGACTTGCCGAATTTGTTGCCGGGCCGCTGACTAACTATACCTCTTGTCGGAACCTTGATCTCGGATATGGTCGCCATACCGAAGTCGTATCAAAGTTGTCTCCTTACATAAGAATGCGCTTAGTCCTCGAATCCGAGGTGATTGCAGCTTCACTACAGCGATTTCCCGCGCCGACTATATCCAAGTGGATTGACGAGGTCATTTGGAGGACTTATTGGAAGGGGTGGCTAGAGCATTCACCACAGGTTTGGAAGGATTACGTCACAGCAGTTGCTCAACTTGAGCAGGATGGGTGGCGAGAGCGAGTGAATTATACAGACGCTGTTTCTGGTAAATCGAGTATCGCTTGCATTGATGATTGGGTTAGGGAACTTAAAGACACAGGTTATTTGCATAACCATGCTCGGATGTGGTTTGCCAGTATTTGGATTTTTACTCTGCAACTACCTTGGGAGTTAGGAGCAGATTTTTTTCTGCGCCATCTATTCGACGGTGACGCCGCAGCTAATACCTTGTCATGGCGATGGGTGGCAGGACTTCATACGTCAGGAAAGCTGTATGTTGCCTCAGCGTCTAATATTGAACGGTGGACTGAGGGGCGGGTGCGAGTCACAGAGACATTGGCTACGGAAGCCGAGGCACTCAAGCGAGCGCCGCAAGATGCAGTTCACGAGCCTTCTAGTGAAAGTGTCTTAGAGTTAAATCCTGAGTTTAAAAGTGATCGGCGACGGATCCTTCTGATTCACCCAGAGGATCTAGCTCCTGAATATTCGTCATTATCTACTGAGGCATTCGATGCTGTTGTGGTGACTGATTTTTCGCAGACACCGTTAGCTAATTTTTTTTCGGATCAAATTATGCGCTCACATCGGCAAGCATTAGACGACTGTGTTCAACGCGTGCAGATGCATTTTAGTACACAGGTTGTTAGATTAGCACCGAATGAATTGGCACCATTCGCACAGGAACGAGGACTAAACTCCTGGGCCTGCTTCAAGCCGATGGTAGGTCTTTGGCAGGAAGCTTGGCTACCTAACCTGGGTCGAGCAAAACAATCAGTCGCTTTTGTCCAGCGTGAATGGGACCAACGCCTACTCCCTTTTACTAAAAAAGGGTTTTTTCAGTTCAGAAAAAGCGCTTGGGCTGTAGGCTTTGATCCATAAAAGGGCTAGTGAAGCAACTTGTCCCTAATCGAGTCGTACGCGTCTTTCAGACGATTTAGAGCTTGTTTAGCATCGTCATTGGCACTCGTTCCTAGCTTTTTGATGTTGCGCTCAGTTGTATCTATGCGCTTACGTAATTTTGCGGCTGCTACCTTTGCATCAGCCACCCCCAGAGTCATTTCCAGGCGCGCTTCATCTAGCGCAGCTCTGGGTTTTGTTTGTGCCTGACGCAGTCGAGCAGCAGCAGCTAGGATTTCTTCTTTCCTTTTGTTCCAGACCGCCTCTACTTCCATAAGTCCCAAATGAGCCTTTAGCTGCGTCCTGCCTGCGAGAGTCTCAGTTTTTTGCGCGAATTCTTTTAACTTGCCATCGACTTGATCCAAGAAGGACTCAATGTTCATTTTTTTGGATTTTTCTTCGGAGGTTTTTCTCGGTTCCATGGCCTAATCACTCCTGCTGGAATAGAAGCACGTGTCTATTAGTAAGCAAGGTTCATGCCATTAAGTTCCGGGGATGAAATGGGATGATTGTGGCAATTGGGACTATTTTTACCCGAAAGCCGGGGTATCTAAAACGAGACTGCGCTTTATCAACCTTTAATGGGATGATTTGATGGCCTGCTGAGTTCCCAAGTAGTATCTCCGTAATATGGTTGCGTCACTTTCATTACGGCTTTGCCTGTCGCTCGATCCAAAGTAAGCAGCGGCATTATAGTCAATGTGGGGTCGGGGATGACCTTAGTTTTAAGTAGTGCAAGCTCAGCACGGTCACTAGACGGGCCCACTGTACCGGTGAATAACTTAGTCCCTGGTTGTGCGGAATAATTGTAGTCCAAGGTAAAGTTAGCCGGCCCTGTGACGACTGCTTCAAAGTTTTGCTCATCGGTGAAATTTATCTGCAGTTCGCCAAGAATCCGAACCTTGTTTGTAACGACACGGGAGGGATCGAAGCCTCCGGAGCCTACAGAGCGAACAACTGTCCACTTGCCTGAGAAATCTTTCGTCAAATCAACAGGTTTTTTAAATTTGTATTCGATCGTCGGTCCAGAGTTTTTGGTATCAAACCGGAACTCGA
>Ga0315284_10003700_pt1 | contig 21729 bp, 18 predicted proteins | sample YL17G09_16_MG_FD_203696 | JGI IMG/M metagenome (GOLD analysis project Ga0315284, IMG submission 203696) | Sediment microbial communities from Yellowstone Lake, YNP, Wyoming, USA - YL17G09_16 | ecosystem: Environmental > Aquatic > Freshwater > Lake > Sediment | place: USA: Wyoming | collected... | reverse complement strand
TGGCCGCCATCCCCGAGCGCGAGGCGCCGTTCGACTGCGTCCTGGCGACGCGGGAGGTCACCCTCGACGCGCTCCCCCAAGGCGCGCGAGTCGGCACCGGCAGCACGAGGCGCAAGGCGCAGCTCGGCGCGCGGCGGCCCGACTTCGAGTTCGTGGAAGTGCGCGGCAACCTCGACACCCGCTGGCGCAAGCACGAGGAGGGGCAGTGCGACGCCCTCATCCTGGCGCTGGCCGGGGTGCGCCGCCTGGGCTGGGCCCAGCGCGTGCGCGAGGTCATCGACCCCGAGGTCTGCCTGCCGGCGGCCTGCCAGGGCACGCTCGGCGTGACGGCCCGCGACGGCGACGCCCGGGTGCGGGGCCTGCTCGCCCCGCTCGAGGACGCGCGGGCACGGGTGGAGGCGGACGCCGAGCGCGCCTTCCTCGCCACGCTGGCCGGCGGCTGCGCCGTGCCGGCGGCCGCCCTCGCCCGTCTGGGCGCGGACGGGGCACTGCGCATGACGGGTCTGGTCTCGAGCCCCGACGGCCGCCGCGCCGTGCGCGAGGCCGTGGAGGGCACGGCGCCCGGCGCGGCCGCCCTCGGCCGCGACCTGGCGACGCGGCTCCTGGAAGCCGGCGGCCGCGCGCTGCTGGCGGAGATCGGGCGGTGAGCTCGGAGGCCGCGGCGGCCACGGGCGCGGGCGGACGCCCCCTCGCCGGCCGCCGCATCCTGGTGACGCGCGCCAGCGATCAGGCCCCGGCGCTCAGCCGACGGCTCGCCGAGCTCGGCGCCGAGGTCGTCGAGGCGCCCGCGATCCGTCTCGTCGAGCCGCCCGACTGGGCGCCGCTCGATGCCGCGCTCGCCAAGCTCGGCGCCTACGACTGGATCGTCTTCACCAGCCAGAACACGCTGCCTCGCCTGCTCGCGCGCATGTCGGCGCGCGGGCTCGGCCTCGAAGCGCTGCGCGGCCGGCGCCTCGCCGCCATCGGCGTGGCCACCGCCGCCGGCCTGCGCGGGCGCGGCCTGAGCGTGGCCGCGGTGGCCGAGGAGTTCCGCGCCGAGGGCGTGGTCGAGCTCCTGGCGCGCGAGCCGCTGGCCGGCAAGCGCATCCTGCTGCCGCGCGCCCTGGTGGCCCGCGACGTGCTGCCGGAGACCCTGCGCCGGCTGGGGGCCCAGGTGGACCTGGCGCCCGTGTACCAGACGGTCGAAGACCCGGAGGGCGCCGCCGTGGCGCGCCGGGCGCTGGCGGCGGGCGGGGCGGGGGCGCCGGACGCCGTCACCTTCACCGCCGCCTCGACCGTCGGTGCCTTCCTGGGCGCCCTGCGCCAGGCCGGCGAGCCGGCCCTGCTCGAGCGGCTGCGCGGCATGTGTCTGGCGAGCATCGGACCCATCACTTCGGATAGACTGCGCGCGGAGGGCTTCGCCCCCACGGTGGAGGCCTCGCCCTATACCGTGCCGGCGCTGGTCGAGGCGCTGGTGGCGCACTTCGCCGCCGGCGTCGCGCCCAGGCCCCGGCGAGCCGCGACCACGGAGGATCGATGAACGGCTATCCCACCCGACGCCTGCGCCGCCTGCGGCGCACCCCCGTCCTGCGCCGCATGGTGCGCGAAACCAGGCTCTCCCCGGCCAACCTCATCGCCGCCACCTTCGTCGTCGACGGCGAGAACGTGCGCGAGGAGATCGCCTCCATGCCGGGTGTCTTCCGGCTGTCGCCCGAGCTGGTCGTCGAGCAGGCGCGCATCCTGGCGGAGCGCGGGGTCTCGGGGCTCATCCTCTTCGGCATCCCGGAGAAGAAGTCGGCCGACGGCGCCTCGGCGTACGACCCCAAGGGCCCGGTCCCCGAGGCGCTGCGCCGGATCAAGGCCGCCGGCATCGATCTCGTGCTCATGGCCGACGTCTGCCTGTGCGAGTACACCGACCACGGCCACTGCGGCATCCTCGACGGCAAGACCGGCCTGGTGAAGAACGACCCCTCGGTGGAGGCGCTGGCCAAGGCGGCGCTGTGCTACGCGCGCGCCGGCGCCGACGTGGTCGCTCCCAGCGACATGATGGACGGGCGCGTGCAGGCCATCCGCCGCGCGCTCGACCACGAGGGCTTCGAGGAGACCGCCATCCTGGCCTACGCCGCCAAGTACGCCTCGGGCTTCTACGGACCGTTCCGCGACGCGGCCGGCTCGACGCCCGCCTTCGGCGACCGCAAGAGCTACCAGATGGACCCGCCCAACCGCCGCGAGGCGCTGGCCGAGGTGGCGCTCGACATCGAGGAGGGGGCCGACCTGGTGATGGTCAAGCCGGCGCTCGCCTACCTCGACGTCATCCGCGAGGTGCGCGACCGCTTCGACGTGCCGGTGGCGGCCTACAACGTCAGCGGCGAGTTCGCCATGGTCAAGGCGGCCGCGGCCCAGGGCTGGATCGACGAGAAGCGCGTCACCCTCGAGATCCTCACCGCCATCCGCCGCGCCGGTGCCGACCTCATCCTCACCTACCACGCGGCCGACGCCGCCATGTGGCTGCTCGAAGGAGACGACGCCTGATGCCCGCACCCGCACCGCAAGCCCCCGGCGGCGCCGCCGCCGACCTGGCCCAGCAGGGGCCGCGCAGCCGCGAGCTGTGGGCCGAGGCCCAGCGGCTCTTCCCCGGCGGCGTGAACTCGCCGGTGCGCGCCTTCCGCGCCGTGGGCGCCGAGCCGCTGTTCATCGAGCGCGGCGAGGGGCCGTACCTCTACGACGCCGACGGCCGCCGCTACGTGGACCTCGTGGGTTCGTGGGGCCCGCTCATCCTCGGGCACGCGCACCCGGCAGTGGTGGCCGCGGCCAAGCAGGCCCTCGAGAAGGGCTCGAGCTTCGGCGCGCCATGCGAGTACGAGGTGCAGCTCGGCCGGCGCGTGCTGGCGGCCATGCCGGCCATGGAGCGCGTGCGGTTCGTCTCCTCGGGCACCGAGGCGGCGATGAGCGCGGTGCGCCTGGCGCGCGCCTACACGGAGCGCGACCTGATCGTCAAGTTCGAGGGCTGCTACCACGGCCACGCCGACGCCCTGCTGGTGGCGGCGGGCTCGGGCGCGACCACCCTCGGCGTGCCCACCAGCCCGGGCGTGACCGCGAGCCTGGCCGCGCTCACCCTCGTGCTGCCGTTCAACGACATGGAGGTCTTCGACCGCGTCATGCGCGAGCGCGGCAGGGAGATCGCCGCCGTGCTGGTCGAGCCGGTGGCCGGCAACATGGGCGTGGTGCCGCCGCGCTTCGGTTTCCTCGAGCGGTTGCGCCGGCGCACCGAGGAGAGCGGCGCGCTGCTCGTCTTCGACGAGGTGATGACCGGCTTCCGGGTCGCCTACGGCGGCGCGCAGGCCATCTACGACATCCGGCCGGATCTCACCATCCTCTCCAAGATCCTCGGCGGAGGTTTCCCGGTGGGGGCCTACGGCGGGCGCGCCGAGATCATGCGGCGCATCGCCCCCGAGGGCCCGGTCTACCAGGCCGGCACGCTGTCGGGGAACCCGGTGGCCATGGCGGCCGGTGCGGCGCAGCTGACCGAGCTGGCCAAGGCGGGCGTCTATCAGCGGCTCGAGGAGAGCAGCGCGCGGCTCGCCGAGGGCTTCCTGGACGCCTTGCGCGAGGCCAAGGTCCCGGCGTACCTGGCGCGCGTCGGCTCGATGGCCACGGTCTTCTTCCACGACGGCGAGGTGTCCGACTACGCCCAGGCCACGCGCTCCGACACGCAGGCCTACGGCCGCTGGTTCCGGGCCCTGCTGGGGCGCGGCGTCTACCTGCCGCCGTCGCAGTTCGAGGCCTTCTTCGTCTCCGCCGCGCACACGCCGGCGGTGGTGGACGAGGTGCTGGCGGCGGCGCGCGCAGCGGCGCGCGAGGTGGCGGCCGGCGGGGGCGCCTGAGCCGGGCGGCGCGCGACACCGGGAGCGACGATGCACGACCTGCGTTATCTGAGGAGCCACCGCGCCGAGGCCGAGGCGGCGTTCGCCAGGAAGAACGTGCAGCTCGACCTCGACACCTTCTACCAGATCGAGGAAGAGCGGGTGGCGCTGCTCGGGGCGGTCGAGGAGCTCAAACGCCAGCGCAACGAGGCGAGCGAGGAGATCGGCCGCCGCAAGCGCCAGGGCCTGGACGCCGCCGACCTGCTCGCCGCCATGAGGGGGGTGTCCGACCAGGTCAAGGAGCAGGAGGCGCGGCTCGAGCACCTCGAGTCGCGGGTCACCGAGATGGCGCGCTGGATGCCGAACTTCCCGCACCAGAGCGTGCCGGCGGGCACCGGCTCCGACGACAACGTGCAGGTGGCGGCGTGGGGCGAGCCACCGCGCTTCGACTTCGCGCCGCAGCCGCACTGGGAGATCGCCGAGCGGCTGCGGCTCATCGACTTCACGCGCGGCCCCAAGCTCGCCGGCTCGGGCTTCCCGCTGTTCTGGGGGCGGGGGGCGCAGCTGGTGCGGGCGCTGGTGCAGCTCATGCTCGACCTGCACACCACGCGCCACGGCTACACGCTAGTGCACCCGCCGATCGCCGTCTTGAGCGACTGCCTCGAGGGCACCGGGCAGCTGCCCAAGCTGGCCGACGACATGTACCGGCTGGAGGGCGAAGACCTGTGGCTCAACCCCACCGCCGAGGTGCCGGTCACCAACATCTTCCGCGACGAGATCCTGGAGCCCGGCGCCCTGCCCCTGAAGCTCACCGCCTACTGCCCGTCGTTCCGCCGCGAGGCCGGGGCCTACGGCAAGGACACGCGCGGCATCGTGCGCCTGCACCAGTTCGACAAGGTGGAGCTGGTGCGCTTCTGCCTGCCGGAGCGGTCGTACGACGAGCACGAGGCGCTGCGTCGCGACGTCGAGGACGTGCTGCAGGCGCTCGAGATGCCCTACCGCGTGATGCTCCTGTGCGGCGGCGACCTGTCGTTCGCGGCCGCCAAGTGCTACGACTTCGAGGCCTACGCGGCCGGTGAGGGGCGCTGGCTCGAGGTCTCTTCGTGCTCCAACTTCGAGCAGTTCCAGGCGCGCCGCGCCGGCATCCGCTTCCGCCGCGAGGCGGGGGCCAAGCCGGAGGTGGCGGGCACGCTCAACGCCTCGGGGATCGCGCTGCCGCGCACGGTCATCGCGCTCCTCGAGAACGGGCAGCAGGCCGACGGCTCGGTGCGCCTGCCCCAGGCGCTGGTGCCGTACATGGGCGGGGTCGGGGTGCTGCGCCCGGAGAACTAGAGATGCCGAAGGGATTCTTCTCCACTGCCCCGCCGCGCTCGATCAAGTACTATCTCTTCGTCGGCTTCTCGGCCGTCCTGCTCGCGCTTTTCGTCTTCTCCAACGTCCTGCTGCGCCGCCTGGGCGAGGAGACCGAGCGCACCTCGCGCGTCTTCGCCGGCTTCTGCGCCACCGCCTCCTACCCGGCCGCCGAGGACACGCTCATCTCGGCGATCGTCTCCGAGGTCATCCAGAGCATCAACTTCCCCATCGTCCTCTCCGACGCCGACGGGCTGCCGCGCGCCTGGAAAGAGGTGGGCGTGAACCCCGCGGACGTGCCGGTGGGGGTGCTCGACTCGCTGGCCCTGGGCCTGACCCCCTCGCGCGTCATGCGCGAGCGCGTCGAGCGCGTCAAGCGCGCCGCCGCCGACCTCGACCGGCGGCACCCGCCGATCCCGCTGATGGAGCCGCAGCGGCAGGTGCAGATCGGCCTGGTGCACTGGGGCGAGCCGCACGCCCTGCGCTTCCTGCGCTACGTCCCGTACCTCTCCACGGTCATCATCGTCTTCCTGCTGGGGCTCACCTTCTGGGGGGCGCGCGGGCTGCGCCTGGCCGAGTCGCGCCGCATCTGGGTGGGGCTGGCCAAGGAGACCGCGCACCAGCTCGGCACGCCGCTGTCCTCGCTCATGGGCTGGGTGGAGCTCTTGCGCGAGCAGATGCGCGGCGCGCCGCCGGGGCCGACCGTGCCGGTGGGGCGGCCGTTCCTCGAGCAGACGCTCGAGGAGATGGAGAACGACGTGCACCGCCTCGCCAAGGTGGCGGGGCGCTTCAGCCAGATCGGCTCGGTGCCCGCGCTCGTGCCGCAGGACCTGGCGCCGGTGATCGCCGAGGCCGTGGACTACCTCAAGCGGCGGCTGCCCGACCTGGGGCGCTCGGTGAGCGTGCGGGAGAACTACGGCGTCGTGCCGCCGGTCAACGCCAACCGCGACTTGCTCGAGTGGGTGGTGGAGAACCTGCTGGTCAACGCGATGAACGCGCTCGAGGGCAAGGCAGGCAGCATCGAGATCAAGCTGCAGCGGCGACCCGAGACCGAGACCGTGGAGCTGGAGATCGCCGACAGCGGCCGCGGCATGACGCCCGAGGAGCAGCGGCGCGCCTTCGAGCCCGGGTTCACGACCAAGAAGCGCGGCTGGGGGCTGGGGCTGGCGCTCGCCAAGCGCATCGTCGAGGACTACCACGGCGGGCGCATCTTCATCCGGCAGTCGGCGCCGGGCAAGGGCACGACGTTCGTCATCCGCTTCCCGACCTAGACCCGCGGCGCGGCCGCGGCCCCGGCTTCAGAGCGCTTTGATGCGGATCACCTCGACGATCGGCCCGACCATGTGCACGCCGGCCAGGTCCGGGCGGAGCCTGGCCTCCATCCACACCCGCAGCCCGTCCTTCTGGAACTCCGGAGCCAGGCCGTGCAGCGGATCGTAGGTCTTGCCGTCGTCGCCGTGGACGGCCCAGAAGCCGCCTTCCAGCGTCTCGTAGCGCACGGTCCCCGTCACCGTGACCACGTCCCGGCCGGCGGGCGCGTTGGGCTCCTGGCAGCCGCAGGCGGCCAGGAGCGGCAGCGTTGCCAAGAACAGAGAGAGGCGCTTCATCTTCGGCTCCTCGCGACGGGTTGGCCTAACGATATAGCCCCTTCACTCGCCCCCAGGTGGTTTCGGCGGCGGGCGCGCCGCGCCGGGCGGCGATCAGGACAACGGCCGCGGCCGCCAGGCCGAGCGTCTTTCGGCATCGGGAGGTGTGTCTGTGCATGCGGGGCATGGCCTCGCTCCCCTGGCCCGCGAGCCGGGCCGGCGCCCGGCCGGCGCCCGGCCGGCGCCCGGCCGGCGAAGCCACAATAACTTTGCGCCGCGCCCAGCCCCGCGCCACGCGATTTCCGGGACGCCCTGCCGCCCGCCGCCCCCGCGACCCGGGCCCCGCCCCCCGGGGTATGTACGAGCGGGCGAACCGCTATAATGCGCCACGGACACGAATTCCGACCGGCCCGCGCCCCGCCCGCGCCCGGCCGGCCATCCCGATCCGGAGAACCGATGGCACCCGCCGAGACCGACAAGCAGCGCATCCTCTGGGCCGACGACGAGATCGACCTGCTCAAGCCCCACATCCTTTTCCTCGAGGGCAAGGGTTTCGAGGTCACCCCCGTGGCCAGCGGCGAAGACGCGCTCGCCCTGGTCAAGGACAAGCCCTTCGACGTCGTGCTGCTCGACGAGATGATGCCGGGGATGGGTGGCCTCGCCACGCTCGCCGAGATCAAGGACGTCAAGCCCTACCTGCCGGTCATCCTCATCACCAAGAGCGAGCAGGAAGAGCTCATGGACGAGGCCCTCGGCAAGCGCATCACCGACTACCTCATCAAGCCGGTGAACCCGAGCCAGATCTTCCTCGCCGTCAAGAAGGTGTTCGAGGCGCAGGGCCTGCAGCGCACGCAGGGGGCGCGTGACTACGTGCAGCACGCGCAGAAGCTCGCCCTGCTCGACACCGGGCGCCTCGACTCGCAGGGGTGGATCGACCTGGCGGCCGAGATGGCGCTCTGGGACCTCGAGGTGGACCGCATGGGCGACGACGGACTGCGCCAGGCGCACCTCGACCAGAAGCGCGACCTGAACGGCGAGTTCGGCCGCTTCATCGAGCGCAGCTACCCCGACTGGGTGCACTCGGCGCCCGAGAACCGCCCGATGCTGTCGCCGGACGTCGTCGAGCGCTTCGTGGCGCCGCTGACCCGCGCCGACCGCCGCGTCGTGCTGGTGATCATCGACTGCATGCGCCTCGACCAGTGGCTGGCGGTGGAACCGCTGCTCGAGCCCTTCTTCCGGGTGGACCGCCACCTCTACTACGGGCTCTTGCCGAGTGCGACGCCCTACGCGCGCAACGCCATCTTCGCCGGTCTGTTCGTCGACGACCTGCGCCGCCGCCACCCCGACCTGTGGTCCGAGGACACCAAGGACGAAAGCTCCAAGAACCGCTTCGAGCGCCCGCTGCTCGATCACCAACTGGCCCGTCTGAAGGCCGTTCCCAAGCGTCCGCTCAAGTACATCAAGGTCTACACCGCCGAGGAGAGCCTGGCGGTGCGCCGCCAGGCGCACTCCTTCGACCAGCTCGGGCTGGTGGCCATCGTCTTCAACTTCCTCGACATCCTCACGCACGGGCGCAGCGAATCCGACATCCTGCAGGAGCTGGCGCCGAACGAGTCCTCGTTCCGCGCCGTGATGCGCGCCTGGTTCACGCACTCGCCGCTGTTCGAGGTGCTGCGCGAGCTGGCCAAGCAGGACGCCACGGTGATCCTCACCACCGACCACGGCTCGGTGCTCGGGAAGCGCTCGGCGCTGGTCTACGGCAGCCGCGAGACCTCCACGAACCTGCGCTACAAGTTCGGCGTCAACCTCAAGGTGGACCCGCGGCAGGGGATCACCATCAAGGACCCGACCACCTACCGGCTGCCCAACGACGGCGTCAACAAGAACTACATCCTGGCCAAGGAGGACTACTACTTCGTCTACCCGACGCGCTTCCACGAGTTCGAGCGCCAGTTTCGCGGCTCGTTCCAGCACGGCGGCGTGTCGATCGAGGAGTCGGTGGTCCCCCTCTCCGTGCTGACCCCGCGGGGGCGGGCGTAGGCGGGGGGACGGAGCGTGGCCGCCGGTCCGCCGCCCGCGGGTCCGCCGCCCGCCGGTCCGCCGCCCGCCGCGGCGCCGCGGCGCGTCTGGCGCACCGGATCGCCGGCGGCCACCCAGGCGCTCGCCGAGGCCCTCGGGCGCGTGGCGCGGCCCGGTGACGTGGTGCTGCTGGTGGGCCCGCTGGGCGCCGGCAAGACCTGCTTCGTACAGGGCCTGGCGCGCGCCCTCGGCGTGACCACGCCGGTGAAGAGCCCCACCTTCGTGCTGCTCGTGGAGCACCACGGCCGCGTGCCGCTGGCCCACGTCGACCTCTACCGCCTGGACGGCGCCCGCTCCCTCGACGACCTCGGCCTCGAGGAGCAGACCGACACGCACGTGCTGGCGGTGGAGTGGGGGGAGAAGCTCGAGGGCCGCGTCGACGACGGGCTGGTGGTCGAGCTGGCCGAGGACGGCGCCGAGGGGCGGGCGATCGTGGCGCGCTCACTGGGAGAGCGCGGCCGCGAGCTCCTGAAGGCCTGGGGGGAGGCGGCGCCGGCATGAGCCTCGGCCTGGCCCTCGAGTCCTCGGGCGAGCGGCTCTCGGTCGCCGTCATCAACTCGGAGGGGCGCTGCCTGGCGGAGGCCACGCGCCTCTCGCAGCGGGGCCACGCACGCTATCTCGCCGACCTGGTCGCGCAGGCGCTGGCCGAGGCCGGAGTCGGGCTCGACCAGATCGGGCGGGTCGCCGTGGACGTGGGGCCGGGTTCCTTCACGGGCGTGCGCGTCGGGCTGGCGACGGCGCGCGGGCTGGCCAAGCCGCGCGGCCTGCCGGTGGTGGGCGTCACCTCGTTCGCCGCACTCATCGCGGGCTATCCGCCGGGGCACGCCCTGGTGGTCCCCGTCCTGCCCGCGGGCGGTAAGCACTGCTACGCCGGCTTCTACCGCAACGATCTCGACGGCCGCCTGGTGGTGGTGCGCGGACCGGCGGTGGGGGACCCGCGCGGGCTGGCGGTCGCGGTGCGCGGGGCGCTGACGCTGGGCTCGCGCCGCGCCCGCCTGCGGTTGGTGGGGCCGGGCGCGCTGCGCTACCGCGCCGAGTGGGAGGCCGAGTTCCCCGGCGCCGTGGACGAAGCCTGGCGGCCCGAGGGGCCGCGTGCCCCGGAGGTCGGACGCGTCGCTCGGGCGTTGGCGCCGACGCCGCTCGCCCACGGCGCCGAGGTGGCCCCGTACACCGGCACCACCGGGCTGCGTCCGCTCTACGTGCGCCGCCCGCAGGCGGTCGAGCGCGCCGGCGAGACGCGCGCCGGCCGCCGCGGCCTGTGGGACGAGCTGGAGGTCACGGCCATCGACGCCTCGCAGCTCGACGACGTGCTGCGCGTCGAGCGCGCGGTGTTCGGCGACCCGTGGCCGCGGCGCTTCTTCGAGGAGGAGCTGCGGGCTCGCGAGTCGGTGGCCTGCGCGGTCCGCCACCAGGGCCGGCTGGCCGGCTACCTGCTCGGCTGGTCGCTGCCCGAGGAGCTGCACCTGGGGAATCTGGCCGTGGCCCCGGAATACCAGCGACGGGGCGTGGCCACCTTCCTGCTGCGCTGGATCATGGACGAGGCCCGCGCCCGCCGCGCCCTGCGCATCGCCCTGGAGGTGAGGACCTCGAACTTCGCCGCCCAGGAGTTGTATCGTGCCCACGGTTTCGAGGCGGTGGCCCTGCGGAAAGGGTATTATCAGGACTCCGGCGAGGACGCCCTGGTGATGGTCTGCGAACTGGCGCCGCAGGCCGCCGCCGCCGGCCCGTAGAGGAGGGTGCATGACCTGGCTCAAGCGCAAGCCCGCCGGCGTGAAGGCGCAGCCCAAGAGCGACGTCACCGCGGGCGTGTGGGTGAAGTGCGACGGCTGCCGCGAGATCCTGCTCCGCAAGGAACTGGAGAAGAACCTATTCACCTGCCACAAGTGCGGCTTCCACTTCCGCGTGCGCTCGCATCTCTACGTCGACTACCTGGTGGACGAGGGCAGCTTCGAGCCGCGCTTCGGCGACCTGCAGTCACAGGACCCGCTCGAGTTCCGCGACGCCCGCATGCGCTACCCGGAGCGCGTGGCGCAAGCGCAGAAGACCACCGGCCTGAACGACGCGGTGCTCTGCGGGCGGGCCGCCCTCAAGGGGCGGCCGGTGGCCCTGGCGGTGATGGACTTCTTCTTCATGGGCGGCTCCATGGGCTCGGTGGTGGGCGAGATGGTGGCGCGCACCTTCGAGCTGGCGCTCGCCGAGCGGCGGGCCGTGATCACGGTGGCGGCCTCGGGCGGGGCGCGCATGCAGGAGGGCATCCTGTCGCTCATGCAGCTCGCCAAGGTCTCGGCGGCGGCCGCCGAGCTGCGCGAGAATCGCCTGCCGTTCATCTCCATCCTCACCGACCCGAGCACGGCCGGCGTCATGGCCTCCTTCGCCTCGCTGGGCGACGTGATCGTGGCCGAGCCGGGCGCGCTCATCGGTTTCGCCGGCCCGCGCGTCATCCAGGACACCATCCGCGAGGAGCTGCCGCCGGGCTTCCAGCGCGCCGACTTCGTGCTCGAGCACGGCTTCGTCGACGTGGTGGCGCACCGCAAGGAGATGCGCGACACCGTGGGTTCCCTGGTGGACTACTTCTACCGGGGCACGGGCGGTTTCACTCTGGGGGCGCCGGGCGCGACCTCCGCCTCGCAGTCGCCGGAGACGGCCGCCTCGCGCAGCGGGCGGTGACCGCCACGCTCCCCACGTACCAATCCGCGCTCGAGCGTCTCTTCGGCCTGGAGCGCGGCGGCGGAAAGCTCGGGCTCGAGGGCACGCGCCGGCTCTTGGCCGCCTTCGGCGACCCGCAGCGCCGTTTCGCCTCCCTGCACATCGCCGGCACCAACGGCAAAGGCTCCACCGCCTGCTACCTCGAGCGGCTGCTGCGCGAGGCGGGGCTCGCGACGGGGCTCTTCACCTCGCCGCACCTGGTGGACTTCCGCGAGCGCATCCGGGTGGCGGGGCGCGCCGCCGCGGCCGCGGAGATCACGGCCGCCGTGGAGCGGCTGGCCGCCCTGCCGGCGGCGGGGGGCCGGACCTTCTTCGAGGCGGCCACGGCGATCGGCTTCGAGCACTTCGCCCGGCACGGAGTGGCGGCGGCGGTGGTCGAGGTCGGCCTGGGCGGGCGGCTCGACTCCACCAACGTGCTGGAGCCGGCGCTGTGCGTGATCACCCCGATCGGGCTCGACCACGTAGACCTGCTCGGGGCGACGCTGGCCGAGGTGGCCGCCGAGAAGGCGGGCATCCTCAAGCCGGGCGTGCCGGCGCTGGTGGCGCCGCAGGCGCCGGCGGCGCGCGCCGTGATCGAGCGTACCGCGGCGCAGCAGGGAGCGCCGCTGGTGCGGATGGTGGAACGGGTGCGCGTGCTGGCCGCGCGGCCGACGAGCGAGGGTACCGAGGTGCGGCTGGCCAGCCGCGACTTCGGTCCCCTGGCCTTCCGCCTGGGTGCCGTGGGACGGCACCAGGCGGGCAACGCGGCGCTGGCCGTGGCCGCCCTGGGGCTCGCCGTGGAGCACGGGCTGGCGCCGCCGGGCGCGCCGGCACAGCGCTTCGCCGCGCCGCGGCGCGGCGCCCTCGAGCGCGCGCTCGGCGCCGCCCGCTGGCCGGGGCGGCTCGAGCGCTCCGGGAAGGAGCCGCGCGTGTGGTGGGACGGAGCCCACAACCCGCACGGCGCGCGGGCCCTGCGGCGGGCCTGGCGCGAGGGTCTGGGCGACGCCCCGGCCGCCCTGGTGCTCGGCTGCTCGCTCGACAAGGACCTGCGCGGGTTGCTGCGCGCGCTGGCCGGGCCCTGGACCGAGGTCTACGCCTGCGCGCCGGGCGCGCCGCGCACCGTGCCGGCCGCCGAGGTGGCGCGGGCCGCGGCCGTCGCCTGGGGTTGCCCGGCCCACGCCCTGCCGAGCGTGGCGGAAGCGGTGGCCGCCGCTCTGGAGGCCGGCGGCGCCGGCGCTCCCCCCGGCCGCGTGCTGGTCACGGGCTCGCTCTTCACGGTGGGTGAGGCGATGGCCGCTCTCGGCGACCCGCCGCCCGAGGCGCTGCCGTGAAGCGCCTCGGCCGCCTCGCCGCCCGGCTCTGCCTCACCGCGCTCGCCGCGGGGCTGCTCGCCTCGGCCGCGGTGCCCGCCGGCGCCCAGGACGAGCCCGTGGACATCGCCGCCGACCGCCTCATCGGCAGCCGCAACGCCCAGGGCGAGGTCGTCTTCCTGCAGGGCAACGTCGAGTTGCGCCGCGGCACCACCGTGGTGCGCAGCCAGGAGGGGCGCTGGGCCAAGTCCCTGGGCACGGTCACGCTGCTGGGCGGCGTGACCGCGATCGACGGCACCTTGCGCATCACCGCCGACCAGGCCGACTACCAGGAGAGCACGGACCTCATCGTCCTCACCGGCAACGTGCACGTCACCGACCGCGATCTCGAGGCGGTGTCGAGCTTCGGTTCGTACGACTCGCAGACCCGCCGCGCCGAGATGTGGGGCGGGGTGAACGGCAGCGAGCGCGGCCGCCGCCTCAAGGCCGATCGCGTCACCTACGAGCGTGACACCCAGCTGGCCGAGGCCGTCGGGCGCGTGTGGGCCGCCGACTCGAGCGGCACCCTCGAGCTCAAGGCCGACCGCGTCCGCTTCGAGCGCGCCTTGGAACTGGCCCGCGCCGTGGGCGCGCCCCGCCTGGTGCGCAACGACAAGGGCAAACGCACCGTGCTCACCGGCGACACCCTCACCGTCGACACGCGCCGCAAGATCGCCTGGGCGGACGGCAACGTGCACATCGAACGCGACACCCTCGAGGCGCGCTCCGCACACGCCGTCTACTGGGACGACGAGGACCGCGGCCTGCTCACCGGCGTGCCGGTGGCCAAGAACCGCGAGGTCGAGGCCACCGGCGACACCATCGAGGTGTTCACGCGCGACACCGAGATCCAGCGCGCCAGCGTGCGCGGCCAGGGCCGCATCGAGTTCCGCAGCCGGACCGCGGAGACGCTCGGCGAGACCAACACGCTCACCGCGCCGCGCATCGAGGTCTACTTCGGCGGCGGCAAGGTGGACAGCCTGCAGGCGCTGGGCGGGGCCGAGAACCTCTACCTGGCGCCGCCCAAGGAGGGCCGTCTCCCGGAGCGCAACCTGGCGCGCGGGCAGAGCGTGACCGTCTACTTCGGCGAGGACCGCATCGACCGCGCCGTGCTCACCGGCAAGCCGAGCGGCGAGTACCGCTTCGAGCTGGCGGTCGCCGACAGCGCCCGCGGGCCCGAGGAGACCATCACCTACCAGGGCGCGCGCATCGAGTACCAGGTGCAGGAGCGCAAGATCCACATCCGCGACGGCGCGCAGCTGCGCTACCAGAATCTGCAATTGGGGGCCGGGCGCGTGGATTTCGACTCGCGCCAGGAGACGCTGGTGGCGCGCGACCGCCCGGTGCTCAAGGACCGCGACGAAGAGCTCACCGGCCGCACCATGACCTACGACCTGGAGAGCGGCCGCGGCACCGTCTACCACGCCGCCACCCAGTACGACCGCGGCTACTACCGCGGCGCGGCCATCGCGCGCGAGCCCGACAACGTGCTCCAGGTGCGGACCGCCAGCTACTCGACCTGCGACCTGGCCGAGCCGCACTTCCACGTCTCGGCGTCGCGCATGAAGATCATGCTGCGCGACAAGATCATCGCCCGGCCGCTCGTCTTCTACCTCAAGAACATCCCGCTCCTGGCCTTCCCGTTCTACGTGCTGCCCATCAAGCCCGACCGCCACTCCGGCCTGCTCTTCCCGCAGCTGCAGATCGGCTTCAGCCCCCAGGACGGGCGCTTCATCCGTAACCTCGGCTACTACTGGGCGCCCAGCGACTACATGGACCTGACGGTGTCGGGGGACTACTACGAGAAGGAGCCGTCGTGGATCGCCCGCGGCGAGGGCCGCTACCGCTATCTGGACCGTGTGTACGGGCAGATCGACGGGCGCTTCACCAACAGCGAGGCGCTGTACGCGTCCCGCCAGTACGACATCAACCTGACCCACAACCAGACGCTCGACCCGGCCACGCGCCTGACCGCCGAGGGCCACTTCACCTCGAGCCGTGACTTCACGCGCGACCCGCGCACCGGCCAGCCGCTGGCCAACCGCGTCGACCGCTTCCTGGTCTCCACCCTGGGGCTCAACCGCCGGCTCCCGTTCGGCACGCTCAACGCCTACCTGAGCCGGCGCGAGGACCTCGACACCGACCCGGCGGCCTCGCCGCTGCCCCGCCTCACCGAGGACCTGCCGACCCTGTCGCTGGCCGTCTTCCAGCGCACCATCGGCCGCGCCGCGAGCGGCGGCCGAGCCGCCTTCCTGCCGGCGCTGTCCACCGTCTACTACAACTTCAACGTGCGCGCCGTGAACCGCCGCGAGGCGCGCACCGTGTTCACGCCGGAGTGGGACACGACGCTGGTGAACGGGGTCCCCGTCGCCGAGCGGGGCAAGCGCGACTCGTCGAGCACCCTGAGCGTGATGGCCACCCAGGGCGGGCTGTCCGACAGCCGCCGCCTCTTCGGCTTCCTCAACGTCAGCCCCAACGTGAATGCTGCGGCGGCGCTCTACAGCGAGGACCTGCTCGGCAACCCCTGGCAGCCGGCGGGCGTCTACAACCTCGGAATCGGCACGTCGACGACCTTCTACGGCGCCTTCCACCCGCGCGTGGCCGGCCTGAGCGGGATCCGCCACATCCTCTTCCCGCAGATCTCCTACAGCTACCAGCCGGACTTCCCGGGGCTGACCTACCGGGACACCCTCGGGAACCTGCGCAACCGCTTCCCCACGGTGGGGGGCGTGACGCTCTCCGGCTTCCGCTCCTCGCTGCTCAACTACTCTCTGCAGCAGCGCCTGCAGGTGCGGCTGCGCCGGGCCGGCAGCACCATCGACCTGCCCAACCTCTTCACCGTCGTCACCGGCGGCTCGTACGACTTCCTGTGGCGCGAGCGCGGCTATCCCACGCCCTGGCGGCCGATCAGCACCACCTTCCGGCTGCAGCCGCCGCGCTTCGTGACCGTCAACGGCACGCTGACGCATTCGCTCGACGCCAAGCCGTACTTCCGCACCTTCACGTGCTTCGTGGACTTCCGGCTGTCGGGGGCGGCGGGCACGTTGCCGGTGGGGGAGCTGCCGCTGGACGGCAACGAGGCGCTGGCGCGCGGCGACGACTTCGGCACCGGGCCGTGGAACTTCAGCTTGACCTACTCGTACACCTCCGGACGCAACTCCCTGGGGGGCTGGAACACCAGCCGGTCGGCCAACTCGTTCGTGTCGTTCAGCCCGACCCCCAAGTGGCACCTGACCTACTACAACACGATCGACCTCGACAACCGCAAGATCCAGGCGGAGGAGTACGCCGTGGAGCGCGACCTGCACTGCTGGCGGGCCCGCTTCGTCCGGCGTTTCACGGCCGACAACGAGTCCGAGTACTTCTTCCGCATCGCCATCGTGCAGCAGCCGGAGGTCAACATCGGCCTCGGCTCGCGCGGGCTGGGGTCGTTCTCGGGGTTCTAGGCCCACCGCCGCCCCGGGGCGTTCCCGGACGGGGCCCCGGCCGCCCCGGTGGCCGCCGGAGCGGGCCTTGATTCGTCGCGCGGCGGCCCCTAAACTGTCTGACGACACCGGGGTGCTTCCTGGCCGTTCCGGCCGGGAGGTCCCCCGGACGATTCTTGCCGGATGGCCGCGACGAACCGCAACCCCTCGCTGCTCGCCCCTCGCCGGGCGAGACGGAGTCCGTACATGCGTTCAGGCAGAAGGCCCGCTCTGATCCTCGCCGTGGCGGCCGCGCTGCTCCTGGCGTGGGCGCATCAGGCGCTGACCAAGGACAGCAAGAAGACGGTCGTGGTGCTCAGCACCACGGACGTCATCGGCTACACCGGCCCCTGCGGCTGACACACGCCCAAAGGGGGCCTGGCCCGGCGGGCCAGCTATATCGACAGCATAAGGACCCAGTACTTCGAGGCGCTGGTGGTGGACGCAGGCGACTGGTCGGGGGTGGCCTCGACCGAGCAGCCCAAGTCTCCCTTCATGCTCGACATGATGCAGCTCATCGGCTACGACGCGATCACTCCCGGCGAGCGCGAATTCGGCTTTGGCTACAAGTACTTCCTCGACCTGGTGCGCCAGCGCAAGCTGACCGTGGTCAGCGCCAACCTCTTCGACAAGGCCAGCGGCAAGGCGCCCTTCAAGCCCTATGTCGTGGTCAAGAAGCAGGGCGTCAAGATCGCCATCGGCGGGCTCATCGGCAAGGCCATCCCCATGGGCGCGGCCCAGGACAGCGTCCTCATCCAGGACCCGCTGGTGGTGGCGCAGAAGCTCGTGCCGGAGATGCGCAAGAAGGCCGCCGTGGTCGTGCTCCTCGCCCACATGGGGCGGGTGGACGCCGAGGATCTGGCCGCGCAGGTGCCGGGCATCGACGTGCTGGTGATCGGCCACCACCCGGGCCTGGTGCTCACCAGCCGCAAGGTCAACCAGACGATCTCGGTGGCCAGCGGTGAGCAGGGCCAGAACGTCGGCGAGACCCACGTCGACATCGAGGGCAAGCTGACCGAGGCGCGCGAGGGCAAGGTGCTGGTGCTCATGCCCGAGGTCGGCGAGCGGGCGGACATCGCCAAGCTGGCGAAGGACCTGGAGGACACCCTGTCGGCCCGCCAGCGCAAGCAGCAGCAGGAGGCGGCGGCCACCTCGAACAACACGAACCGGCCCGGCCAGCCGCGCTTCCTGGGTCAGGACGCCTGCGTCAGCTGCCACCCGGCGCAGTTCGAGCAGTGGAAGAGCTCGCCCCACGCCCTCGCCTTCGAGACTCTGAAGAAGGCGGGCAAGGAGGCCACGCCGGAGTGCGTGAGCTGCCACGTGACCGGCTTCCAGCAGCCCGGCGGCTTCCAGAGCGCGGCGACCACCGCCAGCCTGATGAACGTGCAGTGCGAGAGCTGCCACGGCAAGGGCACGGCCCACAGCATGTTCGCCGGCGGGCAGGGGGCCGTGGCCGAGAGCGTCTGCGTGGCCTGCCACAACACCGCGCAGGACAAGGACTGGAACTACGCGGTCAAGCTTCCGAAGGTCACCCACTAGCGAGAGGCCCGGCCGCCGCCGTCGCGGCCGGGCCCTTCGTGTGCCCTGCGGCGGCGTGGGCGACCCAGCCCGCCGGCCACCCCCAACGAGGAGCCAGGCTTCCCAGCGAGCGATTCGCTTCCCGCCCGGCTCCAGGGCGTCCGCTGCTTCGACTCCGTCCTGGGGACCATCGGTGACACGCCGCTCATCCGGCTGCGCTCGGTCGCCAAGCGCGTCGCGCCGGTCGTCCTCGGCAAGATGGAGTCGCGCAACCCCGGCGGGTCGGTCAAGGACCGCATCGGCCTCTCCCTGGTCGAGGCCGCCGAACGCGACGGATCGCTGAGGCCCGGGGGCACCATCGTCGAGTGCACCTCCGGCAACACCGGCGGCGGCTTGGCCCTGGTGGCCGCCCTCAAGGGCTACCGGGGCGCCTTCTGCACGCCCGACAAGGTGCCGCGGGGGAAGGTGCACCTGCTCAAGGCCTACGGGGCGGAGGTGGTGCTGGCCCCGGCGCCATGCTGGCCATCGACCTGGGCGGTCAGGAAGCGGCCGACCGCTTCCTGAGCGGGCTGCGCATCTTCACGCTGGCCGAGAGCTTGGGAGGGGCCGAGAGCCTCGCCTGCCATCCGGCGACCATGACCCACGCGGCGGTACCCCGGGAGATGCGCGAGGCCGTGGGGCTGACCGACGGCCTCGTGCGACTGCCGGTCGGCTGCGAGGACCTGGAGGACCTGCGGGGCGATGTCGAGCAGGCGGCTGGCGTCTTGTGAAGCGAGCCTCCGGTGGCGGCATAGCTCGACATATGGGACATAATCTGTTATCTATGACGCAATGGGGGGAGAACAAGCCGACGTCGGCTCTCCCCGAGGCGGTCCCTCCGGGCAGGGCGAGCGGCCCCTTTCGGAGGGCGAGAGGCAGGTCCGGCGCGGGCGATGCGGCCGACCCCGTGAATCTGGCCTTGACGCCGGGGGTTAGGTCTCCTAGTGTGCCCGATGATTTTGCAGAACAAACCCGAACCGGTCGCAGTATGGTTTGGCCAAGGATCGCGGCGGCTCGTCGGGGTGGCCGCGCCCAACGAGGGGGGTGAAGTAGACGATGCGTAAATTGCTGGCCCTTTCGCTCGTGGCTTGCGTGGCCGTGAGCATGGCGTTCGCGTTCGAGGGCTGTGCGAAGAAGGAGGCTACGGAGGAGCAGCCCGCCACCGAGCAGCCCGCGCAGATGCCCACGGACACCACTGGTACGATGCAGGCGGACACCACGGCGCACGACTCGATGTAACCCAGAGCCGTCCGACAGCTGTGCCCGATGTACGCAGGGAGAGGGGAGATGTTCTTGACCCTCTCCCTGCGCGTTTTCGGAGGGCGGGGCCCGGACTCCCGGGTCGGCGGCCCCAGACCCCGAGCCCGAAGTCTCCCTCCTTTCCCACCCACGCTCGCCCATCCCCGCCCCGTCGGGCTGCAACCCCAGGCCCGGCCTCGCCGTATGCCAGCTAGGATACGGCGTCTCGAACTGCGAGGGACCCAATGGACAAGACCATCCGCATGAGGCCCGAACCGGGGCCCGGGTACGGACCGCCCCCCGGCAGCCGGGGCGCGACCCCGCGATCCACCGGCGGCGGTGGGGGCAAGCTCGCGCTGGCGTTGCTGGCGGCGGCGCTGGCTGCCACGGCGGCCGGTGGCTGCAATCGAGACCGCCGAGATGCGCGCTACGAAGAGACGAGCCAGGTGACCTTGCCCCTGGCGCCTCAGACGCGCCTCGTCATCGAGAACGCGCGCGGCACCGTCCGGCTGCGGACCAGCGATACGACCGTGGTGCGGGTCGAGGCGCGCAAGCAGACCGCGGCGGGCGACCAGGAAGAGGCGCGGGCCCTGGCCCGCGAGGTCCGCGTGGAGGTGGTCCGCGAGGGGACCGACCTGCGGCTGGTGGTCCACTACCCGGAGCGGATCTCCTCGTCGAGCGTCAGAGTCCGGGTGTTGGGACGGGAGGTGTTGCGCCGGCGGGCCGACGTGGACCTGCAGATCGCGGTGCCCCGGGACGTCCCGACCAAGGTGGTCACCAAGAACGGCGCCCTGACGCTCGAAGGCTCGACCGGGCCGCTCGAATTCTGGACCACGTCCGGCGACGGTCGGGTGGACGCCCACACCGGCAAGTTGGTCATGCACTCGACCAGCGGCGACCTGTCGGTGGAACGCCTGGACGGCTCCCTCGAGATGGATACCACGAGCGGCGACCTGAGCGCCGACCTGGTGACCGGGGCGCTGAGCTACGAGTCCACCAGCGGCGACCTGGCGGCCGAGGAAGTGGGCGGGACCCTGACCGTGTCCTCGGTCAGTGGCGACATCTCGGCGGAGCGGGTGCGGGGGGCGGCGGCCGTCTCGACCACTTCGGGCGACGTGTCGCTGTCGGCCACGGCCGGCCGCCTCGGGGTCGCCACCGCCAGCGGCGATGTGGACGCCCGGATCGAGGCTCCGCTGCAGAGCGTCTCGGTGGAAACGACCAGCGGGGATGTGATCCTGGGCCTGCCGGACCCGGCGCAGGGTCGCCTGGAGATCGTGACGGCCAGCGGGGACATCGTGGCCCGCGTCCCCATGACGCTGGAGCAGGCCAATCGCCGCCGGCTGGTCGGGGTGCTCGGCCCCGGGTCGGCCACGATCGCGGTCCACACCGCTTCAGGGGACGTCCACGTGGGCCTCGCCAGCGAGCGCTGAGACCCGCAGTAGGAGGCAGCAGTGAAACGCGCCACGATCGGATTCCTGATCCTGCTGGCCACGCTGAGCGCCGTCGCGCTGGCGGCGCCCAAGGGCGCCCCTCCGGCGCCCCAGCCGCCGCAGCCGCCCCAGGCGGATCACATCGAGCTGAACTTCAGCGACGAGCCCGAATCGGTCATCCGCGTCGAGGTGTCAGATCTCGGCGACAGCACTACCATCCCGGTCCGTTGGCGGCACGACGGTTCCACCGGCGACCTGGTGCGGTTCGGCGAGGACATCGTCGTGCAGCCCGGGCAGCGCGTGCGCGGCGACGTGGTGGCCATCGGCGGCTCGGTGGACGTGCTCGGCACCGTGGACGGAGACGCGGTCTCCCTCGGGGGCCGGGTGCGCATCCGGCCCGGGGGCGAGGTGCGCGGCGAGGCCATCAGCCTCGGCGGGAAGGTCCTGCACGAAGGCTCCGGCGCCCTGCGCGGCTCCTCGGTTTCCATGCCCGGCCTGCCACCGTGGCTCTTCGACCTGAACGTCATGAACCTGGTGGGGCAGGGGATCAAGGTCGTGCAGCTGCTGGTCTTCCTCCTGCTGACCCTGCTGCTCGCCTGGGTCGCCACGCATGTGGCGCCCGACCGCACGCTGCGGGCCGCCGCCTACATCAGGGAGAAGCCCGGCCCCGCGTTCCTCTGGGGCGTGGCCGCCCTGATCGGTCTGGCCCCGTCGGCGCTGGCCGTGGTCCTGGTGGGCGCGCTGCTCTGCATCACCATCATCGGGATCCCGGTGGCGGTGCTGCTCTGGGTGGGCTATGCGGTCGCCCTGGCCGTGCTGCTGCTCTGGGGCTATCTGGCGGGCGCCTTCATCGTCGGGCAGTGGGCCGTGCGGCGCCTCAAGCCGCAGGACGGGGAACCCGGGCTGTGGCGGTCCTTGCTCTTCGGCGTGGCGGCGCTCTTCCTGCCGGCGCTGCTGTCGGCGGCGCTCCAGTCACTCGGCTTCCTGGCACCGGTGGCCACCGGGCTCGGCATCGCCCTGAGCGTGCTCAACTGGGTGCTCTCGAGCTGCGTGGCGCTGCTCGGCATCGGGGCCATCCTGGCCACGCGGGGCGGGATGGCGCCGCGGGCGGCTTCCGGTTTCGCCCCGCCGGGTGCCGGCAGCCCGCC
>Ga0315284_10003699_pt1 | contig 21732 bp, 34 predicted proteins | sample YL17G09_16_MG_FD_203696 | JGI IMG/M metagenome (GOLD analysis project Ga0315284, IMG submission 203696) | Sediment microbial communities from Yellowstone Lake, YNP, Wyoming, USA - YL17G09_16 | ecosystem: Environmental > Aquatic > Freshwater > Lake > Sediment | place: USA: Wyoming | collected... | reverse complement strand
CACGCCACGCACCGATCGAGGAATGACATGACCCGCCGCACTTCAAAGCGCCGATCGTCGAAGCGACTCCGCCGCAACACGCAATGGTACGTGCTGACGGTGAGGTTGTTCAAGATCGCAGATCTGGTCGGCGCCTTCCGCGCACACAACGCTGGGTTCGAGGCGAAACCGAAGCTGGTGAAGTCGCTTCGCATCACCGCCATAGACGACGAGAAATTTGTGGCGCGAGAAGACGACCCTCGAACTAAAGCGCTGTCTCGCGCTGCACGCGTCGTCCATAGCGACCCCACGCTGATCGGAGTCATTTTCGATTCGCGCAGCCCGAGTCCAATCGGTTACGCGGTCCACCCGTCCCAGGCGTTCAACCAGTCGGGCGTAGACTACCATCGGTATTTCCCGTTTCTACGAAAGCTATACTCTCGATGACCCGACGCACCTCACGCAGACGCACATCTACGAGACGATCTTCGCGGCGTCTTCTGGCGAACGCGGCTGCGCCACAGTCGGCACGAATCGCAGAGATCTCCCCCGGCACCAAGCTCTGCCTCCGCCGCGTCTCCCGCTACCCCGGAGGGTCGAAAGACCTCGAAACCATCAAGACCGTCGACCGCATCGAACGCGGTCCAATCTCCGACGGCTGGGAAGAGGCGCGCATCTGGCTCCGAGGCGTCTTCCACCCCCGCACCGCAGGCGGCGACACTTCCAAACAGCGCCTTCGCCCCCTTCACGCCTACGCGCACCACGGGGTTCTGGACACGGTCTTGGACAAGCACGCCAAGTACGAAGTGCTCGGAGTCTCGCGGTGACCCGCCGCACCTCACGCAAGCGCAGCTCGAAGCGCCTACGCACCTCACGCAGACGCAACTCGAAGCGACTGCGGCCGAATGCGACGGTGGGTCAGCTTTTCGCGGAGCGTCTGAGCGCTGCGGCGGAGTACCCTGACCTCTCGGTGTCGGATGCAGCCCATCGTCTCGCCTACGGCTTTCGCGGCGGGTTGAGCGAGATGATCGAGCGGCTCCGGCACGACCCGAACGGCTGGTCGTACTGGCGGGAGGGCGACGCGCTCGGGCTCAAGAAGTACAAGCACGACAAGGTTCGCAAGGACGTGCAGACGGCCACGAGACAATCTCTCGACGCTTGGGATGCTCTCGCCGACAAGCTGCATCCGAACACGTCTCACGACGAATACAAGCGCCTGCACTGGGAGTATACGCAAGCGGCTCAACAGACTGCACGCTCGGAGGCTTCACTCCGAAAGGCGCGGGAGCTTGAGCTTCGAGACCCCGACTTCGACCTCCTCTACAGGCGCTCTGCAAGGGTCGCTGGGGAGCTATTCAGTGGCCGCGAGCGTCTTGCGGCTGCGAAGGATGCGATGAGGACAGCGGTGCGCCGATCGTCGCGCCTGCGGCCGAACGGCGGCTGGTCGAAAAAGTTCAAGCTCGTAGGGGGTGTCGAGACCTTGCGCCCCGGCACCTACAAGGTTCGCGCCGACGTAGATCAAGACGATCGCTTCAGCATCATCGTCTACCCGACGGGACCGATGCAGGTACTCTCCGAGCGACACGGAAAGTTGCTTGAGGACGATCTCACCGAGAAGCAGAGGAAGCAGGTACGAGACGCCGTGAAGTTGCAACCGAACGCCCCCGCTGTGATCGAAAAGGCCGTGAAGGCAGGTCGCCTGTACAACGGCTCGCTCGGCTGCCGCGTCTCCGATCAGCAGAAGCTCTACAAGGCATGGCATCGCGCTCTCTCGGCTGTCGAGCGTGCGTACCCGAACACCGACGCACAAGATCAGGTCATCGCGCGAGTCGAGCAGCTCGGACCGCTCACGCCGATGCCAGGGAAGGACATCTGACATGACCAAGAAGACCTCGAAACGCCGATCGTCCCGTCGCCTCCGCTCGAACACGGCGGAGACGGGCGTCCTCGTCACCATCCCCCTCCCGACGCACCTCCAAACGCCGCGAAAGTATGCAAACATCACCAGCTACCCGACTGTCGCAAAAGCTCTGGCAGTGATCCGGTCCAAGCTCCGCAAGGACACGCTGGACAAGATCGAGAGTGTGGACGCCTACGTCTACCCCGATGCGGCGACGTCTGAGTACCCTTCCGGTTATCTGAGGTTTCAGCGTTACAAGGAAGCGGGCACCTACCTGTGGCGGATGTGGGGCGGTCCTCGCCGGTATGAGGGTGTCTTCAGTGTGTTCGACGACGACGAGAAGCTGCGGCCGAACGCCTCGCTCAAGTGGTACTCGCCCGACGTGAACATCTGGGTCACGCAGCCGGTCGACATCCTCAGCAAGAGGGTCGGAGGTGGCGTGGTCTCGAACGAGGTCATCTTCCGCGCAGACGGGCGCGACGGCCAGCGCTACCGCGTCGATCGGTCCAACGCCCTCATGGGTCTCTGGGAGGCCATCGACGGCGGCCGTGCTGCCGCCCCCGAGACGCTCACGGCGGCGAAGAAACTCGCGAGCGCGTGGCTCCGCGCTGCGCAGGACCAGGGTACACTGAGCCCGAGAGGCGTCTGAAGACGGGCGCGAGAGTTCGTTGTCGCCCGAGCATCCGACCGAGAAAGCACACCATGACCCGACGCACCTCCACACGCAGATCCTCCGCCCGCCGCAGCTCGAAACGGTTGAGCGCGAACTCGCTCGGGCGGAGTCTCAATCAGATCGCCCAGGACGAAGGCGACACAGCTGCGAACGAGGCCCGGCGCATCCGCGAGGCCGAGGCATCGATCCACCGCGCGTGGCGTCAGCTCGCCTACGACGAAGGCGAGAGCGCGGTCACTGCACACCGCATCGCAACCATGACGGGTCTACCCGTCGCCTACGTCCGCGACGTGTGTGAGCGAGTCGGCCACGTCCTTCGTGCGAACGAAGGTGGGAAATCTCGGAGCCAGGAGATGCTCGACATCGTGGCGCGTGAGTACGGCGCAGGACGGGTGGTCAACCCGTCTCTCTTGGTCGGAGCGGAACCGACTTCCGGCCACGGGCGGTGGACATGGGGCGTCCTGCAAAGCAGCTACGAAGCGCGGGGGGACATCCGCGACTGGTCTCGTGAGTTTCGCAGAGTAGCCCACACTCTCCACCTCGAAGACCCTGTGAAGGGGGAAGAAAAAGCGCTCAAGGAATACGCCGAGGGGCTCGCGCAACCGTTCTGCGCCTGCGGTCGTCGTTGGGCTGACTGCGATGGCTCGCGAGCGAAGTGCCGACCGCGTCCGCTTCGCCGCAACGGCCCCGACCGCTACCTCCTGGTCCGTGACCTCCCGCGCTCGCTCCAAGCGGCGCTCCAGGCGGTCGAGTACGGCAGAAAGGACATCGAGGTCAAGGCACGGGAGACCTTCGACCCGAGCGCGGCTGGAGGCGGCGGACGGCGTGGGTTCGTCGCCGCCTGCAAGATGGACGACAGTGGGACGTACGAGATCGAATGGGGCTCCTGGGGCGGAGAGAACCCGTTCACGAAGACCGTGGAAGGCTACCGGGGGGAGGTGCCGATTCCGCCGGAGGTGGCGTTTGTGCGCGGGAGCATTGGAGGCGGGCACCCGACGAACGCTTCGGTCTATGTCTCGCCTCATGCGATGAACCCGGCGCTGCTCGTGGCGGGTCCGGAGGTGACGCCGAAGGAGGCGAAGATCTTGGCCATCTTCAAGGGCATCAAGTCCTCGTACCGGCCCGAGTACCTCGATCGTCTGCAAGAAAAAGAAGGCATCGAAGGCTCGCGCGCACGACAGGCAACCACTGACCGTGAGATCGATTCGCTCATCGAGCGCGGGTTCCTGAGCCGCAACAAGGCGGGCTCCATCTCCATCACCACCGAAGGCCGCAACGCGGCCGACCCGAGGCAGCCGTGACCCGCCGCACTTCCACACGCCGCAGCTCGAAGCGACTGCGGACGAACAGTCCATCCGCAGATCAGAAAAAGAAGGAGCTGAGGAAGATTTGGCAGGCGGTGTTTGACGCCGAGTCAGCGCTTGAAGACGACGGGATGAAACTCGTCAAGAAGGCCCAGCCTGGGTTGATGGGCGGTCTTCGCCGAGCGATCGACCATCTCCGGAGTGCTCGTACCGAAATCGGCGGCGTGATCTCGGAAGTCGAGTAGTCTGATGACCCGCCGCACTTCCACACGCCGCAGCTCGAAGCGCAGGTCGTCTCGCCGTCTGCGGGCGAACACCATCGCGCGGAGCTACCTCAAGGCGTACCCGAAGCACAAAGGCTTCGAGGCTGCGACCTGGAAGTGGGTGCTGACGGCGTTTCCGCTAGAGAAGCGTCGGATCGTCGTGACCGCGTTTCGAGCGCACGAGGGAGTTCCGCGAGATCGTGGACTCGAACAGCACTTTGATGGCGACACCAAGGGGCTGAAGGCTGCCAAGGCGTACGCTCACTCGCTCATCGCCGACAGGGTCGCCGTCGCGACCTACGTCCAGGGCGAGGTCTACCTCGACGGGTACTGGCCGAAGCCGTGGGGCGGCGTGTGGCACCATGAATGGGTGTCGGTCGAAGAACTCGCGAGCATCAGCGACGAGCCATGAACGATCACCGCGACGACAAGACGCCAGCTCGTACGCCTGCTTCGATTCAACGCCTCGCGTTGTGGGGCATCGTCGAGGCGTGGCTCGCTCAAAGCGCGATGCGCGCAGTCGTGCTCGTGGACGGGCCGAAGGGCTTGCGCGTGACCGTTATCGACCCCCTGCAAGGTGAGGTCATCGAAGACATCGGCCTCACCGAAGACCCCTCCCGCGCTGCCATGCGCGCCATCACGAAGCTCCGCGACGGCGTGAAGTGACCGCGTCTGCTTTCCCGGTTCCTTCGCACAGGACGCAGAGCGCATCGACCCGCGCCGCCTCCGCCTTCTCGGCAGCGACGATCTTGGCGCACTTGGTGCAGACTTTCGAACTCATGCGCGAGCGACCGTGAGCGCAGTCGAGGTCTTCGTCCCACATCTCGTAGATCTCGTCGCGAAGGAAATCCTTTTTCACCCCGTGCCGATCGAGCACCGTGATGTGCGAAGCTGAAACGGCTTGCAGGGTGCCAAGGAACTCGGCGTGGCCGAACGCGTGGAAGCCGAAGTAGGTCTGCAATGGCGTCTCCTTGATGAATTTGGCGATGGCGGCCTTTTGTTTGGCCTCCGCCTTCGCCTCTGCTCGGTCTTCCTTGATCTCTTGTTTGGTCTGTGGCAGCGGCCTCTTGTTGAAAGAGACGATGCGGGGGACGCCGACGACACAGGCTAGGGAATCGTCTCCCGCGTCCACATGCTCGTAGATGCTCTCAGCAACCGCCTTTGCTGCGGTCTTCACGTCCTCGCTCGCACCGACTAAGAACTCTACTTCCAGAACCATCTTGTGTCGTCTCATGTCTTGCTCTCCTGTTCGCAGTACTATCACAACCCACCTCCGAGCGATCACCGCATCCGTTCTTCGCACGCGCCCGCACCACGGCACTCAGATCGTCCGGCTTCTCCCGCGTAGCGCATGTACCGCGCTGCGCCGGTGTTGCCGCAGAACCGACACGTTGCGGACGGCCCAGCGATCACAAGAATCGGCCCCCGCATACGCAGCTTCCGCGCCGCACGAATGCGCGCCTCTCTACCCGTACCCACTCCCACTCCCATCACCCACCTCCGAGCGTGAACACCACCCCGCCGACGTCCCCTGTCCGCAGCGGCGCATCGCCGGAGGCTGCCACGCCGATCCCTACCGCGCTCCCGACCACAACCGCCCCCACGACGGTCCAGAACCACCACGTCTCGTAGACGGCCGGGCTCGCGTGCGTCTCCCCCCGCGAAGGCACCGTAGGCCCCGCAGGCGTGGCCGTAGCTGCTTCCGCGACGTGCGCGGGGTCCACGGTTGCTCGTCGCCTCTCGGCGCGATGAAGCGCTTCCAGCCTGCCATCGACCTCGCGGCGGTTCGTCGCCGCTGGAACCTCGGCAAGATAGCGCTCGTACGCCTCGATGGCGGCCTCGTCGTCGCGCAGTCGATCGGCGCACAGGCCAATGTTGAAGAGCAGCGCCGGCCTGCGGCTCAGGCTGTAGGAGCGCTTGAAATACACGAGCGCGTCGCCGTAGCGGCCGTCCGTAAAGGCCAGCTGCCCCGCGTCGAACACGCTTCGCGCCTCCGCTTCAGCCGTCGCGTCCTGCGCTCGGGCGAGCGACGTCGCAGTCAGCGCGACAGCGAGCGCCAGAAAAATCGTTGCAGTCCTCATGGTATCTTCTCCGATACAACCAGGATAGCACGAGGTGTCTCGTGTGTCAAGTCTTTCTCGGCGGTGTCCGTCTCGACTGGTCCTACCTCATACTGCGGCGCACGGAGCGAGAAACCGGCAAACTTTCTCAACTTTCTTTGTCTGTGCCACCGATCATCGCCCTTCTCCCGGAGTCAACTTCAAGTCTGCTTCGACTTTCCTCTCGAAATGCTCGTTGAGAAAAACCTCGCGACACGTCCCGCACTGCGGCAGCGCGAGCGCATCCGACACCGTCAGCACCATCCCGTCGGGGTATGTCTCCGCATACCGCGTAGCCTTGCGGAGCTTCACCTGCCCACCGCACGCGGGGCACGGCATCGCCTGGAACCGGCGGGCTGCGGGTCGCTTTTTCTTCATCGCACCCACACGCACGCCCAACCGAGCTTGGGTGGGAAGAATGCCTCTGTGGTGGCAGCGAACAGCTCGCCGGTCTGGAGGTACAGTCCGACGCTGCGGATCCACTGGCCTTTCTTTGCATCACAGAGATCGAAGTCCACGAGCTTCTTGTCGAGCAGCCTGTACCAGCCCTCCTTGGTCTGCTCGCAGCCGGAGATGTCGACGGCGACTTTCTCTTTGATCGCTCGCCGCATTTCGGCCTTGCTGCTCATGTTGTTGGGTCTGTCTTCACGAGGCGGAGCGCGCCGCGTCGGTCGCCGTCTTCGCCGCCGCCTGCTTTCTCGCCGTTCGCCCAGGCGATGGTGATCCGTGTCCCATTCGCCTCTACGATGGCCTCCCACGGGCCAGGTGCATCGCCGTACAGTTGTCGAACGTACCCCGAGGCGATCTTGCACAGCTCGTCGACCGACAAAAGCACTCTCCGTGTCGGCGTCGGCGTTGTCGTTATTTCACTCATGTCTGACCTCTGCTTCGAGCAGCTTCGTGAGCCGCTGGAGGGCTGCGTGTGCGTAGACCATCGAAGAGGAGAGGAGCTTGCCACGGGGGATGCTCTCGGCATCGCCTTCGAGGGCGTCGTAGACCTGACTTTGGATCTCTTCGAGCGACACATCACCGACGCGAGTGAGTATCTCTTCGAGTTCTTCTCGAAGATCTGTATCTGGCTCCGTTACTGCTTCGGACTCGCGCGCCGCTGCGATCAGCTCTGCGATCTCTTCGCGAAGCGTGTCCTCGTCGTAGGTCCAGATCGTCTCGTCAGCGGTGCCACCGATGCCCGCCTTCTCGATGAAGTACCCGTCATCGGGGCGCTTGCGCGTCCCCATCCAGAGCACCGTCCGCCGTGCTGCGCGGTGGGGCGTGTCGTTCTCGTTCGCGTGGTAGCACCCGAACATCACGGCCTGGATGTCACCGTGGACGAGGAGGTATCCGCCTGCGAGCACGACGACCTCGAACCAGAAAGTGCTGGTCCCCGGTTGCTTGAGGAACCAGCGGCCCTCGCTCCATTTTACGATCTCGTGCTTCTCGAAGCTCTTGCGAGCATGCACCATCTCGACTGCGATTCTGTCGACCTCGGGCTCGGGCTCGGGCAGCCCCGTCGCCGGAAGGGTCTCGGGCAGCCCCGCCGGAAAGCGCTTACCGAGTACCTCCCGCTCTTTGTCGGTGAGTTGTTCGAGCATTTTCTTGTAGGTGTCGGCGAGGGTCATGCTCGTTTCCTCTTGAGCCATGCTACGAAGGCGGGATTGCCGAGGGAGTTGGCACGGCGGGCTTGGATCTGATCGATGACACGGGCTGCGATGATGTGGGTGGCGTCGAGACCGTGACTGCACCAGATGAGATACTCAGCGACGACGAGCGCCGAGCGATTCCGACCGGCAGCGCAAGTCACGAGGACGAGCTTGTCCTGGGAGCGTGCGCGGCGGACGAGTTCGACTGCTCGGAGGATCTCCGGCACCTGCGCCTCGACGTCATGGTTGTCGTCGAGCTTGCAGTGCTGGACGACGTTTTTGCCGATCACTGAATCCGACAGCTCGTTCGACTCCGTCGGAGCCAGCTCCCACGCGACGTTCAGAAGCAGCCCGAACGCGTCGAGCGGCTCGCCGTAGGACGAAAGGCCGCCGATGGCGATGCCTTGAGACACGAACGAATAGGGGCCGAAGGGGGCGATGATCATGGGGTCTCCGATCTGGGGCATGTCCCCATGCACGGGCCGTACGACAATGCGTCGCCGCCTGATAGCAGCCACGCCATGCCGCGACCGTCTGGGCTCTTGCGCGAGCAACGAGGCTCCGTGCTTGGCAGTATTTCGATGCGCAGCGCGTTTCGCTGTCGTACTGGGCTCGGCGTAATTCGAGACGGGCAATGGTGGCGTAGGTCGTCCCACCAAATGCGCCACTGCCACACCGGAATATCGTCGAACTCGCGACTCTTCACGACACCTCGTTCCGCACGCACGAGTACAAGTTGCGCGAGGCTGGTCATGGGTGCTTCTCGGGTAGCCGCGCACGGATGAGAGCGGCAGCGGAGCGCCAGGCGCGAGCTTCACCTTCGTGCCCTCGGAGGGTCGATGCCGACCTCGCCCACTCGCCGTGGAGCTTGCGCCATCGATCTGCGGACGCCTCCGCTGCCACAGCTCGCGCCTCGAACTCGGTGACGAGACCATCGACGGTGCTCACCGTGCCCTCCACGCGCGCCAGCGCGTTCGGACGGACACGACGGCTGGTCCGACGAACGCGAGCGCGGCGAAGAAAGCGATGACCTCATCGGCGCAGATGTGTGGCATCACGCCTTCCGGCCGCCGTGTCGATGACTGCGCGTCTCGTTGTAGGCCATCTTCTCGCGGATCGCACCTTCGAGATCAAGCCCGAGCAGCCCGGCGAGATGGAAGATGCGGATGACCGCGTCGGCCATCTCGGTGATGAAACCTTCGGGCTTCGCGGTCGCTGGGTCTGGCAGCTCTCCGCCCATGTAGTAGGGCGTCCACTTGTCGTCGCGGACTTCCTCGGCAGCTTCGGCGAGTTCGGTCACGACGAGCATGAGCTTCGCCAGCACGGCGTTGTGGTCCACGCCCTTCGGGGCGCGGCGGCCAAGGCCCTTCGTCTTGCAGAGCGCGGGCTTGTCCCAGCCCTTGCGCTTGCCCCACGCAGTGATTTCGTCAACCCAGTCCGTGATGCTTTTTTCGCCGTAGCTCATGTGCCGATCCCGTGATTCTGGTAGGGGTGTGTGACCTTCGCATCCTTCTGCGCGCAGAGCTTTTTGTACGTCGCCGCATCCACGTCGATGACCCTCGGCTCTCCCTCGGCACGCGTGTAGTAATACGGTGCGGAGGCTTCGTTGTCCCACACCGCGTAGTAGCCCTTGAGGTAGGCATCGCGGTCTTCGCGTGTGAGGTGCAGGGTCTCTCCGTCGGGACGAGTGCCCCAGCCGCGTTCGGACTCGACCCAGGACTGCTCCAGTACGGGGTATTTCTTCGGAATGACGACGGCCGCGACAGCGACATTTTTCGGCTTGAGCGAACCGCGAGCGGTCCGGCCGATGGCTTGTGCGAGCTTGGTCTTTCGGAGACTGTGCGCCATCACGGCCAGTCGAACTGCGGTGGCCGTGGGGGTTGCGCGGTAGGTGACGAAGTGCAGGCCACGGTGGGATGGGCTCTTGCTACTGTAGACCGCCGGCACCCATTTGGTCAGACCTGGGACGGGAAGAATCTCGACGTGTTCGCCTGTTTTGTATGTCGTCACGCGTTTGCCTTTGCAGCTGCGCGTTCGGCTGCTCGTGCGGCCAGCGCGGATTCTTCCTTGTCGTCTTCGGCAGCGCGATGTGCCTCTTCGCGGGTGACGGCGGCGCGGAGCTGTGCTTCGGTGAGGGTGCCTTCTTCGATCAGGCGTAGGAACACGTCGTGCCAGATCGAGGAGTCCGCATCGGTGGTGGGGTCGATGCGGGAGAGCAAGCCGGCGGCGCCGGGGCGTGGGGCGAGGCTCGTGAGCAGGGTGAGTGCCCATTCGACGTCGGGGGCGTCTTCGCGGATTTCGGGGCAGCCGACGACGACGCTCTTTTCCGTGTCGCCGACCTTGTAGTGACACACGTGCAGGACGTCGGAGCGGGTGTAGCCGTTGTGGAGGCGGATCTCGTACGCGTAGTCGAGGACGTCGGAGCGGGTGTAGCCGTTGTGGAGGCGGATCTCGTACGCGTAGTCGATCTCCGCGTCACGAAAGCGGCCGATGTGGTGCTTGCGGACCTGCACCACGGAACCCTTCGCGAGCCCCTCACGAGACTGCCATCCGCCTCCCTTCACACGCCCATCGGGCTTCGTGAGCACGAGCGGCTGAGTGAGGACGTAGTCCCCGAGTACGGGCTGCCCCAGGGCCGCGAGCGCGGCACGGATGCGGGGATCTTCGCTGACCAGAACAGGGGGCTTGCGCATGTCTCATCTCCTTCGAGGGCCGTCTCACCGGCCGATGAACTATCCTAGCACGTCTGTCGGGTGTGTCAAGTCTGTCGAGTCTTTTATTCGCCGCTACCGACGCTTGCGGGGCTACGGTTGAGAGAATGTGGGAGCGCGCCGTCGAACGCGCTCCCACACGAAATCGATCAGCCGACCGACGCTTCCGCGTCGTTCACGCGAGCATCCGCTGCGGTGTCGTCCGCGTCGGCCACGCAGACCTGGAACGGACCCTTCGGGCCGATCCCGAGCGCGCCTGCGTAGTGGCGCAGAAGCACCTTCCAGAGCGCGATGCGCTGCCCCACGGGGACGCCCCAGAGCTTTTCCTCCTTGTGCCAGCGGCGGCCGGGGATGCTCTTCACGCTGTCGACGAACGCGGCGTCGTAGGGGGTGCGCACGAGCATCTCGCCGCCCGCGACCGTGATGTGGATGGCGGCGGTGCGCTTCTCGACGATGCCCGCGAGGCGGGTGAAGCCGAGTGCGCGGAGCGCCTCGCAGTGGTGGAGGGTGTGGAGGGCGCGGGGGTTGAGCGCGATGGCGTGCACGATCTTGTTCGCCGCATCGCGCGACTCGGGGCCGACTGCGATGTCGTACCCGTACTTCTCGCGGCAGTCGGGACCGATTCCGATCTCGACAGACTTTGCATCGACCAACGGACGCCCACAGCATGCACAGGACGTGGCGAGCATCTTCGTGGCAGGTGCGTTTTCGTAGCCCATGGTCAGCTCCTTTTCGCCGGTTCTCATACCGACAATCAGAGAATAGCTCGGTACGTCTCGTCTGTCAAGTCTTTTTTTTTACTCTGCTTGGGGGAGCGAGCGGCGCAGTTCGGCGGCTCGATCGGCGCGGTGTGCCTCGATGTACGCAGCTCTGTACGTTTCGCGCGCTTCGATCGCATTTTCGAGCTGATAGTCCCACAGCGTCGGTCCTGTTTGCGCCACGGCAGCCGCAGCCGCAGCGAGTCTCTTCAGGCTTTCGACATAGGCAGCCCGCGCCGCCTCCAGAGCGATTTTCGTTGACATGGTACAGTCACTTTCCCGAGGGCGAATCGCCCCACACTACCATGCTACCACAGTCTGTCGCGTCCGTCAAGCTGTTTCGGGTGTATCATGCGAGAGACGCTTCACAGGGGTCGGTCGGCTCGGAGTATCCGCGCAGCTCCATTTTGCCTTGGCCCCAGCGGCGTGGACAACGATCTCCCTTTTCACAGGCGTCGTACTCTGCGAGGGCATGGGCGTCAAACCTCACTCAGCGTCATCTGCTTGCTCAGACCACGCCCTCTGCTGATGGGCCTCGAAGCGGGCGGTGAGCACAGCTCGTCATACGTGACTTCGAGGTGTAGTTCCTTGGCCAGTGATCGCAGGTCGAGCCTCCGCAGTAACTCGGTTGTGATCGGCCGCTTCGCATCCCAGAACACGAACGCCGAGAAGAACGCGGTAGCTGTTGGGGAGCAGAGCAAGTCGGTCAGGAATCGAGCTTCCTTCTCAGAGGCGCACGGTACGAAATAGCAGGTGTCATCGAAGACCACAGGCTTGTCATCCACGGGACCGACCGCTTTGAACGCCAACTTCTTATACAGGCCAGAGATCGCGACCTTCCACGGGACAAACGTGTAGGGGCCTACGCCGAAGACCGAGTATGGCGGCTTCCCCCGGTAGATAGAACTCCCACGCTTCTCGAACCGTTCGCTGTGCTTGTGCAGGTACTTCCATGTCAGGGGGGCCTCGTCTCTGATCGTGGAAGTGTCTTCACCGACAGAACGCTGGGGGACGAGCATCCAACGGGTGGGCAAGGGAACCCCCGCTCTCGCTAGTTCCGAACTCTTGAGCATCGGGAATACGTACCGCTGTTCAAGAAGAACCCGTTCTCCGTCGCCATTCATGTAACCGTCACCTGACGAGGTAAGTTCCATGATGGCTGCGCAGTCGTGCTTCACACCCGACCGCCAAGTGTACTCGGACACCCCCAAGAGCGACCTAGAACGATCGTACTGTCCAGCATCCGCCACTAACGTCCCGTCGCGGAATCCGAGAGTCGCAGTGGGCTCGGTCGAAAGCAGGTCGTCGTACACGCAACACGCCGGGGAAGATACCTGAACCCCAACGCGAACTACGAATAGGCAGGCATCCACTGCGGCAGAGAAGTGCTTGGCGCTATCGATCCTGTGGATTGAAGCCCCGTCAACACGGAGTCCACTTTCCCATGCGAAGGCCAACGCCTTTCTAGCTACAGCGGTTTTGCAGAGCATCGCGACAACCGCGTCCCTGCCATCCAGCACGGAAAGCAGACGGCACAGCATCCACTCCGAAATGTCGAAGTTTGCCTTGCCGGTCAGCGCGTCCATGCCCGTTCGGCCGTGGAAGTTTGCTTTCTGCGGGATGTTGTGGCTCTTGAGGTAACCTAGATCTGCGCTCGTAACCCAGGGAGGGTTTCCGATAAACAGGATCGGTGCTGGCAGGTCCGCGATCTTTGTGGCCCAGTCGGTCTCGAAGAAACTGCCTACCTCGATCCGTGGGCGCATCTCGGAAGTAGATCGGGCCAAACGCTCGCGGAGTTCATTGACGTACTCCCCGTTCACTTCCAAGCCCAGGACGGAACGTGTCTTGGGGAAGGCGGCCACCGCTGCCAGAAGCAGGTTGCCCACTCCGCATGTCGGTTCGATGACCGACGAGGGCTCAATGCCCATACGTACGAGCACGGCGCACACGTCGGCCGATAGCCCTGGAGGGGTCTGGAAATCCCCGAACTCCACCTTTGCTCGTTCGCTTGTACGCTTCGCCATTAGGTGACCCGCGTGATCCCGGCGACCGTTCCCGCCTTGTCGATGGCTCGGCGGTATTGGAGCCGCCACTGAAGGGCGTTCGAGATCGTGAGGTAGCCTGTCGCTAATGTGCCTGCCTTGAGCAACTCGTTGGCGATGCTGTTCGCCTCAATGTCGTCCACCGGCAGATTCTTGTCGCGCATGAACGCGACGAGATCATCTGCGTTGCCGTCGTTCTCCAAGATCTTCCGAAGCCCCGTCGTCATCTGGTAGTCCGCCGTACTGCTGCGCACAGTCGGCGCTGCGCATCATTGATGGCAATCAAGTCACCGATGATTGAGGCGAGTGGTGCCTTGAGACCGAGCTGTTGTTGTGTGTGGAACCACTCACGGATTTCTGCTTCACGAGCGTCGGATGGATGGCTCACAAGGACCGCTAGAGGATCTCGATGGGGTTCACGACGGCTGGTCTTTCTTGTCTTCGGCGGCCCACTTGGCCTCGGCTTCGTGGCGAGCGAGGATTTGTTCGTAGGGGACGAACGAATCTCCGGCTTGTGCCTTGCCGATGACGGCACCTGTTTCGGGGTCCACGATCTTCCCGTGCTTCTTCATCGCCAGGCCGATGAAGGTGTACGTCTGTGCGGGGTCTTGGAGGATCTCATCCATCGCCCTCTGCCCGTCGGCGTAGCTCATCCCGAGCAAGGCTTTCACCTTGTTGAGCGCCCGCTGTGGATCGCTCGGACGAATGACCGCCAGCACCTTGCCGTCCTTGACCAAGAGCTTTTTCTTGTCGATCACGATACTCTCCGCAGCTCCGCGAGCCTCTTCTCGTAGTAGGTGTCGAAAAGTCGGACCACGCCGGGTCCGCCGTGGTTGTTCGTGCAGAGGTCGGTGACGCGTTCTTGCGCGGCGTCTTCGGTGATTCGACCGGCGACCAGATCTGCGGCCACCCCATCGAGCTTGGCGAAGATTTCATCGACCTCGGTATCCACGTCCGCTTGACTCATCCTCATCGCTTGCTCGCTTTCTTCGGCTTCGGCTTCGGCTTCGGTTTCGCCTTCGGCTTCGGCTTCGCCTTGTCATCGCGCGTGAAGATGTCCGCGAGCGTGCCCTTCGCGGGGCGGAACGGCTTAGGGGGACGCGGTTGTGAGCACACGCGGCGCACTGCATCTGTCAGCGATTCATTGTGTACTGCGCCAAGCATCTCGCATGCGTCGGAAATCTCTTTCCTTGCTTCGATCAGTCGACCAAGGGATTGTACTCCCCCGTCCCGCCCCATCTGCTCCACAATCTCGAATTGGTTGAAGAGTGCAGCCTCCATCTTGCTCAACTCGATGCGCAACCTTTTGTTCTCGGCGCGGAGCTTGGTTCCTTGCGGGATCTCAAACGCAAGACGTGCGACGCGACGCACCGTATCCCCGAGTGACTCCAGCGAGGCAGCGCCTAACAATCCGCGAGCTGCCTCGATCGTTGCCTTCGCATCGGTCAGTTGCCCGAGCCATTCGTTCGCCTTCTCGCGTTCCGCCTCGGCGCGGCTGTACTCGCTGTCTCGTCCGTTGAGAGCTTCGGCCAGCTCGGTGCGAACGCGGACGTATTCCTCGACATGGACCCCTTCCGCGCAGCGGTTCAGGGCCTTGTCGCGGTCCGCTTCTGCCTCGGCCAGCTCTTTGACCAGCCGTGCGATCGTGGCGCGCATCGCGTCTTCCTGCTTGCGCTGTTGGACGTCGCGGAGCTGGGGGTCGAGCGAGAGAGGGTCGGTCATTTGCCGGGGACTTTCGTTGTCACGCCGAAGGCTTCGACGGTGAAGCCTTCGCGGAGCATTTTGCGCGCTTTGATGAGACGAGGATCCGTCTTCGCCTTTTTCTCGGCCGACTTCTCGACGCTCGCCACTTTGCGTGAGCGTTCGTCTACCTCGTTTCGGAGGTATTGCTGGGCGCGGAGGGCCTGTTCGATGATCGTCTTCTCCGTGGACCCGTAGTTCGCCTGCTTGTAGGCCGCTGACTGCGCCTCGTTGAGACGCTTCGTCTTCACGGCATCCTCGGGGACGAGCGCTGCCTTGCGGAGCGTAGCTTCGATCGCGTGGACGACATTGGAGACGGCCGTGTCGGCGGGGAGGTAGCTCGACACCATCAGCTCTTGGGCATCGACGTCGGCCTGCGTGCAGTCGAGCGTGCGAAAGACGTGCTTGAGTGCGCTAGCGCGCGAGAAGCCGACCAACTTGAGATAGGCCGTGCCTCGTTGGCGGCACTCTTTCTCGTGGTCGTCCACTGCTTTGCGCGCTGCGACGCACGCAGCCTCTTGTGCACGCAGCGCAGGCGCGTGCTGCTTTTCGAGGGCTGCGAGTGTGGCGGTTGCTTCGACGAGCTTGCCCTGGGCCACTTCGAGCATTGTGGGCTTTTTCGTCATGCTGTCTCCGGTGTGGTGGCGAAGTGCGCGAGGATTTGCGCTCGCAATTCCGGTTCGTGCATGCTCGCCAGCGAGGCGAGCGTTTCTTGCGGCTTACCCTCGCTGTACTGCTGCGCCAGGTAGGTGAGCACCTTGTCGCGGTCGAGTGTCCATTCGTCGCGGTCGACGTTGTACTCACCGAGTCCGAGTGCTGTCATGGTGCGGTGGACCACGCTGCGGCGGCGAGCGTCGCGCTCGGTCAAGATCGCAGTGGGGTAGACGAGGCTACTGCGACCGAGCAGTAGATCGTCCGCGAGCATGCTCGGATCGAGTGTGAACGGTGGTTTCTTCGTCGCTTTTGTCTTCTTCACGCTGCCACCGCTGCCTTCTTCGGCGCCGGGAGACCGTCGGGGGGTGTCGCGCCCTCGACCATCTTCGCGACGCATGCGGTGGCGGTGGCGGGGACGTTCAGGTCTGAGAGGATGGTGCGGATCTGCTTGACCCGATCGAGCCGCTCCTGTGCTTCGTGGATCTCTGCGCGTAGCGCCGTCTCACGCTCTGCGACGAGCGCCTGCCACTGCGCCGGGTCGGCCCACTCCTTCCACCGTGACTCCGACGTGTGGAAGAACCCCCCGCCGCCGTGCAGCGCGTCGGAGATCGCCTTGTGTGCCAGCGTCGGCAGCTCACCGCAGACGTCTTCGATCGCATGTGCCGTGGCGTCGCCACCGAGACAGCGACCGCGCAGGTGCTCGCGGTAGGCTGCGTGGTACGCGGCCGTGATCGAAGCGTGCGCGAGGTAGAGCGTGGCGTGCTCTAGGTCTTTGTAGGTGATCACATCGCCGATCGCGTACTGCGTTGCACCGCGATCGTACTGGTCAACTCCGTACAGCGCGTGCCCCTGAGCCGCACCGTGGCGACGGAACCACAGCAGCTCGCCAGGGGAAAACGTGCTGAGCGCGACGAGCGCCAGAGTCGTGCGGGGGTAGAACGAACGACGTCCCTGCTCCTTGACCCACATCGCCGCGAGATCCGGGGCCGTCTCACCGTGCCGCGCCAACAGGTACGACGCGGTCTCGGCGGGATCGAGCACCCATGAGAGCCCGTAATCGCTCTCGTCGAGCTTGCCGATGTCGAGCGCGTTCATCGCCCGCGTCATCGTCTTGTTGCGCCGCTTGTCGCCGCCCGTGAGGGCGTTCAGGGAGACCCCGAGCTTCCGCCCGAGCAACAGCCCCTCGGCGAGCGAGCGATCGTCCAGCTTCAGTTCTGCCGTGTCTGCCGTGTTGTCTTTGCCCATGAACACAGCATGCACTAGATTGCCCGATGCGTCAAGTCTTTTTTCGCACGACCAGGAAAAAGATCCCAACAGCCACCCCCGCGATGGCCAGCGGCACCCACGAGAAGCCCGGTCCCTCCTCGTTCGGTGCGGACTGCCAATCGCCTCGTGTGTAGAGCGGCAGCAACAACCCGTAAGGGTTCAGCTTTCCGCCGCCGTTCGCGGCGTGTATCGCGTAGTGGAGGTGCGGACAGCTCCCTCGGGCGTTCCCGGTATCTGAACACTCGCCCAGCATGTCGCCGGCTTTGACCCGCTGACCGGGTCGCACACGAACATTCCGCATGTGGGCGTAGTAGTGGCGGAAGCCGTCGGCGTCCTCGACCCAGACGTAGTTGCCGCCCTTGGGGCTCGTACCTGCCCCTGGAAGCGTCTGCCCACTCACCTGGACACGCAGGGGCACCACGCCATCGGTCGTGGCCACGACGGGGGCGCCGTACGCGCAAGTGATGTCCATCGCGCCGTGGCCGACCGTCGCGCCTGCTCGCAGCTCGTCGTACGAGTTGTAGAGGATGGGACGTTCCGCAGGGTGCTGCGCGCCTGCCGAGCGGTAGCCAGGCCCGCTTGTGGGGCAGGGCGTGCCGTCGGCGCGGGCGGAGGGCTCCCTCGATTTCCAGCCTGGGGGGCCGAGCACGGGGAAGCGCAGGAGGTGCGGCATCAGCCGACTCTAGCACGGCGTCGCGGCTCGCCGAGCTGGTCTCGGTGGGAGTCGTCAGCGCGGAGTTCTTGCAGAGTGCGCAGGCGCCCGTTGCGCCGACCGTCAGTCGTGCGGAGGCAGCACATTCCGCAGCATCCCTTGAAGGACTTGGGCTTCCGGTTCTTGAAATTCGCCATGGACATCTCCTGCGGCCGTTAGCCGCGTGGTCGTGTTCATGGTTTTTTTCTTTGACACGTCAGAATACGCGACACCATTCCAGACGAGTGCATCACCCGGAGTCGCGCCCGCTCCCGAGATGATGACGTTGGGCGTCGCAGGCGCACCTGTGATGGCCAACGGCGCGTCGGCAGTGACGGCCGTGACTCCGCCGCCACCACCTTGGTTGATGACCATGAGCCTGCGCTGGACGACGGTGGACATTTTTCAGACGCCTTCCCAGAGCTGCCAGTAGACGATGGCACCCGCGTCCGTCACGACGCTGGACGCAATGGTGAACGACGTACCCACTACGCGTGCGACGACTTGCACATTCCCCGTCGCTAGCGTGCCGCCGTCCTGCACCGTGAGCGTGATACGGGTTCCCGCCTTCACGTTTGGGTTGAGGATGAGAAGCTGTCCTAGGCCGTCGAGTGTGGCGAGCCCCGCAACGCGCCGGTTTGGTACGGGTGGAGCCACTGGTGGCAGGTCGGTCTCACGAAGCACCGGCACGCCCTGTGACGTGATCTTGAACATCACCGTCGCGCCGTTGGTCGGCCCCTCCAGCGGGACGAGCTGGAGTTCGAGTTCGGAGGCGACGTAGTTGCTCAGGGGGAGCGAGCCTCCTGGTGGAACTTGGAGTGAAAGCAGAGCTGCGAGAGGAATGGAGCTGTCGTTACGAGCGACGCCGATGGCTGTGATACGGAACAGCAGGTCACCGTCGATGACGCCCACTTTCCCTACGCCGACCCCATCTCCGATGGCTGCACCGCGCGACTTGTAGCCTGTGATTCCTGGCCCAGCGGCAGTGCCTCCAAACTGATTGCCACGGAACTGCGCGCGGTTCGCACGGATCGTCGAATACTGGATGCCTGCGTTGCTGCCGCCGATCTGCGCGCCGCCCTGGTTGATGAGCACCATCGGATCGCCACCGGGGAGCGGGGCGGGATTGGGAGTGGTCGTGTTGCCAAGCTCGAACCCCGTCGCGTTGACGAGTCCGAGCTTGAGTGTTCCAGCTACGTCTGTATCGAGCCTCTGTGCAGGAGCCAGCAGGATGTCGTTTGCGCCGGAGGTGTTTCCGATCGAAAGGACTGCGCTGAGCGCTGGCGCCCCACCCGCAGCGGCCTCCCACGACCCGCCGTTCCAAACGAGCACGTCACCGATGCTCGCAGGCGGCGTGGAGATGGCTACGCCTGAAAGGAAGTTCATCCCGGCTGCCGTAGACAGGTCATTGACGCCGTCGTTGAGTACGACGTCGCCCGAGGTCACGTACCCGAGGATCTGTGGGTCGGACTGGATGTCACTGACAGAGTTCGTATCTGTCAGCGTGGCTTGCCCGCTCGCCGGGATGGCGCTGTTCGCCACCGAGAGGTTGATCATCGGCAGAGCGCCGAGGGTCATGTTCTTCGCAATGATCGTGAGCGCCATCAGACTCTCCACTTCACGATAAAGTACCCGATGCCGTTGTTCACCAGTGCACCGCCACCTAGATTGAAGGCGGCGAGCACGGCATCGACTGCGATGTTTGCATTCGTGGTGACGCTCTTCGCTTTCAGCGCTGCCCCTACCAATAGGAGACTGGCGATCGACACACCGTCAGCGTGGGCTTGGAGGGTCGGCCCTAGTGCGGCGTTACTACGCACCAAGCCCATCGCGATGATGGTCCCGTTGTACGGCATGTTCCAGCCCTGTGCCGCAGCCATCGTGACTTCGCCGGCCCGGAAATAGCTGCCCGCAGCGGTCGCGGTCCGACTGAATGTGAAGACTGCTGACTCTACGCTGAGCCACTTCGCTCGCGACCCGTCGTAGCGCATCTCCTTTTCGAGCGCGGTATTCCAGTAGCGGTCACCGTCGGCGGGGACGGGTAGGACGGGATCTGTGGCCGCACTCAGGTAATGCCGAACCCCATTGTATTTGCCCTCTGCGCCGACGCCGCTGATGTTGTCGATGTTCCCGAAGTCGTCGAGGATCGCGAGACTGTTCTGGATCAGCTTGCCTGTGGTGAGGTCAAAACGCGCGATGGCATTGTCCGTAGCGGACGCGGGTCCGACGACGTCTCCGTCGCCGTTTGCCCTGGTCCAGTCCGTGTCTAGCGCCCCACTCTTGACGTACAACTCACCCGTACCAGCCGTGCTGCGTAGATAGAGCGAGCCCTCGCTAGCCGTGACGCCAGTGGGGAGACTGGGATCGATCGTACCTGCGAACATGGCGACCGACGCGCCGCTCGTGCCGGTCTGTTCCAACGTAAGGACGGGACCATTGACGACGTTGAGAACGACGTTGTCCGCGCCGCGCGATGTGCTGAGCTTCGTGTGGCCGGGCTTGCCTGTCAGAGACGTGCCGCCTGTGACCGTGACATCGCCGCCGACTCCAGAAGAGCCTGCTGCATTGCCACCGTTGACGGTGACGAAGGCACCGGGGCCGGTGGTGCTCAGAGTGTTACCGCCACGGATGGTCACGCCGCCCGGTGTGCCCACTGCGGCACCGCCTGAGCCATGATCTCCGCCCCGTAGGGTCAGAACGCCTGCGACACCTGTAGTCGGGGAAACGGCGTCTCCACCCCGAAGAGTAGCTGCGCCTGCGTCACAGGCTCCGACGCCTATGGCTTGTGTATCGCCGCCTCGTACAGTGACGGCCCCCGCAGCAGTGCCATCTGCGTGGTGGTTTCCGCCCGCAAATGTTGCGGCACCACCAGCCGCCCCCGCCCCTCCCTGCCCGCCGAGAGCTGATACTGTTCCACCGTTGAAGCCTGCGGGTGCGGCAACGCCACCGCCACCTTGCAGAGTGGCATTGCCGCTCTGCCCACCAGCGGTGGAGGGTCCACCGAAGATGGCCACATTGCCTCCGGCTCCGGCTGGACCTGTGCCTCCTGTGATGCTGATCGCAGAGCCGATGACTCCGTTGTTGCTCCCCTTGATGACGACGCCGCCCAGGGGTCCGACGGTCACGACAGCATTGACGCCGTCTTTGACGAGCAGGGCATTGCCTGTACCGTTGTTGGAGATCTCTAGGGCCGCACCGGAGGCGCCTGCGTCGGTCGTGATCGTCTCTGCCGCTACGGTCGAACCCGCAGCCGTGGAGATGGCGACAGAGCCCTTGGCGTCGATGACGAGGATCGTATTGAGATTGTCGTAGGCTGCCTGGAGCGTGGTCATGCCGCCGACACCTGGCGTCGGCACCCATGTCAAGCCGTTCCAGACGAGTACGTCACCCGGAGCGGTGCCTGGTGCGATGATGACGTTGGGTGTCGCAGGCGCACCTGTGATGGCCAGCGGTGCCGAGGCTGTGACGGCTGTGACGCCGCCTCCGCCTTGGTTGATGACCATGAGCCTGCGCTGGACGACGGTGGGCATCTGGGACTCGCTAGCTCACGGGGTGACTTGGATGAACGCGGAGAGATCTTCAGCGGTGAGAGCCGGTCCCCCGTCTGCTGCAAGTGCGACGAACAGCAGATCGTCGACAACCAAATCGGTCACGGCGGGGACAGTGGTGACGCCACTAAAAGCGGTAGCACCACCGCTCAGTCCGACGCGTACGGGGAAGGGTGTGAGCGAAGTTACGGTGCCAGCTCGAATCCTATAGAACTCGATCCACGTGACCTGACCAGAGGCACCCGGGTTGCGCAGGTAGAATCCGCAGAGCACGATCGTACCGGACCGCGTCACACGGCGAGTGCCGTCGAACGGTCCTGGACCCGTGAGCGCTGCCACGTCAGCGGGAGGGGACGACGTCGACATGCCGTGGAACCCTGCTGGGGGTTGCGTTCCGGGGCCGATGAGCGAGCCGTTCAGGTTCCACTCGAACGCTGGTGCAACCGCGCCTACCGGCGGAGAAA
>Ga0315284_10003697_pt1 | contig 21738 bp, 23 predicted proteins | sample YL17G09_16_MG_FD_203696 | JGI IMG/M metagenome (GOLD analysis project Ga0315284, IMG submission 203696) | Sediment microbial communities from Yellowstone Lake, YNP, Wyoming, USA - YL17G09_16 | ecosystem: Environmental > Aquatic > Freshwater > Lake > Sediment | place: USA: Wyoming | collected... | reverse complement strand
CCTGACGTAGTTACCAAAACCTGTGCAGTCACCTCACCAACACCCACACCAACTGTAGTCGCTCCGACTAACTTAGCTACAGTTGATGGTTGTTATGGACAAGCGGCCTGGGTTACCTTCTCCTGGATAGCACCTAGAAATAACAGTACCCTCTGGATTGATGTGACTACCTTAAAAGATACTAACTGGACCAGTTATCACAACAAACAGTTACTACAAACTGCTACTTCCTTTTCCTGGAGCGCTAACAACTCCTTATCAGACGGTTTCTACCCAACTGATCTTGAAACCTATAAATGGCGTCTCTGGTACGGCGTGGACAATACCTGGGTCTATGGTCCCAATAGTACAACAAACAGCTGTAATCCTTCTTTGACTGCTCCAACCAACCTGCAGCCTAACCAGACCTCGACTGCTGATACCACTCCTGACTTTACTTGGAAAGGTGTAGCGCGAGCTGATACTTACATAGTTCAGGTCAAAAAAGGTGACGGTAACTTTGACTCAAATTACTGGTATGAATCTATTTTTTCCAGTAATTGTGCAAATGAAAATTGTTTAGTCACTTGGAGCCAAACTTTTCTAGATAAAGACAATAGGAGAGATCATGCAGCTCCAGCGACTCTTGATTCTGGGAGTTATTTCTGGAGAGTAGCGGCCTGTCAGGGCACAGGTTTAAATAGCACCTGTCCAACATCTGGAGTTTCGACAACTGCTTCTTTTACGGTGGTTGCGGCGACACCAACTCCAACTCCCAGACCAAGTCCGACACTAACACCTGCGCCCGACTTCACTATGGAAATAGTGCCGGAGGCAATCACCGTACAACCAGGTCAATTAGCGTCTTTTGCGGTCAGGTTCCAATATCTTAACGGTTGGAATCAGATGATTGGCCTTAATCCTACTCAGGGTAGCGAAATAGTTATTGGTTCCCGAATTTACATCGGCTACGAAGGAAACGGCATAGTTGTACCTCCTGATCCTGAGGTTGGTATGGGTCTACGAACTAGTACGGCTACTCCACTTGCACGGTATGATGTGACAGTTAGGGCCTGTAACGGTTCTGTCTGCCATGAGGATACTGTAGTGCTTAATGTTGATAAGACTACTTATGATGCCAGTAAAGACGATATTATTGCTTATATGAGAGCTCAGGCGGGCGACAGAGTTCTTTCAAGGAGCATTAACGGCACGCCCCTGAGATTAATAGATGTTCTAATAGGTTTGTTTGGAGCTGAGAGTACATGGGGTGAAGACCAAGATAGCGGTAGAGGTGATTTAGGAATTTTACAGTTTAGACTTGATGGAGCTTGGCCAGGCACTAGGGAATATAATCCGAACATAGTTTACGGACCGGGTCTGGCACATGGAGACTCCGGTTCTGGGAACCCTTCGCCTTTCTGGCATGATTATGATGGTATAGGAGGAGCCAATGATGCCAACATTTGGGATCCATATGCGCAGGTACGAGGTGCTATTCAGGTAATTGCCGAACAGGACAATCCTGAAGCATGGAGTCAATACAAAAATAATTCCTGGTTAAATTTCTGCGGATGCAGTTATTAGAAATAATAAAATCAATCATGAGAAAGTTTAAAATAATTCTGAATAAACGACTTTTGTTACTAATATTATTTTTGATAGGGACGGTCGTTATTCTGATCGCATCGGTAATACATAACAATATCAAGATTACTCAACAGAGGTTGATAGAAGAACCCAAACTTATTGTTGATAACAAGAAAGTCGAAAGAATAAGGCAGGAAATAGCCTGGTCATCCAGTAGAAAAACCGGCGACTGGCCGATTTATTCAACAGAGAATTTTAAAATTGAGTATGCGCCAAGGGCAGTTATTTTCTTTGCGACAATTTTGAAACCGCCTTTTGAGGAGAATAAAAAAGCCATAGAGGATTGGTTTGTGAGTAAAGGGTTAAACAGTAAAGAGCTTTGTGAGATGAGGATTGTTTTTATTGCTTCTAAAGAGGTCAAACAAAGTTTGTTAAAGGCAGATATTGCGTCAACTGGTTGTGGTCCGATTACAGACTTTTTTCCTCAGGCTACCGGCCCTACCGGGCGGTAGCAATACTAATCAGGTTTCCTATCGGTTCGACCCCTTCTTGAAGGTATTGATGATCGGTTAGAGTATAATAGGCAATTGCTTCCGCTGCGTGCTCGGTTTCCACCTGACTTGAAAGCATCGAAATTAGTTTTATGGCCTCAGCTTTTTCTGTCTCTGAAAAAAGACCAGTAACATTTGGGTCATTTTCAAGCATTCCTTCCAAAAAGATGAAGTTAGCGTAAATAGGCAAGGACTCTTTGACAAATTGAGCAGGGTTTTTGTTTTGTAAAGGTAATCCTTCGATTGATGCCCAAGCACTTTGGTCAAACTGATGCGGATCTTGCTTTAAAAGTTCTATTGCTTTTGCCCAATAGGGATTGATTTGGGCAATTGCATCGATAATTTGGGGGTTTGCTTCAAAAATTTCTGCCAGGGTGCCAATTTTAACACTGGTGTCTGGGGTTCTTGCGGCAATTTCCTCCAAAGGAGCGGTGGGCAAATATTGACTGAAGACAAAATCCTCAAGAGGTCCGTAAAGTCCGCTTTTTTCCTCTGCGGTTTGGGCAAGGCCGATGGAGTTGGCAATAATTGAGATTCGGGCTCTGAATACTTCTTTTGTTACTGGTTCGGTAAATTGAGGCATAAGAGCAGCCGCATTTGCTTCTTGAGTAAAAACCAAGTCGGGGAAAGTTAAGCCGACTGTAGGATCTAAAAGGAGTTTTTCTCTGGCAATTAAAAGCTCGACTATTTGTTTGGGAGATAATTTTTGCAGGAGAAATTCCGGATCCTGAAGAAGAACTCCAAGCTCATGGGCAGCCTTTTTCTGGAAGATGAAATCGGTGGCGATATCCCTACCTAGGTAAATAGTCATTTCCTGCGGGCCAGTTTTCTCGGTTCTTGCTACCTGGCCGCCGATAATTACCATCTTGATCTCGCCAGGAATAGGTAATTTTCCTGTTACTTGAGAGATGAGCTGTTGTTCCTGCTGGTGAGTTCTGAATTGACTAAGAATACCAGCCAAACTTGGGTCAACCTCGACATTTACAAATCCAGTTTGTTGAGTTCCAGTATTTAAGTAAATTTTTCTGCCGAGAGTTTCAAAGAAATCAGCATTCATCTGATTCAAACTTTGAGCAATTTCTTCTGGCGATACGCCACTTTGAATCATTGAGGCAAGCTGGTTTTTATAACCTTCAAGAGTTGTTCTGTCCCTTACAAAAAATAAGTCGGGATCAGTTTCTTTAAGATAGTCTTCAATATTTATGAAACCTCCAGCTTCAAGAACAGGGGAAAAGTCAAGATTTTGAAAGGTGCGTTTTTTGAGGGCAATTAAGGTGGGTGTGCCATCGGGTTCTACGGTTGTTTCATAGGCAGAATTAATTTCTTCTAAAACAGTATCGGTTGTTTCAATTTTATCGATAATCGCTCGCAGTTCCTGTTGTTCTGTCGATTCCAAAGACGTAATTTTCTCCCGAAGGCTGTTAAATACTGATTGAACTTCCGGGGTTGGAACGGTTTCAGTTGGAACAGATTGAGTAGGGGATTGAGAAGTTGGGGTTTCGACTATTGGGGTTTTAGTTGACGGAAGTCCATCCTGAATTATTTCGTGAACGGCAGTTGAGGTTGGTATTAAAGGTGTGACTGTAACTTGGCCTTCTTGTTCGCCACCGCAGGCAGAAAACAGGGCAGAGGCAAGTAGGGAGGTTCCAGTTAAAGCAGCCAATCCCATTCGCCAGCGAGCGTGGGTGAATGGAGGTTTTGATTCGCGAACTGAAAAACTTTCAGTTTTTTTGGTAGCATTTCGGTGTTGTTCGATTTGGAGACCTCGAGCCTCCGAGCTTTGGCGGCGGCTTTCGATCCAGGACGGTTTTGATCCAGCTTGCGGTTGATCTTCGACTCGGGTTTCGTTCATTCTTTAATTTTACCACGATTTTCACTATGGGTCTATAATTAAAATTGACCTAATTAACCTAATTGTTCTAATTTCTTAATAAATTCTAAGTACTAATCTCTAAACTCTAAACAATTTCAAAATTCAAAAGTCAAATGTTCAAAATATTTTGAATTTGGATCATTTGAATTTAAGTATTGTTTAGGATTTAGGATTTAGGATTTAGAAATTTGACCGGGCTTGTTTTTAGGATTGAGAGTTGCTAAGCTAAAATTGTGATCGAACGGATTAAATCATTTATACCGTTTCTACTCTTAATTATCCTCTTCGGGGCCCTTATCAATATGGGTACAATTCCAGGCAAACAGACAATATTGAACTTTTTAGGTTTGAGCAGAAGTAATCAGCAAGAACAGGGAAGACCTTTAAATTATGTGCCTAGTAGGATTTTAGAACTTCAACCACCCTCTGGCGGGGAAGAATCGACGTCTTCGCCTTTACCGATTTCTCCCTTATCATCACCAGGAGTTGTTCCTGGCATTTCGCCATCCCCGTTGATTTCCATGCCTTCTCCAAATTCTTCTAATCCGGGACAACCGCCACCGCCACCGCCATTTGTGCTTGGGGTAAATGATAAACAAAATTTATCAGTGTCTCCATCCAAGGTTTCCGACTCGACTAATACCAAAAACGAAGATGTTGGTGATGAAGACGTCTGGCAGACAATTAAAAATTACTTCAGCGGAATATTTTAAGGTTTAATGAGGCGCAGTCACTTCTGGCTTGAGGAACAGCTCAAGTTCTTACTTTCCAAATATTTTTCCGACGTAAAATTATCCAATCCACTTGAAATTCGTTTCGGCAGAGAGGCAAAATATCGATTTGGGTCGATAAAGCTCTATCGACCAAAAAAGCCGAAAAGAATTTCGAATTTCCCATCTTCGCTAAAGCTTCGGTGGGCAAGCAAAAAGGTTCCGCAAAAAAGCATAATTACGATTACCTCGATGTTTACCAAGCCAAATGTTCCGGTTAGAGTTGTTCATTACACAATTGCCCATGAACTTTGCCATTATGCTCACGGATTTTCCTCGGCCAACAAACGACTTTTTAAGTTCCCGCATCACGGAGGAGTTGTCAATAGAGAGCTTATTGGACGAGGGGCGCAAGATTTGATTATCTCTTATAAAAAATGGCTGAAAACTTACCGCAAGAAAATTTTGGCCAGCCGAATAAAAATTTGAACCCGATTACTGACCGGCCGGCTCTTAATTTGGTGATTATTGCCTTTTTCTTCATCGGACTTTTCCTTTTGGCTTTAGGTGCCGGTCTGTTTTTATTTAAGGGTTCAGCCCCAAAAGATGAAATTCAGATAATTTCTGCAGATTCCAGTAGTTTGCCCAAAAATGAAATAGTTGTTGATGTGGCAGGAGCAGTGGTAACACCTGGTGTTTACAGGTTGAGCGCAGATTCCAGAGTAGGGGAGGCAGTGAAAGCGGCCGGTGGGTTAACGCAAGATGCCGATTCAGCAAGAGTCAACTTGGCAGCGAAAGTGGCAGACGGACAAAAGATCTATGTGCTGGCCATAGGCGAACAAGTGACGAGTGATAAGGAGCAAGTGATAAGTCAGAACTCCAGTTTAATTAACATCAATACCGCCTCTGAGTCGGAGCTGGATAAACTGCCGGGAGTCGGACCGGTGACCGCTCAAAAAATTATCGCCTCGCGCCCCTACAGCACTTCAGAAGACCTTTTAACCAAAAAAGCAGTAACTTCCTCGGTCTTTGAAAAAATTAAAGATTTAATCACCCACTGATTTGAAAATTCTTGGATATTCTCTGGCTATTTTACTTCTCGGTTTAGCCGTGGCGCTTAAGCTTTCCTGGCAGGAGAAAGAACAAATCTTGCCTAAGAACCGATCTATCAAACTGATAACAATCCTAAAAAAGGAGCCAAAAATTTATAACGCAAAACAAATATTGGAGATTGGCGATGGCAAGATTTATGTAGATTTATACCCCCGCTATAAAATTGGTGACCAGTTGGCAGTTGAGGGGGAAATTGACAGTACCGGCCAGATTAATAATCCCCGGATTCAGAAAGTTGGACAAAAAGCAAGTTTAGCTGGTTTTTTTGGTAATTTTAGAGCGAAAATCGCCGAAAATATCAATAAGCTTTTACCATCCCGTGAAGCAACGCTGGTTGGCGGAGCAGTTCTTGGAGTTGATGAGATTGAACAGGAATTCCGCGATCAACTTGTCAAAACCGGGACAATCCATGCGGTGGTTGTTTCCGGCCAAAATCTGATGATTGTAGCCGGGGTATTTTTGTCTCTGGCCAAAATTATCGGTAGAAGACAAAGCTTGGTTTTGGCGACAACTGCCTCTTTTGGCTATGCACTTTTGACCGGTTTTGAACCGCCGGTTGTTAGGGCAACTTTGATGGTTTTGGCATCAACCCTGGCTATCTATTTTGGCAGAGAAGCCTTACCTATCTGGAGTCTTATTTTGGCAGCTCTTTTGATAGTTTTTGTCTGGCCTCAGGCGATTTTCGAGGTTTCTTTTCAATTAACTTTTGCGGCGACTTTAGGAATAATGACGCTGGGAAGAAGATTAGCAAATCTTGGGCCCAAATCCGAAGCACGAATATCTAAATCCGAAACAAATACAAATGTTCAAAATTCTAAATCTAAAACAGTTTTGAATTTAAATTATTCGAATTTTAATATTGTTTCGAATTTCGGATTTCGAATTTCGGATTTATTAATTGCCAATGCAGCGATTGCTATCAGCGCCTATGTCTTCACTGCGCCGATTATTCTTTATTACTTCGGGAAGATTTCACTGCTGGCGCCGATGGCCAATATTTTGGTGGTTGAGGCGATTTCCCCGATCATGATTTTGGGATTTTTAGTGGCTATTGTCAGCCTTATTTTTATGCCCCTGGCCCAACTTTTTGCTTATTTTGCCTTTGTTCCGGCTTTTTACTTTGCCAAAGTGGTTGAAGTTTTTGCCAAAATACCAGTAGGGCAGGTGAATCTAGGGAAGGGGAATGTGATTGTGATAGTCGGTTTTTATATTGTAGTTGCGATATTAATGATAATTTGGGGAAGGGAAAAGCCAGAACCATGAACCGCGAACTATGAACCATAAACTTCTTCTCACCTCGGCTCTGTTTTTTGTCTGTTTTGGCCTGCTTTTAATTTTTCAGAGCCAAAATTTAGGTCAGCTGCGGATTATTGCCTGCGATGTCGGGCAGGGAGATGGGATTTTACTGATTTCGTCCTCCGGCAAACAGATATTGGTAGATGGCGGTCCGGGAACGAAAATTGCCGATTGTCTTTCTCAAAAAATGCCTTTCTGGGACAGGACTGTTGAAATGGTAGTTTTAACTCATCCGGAAAGGGATCATCTGGAAGGATTATTGGAAGTTCTGGCTAGGTATAAGGTGAAGATGATAATGACTACCGGCGTGGTTAACGATACAGAACTTTTTAGAGCGTGGCAAAAAGCTATTGGCGATGAAGGGGCAAAAATTTATACACCTAAGGCAGGCGATAGACTGGTAATTGATTCTATATCAGGTCGAACTTTATCAATGGATGTTTTATGGCCGACAAGCGAAAAATTGGCGATTTGGAAAATTGTCCCACCGACGGAATTAAACGAAAGCTCGATAGTTTTGAAAGTAAACCTGGGTCCGTCAGTCTTCGACCCTGAGGCTCAGACCCGAAGGGCTGACGGATTCTGTGCATATCTGGTTGGGGATATACCAAGAGAAACTTTGGAGAAAGTACTGACCGGAAAATGTCAGGTCTTAAAGATTTCTCACCATGGTTCGAAAACCGGCACAAATCAGGCAATTTTAGATTCGGTTGATCCGAAAATTGCCATTATTCAGGTTGGCAAAAATAGTTTTGGCCAGCCAAGTAAGGAAGTGATTGATCTCTTAGAATCAAAAGGAGTAAATATATATCGTAATGATTTAAACAGTATTATAGAGATATCAACTAATGGCAAGAATTTAAACGTTAAATCCGAGCGTAAAATCAACCGTTAACCCTGGAGTGGAATAACCTTCTAGCACAAGCAAGGATCAACCTTGTTTGGGTCAAGTCTCACTTCTTTTTAGGGGAGCGATATGGTTTTGGACAAAAGCTTTGATATCTACTCTGCCGTCTACAACTGGAAGATCACGAATGTGGACTGGCTTGCCAAATACCAAAAATAAAACTCCTTGGCCTTGCGGAATTACCTTCAAGGGGACTACTTGAATATCCTTGTCATTTAGACGGGAGAGCAGATTGCATGCTTTTTCGGGAAATTCCAGATTAGTAGTATGTTTTCCCTGAGGACACCAAATCATTGCCCCTCCGTTTTCAAGTCGCTCAATAGCGCTTTGTGGTAGATTTTGCTTATTTACGATTTGGCCGTCTTTGTTGAATTTAGGAGGCAAAACAACTTCCCAGCCGAGACTTTTTCCACAAAGTTCATAAAACTGGCCGGATAATTGATTACAAAAAGGGATTGGCAATTCTACCCCTCTAGTTTTGATTTTATAATTAAGGCCTCTTTGCACAATGGCATATGGTTCTCTTATAAATTCGTTTTCCTCTGCCGTTCTTTGGTCATATACGATTTTGGCTATTTCGAAAAATTGACCCATGTCATAAAGAGGGCCCCCACGGACATGATTCATAATAATAATTGTGGCTCCGCTTTGGGGAATATTTTTTCACCCGCGTGGAGTAATTTTGATCTTTGGCTTTCGTAGACTGGGGGAACTTCTTGGTTTGGGATGAATCGTTCACCGCGAACTATTTTCGCGCCTAATTTTTGTAGCTTTGCTTGTTCTTGGGGTGTTAAGCCTTCGCCCATCCATTTTGTGACAAGAATTCCTATAAGATCAGAAGGAATTAGTTGAATAAGCAGTTTCCGGTTCGGGTTTTCAGGTTGAATATGGGGTGGTCCTAAACGTTCTGACATATAACTTGATTCGTAGTATTTTAAACTTTTTTAGGGAAAGTTAATAGTAAACCGCTCCTGGAGCAGAACAGATTTAAAAACTTTCTTGTTTCCTAGCTGTAGGTGAGAAGACTCTACGTACGAATGACGCTTGCGCTACTAACGCCTTCGGTGCCTGGGCTGTAGTGGCTTCGTAAGATCTGGCGCTCCATTCTCAATACAATCCTGAAGGACAGAAAGCGCAGCGTAGCTGTGTTCTAAATATTCCTCGTTTGAAGCTTTCCTCATTCCCGATAAACAAGGAACCTGCCTATTATGTGTATTACTTGCACTGCTTGTTTGGGTAACATAAAGTCCCTCTCTTGTCAAAACAATGGCTGTTTTACTTCTTGGTAATCCACCTTCCCACCCATCTCCCAGATCCTGATAAATGGTAAACCAAACACCTGGTCTTTTTTCAGCATCTACTGTTGGAATTTCGGTTAGAAAGTCCGACTCGGGGAATTTTTCAACATTTTGGACGACAGATTTTATCAAGGCTTTCATTTCTTTGGCCGCATGCTCTTTAATACCTGCTGCTTGTTCTGACCATTGCTCTTTCATTGACCGTGATTATATATGGTCCTGACTTTAAAAGTCAAACTATCGGTTAAAAACGAGTCAGGCTCGCAAGTCGAGAAATTTCCTTAAAAGTAAGTTCTCGACAAGCTCGAAAATAAAAAAAATATTTGAAAGGCTTACGATATTTTGGAAAAGCTTTACACTAAGAACTCTTCACTGTAAACTGTTTTTTAGAATGTTAAGAGAACAGATTAAAAAAGACGTAGAAAAGGCTGTTAGTAAACTGGTTAGTGGGAAGGTGGGTCCGTGGGATGGTAAGGTAGAGGTTACAAGGACGAATGACTCAAAATTTGGGGATTTTACGACAAATCTTCCGCTTAAGATCAAGCACGAAAACGAGCACTCACCAATGAAGTTTGCTAAGGTTTTGGCTGATAGTTTAAAGAAACAGCTGTAAATAATTTTACTATCGGAAAGACTCTAATGAAGGTTAGGGCCGTGATTCCTCGGAGTAATCTTCTTCTAAAATGTCACGGGGCGCGTGTGGGCTACTTGGAAAATGGGTTGTTTCAAGGTGGTGGTAGCCAACTTGAACTTTACTTTGTCCTTCTTCAAACACAGCTAAGACTTGAGGGTCAAAATTTACGATTGGTGTGTCATTAGAATCATTAAAAATTGACTCATCTCCCGAAGAATCAGTATAAGCTGCGAATTGTGCTCCTATTACTTCTTGATCCCTTGAATATTTTAAACCTTGGGCTCGTAGAATTGCTGTTCTATCTCCAGGTGTTTTTCTTGGCTCTTCGCAGTTATTTCTAATAGCTGCAGTTGATGTTCTTAAGACTCGAATCTGTCTTCGCATTTTATCAGGAGGGAGAATTACAGGGTAGGTTTGGGCAGATTCAGGCTTGGATCCACCGAGTTGATCTTGGCTGGTAGGTTCTGATGATAATTGTCTTTCCATCTTGCCTTAAAAATAGATCACGGCTTTTCCGCAATCTGGGGGAAATTTACCCTATTTTTAAATGTTTGTCAACTCTTCAAATTATAAGTATTCGTTAATTACGAACTGAAGTGTCTAGATTGCTCGAAAAATTCTTCCGATTTCTCTGAAAACTCCTGGTTTATTAACCTTTGGCTTTACAGGTGACTTTATCCACTGTACACTTTAAGACAGAATGTTACGTAATCAGATTAAAAAAGACATTTTGTCGGCTATTGACAAGCTGGAATTGACAATTGATGAATCAAAAGTAGAGGTTACAAGGACGAATGATCCAAAATTTGGGGATTTTACGACAAATCTTCCGCTTAAGATCAAGCATAAGAATAAGCAGTCGCCAATGGAGTTTGCTAATGTTTTAGCTGATAGTTTAAAGAATCAGCCTTATCTTGAAAAACTAGAGGTTAAAGAACCGGGTTTTCTCAATTTTTTCATTAAAGACGAAATTTGGCAAAAAGAGGTAGAAGATGTACTCAAAATGGGCAAAAAGTACGGTTCAAATGAGCATGCCAAGGGCAAAAAGGCCAGGGTGGAATTTATTAGCGCGAACCCAACCGGACCTTTGCATTTTGGAAACGCGAGAGGTGGTCCAATTGGTGACTCACTAGCCTCAGTCCTTGCGGCAAATGGCTATGAAGTATTGAGAGAATATTATCACAATGATGTTGGTGAGCAGATTGGAAAACTAGGTCAATCTATACTGAATGTTTCTGCTGGAAAGTCTTTTGAAGATCAGGAATACAAGGGAGAGTACATAAAAGAGTTTGCTGATGAAATTAGCGCACAGATTATAGATAAGACTAGACCAACAGGTATAACTAGTCCTAGTTTAGATTGGGATACATTCGGGAAAAAAGCCGTAAAGAAATTGTTGTCTGAAATTCTTGCAGACTGCAAAGCGATGGGGATTAAGTTTGATAAGGTTTACTCAGAAAGTGAGTTTATAAAAAGCGGTCAGACCAAAAAGACCCTTGAAAAGATCAAAAAGTTTATAAAGAAAAAAGACGGGGCGGACTGGTTTGCGCCCAGCGATGAGTTTTTAAAAGATCGGGAAACAGTTGTTAAAAAATCCGACGGTTCATATACCTATTTCGCCAATGACATTGCCTATCACAACTTAAAGTTTGCCGATAGTCCCAGTTTAGTGATCGACGTTTTGGGAGCCAACCACCACGGCCATGTACCGAGGCTTCAGGCCGCAATTTCGGTCCTTGGATTTGATGTTTCGAAGTTTCATGTAATTTTGTACCAATGGGTGAGGTTCAAAAGAGGCAGTGAATTGGTAAAGATGTCAAAGAGGTCGGGGACTTTTATAACTTGTGAAGAGGTTCTGAAAGAGGTAGGTAAAGATGCTTTGAGGTTTTTTATCCTAATGTACGATCCGAATTCCCATATTGATTTTGATTTGGATTTGGCGCGAGAAAAATCGAGCAAAAATCCAGTTTATTATGTCCAGTACGCGCATGCACGCATCGCAAGTATTTTGCGACGCGCAAATTCCAAATTCCAAATTCCAAATTCCAGGATTAACTATCAACTGCTCACTACCGACTACGAACTTGATTTGATTAAGCAAATTTCTAAATTGCCGGAACTGGTGGAGGATATTACTCAGACTTTTGCTGTCCACAGGCTAACTGCTTACGCTGTCGATTTGGCTGACAGTTTCCACAAGTTTTACGAAAATTGTCCGGTTTTGAGTGCCAAAGACGATCTTAAAAACGCCCGTATGACTCTGATTTGCGCTTGCCAGATCGCTCTTGCCAATACTTTGGCGCTTCTTGGGATTAGTGCTCCGGAGAAAATGTAAGTCACTTAAGTAGCTTGGAATTTAGCATGAACAAAGTAAAATATCTTTTGACTTATCGGTATGCAGAGATAATTCACGACTTAACCGTGGAGTTTGTCAAAAAATATATCTTAAGCAGCTTAAGTAACTTAAGTCACTTAAGATATGATCGGAGGACTGCCGACCAGATGAATCAAGCGGCAAGAAGCGGTAAGCAGAATATCGTTGAGGGAATAGGACAGTCTCAAACCTCTAAATCTGGGGAGATCAAGCTTCTAGGAGTTTCTAAAGCTTCTTTCGAGGAACTATTAGCAGATTATGAGGATTTTTTAAGACAAAATAATCTGGAAATTTATCCAAAAACTGATCCTCGAATTACAAAGTTTAGACAGGTAGCTTTTAGGTTAAGTAACTTAAGTAACCTAAGCGACTTAGGAAACTTAAAAGAAAAGCCAGAATTGCCAGGTAGTCCCCAGGATGATGCAAATTTCCTTTTGACTCTTTGTCACCAGGAGACTTATCTTTTAGACAAACAGATTAAGGCAACTGAGGCTAAGTTTATTCGTGAGGGCGGCTTAAACGAAAAGCTTTTTACGGCTAGAAAAAAATCCCGCGGTTATTAAGTTACTTAAGCGTATGAGAAAATTACTACTTTTTCTCCTTTTAATTCTGTTTTCTGTTGTGCTACTAAGTAACTTAAATAACTTAAGTCACTTAAGGCAAAGTCGTGAGCAGGTCGCCAAGCCTGAATCTAAAAGGCCGATTTTGAGGGTGGCGCTAGTCTCTGACTCGCATAATGAAAATGATCTTTTGGCCAAGGCGTTATCTCAAGCTGAAGGAGAGGGAGTTAATTTTGTAATTGGACTTGGCGATTATACGAATACAGGAACAGCTGAGGAACTTCAGGCAGCCAAAAAGGTTTTTGACGAGTCGAAACTTAATTATTTTGTGACAGCTGGTGATCATGACCTTTGGGATAGTCGGAACGAAGGAGAAGAAGCGCTGGCCAACTTTAAGCAGGTTTTTGGCCAGTCTTCGCAGATTATTGATAGGGAAAACGTACTGTTTGTTATATTAGATAATAGTGATATATATTTAGGTATTGATTCCAAAAGTTGGGATATGCTAAATAGAGCTTTCTCTGAAGGAATTGGTTTTGATAGTAATAGCGGCCAAAATGTCAGATGTCAGATGTCAGATGTCAGATGTGCGCAGCCGAAGCTGCGCTTCGTCTTTGCCCAGAAAACTCCATTTCATCCGGAAAGCAAGCATGTAATGGGTCAGGATAATCCGGATGTTGCCAATCAAGCCAAGAGGTTGCTTGCGCTTTTTGAAGACAAGAAAGTTGACGGATTTTTTTCCGGCGATCTGCATTTTTTTGCCCAGTTCTCCGCCAAAGGCGGATCCACCTCTGGTGGAAAAAGCACTGGTGATGTTAAAATCACCACTATTGGCGCAGTGGCAAGGGAAAGGAACTTTCAAGGGCCAAGATTTGGAATCCTAACGATCTGGGATGATTATTCATGGGATATAGAGGATGTTGAAATTAGATGAGCAATTTAACAATGAGTTCAAACAATTTTGAAAAAATATCAGCAGGTCGCCTTGGCACCCTTTGGTCATGCCAATGGCGCTTCTCTGATATTTTCTGAGAAAATGGAAAATTCATTTCAGAAAATTACTCTTGATAACGGTCTGCGCATAATTTTGGCGCCCTTGCCGGCGTTTCGGTCGGTGACGGCAATAGTCCTTTGTCAAACCGGCTCAAGATACGAGACAAGAAAAACTAACGGCATTTCCCATTTTCTGGAACACATGTTTTTTAAAGGAACAAAGAAACGGCCGACAGCTTCCGATATCTCTCACGCTTTGGACGAAATCGGTGCAGATTACAATGCTTTCACCGGCAAGGAAGCTACAGGTTATCACATTAAATCCGCTTCAGAGCATTTGCCATTGGTTTTAGACATGCTTTCCGACATGCTTTGGAATTCGAAGTTTGATGAGGGTGAAATTGAAAAGGAGCGGGGCGTAATCATCGAAGAAATTAACATGTATGAAGATACGCCGATGCGTCGGGTAGCCGAGATTTATGAGCAGGTTTTGTGGGGTGATCAGCCCTTAGGTTGGGATATTGCCGGAAGAAAAGAGGTCATCCGCAAACTTCAAAGGGAAAATTTCTTAAACTACATTGACTTGCAATATTCTCCGAACAGGATGGTAGTGGCCTTAGCTGGTCACCTTGAAAAGAAAGACGCTCTGGCACTTATTAAGGAATACTTTGGTCGCAAAACTCCTAAGAAGGTTAGCGCTTTTTTGCCGGTCGTCGAATCTCAGAAGAAGCCTTCCCTTAAAGTTTTTTATAAAAAGACAGACCAAGCGCATTTAGTAGTGGGTGTAAGAGGTTTTAAGCTTGATCATCCTGATAGGTACAACGCGGCACTTCTAGGGACAATTCTGGGAGGAGGGATGTCTTCAAGACTCTTTGTCAATGTCCGCGAGAAAAGAGGATTGGCTTACTATGTGAGGGCAGAGCATGATTCTTATCTTGATACCGGGACACTGGCGGCAGCAGCCGGCGTTGATTTGAAAAGAATTGACGAGGCTATCAAGGTAATTCTGGATGAGTTTGACCAAATCTGTCAAAAACCGGTTGGGGAGAGGGAACTTAAAAAGACTAAAGAATACCTCAAAGGCCGCATAATTCTTTCTTGGGAAGATTCAAGAACTGTAGCCTTTTCCTATGGTACTGATGAACTTCTGGAAGGTAAAGTGAGGAATCTGGACGAATACTTGAGGAAAATTGACGAGGTGAAAGCTGAGGATATTCAGCGAGTGGCCAAAAGTTTGTTTGTCAATAGTAAACTTAATCTGGCAGTAATCGGGCCGTTCAAGGACGAAGCAAGATTTGAGAAGATTTTGAAGTTGTAAGACTACCGACAACCCGACAATACTCTTTCCACCTCAGTTTTGATGACCGGGTGATTGAAACTTTTTCTGATTGCTTCTCGACCAAATTGCCTGGCCTGCGGACATTGCCCGAGTTTGACGTAAATCGTAGCCAGATGAATACTGAAAATTGGATCGTCGGGCAGTAAGTTTCTTGACTCTTCAGCCAGAGCTTTAGCACGGTTTAAATCCTTGTCCAGGTAATAGAGAATTAACTGAATTCGGGCAAAGCCATTTTCGCGATTAAATTCCAATAATTTTTGAAGTTGTTCAACAGCAACTTTTTCTTGCTCAGGTTTAAATTTGAGGGGAGTACCTAAGTTAGGGTTTACTGCCCAAAGATCAACAGGAATTGATCTGATGACATCACCCCTTGCGTAAATTGCGGCTGTCCGATCAACATAGATCAATTTCCAATTGGCAAGTTGCCAAACAGGAGTTATATTCGTAAAAAACGAATGGGTCCTAGTGTTAATAACTGTATCAATGTCGTATTTTTCAAGTAGCGACTGCCAATTCTCTTTTCCCCAAACAAGTTTTTGTTCATCAACAAAGTCCTCGCTTGTTCGAGGTTCATACATTGCATCTCCAAAGGTTTTTATTGGGTAATTCTCCCAGATAAAGTAGTCATTCCAGTAGTCAACGGTGAAAAGCCTTCTAGTCACTAAATTTGACTTGAGAATTTTGGCTGTCGAATAAGGAAACATCGAGTCCCACGTTCTATTAGCAACGCCAGTTACTTGGCCATTGGTCGAGAAAATAGAATAGTCATACTTAGCCCCGACAATTTGTTTAGTTAAGATTGAAAAAAAGATGAAAATAAGGACAATTAATAAACAAGCTTTAAAAGCCAGTGGTGCGAAACTTGCGGTTTTTTTCGGAAAGGTTTGCTTAATCAAGAAAGAGAATTGAGGGATTACAATCAATAAAATAACAGGAGCAAGCCGCACATACTTAAATGGTAGGAGCAATAAACAAAAATAAAATATGGATAAAGTACCAAAAGTCCATTCTCGATGCTTCTTTCTTAGGAAAAGAAAAAGGGCAAATAGGTACAAAATGAAAATCACCATGAATAAATAAACCTCAATAGAAATTTGGTTTAAAAAATCAAAACCACGCGTCCAGAAAAGCCGTTCTCCCAGTGAGGACATCTCTGAGATGATGATAGGAACCTTCCTAAAAGCTAAAAAGTAAAAGAATCGCCGGTACTGGACTAATGAGAAAATTAAAGACAATAAGGTGACGACGAATAATAAAATTAGATTACTTGATTTTTTATGGGATAGAAGGCTGTCTAACGATTCTAAAATTAAGACAAAGAATAAAATTGCCAGGCCTAAAGGAGCCAGACCATGGATATTGGGCCAGGCTAAGAAGGTAACTGGCAGCAAATAGCCGATCACCGGTAATTTCTTTTTGAGATAATAATAAAGACAGCAGTAATTTACCAAAGCGACGAGAGCAAAGCTAAACATCTCAGGCCGATTCAGGAAACGAATAGCGATGGAGTATCCTAGAGTGGATATCCCCAGTAATATTGCGAGATTGTTAGTGGTTATTAGTTTTAAGGTCTGGAAGAGGATATAAAGGGTGACAAGACCAATAGCAATGCGTAAAATAATTAAACCATCTATTCCGACTAACTTGACGAAGGTATAAAAAATAAGGCCGGAAAGCCATTCAGTCGAAGTGAAATGTTTATCTTTATCTTTTGGTGCATAAACGAATTCGTCTTGCGTGGGGATTGATTTTGTCTGCCATACTTGGCGGCCGATTGAAAGATGAAAATAAGTATCCCTAGTTAGAGGGATTGTTCTTGCAAAAAACAATCCAAGTAAAATGAAGGTTACAAGAGTAAGGAGATTCAACTTGGCAAAGTTCCACTTAGATGTCACGTAAATAATTAAGCATTAATAAGTAACAATTGACAATACTGTATTTAGTATTTAGTATTTTGTATACTAGATACTAGATACGCAATACTTGATACAGATGATGCAGCGAACTGTTGTTTTATTAAAACCGGATACCTTACAGCGAGGTTTGGTCGGCGAGATTATCCATCGTTTTGAACGAAAAGGCTTAAAACTGGTCGCTCTTAAGATGATGACGGCTTCTGAAATCCTCTTGGAGGAGCACTACGCTCATCACAAGGATAAGCCATTTTTTGAAGGGCTGAAGAAATTCATGTCCTCTTCGCCCATTATTTGTATGCTTTGGGAAGGTAAAGATGCAGTTGAGGTGGCTCGTAAAATGGCTGGAGCAACTAGTGGCCGCGAAGCAGAACTTGGCAGTATTCGCGGTGATTTTTCAATGAGCACCAGTAACAATATCATCCATGTTTCAGACTCCCAGTCGTCAGCTCGTGAGGAAGAAGTAAGGTTTTTCGACAAGAAAGAGATTTTCGACTGGCAGAACGTAATCTTTCCTTACCTCTACGGAGAAGACGAAACTGATAAATCCTAATTTCTAATTTCTAATTTCTAAACAATATCTAATTTCAAAATTCAAAATTTCTGACTAAAAGTATTTGGAATTTAGATAATTTGTGCTTTGAATTTGTTTAGAATTTAGTGTTTAGGATTTAGGGTTTGAAGCTAGGCTCTGTACACTTTTTGCTTTTCACTGTTACACTATACTTGTGATCCACCGTAAACATTTTACTGGTCATTTTGATGAGAATGGAAATCATCACCGGGCTCATGTAATCGGCTTGCCCGCGCTTTTTATCTACCTGCAGATCTTTATCGTTCTTTTTGCCGGACTTTATCTAATCAGATTAAAAGCCCCCCAGATTTTAGGCACAGCCAGCTTTAGCGCTGGGCAGATTATTGATCTGACGAACAAGAAAAGAGCCGAAAACGGCTTGAGTTCGCTTTCGGCGAACCAACAGTTGACCGAGGCAGCAGCGGGAAAAGCCGCTGACATGTTTGCTAACGATTACTGGGCGCACAACAGTCCAACAGGTAAAACGCCATGGGTTTTTATTTCAGCTGCGGGCTACAGGTATTTTTTTGCTGGCGAAAACTTGGCTCGGGATTTTGGCGATGCAACATCGGTAGTCAACGCTTGGATGGATTCGCCATCTCACCGCAGCAATCTTTTGGATAAAAATTTTAAAGATATCGGAGTAGCGGTTGCCTCGGGTAAACTTGGAGGACACGACGGAACTTTGGTAGTTCAGATGTTCGGTTCCAGTATTTCGCAAGTTCCGGGTCAGCAACCTTTGGCAGAGGTAGTCTCACCAGCTCCTTTAGTTGGCGGGGTAGGTCAGCCTTCACCTCCCGCAACATTTGAGTCAACTCCACTAGCCATAGTTAGCCCGATTGTTCTTGTTGATCAATCAACTCAAACAACAACTGTTTTGGCAACCCGGCATTTTTCGATTGCCAAAGGCGCCTCACTGGCGCTTGTCGGATTCATTTTCGTAATATTTATGATCGAGGTTTTGGTAACGATTAAGAAGACAGGGGCAAAACTAAGGCCGGGGGTAATTGCCCACCTGCTGCTTTTAGCGTTTGTTCTTTTGGCGGTTTGGTATGCTATTCAAGGAGCGATTATTTAGAAGTTCATAGTTGATAGTTCACAGTTCATAGAAAGAAAATACTATGAACCATGAACGATGAACTGACAACTTATTTTATGAAACATTTTGATACTTTAAGCCATATTTTTTTACTTTTGGGGTTTGTGGTGGGCATAATCGGTATTTTAAAAATGCGTTATGAGGTAACCAGTCAATTTCTGATAATTTTGGCGCTAGCTGTTTTTTATCTTCTTTGGGGAGTTGTTTATCATGACCGGAAAAAAGATTTAACCCTAAAACTTTTCCTCGAATATTTTCTACTGGCTTCAATTGCCACTGTTGTGGGGTTTTTAGTGTTTTTAAGATAAGTGTATAAAAATACTAAGCTCGAATATCTAAACCCTAAACAAATCCAAATGACCAAAATACAAAATTCAAAACAATATGATCTGGAAGATAGAACTTTGAATTTTGCCGAGAGGGTAAATGACTATGTAAATAAGTTGCCCAGAACTCTATCCAATATCGAAAATGGGAAACAATTAGTTCGGTCCGGTGGATCAGTTGGAGCAAATTATATCGAAGCTAACGAATCTTTAAGTAAAAGGGATTTTATAATGAGGGTAAAAATTTGCCGAAAAGAAGCAAAAGAAAGCCGGTACTGGCTAATTTTAACCATACCCAAACAGGACAGTTTGCAGGAGAAGAATTATTTGATTAGGGAATCAACTGAGTTAATGAAAATCTTTAGGTCGATTCTGGAAAAATCGAAATAAGAGAGCTTGTTTTCTCGCAAAGCTCGAAATAAAGTTTATGATTTTGAATTTTGGAATTGTTTAGAATTTAGGATTTCGAATTTAGGATTTAAAATCCTACGGATTTATCACGCAGTAATCTCGCTGAGGATAGCCTTGAGGGGTGCAGGGTACTCCTGTAGTTACTCTGTCTTGGTCGTTATCATTCTCTAAGTCTGCTGAAAGGATGTAGGTAAATTGTGTCAGTTTATTATAATAATAACCTTTGTTCAAATCTTGATAGACAGGATCTTTAGGCAATTGCTGCATGTAGATGATTGAGTTGCAAATGAAGGGTACGCCCCAATCAAACACTACTAAATCAGCCCCGGAGCCGCAAGAAATTAAGCCTACGCCGCTTATGGAATTCGGATATTCACCATTTGTTTGCATATAAATTTCTAGTGCTTGCTGGACAGCTTTAAGATCGCCTTTGCGGCGGCCGTCACGGCCTCTTTGTTGAGCATTGGTCCAGGAAGCAGAAGCAGCAGAGATCAGAATGGCGATGATGGTGATGACAACCAGCAATTCAATCAAAGTAAAGCCGTGCCGCCAAAGGCGGCGGTTAACGATTATCGGTTCACGGTTCACGGTCTTTAGGATTCTGTGAACTATGAACTGTGAACTGTTAACTAGCTTGACCATTAATTTAATTGTCAATCCGTGAACCGTTAACTGTCAACTATGAACTGTGAACCATGAACTGATCTCAGTCTGATTTCAGGCAGTAGTTGAAGCCCGTAGGTGGGGTACCAGTATAAGTTGCGGAAGGCATGGTGTTGATTAAAAACTTGACCTTTTGGGCTTATGAGTCCCATCTTTTAGTTTAAGAGTAGCCGTAATTGATGATTCTGTCAAACAAATAGTTGAAAGCCTTAATTTTTATATGTTAAAGTAAACTTATGAATGGTTTAGGCCAACAGCCAACAGTTCAAAACCAAGAACCAAAGCCATCATTCTTGAAAGCAATTAAGTGGAGAATAGTTTTTCCAGCTGTAATTGTCATAGTTGTTGTTTTAGCAGGTGGTAGCTTTTTAATAATAACCAAACTACAAGGTCAGAAAGTAACCCCAACTCCAAATACTGAGCAAGGTACCCCACCACCTTTGCCTCAAACTTCACCCCAACCCGATCTAACAGAAAGCTGGAAGCAATACAAAAATAACGATCTTAAATTTCATCTTAAATATCCAGGGAGCTGGGAAATAAAAGAGTTTGACCAGAAGAATCTAACAGCATCTGATACTCAAGCACAACCTGTGGTTTCTTGGACTTCAGGCGGTTCTGGAAAACAACTTAATGTCTCTATTGCTTATTACAAACCGGCAGCTAATGTTATCTTGACTGATTTTGTTAAGGAAAGGGAAAAAACTTTAAATTTGACAAATGATGTCAATAGTCAAACTGGTTCAAATCAAGTTGGAGGGGTAAGTGGAATAATGTGGATTTATAGTGTCAAAGCGCAAGATGGAAAAACTTATGTTTATGAAACATTTTATATTCCAAAAGAAGATAAGCTTTGGGAATTCACAGCCAGTACTCCAAAAACTGGAGATGAAGGAAAAACCCTTCAGCTTTTTGGTGTATTTCTTGCTACCTTTCGCTTTGATTAATTCTCATCTTGTGATATCGTTAAATCTTTAGTCTGATTTCAGGCAGTAGTTGAAGCCGGTAGGTGGGGTAGTATCAATACAAGTTGCGGAAGTCATGGTGTTGATTTCCGGATCAGAGGTATTTTCCAGTTTTGCCCAAAGTGTATAGCTTTTACGGTCAGCCGGCACAACATAGCAATAGACATCTTTATCATCACAGTCTCCTGAAGGTACTGGAGGAGATGCTGGAGGAGTTGAAGTTGGTACTGAAGTAGGTGTAGCACTTGGTGTTGGAATTGGGGTTGGTGTTGGAGGAGTAGCGCCTGTTCCTCCATCAAGTACATAAAAATTATTATTGTAACCAGTTATATCAATGGGGTTTGCACCGCCGGCACTTGTATAATAAGCTGAGCTACTGTTAATAGTCCAGGCAGTAGCGGGTGGGGTGCTGGAGTATGTCAGATAAATTGCTCCGCTTGGACCCAATCCGAAGCCGTAATAATAACCACTCCAAAGAAACCCAAAAGAACCCCTTGCTTGGCCCTCCGGAAAAGCAGGGCCGTTTAATTTTGCCCAGCCGTTACCAACCTGATAATAAATATCACCATT
>Ga0315284_10003694_pt1 | contig 21748 bp, 16 predicted proteins | sample YL17G09_16_MG_FD_203696 | JGI IMG/M metagenome (GOLD analysis project Ga0315284, IMG submission 203696) | Sediment microbial communities from Yellowstone Lake, YNP, Wyoming, USA - YL17G09_16 | ecosystem: Environmental > Aquatic > Freshwater > Lake > Sediment | place: USA: Wyoming | collected... | reverse complement strand
CTTGCGTTGGCATGTGGGTTGGTGTCTGCGGGGCAGAAACCTCGACAGTCCGGCTGGCCTGTCCAAGCGAGGGTGAACGGTTCTGAAGTCTATGCTTTCGGGCCCTATGATGTGCTCGCGGTAAGCCCCACTTATTTTCCGGACCTTCCTTTGCAGCAAGGAAACAGCCGGGCACGACAAAAGGTTGTGCCAAAGAAGTCGTGGGAAATCCGGTCCAACTACATCGGTCGCACAACGACGCGCCTTCCCAGTTCCATGGCCGCAGAAATGGAACCGCGCAACCCGGTCTTCTTCATTGATGAGAACACCTCGACGATCGGCTTTGCAGGTCGCCCGGATGGCAATCCTGCTGCCGTGCGCGCGTACGTCCGAGTTCTGTTGCCTTCGATCACGACCGTTCGCTCGGTCGTGCTTACACCACCGCAGGGCGGCGAACTCCCGGCCCGGTTGACGATTGACGTCCATCGTTGGGAACGGTGGGAGTCTGTCCAACCCGAGGAGAGTGGGACGTGGACGACGGTTTATCAAGCAGAAGGCAAAGCGCCCCATGCCCAAGCACAGGCAGCAAATACGGCTCCGAATGTCTTTCAGCGTGAGGAGCCTGGGCCCCCCGGGGGTGAAGCAGAATTGCGAACCCGCGGGTGCGAGTTTCAACCTGTCGAGGCGCGTGAGGTGTGGATTTCGAGTCCCGAGGACATCGAACTAGCGGAGGTCCGCGTGCTCGATACCCAGGGGAGGAATGTTGCTTCACTCGCGGCGGGAGGGACAGTTGCAGTCTCGCTTCGTTCACACCTTTTCTGGTTCGACGAAGATCGGCAGCGCCACCTCTGGCCCATGACCTATGACCTCGGTGTAAAGTGGAACCGGGTCAACTATTATTTGACGCCGCTTATCTGGCCGCTCGTGGAGCGAGTTCGAGGCGTGTATCGGATTGACCCATACACAAAAGGAATCCTGAGAGAGGCGGCGCAGAACGGGGTCACGATCACCTTGACGCTGGGACCTGCGGATCATCCGCTCTACGCCTCCGCGACACGGGAAACTCAGGTCAAGGCGTTTAGTAACTATGTGCGCTTCATGGTCCGAGAGTTCAAGGATTTCGTCTCTTACTTTGAGGTGCTCAACGAATACTACAACCAGGACTCGTACGAACCGGGAAAGGCCGGACCTGTTGAGCGTGCGGCCAACGAATATGCGCAGTTCGCGCTGCCAGCAGTGCAGGTAATCCGTGAAGAGGCGAACGGTGCCAAGATCATCATGTGCGGTCCCTGCCCCTTGGCGGTTGACTGGATCGACGCGGCGCTCGCCACGGGATTAGCTCCGCTTGTCGATGTGATTTCGTGGCACCCGTATCAACTGACTGAACCACCGGAGGCGCTGGACCTCCCGCGTCACCCTTGGGCCGTTCCCGGACTCGTCCGCTACGAGGACGCCGTCCGGTATCTTCGAAAGCTGGCGCACGGGCGCGGCTTCCGCGGGACTTTCCAAGCGAACGAGGCCGGTGCGTATGCTATCCATCGCATGCGCAGTACTGCTCTGGTATCCGCGAAATACATGGCGCGCTCTCTTGTCCTTCATAGTGCGCTCCGCGTGCCGGTCTTCTGGAATGAGACGGTCTCCCTTCTGAGGCCGGCGTGGCAGCCCTTCTTCGGGCCCGGCCAGCCGGACGTGCAGCCGGACTACTCTTACTATGTCCTTCGCACTTTGTGTACGTTGATGGACGGCATGGAGCCAGTACGGAAAGGTGCAGAACTCGAGGTGATTCAGACTTCGGAGCCTGGCGATATCGAAGGGCGCTTGTTCTCTGACCGTGCCGGTCGCCTCCTTGTGGCCTTGTGGAGGCCCGTCCGCAGCGGCGAGCGGTCGGAGGCGGTCCTCTGTGATGTGCTCGTGCGAGGATTCTCGGCACGCCGCGCCACAGGATTTGAGTTGTTCAACGGCGAGCAACAGGAACTGATGTTCCGGCAAGACCGCCGCAGTGCGCATCTCGATGGCCTCTTGGTCCGCGACTATCCGCTGCTCATACGTTTGGAGCCACGGCAATCACCGAGAACCCCTGTTGGGTCACGGACAGCGTCAGCCGCACAGAACTGAGGCGTACAGATTGCGAATGCAGACTTACTCTTACGGCGCAGGCCACGTGCAACCGCCGTTGGGGGGTCTGTGCCGATACCTAAAGGAGGTAGTATCATGTCCATCATAATCGGATCGCTGGTTTGCATGTTCGGCGGGATCGGGGTGGGTTCCTTCTTGCTTCCTCTCAAGTTCTCCAGAACTTGGCGCTGGGAAAACTCCTGGTTGGTGGGAGCCTTTTTCATGTACGTACTCCTTCCTGCCGCCACCTTGCTCCTGGTCATCCCCCGATTCGGCGAAATCTACGGTCAGACCCCGTTGAAAGACCTGGGGATGATATACCTCTTTGGCCTCATCCAGGGAACCGGGTCCTTGGTTTTCACTTATGGAACCACCGTAATGGGGTTGACTCTCGGATATGCGCTCATGATTGGATGCATATCGCTTTTTGGACTCCTGGTCCCCCTTTTTGCTGCGCACCTGGATCGGGTCACCAAGCTGGATGGCATCACACTCCTGGTTGGCTGCGCCATCCTCGTGTTGGGAATTGGGCTCTCGGGCTGGGCTGGCTTGCAGCGCGAGGCCGTCAAAGGACAGTCGAGAACGGCAACCGGCCAGAAAAAGCTTAATATCCCGCTCATGGTGATCGTGGTGCTATGGTCAGGATTTGCGAACGCCATGTTCTATTTCACCTTCGAGTTCCAGCAATCGATGAAGGCGCTCGCATTGAACCAATACAATGTCCCCTTGTATGCGTGGGGTTTCCTCAACACAGTGCCCTTTTTCCTTGGCATGTTCACAATCAATCTGATACTGACCACGACCAAGATGCTCAGAGATAAGACCTTGAAGAACTATTGGTCGGCTTCGGGGCTACGTCGCGAGTATCTGCTGGCGATTTCAATTGGACTTTTGTGGTATGTGGGCCAGGGGGTTGGGTATACCATTGGTCAGGCAGTCTTGGGCCCTCTGGGGGTCGCGGTGGGTGCGGCGCTCTTCATGGGCACGATGATGGTGGTTTCAAACGTCCTGGGCGTTCGTACGGGGGAGTGGAATGGTGTGCCCAGCGGGACCATGCGCAAGCTCTACATTGCCCTTGTCCTTTTAGTCGTAGCCATGTCGATCATCGCGGTGGGCAACTATTTGCAGCAGGTTGTCTTTGTGGTGGCATGACCAACATACCCGTTCGCTGGCCCGCGCCGCTTCCGAGTCCAGCCCGGAGCGGGTGCGGGTGAGGGGACCTGCACCAAGAAGCAAGCGGAGCCAAAAACACGCGGGCGAGCCTCGTCAAGTCAAGGGGGGGATCAGACTGTCGGTCGGCCGCCCAGTACCCAAAGCGCATAGATCTTCGAAGCCTTCTGTGAGTGGTTCGATCCATTGGGCCGGAGAATGGCCCAGAGCACTGCGACTGATTACCAGGAAAAGTTTATGAGCCCTGGCCAGAGAAGGGTCCATTGGCGCAGCCACCGTCGAGCCACAACGACCGGTTCCGGGGTGCAGGCTGTGAGAACCACTCGTGCCACTTCCTTTGTATTGTTGTTGACTTTTTTCGGAATGCTGAGCATCGTCAGCCTAGCTTCATCGCTGCGAACAGAGGCGCAAACTGCCGAGGGAAAGGTCGGATCCAGCCATTTGCCGCAAAGCTACTACCCGCGGTATCAAGACCTTGGTCTGCAGGCTGGTTTGACGGCTGAGACGATCATCGGCGGTGTCGAAAGAAAACAATACTTCCTCGAAACAGTGGGAGGCGGTGTCGCCCTTCTGGATTACGACAATGATGGCTGGCTGGACATATTCCTCGTGAATGGCTCGCGGCTGGAGGGGTTTGCCGCGGGGCGAGCGCCGACCAATCATCTTTACCGCAACAATCGGAACGGCACTTTTTCCGATGTGACCCAGGCTGCCGACCTAGTTCGGTCAGGTTGGGGTCAAGGTGTGTGCGTCGGCGACTACAACAACGACGGTCGGGAAGACCTGTTCGTCACCTACTACGGAAAAAACGTGCTATATCGCAACAATGGTGATGGGACGTTCCGCGAGGTGACGGCGGACGCCGGGCTTCTGCAGCCTGCAGACTTCTTTAACGCCGGGTGCACCTTTCTTGATTATGACCGGGACGGTTTCTTAGACCTGTTCGTTGCCAACTCCGTGGCTTACGAAGATGCTGCCCGAGTCCCTCCCGACTGCAACTACAAGGGTGTGCAGGTCAACTGTGGGCCGCTGGGCTTGCGGGGTTCAAAGAACTTCCTTTACCGCAATCGTGGCGATGGGACGTTTGAGAACGTTTCGGAGACATCAGGGGTCCGAAACACTGGCGCTTATTACAGTTGGGCACCCTGTGGCTTTGACTACGACAACGACGGCTGGCCGGACATATACGTCACAGACGACTCGACCCCCTCTTATCTTTATCACAACAATCGAGACGGCAAATTCGCTGAAGTGGGGCAAGAAGCCGGCGTCGCGTACACTCTCGATGGATTCGCCCAAGGTTCCATGGGCGTCACAGTGGGCGACTACAATCGCGATGGTCGCCTCGATATCTTTAGGACCAACTTCATCGATGATACACCGACCCTGTTTCAGAATTTAGGGGAAGGGCTCTTTCAGGACATGACATTCCCTGCCGGTATCGGAGTAAACACGCGATTTCTGGGCTGGGGAACGTCATTCCTTGATTTCGATAATGACGGGTGGCCCGACCTGATGTACGTCACAGGTCACGTCTATCCCGAGATCATGCAGGAGAAGCTCGACGACGAGTTTGAGACAAGAAAGGTTCTTTACCGGAACTTGGGTGACGGGAGATTCGAGGATATCTCACTCAAGTCTGGCCCCGGCATTCTCCTTAAGCGCTCCAGCCGCGGGGCGGCATTCGGCGATATCTTCAACACGGGACAGATCGATATTGTGATTAACAATATGAATGCTTCTCCCACCTTGCTGCGAAACGCTGCCCCCAGCCCCAATCGGTGGTTCCTTGTCCGCTTGATCGGCCAGAAGACCAATCGTAGTGCTGTCGGATCTCGCGTCAGACTCTCGACTGGATCGTCTCACCAGATTCAGGAGGTGTTGAGCGGGTGTGGGTTCTGCTCCCAAAACGATTTTCGCCTTCATTTTGGTTTGGGCAAAGCCGAGAAAGTTGACCGACTGGAAGTCCACTGGCTTGGAGGAGCGGTGGAGACGTATCAAGATCTGCCCGCAAATCGGCTGGTGACAATCGTTGAGGGAAAGGGCATTGAATCAGTTCGGAAATTAGCGGGCCTTCCCTGAAGAATTATCCGGTCCACAGAGGCGTGGACATGGACCGCGTACACATCAGATGCAGTCGGGGAAATCCGCGGGGCAGAAGCGGAAGTTGCTGTGGTCCATGCGCCGCGCAGGGCTGAGTTTCATCCTAGCGACTCGCGCCCTCGGGTGGCGTAGAGTCATGGCCCCCACGGCGGCATTTCTCAGTTTTCATGCGGTCTCACCAAGCGGCAATTATTCTCTGCTTCTTTTCACCCGCACCACGAGGCTCATAATGGCGTATCGGTTTAAGGGAAGTTTGACCCTGTTTGGGTCCCACTCTACGGCGCCACTTCGTTCCCCCAGAACCGATCCCAGGTAGGCATCCTCCAGTTGAATCATCGGGAACTGCAGGGTTGCGGTCAGCTCTTGTGGCGTCGAATTGTGAACCCGTACCAGATAAGTGGATTTTGCGGCGAGCGGCCGAACGGTGAGCACTGTCACGCCGGCCGGCGAGGCGCTGAGGAATCCGGCTCCCGTAACGGGCAGAGTCTGTTTCCATTCCTTGTGATAGTGGCGGATGGCAGGAAGTGGTGACCGCTGTTCCGACGCTAGGCGTGCGGCTTGGGCGAGCGACAAGTCGGGCGCGCTGGTCAATGCGTACCGGAACGTGAAGCGCCCTCCCTGCTGCGCCGGCGTGTCCGTGTACCAATAGTTGTTCATAGCGTAGGAGAACACCGTCCCGTTCCGAATCTGAATGGAATCCGGCCACAGGCCCCGGTTGATGTCCTCCGGGGTGATCAGCGGAGCATCGACGGTCGCCCAGGCCACACTTCCGTTCGTGTCTTTAACCCAAACCCCGCCCTGCGTAGTGAACCACTGCCGGTTGGCGCCCGGGAGCATGTCGGCCTCGGGATCGAGCCAGGCTGTCGCTCCCTGAACCTTCACTTGCGGTTGCTGTACCGCGAACGGAAACGCAAAGTAGATCCCCTCTTTCTTCATGGTCGCGACTTTCTCGACTTCGTTGTGGAAGGTCACCAGCTTCAACTCGTCATTCAGGGTGATGGTCGAAACAATCTCCGGAGTGTTCGAGGCCTTCGCACGAACCGTAATCACGGTTCCCCAGGGGAAGCGCCGAACCTCGGGTGCGCCGACGAGGGTTTGTCGGTTGACGGTCAATTCCGGCACCGGCAGCGTGGCATCAGCGCTCGCGAGCCGATTGTCGTTGATGCTGCCTGGGATGAACCCGCCAGGGTCACCTCCTGCTACGTACAGGTATTCACTCATCCGATAGGGGGAGTCTGAGTTGACGAGGTCCCGGCCCGTGGACTTGTCGATCAGGTGGGCAACAGCCCCCGACTGCGGATCCAGTTGCAGCCGGTAGTATTTGCCTTCCACGGTAGGAGTGGAGCGATCCAGGTGAAGGGCTTCACCTTCGGGCACTTTCCCTTTTGCCATGGCAAATAACTTGTATCCTGTCGCCGGAACTTCGGCGGCTCAGCAGCGGACCTCCTGGTAGCCGTTCAGTGACTTTAGCGAGCCGCAGGAGATGGCTTGCGCCGTTGCGGGATCGATGAGTATCTCATCGGGTTCAAGCTCGAAGTCGAAGAATCCGCCCCGCGACCAGCTCTCAGCATTGAATACCACCGCGCCGGGGGTGTCCGTCTGAATGAGTTCTGCGACCTTGTCCATGGCCACCAAGCGCAGGTCCCAGGTCTGTTGATAAGCCGCCTCGGCCCACGCGCGATGAGCGGCTTCTCCGAATCGAGTGCGGTAGCTGGAGGGCCGGCTGTATGAATTCGCGTCGCTCCACACATAGCAGTCCGTGCGCATGACGTTCTTCCACGCAGCGCGAAAGGGCGCGTAATCGAAGCGGAGAGGTGGCTTCAACCAATTCGCAATGCTTTCGAACTTCTCCGCGGCAAGGATTTGCATTTGCGATGTGCGATGCATGGCCGCGATGCGGGCATCAGCGCCCGCCTCGTCTTCCCAGTAGGCTCCGCCATCGCCACGGAGAGTCTGGATCTTTGACCCGGAGTTCTCTTTGACGTAACGGAAGAATTCCCCCTGCGTGGCAGGGATCACCTTCGGATAGGCGTATTCCCGGTTCCACCACTCGATGATGTCTGCGCTCCCGAAGTGGCGGATAGGGATCTCGTCGTTGTGGAGACCATACAAGAGAACGGCGTCAAAGGGATGATCCTCCCGCTCGTAGTGGGAAAGGAAAAGGGGTAGGGAACGCTGCAACCCCAACAGCAAAGGGGTGTATTTGCCGGCGCGAACCGCCTCCTCATTCCATCCTCCCCAGGTCATGTCATCGACCCCCGTGTAAGAGACTCCACTCCACACCAGTACCTTGGCACCGTTCGGCGCCTCCCAATAGAAGGGGGAGCGGTAGTTCAGAAGACCTATCGGATTGAGCGCTCCGCGAATCGGATCGCTTCCGATCGAGAAGTACTTGATACCGGCCTCCGCCAGAATTTGCGCCAGCGCCCACGTTGCCGAGGGCTCATCCGTTTGGGAGGCCGAGTCCACAGGAAACCGTGCTCCCGCCCAGCCCGTAACGCATATTCCAGCTTGTGGAAGAGTTCTTCCGGAGTGGCCAGACCTGTGAAGAAGTTGTCGTAGAGGGCGTTGATCCCCATCCTCCCGCTCCGCAGATGATCCACCAGCTTTTTCGCATCGGCCGCTTCGCGTGTTGAAAGGAAGGATTCGAGATTGGCTGATGCATCCAGGGTGAAGGAATAGGATGGGAACTGAGGAAGAATCTCAAGAACCCTGTCGATGTACCGGTTTTCCTACTCGAGCGTCCGCGACGGAACCTCGTTGTATCCAAAATCCGCTTGCTCCATCGGCAGGGCATAGACCTTCCAGCGCCGCCGAGGAACAAACGTTTCCCTGAAGACCGGGGCTTTCACTCCTTGGATACGAAGGGTCACGGGAAGTGGGGTCTCCGACGCTGGCACTTCAATGGTGGCTTCGACATCCCCAAATTCGCTCTGTTGAATCTCCTTTGTGACTTGCGTGCTGCCGATAAGAATCTTCAGCGTGGCGCGCCCTATCGGCCGGGTTGAACGAACCCGTACTTTTCCCAACTCAACCATTCCCGAGTCGCGATTCTTGAAGAAAATTGTCGGCTCCACCGACGCCGCAGTCACCAAGGGCACCGCGGACGAGGGGTCGTTGGCAAGGGAGAGTGCGTCGTAGTATAGGCCGAAGCCGTCGAGGCACCTCACCGTCAGTGTGTTGTTGCCTCGCCGGAAGTAAGAGGCGGGCAGCACCATCTCCAACGACTCGTAGCCTATGAACTGGAGCCCTCCCGCCCCGTCGCCCCCTGTTGGCCACCACAGTTCAGGAGCGGGCTGGGGGACCAGTTGGTAGGTCCCGATGTCCCCGTTGATGTTGACCTCAAATCGCGGGGCGGCGGGGCGCCGGTACCGGAGGATTGCATCGAGACGCAGCACGAACTTGCCTTTGGGCAAAGCGGACAGAGAGAAGACGACTTGGAAAGGGATCGGTTGCGGATCCTTCGCAAGGCCCTCCTGAGAACCTGGGGAGTAGGATAGCCAGTCAATATTCTCCGTGCCTCGAGCAACCTTGTAGTCAAACGATCCGGGCTGGTACGCATACCAGTCCTTGGCTGGTACACTTTGGCCTGCACGATAGACGACCGGGCTCCCTGACCCTTGCGAATTCCGTGAATGAGCGGTCTTTGTTGCCGATCCGAAAAATCTCTTTCGTGTCGCCACGCGCGGTTGCGGCAGCGCCAACGAATGCCTGAAGTGCGATCAGCGAAACAAGAAGGTGCCTTCGGTTCATGGTTCCCTCCGCGCCGGCCACGCCCCACGACTCTCCGATACACACAGTTCGACGCGATTGGACTCCACTACCCCCAGTCTGATGAATTCAGCTGTCCTCATGTTTTCGAACAAGACCCCAAGGGCAGCCTAGACTCTTACACAAGACGGGAGACATTAACATTCCTGTGGCGTGTGTACCAACCCGGAATCACCAAGCGGAGGTCGATTCAACAAGAATGTTTTCGAAGGTCGCTTGCGTCAGGTCCAGATCCTGAGCCAGCGCCCGGAGATTATTCGTCGTCGTTTCGTCCAACCCGATTCCATGAATTCTCGCCTTTTCTTCTTCCTCGTACTCCATCTCTCCCGGTAGATAGATGCGCTCAACTCCCTCAGCCCGCGGAACCGCTATTATCTCTTTTGCAAGCCTATTCGTAGTGACCGCTGAAAAGCAAGACAGGTTTAAGCGGCGGTGAGGGTGAAGTGCGTCGTCGCGAACTCGTCCGGCGTCAAGTACCCGAGCGCCGAGCGGACCCGCTGCGGGTTATAGTACGCCACGCAAGCTTCGATCGTCGCCTGCGCCTCCCGCCAGGTTTCGTAGGCGTTGGGCCAGATTTGCTCTTCCTTCAGTGCGCGGATGACGAGCTCCACATACCCATTGTCATCGGGAGTATCTCTTTGAGCAGGGCTGCGCGCCGTTGGCGCGGCGCAGCACCAGCGAACCGCCCAAGCATAGCCCGCGCCCTTCCCGCGCCATCCGCAGCGCGGCCACCCATTCCCGGGCCCGGAGGGTGAAGCCCGACGCCGCCTGTTGCGGCGCATGCAGACGCAGGCCTATCAGTTCAGGCAGGGAGCGCGCAAGAAAGTGGAGCAAGGCTTCGGCTGGCTGAAGCAACCGGGTGGGTTGAGGAAAGTACGCCACGTGGGCCGCTGGAAGATCCAGTAGGTCGCTTACCTGTGGGTGCCGCCTACAATCTGCCGCGCCTGGCTAACCTGGAACGGTGACGTGCCCTGGCCAAGCTCCGCCCTGCAGGGGAAAGGTCGAAACCCCAGCCCAGCACCACGGCGTGGGCTAGTGCCCGGGTGCTTTATGGGTAAGGAAAATCATCAGCATTTCAAAGAACAGGGTTCTGCAGCACCCGGCTAAGACCCAAACACCCTTGAGAGTGGATAAGGGCGATTCTGGCGTGTTGACTTCCCGCTCCGTGGCCATTGCGAAACACGCTCGATACGTGGCAGGATGCCGTCACGTGATTTGCGGCTTGGTTAGCTTCGCGTGTCCCATCCTTGGGCTGACCCCACATTCGTGTTGCACCCTGCCTCAAGAGGTTACCCAGAGTTCACCTGTGGCACCGCGGAAACCCGTGACCAACATCGGGCTTCTGGGAAAGCTCAAGTTGTGTGGTCAAGAAGTCTGTTGACAATGGTGAGAGTTGAATCTACTATTACCTACGTATGCTTGAGTGCAACCCATGCCATCTCGTCCGCACCCGAGTTCCCATACTGGATTTGGTTGGTTGCGGCGCGGTGTTTTTGGCTGCTGTCAGTTGCGGTTAGGCGTCGGGGTCCGCAGGCGTTGTTGATGATGTTGCGGAGGGACTTACCAATGTTGTTTAGCGAAGCACATGAACTCCTCAAAGACACGGGCAACCGTGCTGTTGTGTTGTCGGCCCGCAGTGATTCTGGAGCGGTTCTGGTGTCGCCCGATCTTGTGGGGCGAGTCCTGTGCTCGACGTTCAATTGCCCCACGGGAACTGCAAACGGCTGGATAAATGAGGCGGCGATTCGCCAGGGTAAGACCGATCCCGTTTTCAATAATTTTGGGGGTGAGGAGCGAATCTGGTTTGCCCCCGAAGGTGGTCCGTTCGGGCTGATGTTTGGAGGGAAGGAATCGAAGTTCGAGAACTATTTCGTGCAGCCCGGCATGAGCACGCTGGAGTATAAGGTTGCCCAAAAGAGCCCGTCGTCAGTTCTGCTGGAGGCGGACTTGACGCTGGAGAACACGGTCGGGACTCGGTTCGACATGCACGTTGACCGGCGGGTAAGCGTGATTGAATCCTGTCCGTACGCAGTCGGGGTTCCCGGTCGAATCGAGGCAGTTGCCTTCCAAACGGAGAACACCGTCACCAACACGGGAGTCGGGTGGGGACGGACCGGTGGGACCGTGGCAATATGGTGCTTGGGACAGTTCCTCGAGCACCCGCGTCTATCGATTATCGTGCCCGTATGTTCGGTTGCGAATGCCAAGTCTTCTCCTGCGACTGTCGATGAGTACTTCAAGGACTTTTGTATCGGCGGAGTCTTCCCCCCGGCCCGGCGTGTCGACTACGGCCAGTTCGTAATCCTCAAGGCGGATGGCGCGGTTCGCGGGAAAATCGGGGTCAAGCGAGATCGAGCCATGGGAAGGCTTGGCAGCTACAATCCGGACAGCGTACACTTGATAATCGTTGACCACGATTCATATTCTGAGCTAGAGTATGCGACGGGTTACTGGCGACAGTACGCAAGCGCCTTTGACGGCGATGCGTTGAGTGTCTATATCGATGGGCCCGAACGAGCCGGAGGTTCCGAAGGTGTTTCCTACGAACTGGAAACCATGTCGCCGGCACTGTTCCTGCATGCAAACCAGTCGTTTAGCTATCGCAACCGCACGTTCCATCTCCGGGGTGACCGCGAAAGCGTGGGTTTGGTCTGCAGGCGCTTTCTGGGGCCGACTCTGGATCAACTTGAGGAGTTCGCACTGAGCACGGACTCGTCCAAGCCCCGTTGAGCGCGGAAGTTTGTCGCCTCAGGGCAACAAGGCGTCGTGGCCTGAACGGAGGTCCGCAGGGAGGATGTGGCAATGAGTCCCAGCCGAAGTTACATCATCAACTCGCTTGACCGGGCCTTGCAGATCCTGACGATTCTGGGGGAGCGCCGGGGCCCCATGAGAGTCAGTGACATCGGTCGCAAGTTAGGTATTGACAAAAGCACAGCCTATCGAATCATCTCGACACTGCGCGCTCGAGGTTTCGTAGAGCAAGAATCCGACACGCGAAAGTACACTTTGGGCCTCAAGGTGCTCGAAGTCGCCGCTCTCAAGCTGCGGTCCATCAAGCTCGTACCCGTCGCCAAGCCATTCGTGGAAGAACTCATGCTCCGCACTAAGGAGGCGGTTCATATGGGCGTGCTAGCCGAAGGGGAAATCATGTACATTGAGTCTGAGCAGTGCTCAGGCCCCTTCAACATTAACACGCAGGTTGGGGGCAGGGCCCCCCTTCATTCTTCGGCAGTTGGCAAAGCCATTCTGGCGTTCCATCCTATCGAGGAAGTCAACAGAATTGTGGCGATTAAGGGGCTCACGCGCTTCACCGACCGTACGATCATAAGTACGGAAGAGCTGCACGAGCACTTAGCGGGCGTTTGTAAGCGGGGATGGGCTATGGATGATCAGGAAACCCATGTGGGCGTGCGGTGCCTGGCCTCCGCGGTCTTCGATCATCGCGGGAGTGCGGTGGCCGCGATGGGGATTTCCGGTCCAATTCAGCACATAACGCAAGAACGGATCTCGTTCTTGGGTCAACTCGTTAAGGAGGCTGCTGCCAAGATTTCCAGGCAGCTCGGCTACATCCCCGGCGCGTCAGAAAGGATGGACGCTCAGCCAGCTCAAGATGAGCAGCGGGAAGCCCCCGACGGGTCGTGAAGGCGTGCCAAAAGTGGTTGCGGCTCCACCTTCGCCCGAGAATCTGTAGACGGCTGAGGACCGCCGCACATCAAACCGGGGGTAAAGCTGCTTTATCCCTGCGTCTGAGTTAGGGGCATGGCGCAGAGTAACGCGTGGGGGGAAATTGCAGCCCGAAAAGATTCGTTTGAAGCCGTTCGCGATTTGAGGTTGATTTGGCGAGCGCCGTGCGAAGGCGTGTTGCAGCGAAACCACGTCAGCAATCCTCACGGTACCCAGAGTGAAGAGCGGGAGAAGATCCCCCTTACAGCAACCATGGTAGTTGCCTGAGATTGATCACGCAAAAAATGATTCCTAAGGCAGAGGGTGGCCTGAGAGAACCCTCAGCCGGAAACGCGGAGGCAATAATGAAACAGAATGTCGTAAAGCAAAAACTGCGAGCTGGTCAACTCATCTACGGTGGATGGATTACGCTGCCGTGTGCCGGAGTGGCGGAGGTGATGGCGCTCTCCGGTCTTGATTTCCTCGTGATCGATACTGAACACGGGGCGATTAACATCGAGTCAGTTCAGGCCATCATTCAAGCGATGGCGGGCACAGATGTCGTTCCGATTGTGAGGTTGGCTGGAAGCCAACGCATGTTCGCCAACAAGGTCTTGGACACCGGTCCCATGGGGGTCATCGTGCCGATGGTGAGCAGTCGCGAAGACGCACAGGCGACAGTATCCGCTGCCTTGTACCCGCCCGAGGGAACGCGCGGGATTGGCCTCGGTCGGGCACAAGGTTACGAGCTCGATCGTCGAGAAGACTATTTGAAGGTGGCCAACGACCAGATGCTCGTTGTCGTTCAGGTAGAGCATCGTGATGGGGTGGAGTGTATCGAGGAGATTGTCACGACGCCCGGAATCGATCTTGTTTTTCTGGGTCCCGCCGACCTTGCGGGATCGATGGGCTATCGCACCCAGCCCGGGCATCCTGATGTGGCGAAAGCAATCGATCGAGTGGCGCACGCGGCCCGACGCGCGAAAATTCCCGTCGGCATCCCCGTTTCTGGTCCGGATGACTTGGCGAGGAGGGTCAAACAGGGCTTCCAGTTCTTCCATATCGGCGTGGATACGGTACACCTGGGTGGGGCTTGCCGCCGTGGGCTATCCGAAGCCCGACTCGCGGGCGCAGAGGCCTTAGCGGCAGGGCTTCAGGCCCAGTAGTTTTTTTCGAACAAAGATGCCGCGTCTTTCTGGAGGAAGTCGCGAATCTTGTTCGCTTCCCACCGGAGGGTGCAGAACATGGCCAATCGACTAGAGGGCAAGGTTGCCATCATCACTGGAGCGGGAAGTGGAATCGGAGAGGCGACAGCCATCATTTTTGCCAGGGAAGGCGCGCAGGTCGCATTGGCAGGTCGGCGCGTAGCCAAGATTCAGGCAGTGGCGGACCGCATTACGTCGCAGGGTGGCGAAGCCGTCGCTGTCCAAACCGATGTACGGCACGCTGATCAGGTTCAGAATCTCGTCAACAAGACCGTGGAGCGGTTCGGTAGGCTCGACATCCTCTTCAACAACGCGGGTATCCGTGCGAGTCGTTCCACGGTTGTAGATCTAACTGAGGAAGAGTTCGATCGGACGATGGCAACAGACGTGAAAGGCCTTTGGCTTTGTTGTAAGTACGCGATCCCGGCGATGATACAGAGTGGCGGTGGATCGATTATCAACTGCAGCTCGATTTCGGCTTTCATCGGCCAGCCCCTGCAAGGTGTCTACAACGTGACGAAAGGGGGGATCGATGTCCTCAGCAAGTGTATGGCCCTGGATTTCGCGAAGAACAACATCAGGGTCAACAATGTGAACCCGGGATGGGTCAAGACAGAGATGAACGCAGAGGAACTCGCCCAAATGGAACTAAAGGGAGGTAAGGAGTGGGAGGAGGTTGTGCGGCTGCACCCGATGGGGCGCCTCGGCGAGCCGGAGGATGTTGCCTGGGCCGTTGTTTACCTGGCCTCGGATGAGTCCTCGTGGGTTACGGGGGCTTCTTTCCTCATCGACGGAGGCTACTGCTGCCAGTAGTGCACCTGCTATAGGGTAGTCGGTCCCTGGTTTAAGTCGGCAAGCATGGGTTAGCTTGCGGTTCTCCGGTTTCGCGTATGGAGAAAGAGGTGCAATGTATCTCGAACTTTCGCATCGTCTGAGTGTCGACGCGCCATTGCCGCCCGGGGTTCCCCGAATGCAGGTGCTGCACCATTACAGTATCGAGCGAGGGGATGTTTCCAACCTGTTTGTTCTCCAACTCAGCAATCACAGCGGTACGCACATTGACGCCCCTTGGCACTTCGTGGCATCCGGACTTCGGATATGTGACTTCCGGCTTGATGAGTTCGTATTCGATCGTCCCGTGTGTATTGATGTGACGATAGGCGATGGTCAGTTGTTGGAGCCCGCCCATCTTCAGCCGCACGCCGAGAGGCTCGACCAGGCTGACTTGTTGTTGATCCGAACGGGATACACGCACGTAAGACGAGAGTCGTCGGAGCGGTACACACATCAGTGCCCCGGGATGTCCGTTCATGGGGCCAGCTATGTGACGAGCCATTTTCCACAACTTCGAGCTATCGGACTGGATATCATATCTCTCGCCTCCATGCAGCATCTAGAGGAGGGGCTGGAAGCGCACCGGATTCTCTTGCGGGGCGACGGCCGGCGCTTCCTCATTATCGAGGACATGAACCTCGACTTCGATCTTTCGCAGTTGAGGCGGGTGATCGCCCTACCCTTGTTCATCGAGGGAGTGGATAGTTCTTTCTGTACCGTAATGGGCGTCGCTGGCTAGGGAGTCATTAGTCATGCCCAGCCTTCTCCAGTCGCTGACTCAGAAAAATACGGAGGATTAACGAATGACGCCAGAAAGCCACCCTGCCCAATCGCCCATCAAGTTGTTGGTGGTCCATACAGACCCCGATCTCCATCCCTTGGATTCCTCGATGCAGGCCCGGCTGGAGGAATTGGGCGCCGAGGTACTTCTTTTTCGGGGAACCTGCGAAGACTTCCTGCAGGCGGCGGTCGACGCCGATGCAATCCTCAACGCTGATTTCCGGATTACGGCGCGCATCATCTCGTCATTTAGTCGCTGTCGCGTTATCTCTCGATTGGGCATAGGGGTCGATAACATCGACGTTGATGCCGCGACGGCGCGGGGCATTCCTGTTGCGAACGTTCCGGAGTTCTGCACCGAAGAAGTCGCGAACCGGGCGTTCACTCTTTTGCTCGCCTGTGCATCTCAACTTCTACAGCTTGACCGTCGCGTGCGTGAAGGGGGGTGGCGCATGGGGGAGTTGCCTGCGACAGTCCAGATTGAAGGCCAGATCCTGGGGCTCGTAGGCTTCGGAAGAATAGCGCGCGCGGTGGCGCGGCGTGGGCGGGCATTCGGAATGAAGGTGATCGCGTACGACCCCTACCTTACGCCCTCAGCTATTGAACAAGGGGGAGCCTCGCCTGCCAGTTTCGATGAGGTGCTCTCAAAATCCGACTTCCTCTCCTTGCATGCTCCTTTAACCCGGGAGACGCATCATCTAATCAACGCCGAGGCGCTTCGGCTGGTTAAACCATCAGCCATCCTGATAAATTGCGCTCGCGGGGGCGTTATTGATGAACAGGCGCTTGTCGCTGCCTTGCGCGATCAGAGGCTCGCAAGGGCGGGATTAGAGGTTCTAGAAAAGGAGCCGCCCCTCATGGATAATCCGCTTCTGAGCATGGACCGGGTGGTGTTCACTCCCCATTCAGCGGCCCACACCCAGAGGGCACTGCAAACCGTCAGAGAAGCTGCCGTAGATGCGGTTGTTCGCGTTCTCAAGGGTGAACGTCCGCTCCACGTAGTCAATCCTTCAGTGCTTCCGAGCTGAATGCTGTTATCGAGTCAGGCAGGCCGCGCTGCCTAGTGCCCCACGTGGGCAGGCATTGCCGGGTCATTCACTCGTGCCCCGGTTTCGACGCCACAATCGGCGGGACAAATCGAGGGTCGATCTCCTTTGCCTTCAGGAAGGCAGCGATCGCTTGTTCCGTTTGGCCGGCCTTCGCGAGGGCGAGACCCAGGTTGAAGTGCGCCTGTGCGTAATCGGGTTTGAGTCCCACGGCAGTTCGAAAACGCGGGATTGCCGCCTCCAAGCGGCCCTCCTGGGCCAAGACAGCGCCAAGGTCATTGTAAGCTTCTGCCCAATCGGGGCGCTGCCTTACCGCTGTTTCAAATGCGGTCGTCGCCCCGGTTAAGTCCCCCCCGGAAAGCAGAGCTTGCCCCAATCGGTAGTGCCCCTCAGGGTTATTCGGCCTCAAGCGGAGGGCAGTGCGAAGTTCTGCGATCCCCTCTGTCAGCCCTTGACTCCTTCCGCATAAAGCTATTCCAAGGTTGAAGTGAGCTTCGGCAAATTCGGGCTGGAGCTCGATCGCTCTTTTCAGATACGCAATTGCCTCCTCGGACCTTCCCTGCCGGAAAAGTGCGGCACCCAGATAGGTCAGAATCTCCGGTGAATTTGGTTGGGTTGCGAGAACCTGCCGAAATTCTTGGATCGCGCCCGCAACGTCTCCTTTGCCGCTCAGCGCAAGGGCAAGGTTGTGTCGGGCTACCATGTCTTTGGGGTCAAGGTTCAAAGCAGCTTGGAAGTGGCGAATGCTCCTTTCGTACTCCTTGCTTCGAAGCAAGGCCGTTCCCAGGTTGGCCTGGGCCGATGCGAGGTTAGGATCCAACTCCAGCGCCCTCTCGGCGGCGTGCACAGCCTCGTCCACCCTTCCCTGTATCAGCAACTCGGCGGCGAGGTTACTGTAAGAATCCGGTAAGGACGGGTCGATATTGATCGCCTCCCGGAATTTACTAATCGCTCCGGCAGTGTCTCCTCCCTCCGCAACACGCCGCCCGCGTTTGTTCGCTTCCTCGGCCTGATGCCTCGCGCCCTGCCGGCCTTTCCGAGCCTGGAAATCCCTTAGCACTTCGTTCGCCTCGGCTGTACGCTTGAGTTTCCGCAAGGCCATGCTGAGCGAGTAATAAATCTTAGGTGAGTCGGGGCTGGTCTGCAAGGCCGTTCGGAAAGCCTGCACGGCCCCCTCAGAATCCCCAAGGCTAGAGAGGGCTAGACCCAGGTCGTGGTTAGCGTCGGCCGAGTCAGGTTTCAGCCTCAGGGCGGTGCGGAAAGCGGCAACCGCCTGGTCGGTCTCCCCGGCCAGGCGCAGGGTGGTCCCCAACCCAGTAAAGGCATCCGCGTAGTCCGGTTTCAATTCCGTGGCCCGGCGAAAAGCGGCCAGGGCCTGCGGGATGTGGCCGCCATAACGTTCCGCGACACCCAGGCTATAATACGCGTCGGCGTACTCTCCGTTCAGCCGAACGGCCGTCTGCAGTTCTGCAGTGGCGCGTTGGATAAGTTGTATGTCACCGGTGTTCTGCGGTCCGCGGACCATTCGGAGCAACAACGCGCCCAATTCGTAGTGAGCTTCGGGACTATTTGGTGCCAATCGCACCAATTCTTCGTAGTGTTGCACGGCTTCTGAAGAATTCCCTGTTTGAGTCAGAGCCAAGCCCAGGTTCTTGCGGGCCTCGACTGAAGCCGGATCCAGTTTCAGGGCCGATCGGAATGCCGTGATCGCACCCGGCAGATCACCCCGCTTGGCAAGGACGAAGCCAAGCCCGGTGCGTGCTTCAATGTAGGCAGGCCGCAACTCCAGGGCCTTCTCGAACCCTTTGACGACTTCCTGGCCCAAGTTTCCCGATGCCAGGAGGGCCTGCGCAAGATTGTAGTGAGCTTCCGGATAGTCGGGCTTGAGACGAATGGCGGTCCGGAATTCCCCGATCGCTTCCTGGAAGTCCCCCTGTTGAGCCAGAGCAGCCCCCAGGTTGTTATGGCCTTCCGCGTTGGCCGGATTGATTTCGATGGCCTTCCTGAACTTCTCGCTGGCTTCTTCAAGTTTCCCCCGAACTCCCAGGGCGACTCCCACTTCGATGCCGCGCGCCGCTTCGGACGGCGCTGCTTCGATCTGCTTGGCGCGCGAGTAGTCTTGATAAGCCTGGTTGGCGCCGGCCAAGTCGCCCTTCTTCCGCAGGGCCCGCATCAGATTGAAGTGCGTGGATGAGTAATCGGCTCCAAGCTGGATTGCTTTGCGCAGAGCTTTGATGGCGCCGTCCAGATCGCCCTTCGCCATCAACGTTGGTCCGAGTGCCGCATAGGCTTCCGCATAGTTGGGATTCAGGCGGATGGCCGTCTCAAACTCCCGGATGGCATCATCCGTCTGGTCCCTTGCTCGGAGCAGGTGTCCCAGACCCTTGTGGGCAGATGCGAAATCGGGTCTAAGCTGGATCGCTTTCCGAAAAGCCGCGATGGCTTCGTCTATCTGGAAGGCTTGTGCGAGCGCCATTCCGAGATTATTCAGGGCTTCCGCGTTGTTCGGCTCCAGCTCCAGGGCCGCCCGATTCTCCCTAATGACACCCTTTAGGTCCCCCTTTTGATAATGAATAAGGCCCATATTGAAGTGCGCTTGGGCAAGTTTAGGATCCTGCTGAAGCGCCGCGCGGAATTCTTCCAGGGCTTCTTCCAGTCTGTTCAACTTCGCCAACGCGACGCCGAGAGCGTTGTGGATCGAAGGCTGATTCGGGTTTAGTTCGAGTGCGGCGCGGAATTCCCGGCTCGCGGCCTTGAAGTCGCCGATGCGGGACAATGCCGTACCCAAGCTGACCCGCAGCTCAGGATCGCCAGGATTAGTTTTGACTGCTTCCTTGAGCTTCTTGATGCTCTCTTCTATGTCCAGGGGGGGAACAGTTCCGCGCGGAGAGATGGCATCGTGCGGACCGGCTGGCTGTTGGGCGGAGTGAATAACCATTGCGCAGCGCGAGAGAAGAACAAGCGCGAGCAGGCTCGCCAGCATCCAGACTCGACCGTTTGCTTTTGGCTTCAGATTACTCCGCATTGATGCGGCCAGCCTAGCCACTTAGAGGAGTGACCCGCATTGTTGCGCCCGACCTGCAAAGTCCCAATTAGGCATCCATCCACCTGTAAAATCCGGCCTTCTCCCCACCGTGAAGCCAGAAAAGGATTACAGAGCACCGAGCTGTAGCTTAGATTCGCCACGGCCGGGCGTCAAGTGCTATCTCAGTGCGGCGGCAACGGCTGCGAAACGTCTGTGGGGAGAGCGGACATCGGACTTTTTTTGTGTCACTATTGCCACCGCCATTGCAAAAAAACCAAACAATTGCTTGACTCCGCCGACGGGATAGCGTATCAATTCAGTGTTGCTTATTTGCAGCAGGGGGAGGGACTGCCATCTGGTGCCTTCATTTCCATGCGTCGGGTCACTTTAAGGAGGATATATTGATGAGTACTAGAAAGGTTATTTTGCTGTTCGTAGGGCTGCTGGCCATGCTGGCGTGGGCGCCGGTACGGGCGGGGGCCCAGGTAGCAGTTACTGCGACGGTCACGGGTTATGTCACTGACCCTACCGGCGCACTGGTCCCGAGTGCAGCGGTAACGATTGTGGATATGGCTACCGCTTATACTCGGAGCAAAGAGACTTCCGACGCAGGGGCCTACACGTTTCCGGGGCTTCCAGTCGGTACTTATGCTATTACGGTGACCAAGGCTGGGTTCCGGAGCTACAAACAGTCTGGGATCACCTTACAGGTCAACCAGTCGGCGCGTTTGGACATCAGCCTGCAACTGGGTGATGTTGCCCAGGCCATTGAGGTAACGGCGCAGGCAACCATGTTACAAACTGAGACCAGCAGCCAGGGTCAAGTGGTCGACCAACGGCGCTTGGCCGACCTACCTCTTGACGGACGTAACCCCATTGCCTTGGTCGCTCTGGTCGCTGGTGCAACGGTGGTCAATGCTCCGGCGATTCTGGAAGGGTACCGAGGTGGCTCGTGGGCTAGCGTGAATGGCAGCCGAATTAACCAAAACAACTTCCTTTTCGACGGTAATAACTACAGCTGCGTGTATGCTAACACTGGCTTGAATTACCCCAATCCCGATGCGTTGCAGGAATTCAAGCTGCTTACTCACAACTACGCCGCTGAGTTTGGCCGCAACGTGGGGTCGGTCTTCAACGCTATCACCAAGTCGGGCACCAACCAATTTCACGGCAGCGCGTGGGAGTTCCTGCGGAATGATGCTTTGAATGCCCGCAACTTCTTCGCCGACAAAGTCTCCATGTTGCGCCAGAATCAGTTCGGTATCACGGCCGGAGGACCGATCGTGAAGAACAAGCTGTTCATATTCGGGTCCTACCAGGCCTTTCGAATCAAGCAGGAGAGTCTGCTCGCCGACGCTGTCGTATCTACCGCGCTCGAGCGAACGGGGGACTTTTCACAGTCCGGCGTTACGATCATCGATCCCGAGACGGGGCTGCCGTTCGACGAAAACATTATCCCAGACGACCGGCTGAGCCCTATCGCCACCAATTGGTACAACAAGTATGTACCGCTTCCCAACAACCCGGACGGGAGATCCATCACTTATATGGAGGGATCTCCGAAGCGGGTTGATCAAGTTCTGCTCAAGGTGGATTGGCAGATCTCCTCGAAGCAAACTCTCAGCGGGCGATGGTTCCGGGATAAGTCCTCGATCAACTACCCATTCCAGGCCAGTATCCCCAATTACGCCACTACTGCCTTTGGAATTCCCACCCAGGATGGCAGCCTCAACCATACCTATTCCATCAGTCCGACTCTCCTCAACCAAGCCCACTTCGGCGTCAGCCATACCTACTTTCACAATGATATGGCGGCAGATTCGTTGGGCTGGGAGGTAACCAACTCGAGCATGGGGATCAACGTGCCGGACATGCGTCTCTACTCGCCGTCTATCTCGATTGGCGACAATGTGGGCGTTGGGTTCAATGCCGAAGCGGAAAGCGGCCTGAGCCACCAGTACAGCGACACCTTGACGTGGATCCGAGGCAAACACACCTTCAAGTTTGGCATGGAAGTGCTGGTAGATGACTATCACAACCGTTCCTATTTTCTCCAA
>Ga0315284_10003692_pt1 | contig 21752 bp, 17 predicted proteins | sample YL17G09_16_MG_FD_203696 | JGI IMG/M metagenome (GOLD analysis project Ga0315284, IMG submission 203696) | Sediment microbial communities from Yellowstone Lake, YNP, Wyoming, USA - YL17G09_16 | ecosystem: Environmental > Aquatic > Freshwater > Lake > Sediment | place: USA: Wyoming | collected... | reverse complement strand
ATTCACCACTGAAGAACAGATTAGCTACTACCCCAACTACGTATATTATGGCTATTTATATATCCGTGTATTCCGTGTCAGCGGTGACCCCACTTCAAGCGAATACCGGCTGCATATAGAGGGAATTATTAATTAGCGTCGTTACGACATGCATGCCCCTATGGCAATAAATATTTTCAAGAAACTTGCTTTGCCGGTTAAATTAAAAATAGCACTTGCCCCGTCTTTTTTGGTATTGTTACTGCTTTTTATGCTTAATTCGCCTGTCTTTCCGGCAGAACTCGTCCGGAGTTCTGAAATAACAAGGCCCTCCTGGGTCGCAAAAAACCCTGTTGAAGATGATGAAAACCTTTGGTTTATTGGAACTGTCCCCGATGCTCTGGCTCTTAAACAGGGGAAACTTGATGCCCTGGAAAAAGCTGTAGGAAAAATGTTGAAAGCCTTCGGGCTCAGTGACGCCGCTCCTGATTTCCAGGATAAAAAAACCCGGCTTTGGACACAAATATCCGCGGGGCTCAGCGAAGGCGGCAAAATAGACCTGCCCGGAGTCAAAATCCTGGACGGGTATTTTGAAGAATGGCTTGAAACCAACGGTAAAACCTTTTATTCCGTATATATCCTGCTAAGTTATTCAAGAATTGCTTTTGAGGAGCAATTAAAAATATACGAAGAAGAGTACGGAGCCATCCTGGAAAAAGCAGCGTCTGTTTTCAGCCTCGCCAAAGCCAAAGCCCCTTCTGCAAATGCAGGCTCTATTCTAAAAGACTATGCCCTTGCCTTTAATATGCTTAATCGGATAACGGACATATCCGGTAAACAAAAGCTGCTGAAAGATATCCGGGAGTCAACAAATAACCTGTTATCAAATATAAGCCTTGTCCCATATTTGAATGAAGCAGAACAATCCATTATTCTTGGTATTAAAACACCCGCAATGCTGAAAGCATTTTATAAAACCCAGAAAGAGGCTGTACCTTTAAAAAACATTCCTGTTGATTTCAGGTTTATTGAAGGTGCCGGGACCCTGGAAAATGGAACTGTCCTCCTTGATAATGCCGGTATCGCAAGGTGCAATATATTGCGAGTGGCTTTCGGCGCTGAAAAAACCATTCTCCAGGCGCAGGTTCGGCAGGAATCGGCAGACCAGACGAAACTTCCTGTTTTGACTTTTGAAATCACTCCAGAAGAAGGTTCTGCCATTTTTGAAAGAGGCTACAGAATAAATTTTGACTCAGGCACTATAGTTGATAGCATAACTTTTTCCATGCCTGACGAGCCAACGTTCGGCCAGTCAACTTCTGACGAGCCGGCATCGGGCGAGCGGGCAGTAAATCTTGTAATAAAAATCACCGCTCCTGGAAGCAGTGAAGATATATTCCTTGAACTTACAGTCCCTGAAGAACAGAAAAAATTAAAAAAATCCGCAATAATCATTCCTCTTCCGGATGGGCTCCAGCTGCACCCGGCAGCGGGGCGGGTTTCCTTTACTGCCAAAGACCTTAACCGTCAGAAATCCTGGGAATTAGCGCTCTCCAACCTTAAAATAAATATAACCGTACTTAATTATAAGGCAAAAACCTATTATAGTGCTTTCACTGCGCCTTTTACGGGTTTTGAAAGTCTGAGTTTCAAAATTTCTGTTTCATTATATCCCCCGGAATAATGAACCGTTTCTATTTATTTACTCAATACTTTATTCCTGTAATGCAATATTTCAGCAGCCAGGAGCAGAGCAACATGATAAAAGAATTCCAGAAATTTGACAGTAAGCTTATCCACGAAAAATATAAAAAAGTCCTGGAAAATATAACGGAAGGGAATAGCTTATGAATAAAAATGAAGACAGCACTATTAAAATCAGCAAGGAAATCGTCAAACTTGAAAATGACCTGAAAAACATTCTGACAAAAATGGCGCTGCATGACACCGGGCGGACTATTGAAATGGTTAAAGACGACATAGACGAATATAACCGTATAGACGAAATACTCAACACCTATTATCAAAAAAGGTCAAAAAAGAAGAAGCACATTAAAAAGTAATTAACATGCTTCTAAAGTGGGTATTTCTTCTACAAGCTTGTTTGTGCTAATAAAAATATCTGTTATTTTTTAAACCATTTATTCACTTCCACGCAATTTCTTAACGCTAAGAACATTCGTCCTGTCACCGGCTGCGGAACTCGTCTCACCGTTTGCGGCAGACTCAAACATCTTCGCTGTCCCTTTCGGGATTCGTTCCAGAACTTCATGTTCTTACGCTAAAATTACGAAGTCGTTCAAAATGGTTTGGGGATTTTAAAGGGCTTAATAGATAGTGCCAAAACCTATGCTTATTTTTATTAATAACTTGTCTTATGGAAATACTTTAATTCCAAGTCCGAAGTAATTGTATGTATTTAAAAAATCCAATCCTCTGCCATTGGAATTCATGTATATTAAATATGGTTGTATTTTCGTCTTATTCTTAATACTAAAACCAAACTGTATAATAAAATAATGAAGATAATCACTTTTAATATATTCATCATAGTATGATTCAGGAAAATACATATTAGAAATAAATGTTAAAGTATGCCATGCAGGCTCCATGTTTTTTTGAATTAATTCATAATATAGTGAAAAATATACATTATGATTATTTTTAAATGGTTTTTCAAATATAATATCCAAGTTGATGCTACTGTTAAAACTTCTCGTGAATGTATAATCGATTACACTGAAATATTTTTTAACTCCAAGGCCGAGAATAATATTTATTTTATTTGTCGTTATTTGATGATATAGTTTAGAAAAAATACTCTCATAACTATGGGTTAGGAATGGAAAAGATAGGAATGAGCTTAGTTGTATGAGCGCATCACTCTCGGATTCAAAAGAATCAAGATCTAAGGTATAATGCGCGCTTTCGTGATTAATTCCAATAATTAACTCATCTTTGGTATTATCTTTGCTAATTATATTAAATTCATTATCTATATAAATTCCAACATTTGCTCTCCAAAAAAGAAAATTATAGGCAGATAATTCAAGAAATGTATCCATAATAATATCCGCTTTATACATTTTTGAATCAATACTTAATAATCCAAATTTGGTGCCATATTTTATAAATGGCATACCTGCATAAATATCATTTGCACCATCTGTATATGTACTATTAAGATAAGCAGGATTCATAACAAGAGATACCTGCATACATGGATTATCCGGGTTACTAGAAGAATTTAAATCTATTTTATTATTATCACCCGAAAATAATTTGACATTTGCATTTGATATATTGGCAAATAATAACATAATTACAATATTAATAGGAAATGCTTTTTTTAACCATTTTTGAATAATCATATTAATGAATAATGAGACCGGTTCTATTTATTCTTAGTTGCTTTTGGACGGAATTACGTAAATACGTAACGACCTTTCATTGCCTTTGCAGTTAGCGACCTACGAATTGTACTCTGGTTACTGCGACCACGATGGAGTTTCGCAGTTGCCGTTTAAGGAAAATAAGGGCCTTTCATACTCCCCGTCTGCGCGCATCACGTAAATGCGTTTTTTCCCGCTCCTGTTTGAAGTAAATATTATTTGATTCCCATCAGGTGACCAGGACGGGTTTTCATTTGACCCGTCATTATAGGTAAGCCGTTTCCTGTCGCTTCCGTCAGCTCTTATAGTAAAAATATTAAACCCGCTGTCTTCAAGCGACACAAAGACTATTAAATTAGCCCTGGCAGACCATACTGCCGAATCATTGTATTTGGCTTCAAAAGTAAGCCTGCGCAGGTTAGTCCCTTCAGTATCCATGACATATACCTGGGGGTTTCCGCTCCTGTCCGAAGTAAATAAAATTTCATCACCCATCCAGCTTGCTGAAGTGTCTATTGCCCAGGAGTTGGTCAGGTTTTTAAGCTTGTTGTTTTTTTCGTCATATACATAAACATCAGAATTGCCGTTTACGGTCATCGTCAGGGCTGCGAACCTGCCTTTTGGCGACCAACTTCCGCCTATATTAGAATACGATGATACGAATAGCCTTTTTGAGGGCCCGCCTTTTGAATCAAGCACATATAGATACGGTTTTCTGTCTTTATAACTTGTATATATAATTCTTCCTTTATCCGGGGACCATCTTGGCAGCAGAGCCAGCGATTTTTCCCTTGTTATCTGTCTTATATTGTATCCATCATAGTCTGCCACATATACTTCCTTATTCCCTGAAAAGTCTGATACAAAAGCTATCTTTGAGCCGGTTATCCCATTACTGCCTGTAAGATTCTTCATTATGTCTTCTGCGAACTGGTGTACAAGAGCCCTGTGATTTGCCTCGCTGCCTTCATATTTCTTCTTGAATACCATGAACATCCCATCAACATTATAAAGGACGCCTATAACAGACAATTCATCTTTCCTTATCGTATATGTAGCTATGGCGGCATAATTAATTCCATCCGTCAACAACTGCGCAAAATTAATATCATCTTTTTCTTTTGCAGGAAGGCTTTCCTGTATGCTGAACATCCCGGTTAAATATAAGTCATTTTTCAGGATGTCTGTAAGATACTTATGCTCAAGGGTTTTCCCGTCCGCTTCGGTCATTGGTGAAAACTGTGAAATTGCGATTATTATTTTCCCGCTTCCAATATAACCCCTTTCGGTGCCAATGATGACTTCAGTCTGTTCGCCATACACAGCTACCTGGAAAGAAAAACCCAATACTAAAGCTATAATAATCGCCTTACTGTATCTCAAAATAGAAATGTACAATCAAATACTCCTCATCAAATCCGGATGGCAGCGGAGGGAATGGGGCTGATTCCTGCACGGCGCGCAGGCCTGATAAATCCAGGTTCGGCTCCCCCGAGGAAGTCTCCACCTTGATATCGCTTATTTCTCCGCCTCTTTGTATCCTGAAATATACAACGGCTTTTTTACCTTCCCACTCCTGTAATCTTGAAGGCATTATCCAGCTCTCGTTAATTTTATTCTCAATCCCGTTAAGATACCACAGATAGGGAAACCCTTTGTAGTCGGTTACCAGCGATGTTGGATTTCTGGCTCCGGGGGCTCCGTCCGGCGAGCCTTGCGGCTGCTTCTGGTCTGGTTGCGAAACTGTCTTTGCGCTTTTGGCTTCCTGCTGCGCATTGTTAGTTTTATTTTTATCTTTTACAGAAACTTTATCATCCTTGTTTTTTATTACTTTTTTTGTTTCTTTTTTATCCGTTTTTGGAGTTTCTTTTTTTTCACCTTCGGGAATGCCCCTTGGCATCAATTGCACAGGAATGCTTGAATAATAGATTACTTTCCGGTATTCCGCGGAAGGTTTATACAGCAGGAATAAAGACAGGTGTAGCGTTATAGAAAAAATCAGGCACCCTTTTACACTTATGCCGGCAGTCTTGTTAGCCATTATTGATTTGAAAGGCTTGCTTTCTTTTCCTTAGCCTGAACCGCTTCCTGGGTAAGAGGATACTTTTTTATTATTTCATCAAATAAACTTATAGCCTTATCGTTCTGACTTAATTTTATATATATAAGCGCCTTCTTGAATTTGGCTTTTCTTGCCTCATCGGTATCTCCGGAGCCTGAGGATAAAATAACTCCATCAAACTCACTGATGGCATCGTCAAATTTTTCCTGGCTTAAATAATTCTCTCCTTTCCAGTACTTTGCGCCAAGTGCCAGCTGGTCATCCGGGTATCTCTTGATAAGTTCATCAAACCCCATTATTGAAAGAGCATAGTTGCCTTTGACATAATCCTGGTATGCAAGAGCATAGATTTCTTTTGCGGCGGATGGCTGTTCCGAAGAAGGCTTTGCTTCATTTGCGGCACTGCCGGGAGTGGTTTTACCGCCGGAAAGTTTTCTTTCAAGGTTTTCTATTTTCTTTGAAAGGGTATTCACGAGCATGTCCATGCTGCCGATTATGGAAAGAACATTGCCGTTAAGTTCATCAAGCCGTATTCCCTGCTCAGCCTGGTTACGCTTGATGTCGTCCATATTCTTTTCCATCTTTAAAACGCTTTCCTTCACTTCAAGCACATCTTTTTGTGTTGCTATCCTCGGAAACTCCGCGCAGGCTGAAACAAACACAACAATGGATAGCACAAGTGCTCTGTAACATAAATTAACTATATTTTTGTTACCGAGCACTGGAATCCGGGTTTTCATTTATTTATCCGCCTTCGCAGAAAACCCTCCTACGCCAAGGCTACGGAAGGGCGCTGCCACCAGAGTAAACCCGTGGATGAATGAGGATAACTTCTCCGAAGGCTTTGCCGTAGAAAGGTATTGCTTCGGCGAGATTTCGCATAACAAGCCGTTAATCCTATGCATGCCGGCCCCTTGAGGCTTTATTTAACTCTTTTCAGGGTTTCCGCTCTCCTGTTTTTTGCCCAGGCTGTTTCATTGTGCCCGGAGTCCTGAGGCCTTTCTTCGCCCCAGCTTAATACTTCTATTTTCGCATTATCTATTCCAAGCGCCGTATAATATTTTTTCACGCTCTCGGCTCTTTTTTCTCCAAGAGCTATGTTATACTCTTTTGTGCCCCGCTCATCGCAATGCCCTTCAACAAGAACTTCTGCATACGGAGTGTTCTTTATCCACTGCGCGTTTTTTTCAAGCAGCTGGCCATCTTCCGGCCTGATTATTGACTTGTCAAAATCAAAATAAATTGTCCCTAATTCCCCGGTCTTTTCATAACTTCTCTGGCCAAAAGTCAGGTTTTTAAACCCTTTACTCTCCGCTGGTGTTGCCTCTGGTGTTGCCTCTGGTGGCAGCGGTGACGAATCTATTCTAATCGGCTTCTTCCTTCCAGAGCATCCTGAAATTCCTATGGCGCAAACCAGCACAACAACAGCGATAAATGCTTTCTTTCTTAAAACTTCCATTCTTTCCTCCTTAAAATATGTTCTGCTGACTAATAATGATGATTCTATTAAAAACTTAGGTAGCGTTCCCGTTTAGTGTTGCTGAAACGGTTCTTTGAAAACTAAATAATATTCCGGTTTATTCTCAGCAAGATAAAAACTTCTTCTTTTACTATGTGCTTTTATAGCCACATTATTGGCTATAAGGAATTAAACATGCCAAAAAGAGCCTGATATCTATTCATTTTACACAGATACAAAACAACACAACTATCCGGTTAAAATATTGACGACAAATGTCATTGCGAGGAACATTGTGACGAAGCAATCTCAAGATTTCCTGCGTTTGTTGAGATTCCCACGGTCACTCGTTTTGCTCGCTCCCTCGGAATGACAGTTCTCTGGTGGTTGAAAACGAGAATGTTTTTACCGGACAGCCATGACAAAACAATTATAACAACACTAAACGGGAACACTACCAAAACTTATATAACATAATTATAAATTATAGTCAAGTATAATTTATCATTACAACACGAATGGAGCCCCACAGGTTTACACACATAGTACCTACTTTTATGTCTTTTGGGGCAACAGTCTCCCCCAATGTCCCCGTGAAAACGGGAACAAGACATGGGGGACTGTCGCACCCGTGGTATCTACTTTATTGTTTTTTGGGGCGACATCCCGATGCCTTACCATTCCTTCACCCCGATACATCGGGGTAGTTTTCTGAAAATCGGGATAAATCTGCGAGGCTGGTGTTAAAAACATTATGGCAGAGCCAGTTCCCTCTTGTTTTTTGCCTTGGACATCATTATAAAGTTCTGTGTCAGCGTCAAAATATTATTTACAAACCAGTAAAGCGTCAGCCCTGCAGGAAATGTCAAGAACATAAAAGTGAATACCACCGGTAAGAGCATCATCATCTTCGCCTGGGCAGGGTCCCCCATCGGAGCGGTCAGCCTCTGCTGAAAAAACATTGATATCCCCATCAGGATTGGCAGGATATAGTATGGGTCCATCATAGAAAGATTTGGTATCCACAGAAAACCCGCATGCCTCAATTCTATTGCCCCGCGCAGCATGGTAAAAAAAGCCCAGAATATGGGTATCTGGAATACTACCGGCAGGCAGCCTCCAAGCGGATTTATCCCTTTGCTTTTATACAGGTTCATGGTCTCAACGTTAAGCCTTTTAGGGTCGGTCTTATACTTTACCTGCAGTTCTTTCAGCGGGCCCTGTAATTCTTTCATTTTTTGAGTGGACTGCATACTCTTTTTTGAAAGAGGAAACATGACTACCTGGAGCAGGCATGTTAAAAGAATAATCGCTATTCCATAGTTTCTGGTTAAACTATAAAAGAATTTCAGGACCCCGAGAAAAAGCTTGCTGAGCGGGTCCAGCCAGCCATAGTTTATAATTTGTTCAAGGTTTATCCCCAGTTTTTTCATCTCTACGGGGTCTTTTAATCCAACGAATAAATCCAGGTTAAAAACCTTCGCCTCTGAAGGTTTAAGTTCAAAAGCCCCTGTCCCAAGCCCCACCAGCGGGATTGTCTTTCTGATTTCTTTAACATCGTATTTATCTATTATCAGCCTGTTGAAGTTTCTGTCCGTATTGATAAGCGCGCTCACAAAGTACCTGTTTACGATACCAGTCCAGCTTATGTCCCCGGAGCTTGTGCTTTGATTTAATTTATGCCTTAGTTTTCCGTCTAAGTAACTTAAGACCTTCATGTCCATGAAATTTTCATTATTGAGTTTCCCGTTTGTTTTTTTCTTCTTTTCCGATGCCCCTTCCCCTGTTATGCCCAGCCCTGTTCCCCAGGTTACATTCAGGCCGTCTATCATTTTCTGTTCTTTTGAATTATTCCCAAGAATAACTTTAAAGTTCTGAAGGGCTCCGTCATAAGAAAAACTATATACCTTTGAAACCTGAAGCTTTGAATCAGTATAATAGTCAAATTGTACCCTTGCTGTCTGCCCTTCTTCAAGCGTGATTGTATTGCCTGCCAGGTCCGGGGATTTTTTAACTGTAAAAATCACATCGGAAAAATCACTTGCGCCAGCCAATGAAACCTTCAATGGCAGTGCCCCGGATTCATTTATTAACACCATGTCCGGCATATCTTCCTTTAAGGCTTCCTTTTCTTTAGTGTACCAGTGGCCTATCGCCGCTCCTCTTGAAGTCAGTTCAATTATATTTCTCTTTGTATCAATTACTATTTTTTCTTCCTGCATGCTTTTTCCGGCATCCTGCGCTTTCTGGTTTATAACAGCTTCCTCGCTGACTGTTGTTTTTACTTCCTGGCTGGATTGAACGACTTGGCTCTCCTGCGGCGGCGGAACGGGTTTTTTCATCCAAAACCACATCATCAATATCACCGAAGAAAGAACCATTGCAAGAACTGTGTTTTTTTCCATTTTATCATCCTATCAATTAAATTTTATGAAGTTCTTTGAGTCCTGCCCGAGGCCTTGCCGAGCTCCTCTACTTTTGGCGTGTGGAACGAGGCACCGGGTCATACCCTCCATCATTTAATGGATGGCACCTTGCTATCCTGCCTGCGCCCATTAAAAACCCTTTAACGCAGCCATGTTCGTTTATTGCTTCAATAGTATATTGTGAACAGGAAGGGGCGAATCTGCACCTTGGAGGAGTCCAGCTTGCCAGCTTTTGATATATTTTAATAATAAATATTATTGTTTTCTTCATTGTTTCAAAACTCTGCATTCTCTCCAGAAGGCAAACAGCATGCCCTTGATAGCGGCATATTTTTTCAACTCTACAATTTTCCTCCGCGGCAGCAACACAATGTCAAGCCCTTTTTGAAGTTCCTCTTTATTAAGCCTGTAAACCTCCCGGATAAGGCGTTTCGTCCGTATCCGGTCGTGGGCTTTGCCCATCTTTTTGCTTAGTATCCAACCCACCCGCGCAGTTTTCAGGTCTTTCCTGTCATGCACATACATAACAGTGTATGCGTTGACAAAAGATTTTCTGGCTTTGAATACATTCCGGAACTCCTCTCCGGCCCTGATATGTTCTTCTTTATTGAAACAATATCTTTTTTTCAAATTTAAACCGTGTTTTTTAAGACTTTAAACCGGAGGAGTTATGCGGTAAGTCGTTTCCGTCCTTTTTTCATCCTTGATTTAATAACCCTGCGTCCCCCGGGAGTAGACATCTTTTTCCGGAACCCAAGAGTCCGCTTCCTTCTTCTTTTTTTTGGTTGAAAAGTTCGCTTCATTTCATCTTCCTTTATAATAAATAATTGCTATTTTTCACAGACAATAATTATATATTAAAATACGTGCTATGTCAATAATATTATTATTCTAATTTTGTTCGCCGTTCAATTTGCGGTTAAGAAAATAATAGTAAAATACGGGTTTTAAATCCTGTAATTTTCTATGTTTTTTATTTTATAACATTCTTTGCTGCCTAATTATACTCTCCATACCCCAACCTATGTTATAATGAATTATTTTTTATATTTTGCTTGACTTAACTATCATAAAATACTATAATTTTCCTATTGAAATTATGAGGAATAGGCAGCTTTCAATAAGCATATAAAAAAGCGTTGTTTAAACCGTAATATTGCTTGTTTTTGCTTACTTTTATTGTTTCTTTTTCCTAAAAGCGTTTAAAGAGTTTATTCCCCATAAAATGAATTAGTTGGTTGCTTTTTAACAGAAGTTATCCACTGGTAGTCCACCTTATCCACAATTGTGGATATCCTGTGAATAACATTCCTGATATTTGTTAAGCATTTTAGGCAAAATGAGGTTACAAGTGACCAGTAAAACCCCTGAACAAATTTGGGATGAAGTTCTTTCCAATATTGAAAAGCTTATTCCACCCGAAACTTATGGATTATGGTTTAAGCCCATTTCCTTTGTTTCTCTTGAAAATAAAGTTCTTACCCTTTCGGTGCCTAACAAGTTTTTTTCTCAATGGATAGAAAAACATTACAACACAACGCTTGAAGAATTCTTAAAAGACCTTACGGACAAAGATATTAAAATCGTTTTTATCATTGACCCTCACGCAAAAAAATTGATTCTTGAAAAAGAGCAGGAGGATATTTCTTCTCCGGAAGTTTCCCCGACTTCAAGCCCCCTTGTAGAAACCACTTTCACCGGGTCTGAACCCCTGCACCCTAAATATATTTTTAATAATTTTGTCGTCGGCGTTTCAAACCGTTTCGCCCAGGCAACGGCTGAAGCTGTTGCAAATGCTCCCGGTGAAGCATATAATCCTTTATTTATATATGGCGGCGTAGGGCTTGGTAAAACACACCTGCTCCAGGCAGTAGGGCACCATGTAAAGAAAAAATTCCCGTATATGTCTGTGTTCTATATAACCTCAGAGCGGTTCACAAACGAGTTCATAGAATCCATACAGAAGAAACAAATGATGGAATTCAGGGCAAAATACAGGAATTTTGATTTGTTTCTCATTGACGACATTCAGTTTATTGCCGATAAGCCAAGCAGTCAGGATGAATTATTCCATATTTTCAACGCTCTTTATGGTTCCCATAAACAGGTGGTGTTCGCTTCTGACCGCCCTCCAAAAGAGATTCAGAACCTGGTGGAAAGGCTCCGCTCCCGCTTTCAATGGGGAGTTATCGCTGATATACAACCTCCCGACCTTGAAACCAGAATAGCCATCCTGCGGGCAAAAGCAGAGTCTGAGAACCTTTATGTGCCGGACGATGTGATTTTGTTCATCGCGGGTGAAATTAAGTCAAACATTCGGGACCTTGAGGGTTCTTTGATAAGAATAGTGGCTTTCTCCCATGTTACCGGCACAGATATCACTGTTGACCGGGCGCGGGAAATACTGAAAGACATTATAACCAAGGAAGAAATAATCGGACAGATAACCATAGAATCCATTCAGCGGGTAGTCGTAAAACACTTTAATACTGATATAAAGGAAATGAAAAGCAAAAAAAGAACAGACGCAGTGGCTTTTCCAAGACAGGTTGCAATGTATCTTGCAAGGACACTGACGGAATTTTCCACTACAGAAATCGGCACTTCTTTTGGTGGAAGAGACCACACGACAGTTATGTATGCGAATGAAAAGATAAAAACAAAGCTTGCAAACGACCCTTATTTCTCCGCGCTTATAAATAAAATAACCCGGGAAATAAAAACAGGGGAGTAAGCTGTTGAAAAGCAGGTATTAAGTTTAATAACCTTTGATTTCTATCAAAATTTGTCAGTAAGTCTAATAACTGGAAATGGTTATACCTTGATATTCCGCTTTAAGGGTTCTTGCTTTTATGGATAATTTTATAGCTGAAAAAATCTAATTTATTTTTTCTCACATATTAACAGGGCCTACAAATACTATTGCTTTATTCTTATACTTTAATTAAATAGTAGCAGCTATTATTATAAAGGGAGGGATTAAATGAAATTGAATTGTAAAAAAAGCGAATTTCTTAAAGGCCTGCAGATAATCCAGTCGGCAATCTCAAACAAGAGTACTTTGCCGGTGCTTATGAATGTAATGGTGGAAACCCTGGATGATAAAGTAACGCTTTCAGCCACAGACCTTGATATAAGCGTAACGCGGGTGGTATCTGCGGAGATTTCCAAACATGGGGCAACGACTATTCCCGGAAGGAAATTATTTGAAATTACAAGGGAACTGCCTTCTGAGGAATTTACAATTGAGGTTGATTCAAACAATTTAATAAAAATAACATCAAAAAATGCCGTTTATAAATTAGTTGGCCTTCCAAAAGGAGATTTCCCGGTAATTCCCCAGTTTAATGAAACAAATTCATTCTCCTTAAAAAGAGAAGTTTTATCAGAAATGATAAAGAAAACAAGATTTGCGGTCTCAACCGATGAAACAAGATATGTCCTTTGCGGTATTCTCATGATGGTTGATAAAGGGAAAATAAAAATGATATCAACAGACGGCAGGAGGCTTTCGTTCATACAAAAAAGCCTGTCTTTGGAAAAGAAAAACGTTTTCAAGGCAATAATCCCCACAAAAGCGGTTGTTGAATTAAGCAGAATGCTTGAATTCATAGGAGAAGATACCGCGGTTAAAATAGACGTTGGGGATAACCAGATAGGCTTTAATGCGGAAGAAACAACTCTTGTTTCAAGGCTGATAGACGGGCACTTTCCCAACTATGAACAGGTGATTCCGCAGGAGAGCAAAATAAAAATAACCATTAAGACAGACGCCCTGCTCCAGGCAACCAGGCGGGTTTCGTTATTAAGCAGTGAAAAATCAAACTTTGTAAAATATACCTTTTCCAAAAACACGCTCACGCTAACGGCAAAAACCCAGGACATGGGAGAAGCGCAGGATAAAATTGATATTGATTATGCTGGAGACCCCCTTGAAATCGGGTATAATCCGGTATTCGTTACTGACGTATTAAGCAATGTGGGAACGGACGAGGTAATAATAGAACTCACAAACGCATTAAACCCGGGCATCATACGCCCCGCAACAGATGATTACCTTGCCGTTATTATGCCGATGAGGGTTTGAATTTGAACCTTAAAAGTATTTTCCTGAATAATTTCAGGAGCCATGAAAAACTGGAATTAAAGTTCAGCAAAAACTTAAATATTCTTACCGGCAAAAACGCAAGCGGCAAAACGAACATTTTAGAAGCGATATTTTTTCTTGCAACCACCAGGTCTCACAGGACAGCTGGTTTGAAAGACCTCATCAGCTGGGACAAAGAGAACTTCTATATAAAGGCAGAGGTGCAGATTAACGGCAGTATAAAAGTGATTGAAGCAGGCTGTCCCCGGGTGGGCAAAAGGGTAATAAAACTCAACAACAATGAAGTATATTATAGAAAAGACATAGTTGGGCAGCTGCCGGTTGTTTTCTTTTCACCGGAAGACCTGTATATGGTAAAGGAAGAACCTTCGTTCAGGAGAAAGTTTTTAGATATATTTATGTCCCAGGTGAAGCCTGGATACATAGCAACATTACAGAAGTACCAGCAGGTAATTTCCGAAAGAAACAAAGCGTTAATGCAGGTAAAAACAGGGCTGCTTGCGCAGGCAGGCCTTGAAATATGGGATGACCAGGCAGTAAAATACGGGGTTGAAATAGCCAGCAAACGGAAAGCTGCTGTTTTTCGGCTGAACGATATTTGCGGCGCTCTGCATGAAGAAATGACAGGAGGCGCTGAAAAACTGTCCCTGGACTATGACACGGTTTCCGCAGAGGAAGAAATGTTCAGACAGAAAATAAAGGAAAAAAAAGCGCTGGAACTTGAACAGGGCATCTCTCTTGTAGGGCCCCACAGGGATGATATTCTTATTTGTATTGATGGCGCGAGCGCAAGGCGGTATGGGTCCCAGGGGCAGCAGAGAACCGCTGCTCTTTCAATGAAGTTAGGGGAATTTGAAGCGATGAAGGAACTGCTGGGGGATTATCCGCTTATATTGTTTGATGATGTCCTGTCCGAACTTGACGGACAAAGACAAAAATATTTTCTTAACCTGCTTTTAAATAAGGGCAATAGTATTCAAGCCCTGGTTACGACTACAGAACTGGGCGTTTTTGAAACCATCAGGGAAGAGCTTAACATTATAGAGATTTGAGCGGGGGCAGTCAGGGGGAGCAGTGGCGCTTGTTTCTGCAGGAGAAGTATTAAAAAAAGTACTGGGTGAATTTAAGATAGATGACTCCTTCCAGGAAATATGTTTTCTTTGGAAAAAACATTTGGGGAAATTAGCGGAACATTCACAGGTCGTTTCATTCCGGGATGGCTGCCTGGTGATAACCGTGGACAATTCAGTTTACATGCAGGAACTGACGTTAAGAAAAACGGAAGTGCTTGAAAAAATAAATGTTTTTCTTGAGGGAAAAGTTTTAATAAAAGAAATTAAATTCAGGGCTGGCAGCATAGGATAGCCCATAACCAGTTAACAACGGTAGCTTTTACCCCGATTTGTCGGGGTGGGGGCTCCACAGGAGGCAGAATATAAATGGCTAGCAACAACAGCAATAACAAGAAAAACAGCGACGGTTACGGTGCGGAAAAAATTCAGGTGCTGGAAGGCCTTGAAGCTGTACGCAAAAGGCCGGCAATGTACATTGGCTCCACGAGTTCTATGGGGCTTCACCACCTTGTAAATGAAGTGGTGGACAACTCCATAGATGAAGTCCTTGCCGGATTCTGCAAGAACATTACGGTTACCATACATTCGGACGGAAGCGTATCAGTTCTTGACGACGGGAGGGGAATACCGGTTGATTTGCACCCCACAGAAAAAAAACCGGCAATTGAAGTGGTGATGACAAAACTCCATGCAGGAGGCAAGTTTGACAATGAAGCATACAAGGTTTCAGGCGGCCTGCACGGAGTCGGAGTATCCGTTGTAAATGCGCTTTCAGAATGGCTTGAGGTGGAAACCTCAAGAGACGGGAAAACGCATATGCAGAGGTATATCAGAGGGAAAACGGAGTATCCGCTTAAAAGCATTGCCAAGACCGAAGATACGGGCACCAAGGTGACCTTCAAGCCTGACCCGCTTATCTTTAAGGAAACCGTGGAATTCAGCTTTGACACTTTAAGCAACCGTTTAAGGGAACTGGCGTTCCTTAACGCAGGGGCTACAATTAATATAATAGATGAAAGAGAAGACAAAGAACACTCTTTTTGTTACGAAGAAGGGTTGCTGTCATTCATTAAATTCTTAAATGCCAACAAAAATTCTCTGCAGGCCCAGCCGATTTACTTTAAAAAAGAAAAAGAATCAATCATTGCTGAGATAGCCATGCAGTACACCGACGATTACAGTGAAAACGTGTACTCTTTTGTAAATAACATAAACACAAAAGAAGGCGGGACCCATCTGAGCGGATTTAAAAAAGCCCTGACAAGGGTGATAAACGATTATATCCGAAAAAATGCGCCGGAAAAGGATAAAAACACTTCTCTTACAGGTGATGACACAAGAGAAGGGCTTGCTGCGATAATAAGCATAAAGATGAGAGACCCGCAGTTTGAGGGCCAGACTAAAACAAAACTCGGCAACTCTGAGGTTGAAGGCATCGTCCAGTCGCTGGTGGGGGAAGCGCTCTCATCATATTTTGAGGAAAACCCGACAATAACAAACAGGATTATGGAGAAAGCGATAAACGCATCCCAGGCCAGAGAAGCGGCCAGGAAAGCGCGCGAGCTTACCAGAAGAAAAGGTTTGCTTGATAATCTTTCATCGCTCCCGGGCAAACTGGCGGATTGTTCTGAAAGGGACCCTGCCTTGTGCGAGTTGTTTTTGGTAGAGGGAGATTCTGCTGGCGGCTCCGCCAAGCAGGGGAGGAACAGGGCGTTCCAGGCAATACTGCCGTTAAAAGGCAAAATAATAAACGTTGAAAAAACAAGGCTGCACAAAGTGCTTGCAAACGAAGAGATAGGGACCCTGATTACCGCCTTGGGCACCGGTATCGGGCAGGAGGAATTCAAGCTTGATAAGTTGCGCTACCATAAAATAATAATAATGACCGATGCTGATGTTGACGGCGCGCACATAAGGACGCTGCTGCTCACTTTCTTCTACAGGCAGCTAAAGCCGCTGCTTGATGAAGGGCATATATATATTGCCCAGCCGCCGCTTTTCAAGGTGAAGAAAGGCAAGAAAGAAATGTACATAGACAATGAGGACAAGCTGGAAGATTTTCTCGTGAAACAAATTAACGAGGACATAAGAATATTCAAGATGGAAAACGGCAGGGAAATCAAGGAGTATTCAAAAGAAGAGGTAAAAAACATTCTTGAAGGCCTGGTTGAATTGAACAAGATGGCAAGGAGGCTGGAAAAAAAGGGAGTTTCCTGGGAAGAATACCTGCAACTGCGCAACACTGAGAAAAAACCTCTTTACAAGGTAAAAGTAAAAGTCAGCAACAAATATCATTATATATATTCAGAAAAGGAATTCCAGCTGGTTTTAAAAGAATTTAATGAAGAACTTAAGCAGAAACAAAAGGAATTGCCACTTGAAATCGTGGACAATGCGCAGCTTGAGGTGCATGACCTGTCAGATATAAAAATGATAGAGGCGGTGGTTAAGAAGCTTGAAAAAACAGGGCTTAATATAATGAATTACGGCAAAGAAGCTTCTAAGAGCCCGATAAACAAAATTGTATTATACACTGAGGAACATGAAATATTCAGTTTCAAAGAACTGCTTGAAGTGGCAAAAACGCTTGGTAAAAAATCGGTTGAAATACAAAGGTATAAAGGCCTTGGTGAAATGAATCCAAGCCAGTTGTGGGAAACCACAATGAACCCGGACACAAGAGCGTTGTTGAAAGTAAGCATGGAAGACAGTCTTGAAACAGAAAAAATATTTACTACCCTGATGGGGGACAACGTGGAGCCGCGCAAGGATTTTATACTGATGCATGCGCCCAATGTAAGGAATCTTGATATTTAAAGACATCACGAATAAATAAAAGTAGCTAACCGATTTAGCAGAGTTCCACCCCGATGTTATCGGGGTGGGGGAATGCGTAGAAGGTTACCCCCAGCGCCCCGATATATCGGGAGCAGCAGGGGGTCATAAAAGGTTCCACCTCGATGTATCGGGGTGGGAATCCAATAGAAAGGATTGTCTGTTATGGCTGATGAAAATAAAAACAACGAAAATAATGAGGGGTTGCAGGAAAAGCAAAGCTTTAAAATCTCCAACCGCAACATTTCGGAGGAGATGAAAGAATCATACCTTGACTACTCAATGAGCGTTATTGTGGGAAGAGCCCTGCCTGATGTCAAGGACGGGCTGAAGCCGGTCCATCGGCGCATACTTTTTGGCATGCACGACATGGGGCTTGCGGCAAGCAAACCATACAAGAAAAGCGCAAGAATCGTTGGCGACGTTCTCGGTAAATATCACCCGCACGGGGACTCTGCAGTATACCAGACAATGGTCAGGATGGTGCAGGATTTCTCTCTCAGGTACCCGCTCATAGACGGACAGGGGAACTTTGGCAGTATAGACGGCGATAGCGCAGCTGCAATGCGGTACACGGAAGTAAGGCTGGCAAAAATATCAGCTGAAATGCTCTCCGATATAAATAAAAATACGGTTGATTTTGTCCCCAATTACGACGGTTCTCTTGAAGAACCTGCAGTACTTCCCTCCGCCATACCAAACCTGCTTGTAAACGGGTCCTCCGGCATTGCCGTCGGAATGGCGACCAACATACCGCCCCATAACCTTTCAGAGGTTATTGACGGGCTGGTAGTTTTAATAAACAACCCGGATACTGAAATAACAGAACTACTTAAGATAATCAAAGGTCCCGATTTCCCGACAGGAGGAATCCTGTACGGGACAAGCGGGATTAAAGACTATTTTACCACCGGCCGCGGCTCGCTGAAGATAAGGGCTGTTGTGGACTTTGAAGACATAAGTTCCGGCAGAAGAGCCATTATAATAAAAGAACTGCCCTATCAGGTCAACAAAACTGTTCTGCTTGAGACCATAGTCGGGCTTGTCAGGGATAAGAAGATAACCGGGATAAGCAATATCCGGGACGAATCAGACCGCGATGGAATGAGAGTTGTCATTGACCTGAAAAGAGACGAACAGGAACAAATCATACTGAACCAGCTTTACCAGCATACGCAGATGCAGGTTTCGTTCGGAGTAATCATGCTTGCCCTGGTCAACAATGTCCCCAAGGTAATGGACATTAAGACGATGATGAACCATTATATAAACCACAGGAAAGATGTGGTTATACGCAGGGCAAAGTTTGACCTTGAAAAAGCGGAAGCGCGCGCTCATATCCTTGAAGGGTTAAGGATTGCCCTGGAGAATATGGACAAGGTGGTGAAGACTATAAGGCAATCAAAAGATGTGGATACGGCAAGAGACGCCCTTATAAAGAACTTCAGCCTTACTAAAATCCAGGCTCAGGCGATACTTGACATGAGGCTGCAGCAATTAACCGGGTTGGAAAGGCAGAAGATAGAGGAAGAGTACCTGGCGCTGATTAAGTTGATAGAAAAGTTAAAATCCATACTTGCCAGCGAGAAAAAAGTCCTTAAAATCATTGAGGAAGAACTCCTTGAAATCAGGGATAGATACAAAAGCCCCAGAAGAACACAGTTAAAAGTAAGGACTGTTGAAATGGGCATGGAAGACCTTATACCGGATGAAGAAGTGGTAGTAACCATGTCCAAGGCGGGATATGTAAAAAGAATGCCGGTGGATACTTACAGGAGCCAGCGCAGGGGTGGCAAGGGCATAGTTGGCATGACAACGCGGGAAGAAGATTATCTTGATGATATATATGTGACCACAACTCACAGTTTCATGCTCCTGTTTACCAATCTCGGCAGGGTTTACTGGCTTAAGGTATATGAAATACCGGAAGCTGCCCGCACAGGAAAAGGAAAAGCTATAGTTAATTTCCTTAACCTGTCTTCCCAGGAGGAGTTCGTGACGGCAATTATTTTTATAAAAACCCTTGTCCCGGAAAAAGGCACGGAGGTGGATAAGGGCTACCTGCTGATGCTGACCAGGCAGGGGACAATCAAGAAAACGGCTGTAGAGGCATATTCAAATCCCAGAAAGAGCGGCATTATAGCAATAAGCCTTGATTTTGGAGACAGCCTTATAAGCGTTCAATACACAAGCGGCAAGAATGAAGTGGTTATAGCCACCAGAAAAGGCCTTGCTATAAGGTTCAAGGAATCAGGCATAAGGGTCATAGGCAGGAGCGGCAGGGGAGTAAGGGGAATAAGGCTGGGGAAAGACGATTATACAGTGGGCATGGAAGTGGTTAATCCCGGAGAGCAGTTCCTTGTTTCTTCCGAGAACGGGTATGGGAAAAGGACAGAAGTAGAAAAGTACCGGCTGACATCAAGAGGCGGCAAAGGCGTTATTAATATGAAGGTGAATGAAAAAACAGGTGAAGTCATAGGTATAAGGAAAGTTGAAAAAACCGATGACATTGTGCTGGTCACCACAAAAGGAGTCATAAACAGGCAGCCCGTTGCCCAGATTCGCGCTACAGGAAGGGCAACCCAGGGCGTCAGGCTGATTAAACTGCAGGAAGGCGACAAACTGGTATCGCTTGCAAGGATGATTGCAAAGGCAAATGAAGAATAAATTTACTGTTCTATCCCATACCGCTGATATAGGGATAAAAGTTACCGGGAAAACCCTGGCGGAACTATTCAGTAATTCAGCGGAAGGCATGTTCAGTTTAATAACGGACTTAAAACAAATCGGGCAGAAAGAGAAATATGCAGTGTCCGCAACCGGCAAAGACAAAGAGGAATTACTTGTCAACTGGCTGGGAGAAATTCTTTGGAAGTTTAATAAAGACAGGCTTATACCTTCAAAGTTTGATATAATAGAACTTGCCGGGCCGCATTTAAAAGCAAATGTTTATGGTGAGAAATATGACAGCGCCCGCCATGAAATCCTGAGGGAAGTAAAAGCTGTTACCTATCACAAGTTAATAATAGAAAGAAATAAAACCTGGGTAACCCGGATAATATTTGATGTATAAGCCCATGGAGCCCCACGGGTTTGCCCCCCAATGTCCCCATGAAAACGGGGACAAAGCATGGGGGACTGTCGCACCCATGGCGTGCCCTTCCGTAGCCCTGAGCATAGTCGAATGGGCGAAGGATGGTTTTCTGGAAATCGGGATAAAGCGCTCAGGGCTGAGCCCCCCAATGTTTTACTTTGTAAAACAATACATGGGGGACTGTGCCGCTATTTTCAGATTGACTTGTTTCAATAAATATAATAATATTAGGTGGCGTATTAAAAAGTGTTGCTAATGAGATTTCTGGCTGAAGTTAATCCAGTTCATTTTTAATAAATCTACGCCAGCTAATTCCAAAGGAGTTTTGCCGTTTTTTTGTTTATTCTTTTTACGGCAATCAGTAAATACTTTGAACCGATAGCGCATAATTAACATCTTTAACGTTGCCCATGCAGTATCATGGCATTTGTAGCCGTCTGCTTGATTGATCTTTGAATCTAAGCGGACTTATGACCCCTTCTGCTATGTTTGAAGTACGTGGCATTCCCGGATGAAAGTGGTGCCTTGTTAAGTCATCAAAGTTTACTTTGATTTTATTTATTACTTCATCCAGCCTTGCTTCTTTGAACCCGGGGTCTATAGAAATAGCCGATAAATATTCTTTGGCTATTTCATAGGTTTTAGCGTAGAGCAGGTTCTTGCTGATTTCAAGAAATCTTTCTGCTTTGCGCCAGTAGCCACGTTTTTGAGTGAACTGGTAGCGTATATATCTATAAAGCTCTTTCTCAAAATGTCTGACACAGTATTGATACGGTACTCCTGGTAGAACCACTTTGATTGGTTCTTGTACCGACGGTTCGCCATCGGATATTACGCCTTTGAACGGGTAGTCAATAGGAAACTTTAACACTAAAAGCAAATGGGTGAAGTTCTGTCCATCTTCGTTCTCAGCCAAGATAGAATGAGAAATGTCCTGGCTGAAAGCATCAACACCCAAAAGCAATGATTCTCTATGGCTTCCTACCCGTATGGAGTCGCCGTCAACTATGAGATAACCGGACCAATGGGGCTTAAGTTCTATACTTGTTTCCATAGGAGACTTGCAATTAAATCCGAGCGCGATGATTTTACGGTACGCTGTCATGGGATTTATCTTTAACTCTCTCCCAACGGCACGGTAACTGCCTTCTGAGTCAAAGTAAAGTCGAGTCCCTTCGGTGCTTATTTGTCCGAACCTTGGAGTAAAGACTCGCTTGCAGTTTTTGCAGTACCAACGGACACGAACTCCTTTTTTCTTGGTTTTAATTTTACTGTGCCGTTTAGTATCAATGTTTCCACAATTAGGGCATTTTAACCGGTATTT